>Ga0182024_10013640_pt1 | contig 15824 bp, 12 predicted proteins | sample P32metaG_FD_120480 | JGI IMG/M metagenome (GOLD analysis project Ga0182024, IMG submission 120480) | Permafrost microbial communities from Stordalen Mire, Sweden - P3-2 metaG (Illumina Assembly) | ecosystem: Environmental > Terrestrial > Soil > Wetlands > Permafrost | place: Sweden: Stordalen... | reverse complement strand
CGCTCCAGCTTGCCCAGGAAGCGCCCGTCGTCGCCAACAAGTAGACACGACCAGAACACCCCAGATCGCCGGGAACCCCAATGAATCCGGCAGATCCCGCTACATCACCAAAGGGAACTTCGGCTTAAGCCACGTGGCCTTGACCTTGGCTGGATAGCCGCTGTAGGTGCGGCTGTCGTGGCTGCCTGGCAGTGGGCGCCGTCAAGCGCCCGTATTCCTGTCTGAAGGCAAACACCGCCGTACAGGGACTTCCTATGGGCACGGCTGGTTTCGAACCAGCGACCTCTCGCGTGTGAAGCGATTGGCCTGAAACCTCCGAATCGTCCGTAAACACAGGCGTTACAAGGGTTTCGGGGTTCTCGCGGGCCTACGCCGATTTGGTTGGATTGGGGTGGATGGGGTTGGATTGCGGCACAAATATTCGCTTTGTGCCACTTCCGCCCAGATGCGGCGGTCGCGCTCTGCAGGTAGGTGCTCTGGCTGCCGGAAGCGGCCCGACGACGGCTGCTGTCCATCGGCTCGGTGCGCTACACCAGAGCGATGCCCGAGAGCGTTCGTGAGCTGCTGGTGACGCCGACAGCCATTGACAAACTTGGCGGGCGGGGGATCACCATTACCGAAGCCGAACACCTGTTCAAGAACACGCACCGGAGCGCGCCGAATCCCGGCTCCGGCAGGAGGAGACGGAAGAAACTAGAGAACGACCAAGTGTCGTGAAGTTCGATTGACGACGTTTCGGTTCACCATGGTCAGCTTCCATGATTGTGGCTGCAGATACGCCCCCTTTCAGTTTGCCTCGGTCGTGCCGTTTCGGTGGTGTTTGGCAGCCCACACAAAACACGCCAATCCCGCTACGACCACCACTGCTCCAATAGCGGCCCACTTGCCCTGGCCGCTCATTCCTGAACCTTGAATGACCTTGGTTCCTTGGAGTATCCATACCGTGCCGACCGCACAAAGCACAAACCCGACGGCTGCTCGTCCCCACATAGTTGGCTCCCTTCTCGACACAAGGACCGCGATGACTTCTTCGCTTCGCCTGTTGATGGTGGTTCCTGCAGCGGAACTTGGCAACTGCATTGAAACACTCGGGCCATTAATTGCCGAGCCAACGCAACTCCAGCGCGCGGGTCACGTCAAGCCGTCGCGCCGAACCCTCACAATGAGCCCGGCAAACGTGGAGGTCAGTGTGTCCCAACCAAACGCCGGCGAGGCCATCACCTATACGGCCGACGTCAAACCGCCCTTCCATGACCGCGACCGTCTGGCGATGCTGCCGCTGTTCGACCTCTGGTCTCGCGAGGACGTCAGTACCCACAGAGCCGCGATCCTCGCGCGGCTGGAGCAAGGCACGATGCCCTGCGACGGAGCGTGGCGGCCCGACCGCGTCGACGTCTTTCGACGCTGGCTCGCGCAGGGAGCGGTCGAGTAGCACACCAATTGGCGCGCGGAAGACCGACACCGCGACTTGTTTGTCGCTGCCCGCCGCAGCCGCCGCAGGCGCACCAGATCTGTCCCTACTCCAACGCGACCCGCGGCAATATCGACGTCGAGCTGACCGTCAACGGGCATGCGATGACATAGCTCCGACGCCCCCGTCAACCGGCATTCCTGTCGGGACAGTGACCGCTTTCGCATCGGCGCCTGCTGCCGCGAGTGCGTGCACGCTGCGACGCTCGCCCGGCGCATACCCGCCCTCGCGTAGCCGTGTCGACGGATTCTCGTCCGTCGATATGGCGGTTTTGCAGGACTTTCCTATGGGCACGGCTGGTTTCGAACCAGCGACCTCTCGCGTGTGAAGCGATTGGATCCGAATCCCTGAATCGTCCGTAAACACTGGCGTTACAAGGGTTTCGGGGTTCTCGCGGGCCTGCGCGGATTGGGTTGGATTGGGGTGGATGGGGTTGGATTGCGGCACAAATTTGCGATTTGTGCCACTTCGACGGGCGACGTTGGAGCTGCTGAGCTAGGCCGGCTCGGTGCCAAGTCGCCAACCACGCGCCGGCGACTCGGCACGGATAGCTCAAAGGTAGCTGAGGACTGTCACCGGAGTCGACGGATTGAGCGCGATGGCCGGCTCCTCGAGAAGCGAGATGACCTCGCAGGGGCGGAGGCCGCTTACAGGCGTGCCGCCGATCTCGGGGATCTGGACGATGCGGAGCGGGCTGACCGGCTCCGACCCGGTAGTAGGATCGCGGGGGTCGTGAACATTGCGCTGTCACGTGGCGCCGGAGAGGAGAATTAATGGGTCATCGAGTCAAGCGATCGTCGGGAAGCGAGCTCGTTGGCAATGGTCGGCGTCCGTACGGCCGGGCTTGGGCCGCGAGTCTGCTGTTAGCGGGGTTGTTAGGCATGGCTCTGCTGGCCTCGAGCGCCCAGGCCGCCACGGTTGGGCTGGGAACCGCTGCCAACTTCGCGGTGCTCGCGGGCAGCACCGTTACGAATACCGGACCGAGTGTGATCAGCGGCGATCTTGGTCTGAGCCCGGGAACGGCGGTGACGGGATTTCCGCCGGGGACGGTGAAGGCGGGCACAATTCACGCCGCCGACAGTGTCGCCTTGCAGGCTCAGCGCGACCTGACGACCGCCTATAACGACGCCGCGGGGCGAAGCTCGACCGCTACGATCTCCGCTGACCTGGCCGGCAGGACGCTGACGCCAGGGGTTTACACGTCGGCGAGTTCGCTTGGCCTCAGCGGCGCTCTCACGCTCAACGCCGAAGGCAATGCCAATGCCGTGTTCGTCTTTCAAGCCGGGTCGAAGCTGACCGCCGGCTCTGGTAGCCGTGTCCGGCTCACCGGCGGGGCGCAGGCTTGCCACGTGTTCTGGCAAGTCGGTAGCTCGGCGACGATCGGCACGAGCAGCACGTTTGTCGGAAACATCCTGGCCCTGACCTCCATCTCGATGAAGACCGGCGCGACGCTGGACGGCAGAGCGCTGGCCCGCAATGGCGCGGTCACGCTGGACACCAACACGATCACCAAGGCAGTATGCGCGGCAGCGACCAAACCCAAGCCCAAGCCGAAACACAAGACAACGCCGACGCCGACGCCCAAGCCCACGACGAAGCCCAAGCTCACGAACACGCCGCTGACCCCAGGGTGCAAGTCTGCGGGGCCGGCTTACAAGCTGCCGACGTTCACCTTCGTATCGAACGCTGGCCTTAGGAAGATCAAGGTCGTCTTCCGAGCGAAGACGCTCAAGGTCCTCACCTTCAAGGGGAAGGGACCGAAGCAGTTCAAATTGAACGGCGTGCGCGTGCCGACGAAGGGACTTGCGGCTGGAGCGCACTCGGTCACGGTCACGGGCACGGATGTGAAGGGCAAGTCCGTGAGCAGGACCGTCCGCTTCACGATCTGCCAGGCCAAGCCGGTATTCACCGGATGAGTTGATGCGCAAAGCGCCAGACGTTGCGGGCGCTGGCGCTTGACGCACCACGGGGCCGCGCGCGAAAGCTCGCGGCCCCGGTTGCGCTGGTTGTGGCATTGATGGCGTTCGCGGCGCTGGTCGTACCCGCCGGCGCGGCGGCAAGTGGCAAGCCGCCGAAGCCGTCGGTTTACAACGATGGACCTGCCAGCGAAGGACTCAAACTCAGCGGCGTTGCTGCCACCACGCGAAGGGGCACGCGTGCGAGCGGGTGGTCGCCCTCGGCGGGCCACCGCGCGGGCACCCGCGGGCACTGAGCCACTCCAACGCACTCCCACGGCGACTCGGTGACAGAGTCCTAACAGGCGAGAAGCTCCGTCGTTACGGGGCTTCTGGGGGATGGGCACGGGTGGTTTCGAACCACCGACCTCTCGCGTGTGAAGCGAGCGCTCTCCCGCTGAGCTACGCGCCCTTTGTCCTGCAAATCAAGGGTTTTTGCCGATCCGCTTGACATCTTTGAGTACCTGTGTACAGCCCCAAAATGCCCCCATTTAGTACACGGTGTACTTTTCAACTCCGGGCGCGGCTTCGGTCTCGCCGGTGACTTTATCGTGGGCGCGGATCCGAGCGCTGCCTGTCGGCGTACACGCCATAAATCCCGCTTCCTAGGGCGCGGGCTGCGGCCCGCCCTCTAACGCGGCGTCAGCGGGGAACTGAGGATCCGAGCGGCCGCGCTGATGAAGGCGCTCACCGTTTCGGTCAGCAGAACTCCGCGTCCGTTGGCGGGTTCGGGCCCTCCCCCGATTGTCGCGTCCTTCGGTCGCGGTGGGGGTCGGGTAACCGGTCCCGCCAGACGGGCAGGGCCACTAGCCCAGGAGGCTTCTGATGCTGACCGAATTCAAGCGCGTGATGGTTGGTCGCCGTTGACGACAGCGCGGGACGCGCCACGCTGATCGAGAACCTCGAGGCCGACGGTTACGAACCGATCGTGGTGCTCACCCTTGAGCACGCGCGTAGCCGTCTGGCCCACGACCTTGATGCGTTGATCGTCGACCTGAACGCCGACACGACGACCCTGATCGACATGATCCGCGGCGGCGAGCACGGCGCCGACGCGTGGTTGCCGATCCTCGCCGGCACCGCGAGCGAAGATCTCTTCTGTTCCGTGCGACTGCTCGAGCGTGGCGCTGACGACGTGATCTACGAACCCTGGCTGTACTTCGAAGTGCGTGCCCGTCTGGCGGCGCTGCTGCGCCGCGCGAATGCCGCGCAATCCCGACAGGTGTTCCGCGCGGGCGCGCTGCGCGTTGACGTCCGGGCACGCCGTGTGTGGGTCGGCGGCACGGAGGTCGAGCTGACCGCACGCGAGTTCGATCTGCTGCGCGTGCTGGCATCCGATCCGGATCGCGTCTTCACCCGATCCGAGCTCCTGGAGAGCGTCTGGGGGCTGGGCGACTGGGCGACTGGGCGCGCATTTTCAGCTCAGGGCGAGCGCGCACCGGGGCTTACCGTTGGCGGTGTTTCGCGTGTCTCGGTGCGTCTTTTCAGGGTGGCTGTCCGTCCGGCGTTGGGCTTACCGGTGTGAGAGCCTGATCGCGCCGACGGAAGGTTGGGATCGCCGACCAGGGGCTTTGACCCCGGGCGAGGAGCCCAAGGGTTGACTAGGTACTTAGGTACTAGTATCCTGAGTAGCAACCAGGAGGTAGCACTGATGAGCCAGTCACCGATCAAGGTCAACGAGGACACCAAGGAGCGCATCCGCTATCTCGCGGCTCTGATCGACACGACTCAGGCCGGGGTGGTGGACCTCGCTGTCCAGGAGTACGCCATCCGCCATGCCGACCTCATCGAGAAGGGTATCGACCATGCCCGGTCGATCCTTGCCTCCGGCGACGCTGCGGTCGCAGCCCATCTGCTCGACGTGCCGCTCGAATCCGTCCAGCGTGTCTCCGGTGGGTCCCGCCGATCTAGCGCAGCCCGAGCCTGACGGTCTCGAACCACGGGGCTTCACCCGTGGGCCAGTCATCCCGCGCTTCGAAGATCGCCGGGGCGAGGTGGGCCTCCAGCGATGCGAAGAGGATGTCCCGCAACTCTGGGCGGATGAACACGTCATCGGTTGCGCGGACGCTCAGGCCACACCAGATCTCCTCCACGCTACCGTCGTCGAGCACGAGTACCCGGGAGGGCAGCCACTCGTCGAGGTCGGCAGCACACTCGACCCCGGGGCTTGCCAGCGCGCGACCCACCAGCGCGAACAGCTCGCCAGTGAGCCGGCGGTGGAGACGGATGGCTTCTTCGGCACGGTCACGCAGCCGGTCATCGTCGGAGGGCAGCAGCGTCCCTGCGGCGTGAAGCTCGGCGAACCACTCGAAGGCATCATCGTCCGAGCCCTCTTCCCGTCGGCGAACGGCACAGAGCCAGACGATGTCGTCGTCGCTGTCGACCCACGTCGCCCCGCGTTCGGACGAGACCCGAAGGCGATAGATGAGCGGGTGGGCGATGGACAGGATGCGCTTCTGCCCGGTGGGCGACGTTGGCGCGATCCGGCGAAGCTCCTCAAGCCACGGGTGCTCCATCAGACCCATATCAACGTCCAGTCCGGGGATCTCCACGTCGAGGTCCTCGGTCAGGCAGCGGATCGTGGGCCGAGCCCGGCGGGGAAGCGTCATGGCGCCGCCGGATCGTATCGGAGGCCACCCGTGGAGGCGCTCGCGTTGGGCGTGTGATCGCGCCCGACGAAATGTGGGATCGCCGACCGGGGGTTTTGAGTTTGAGCTGGTTGCGGGCCGACGCAGCCGGTCCTCACGCCGCGCCTGCTATCACACCACCTTGTGTGATAGCATTTGTGGTTGTGAAGCAGATCCTTCTCCGCGTCCCGGATGACGTTCACCAACGCCTGGCTGAGCGTGCGGCTGACAGTGGGCGGAGCGTCAATTCGCTGGCGACGACGATTCTCGACAGCGCTATCGGGAGCGAAACTAAGGACCGGCGGTCCCGGCTGAAGGCGCGCGCCGCTGCGCTGAATCTACTCGCCCCGACCGGTCAGGCTCCCACGCAGACACCCGCGGGCCGGGAGGCGGCGATTGCGTCCACGCGCGGCCTTGGCCCGGTGCTGGACGCGATTATTGACGAGGACCGCGATCGCTTGTGATCGTGTACGCCGACTCGTCAGTGCTGACGCGCGCGTACCTCGAGGATGAGCCAGGCCACGCCGAGGCAGTCGCGCTACTACGCGATCCCGACCGGCCGGTCGTCACTGGGTCATGGTCCCGGATTGAGGTGTCCGGAGCGCTGGTGCGTGCTGCCCGTTCGGGCAGGCCGGGCGTCGTCGACGAGGCTGGGTTGCTCGCCGCATGGGATAGCGACACCACGGTCGACGGCGCGGTCACGATTCTTGTTGCGCCGCAAGACACTGTCGAGACTCACGCCCTCGCGCTCGTCAGGGAGCATGGGTTGCGAGCGATGGACGCCTGGCATCTCGCTGCGGCCGTGATCCTCACCGCTGAACTCACCGACCCGGGGGAGGCTGTGGCGTTCGCGAGCCGCGACAGCCAGCAAGAAGACATCGCGGTACGCCTCGGCTTCGCCGCAGCCTGACTGACCTCCACGGTTCGCGCCGTTGGGCGGTGCGCGTGTTACGACGAGGCGGTGCGCAGGTATCCGCGTTGCGCCTTGCTCGCGGCGCCGCGTTTCACCAAGCGGATCAGCGTGGCGCCAGCGACCTTCGTGTCGATGCCTGTGATCTTCGCGACGTCACCTGCGGTGCGCGGCTCCGACGGGTGGAGGGCCTCTAGGACGCGCTTGACCGTATGGCCCTGTCGGCCGGCGGGGCGCCCGCGGACGACGCGGGCACGGCGTCGTGGCGGTTTGGCGACGGTTCCGGCGAGTTCTGCGCGAGCCGCGAGGAGCTGGCCGCGCTCGCCGGCGATCGCGGTGAGGCTGCGGTCGATGCTTGCGACGATGTCATCTGTGGTCATAGCCGCGAACGGTACCGAGCCCGGCGGGCTCGAGGCGTAGCGCGTTACAGGACGCACGACGACCGGGCCTGAGGCGTGGCTTCGGCAGCGAGCGCTAAATAACTGACCATTGACTGCCGATATACCGGAATACGGTGACCGGAATTGCCGATGTTTGGAGGAAGCCATGAGCGCACGGACGCGCCTTTGTCGACGTTTACCAGCCGCCTACTTTGATGTGGCCCGCACGCGTCCACCCGACGGGCTGCGCCTAGCCGCTAACCGCCGATAGCCCGCGGCACGTCCGTTCTTTCTTCAGGTCCGGTGCTCGTCGTCCTGCGACGTAGCTCGACGGCTTCGTCGGCCAGCATTTCGGTCAAGGTTGCAAGCCGGCGGAGTGCTTGTGCCACCGTTGTGGTGGAGCCGCTCTGCCATGCGTCCTGCCACTGGCGCACAGCGTCATCGAACTGCTCCCAGGTCTGCGGATCGCCGGGGCGGTTCGCACTAGTCGACAGCTCGGGTGGTGGGTGCCGCACGACGGTGTCCTTGCCCAGCGCGCGCAGTCCCGCTTCGGCGGCGTACTCGAAGGCTGCAGCCTGTTTCGCGGCCGCGTGGGAGGTCTCTCGCAGGCGTGCCGCGAACGGGCCGAGCTCGGGCATCACCTGTTCGTGTGCCCGGATCGCCTTGTCCCAATCGGCTTGCGCCTCGCGGACGCGTTCGATCGCGGTCGCGCGGCTCATTGGGCGTCGCCCTCTGCGGGCTCGAGGAGCATTGCTGCGGAATCCATGCCGGCCATGCCCTCGTTCTGGGATTCAAGGGGCTTCTGGGTGGTCACGACGGCGGACCCCTCGACCAGAGCGTCGACATCAGCCTGCCGGAGTTTGTACGGCTTGGTGCCGGGAACGCGGCGCGCTGCGAGGCGGCCCTCTCCGATCCACCGGCGAATCGTCATGGGCTGCACGTTGAGGATTTTCGCGACCTCAGTGACGGACAGGTTGAACTCGCTCATGTCTTCAGTTGGGCTCATCACGCATTTCGAGAGTCATCGGTGCAGGTGTGCGATATGTTTCATTATATTCTGAAAGAGCGATTTTAGCTATGAACGACGACATTAAGAACTTTACCCACAATCCCGGCGCCGGCAAACGCACATCGCGCGGGCACCTGTGGTCTGTTGCCACGGGCGATCAGCTGGAAGAGCCCGTAACGGTCGACGTCGCCCCGGACAGCATGGGTGGCCAGGATTCCGCGGCGATGCTTCGCGTCGACGGCGATCCCAACGGCGTCGAGACGCCAGGGTCCGAAGCGATCAACGGCGGCGTGGGGCACATCGGCGAGGGGAAGCCGGGCGTGGCGCACCCACGGGCACTGGACGGGAGACCTAACGGAGGCGAGGATCTGGAGGACTACGAGCTGCGGTACGCGGACGGCAGCAGCACGCCGCCGAAGCCGGTGAGGCGTCACCTGTTCCGCCCCGGTAAGAACCGGGTGCCGGCAGACCATGAGCTCGAAGCCGCCGTCGCTGAGACGACGACGGACGTGTGGGCTGCGCACCGCAACGACCCAGTTGAGGGCGATGCCGAGCCGGCCTGGGACCAGCCAACCGAAATGCTGACCGCGAGCAAGGATCAGGACCGCCGCCGCGGCCGTCGGCCGTTAGCGCTGATCGCGGTCGGCGCGGTCGTTGTCGCCGCGCTCGCCGGTGCCTCGATCGTCGCACTTGGCGGCGGCGGAGGGAACACTCAAGCTTCTCGCGTGGGCACCGCGAACAGGGCCAAGGTCCATCACAAGACGCTCGGGCCCACGTCGCACGTGGTGACGGTCACGCTGCCGGCAACCGTGACGAGCACGACGTTGGCGAAGTCCACAGTTAGGGCGAAGCACAAGACGCGCAAGCGGACGGTGTCGCACAGCACGGTCGCCACATCGACCGTGGCCAGCACCCCGGTCGTGAGCAGCCCGCCTGCCGTCACGAGCACGCCGGCTGTTACTGACACCCCGAAGGTGACGACCAGCTCGAGCACCAGACCCACGACCTCTACGCCCGCGTCTAGCAAGAGCTCGACCACGCGCTCGAGCTCGAGCACGTCCGGGGGACTCCCAGACGTACAACAAACCGAGCAGCAACCGTAAGCCGCAAGCAGCCACGGATTAGGCAACCACAACGCGAAAGGACCACGCAACCGTATGCGAGCTAACCACCCTGATATGGAGGCCCCGCGCAGACGGGTGCCGCCAGCCCGTCACAGGCTGGCACTTGTACGTCTGTTGACCTTTGTCGTGGCCTTCGCGGGTGTCACGGGCGCAGGCGCTGTGTTGGCCGGTGGGGCTTCCGCGAACGGCTACACCGGGTTGCTTGCCGGAGGCACAGTCGGCGTTAACGTTCCCGCGTACACGGCGTTGTGCGCAGGCTGCGTCTACGAGCAGGACTCGTGGTCGGCTCCCAGCGGGGTGCAGTTCGGCGGTTTCGCGTACACGGGCGCGACGTTCTGGGTGCAGAACTTCGATCTGACCGGTGGCATCTCGGCTGGGTTCCACGGCTCCGGCGGCAACGCCCCCGCAGACCTGAACTTCCCCTGGACGACTGATTGCTCGATCAGCGAGGACGACTCGCCGCGAACCTGGATAAACAGCGGCCGGTCGGTCAGCTCAAGCACCAAAGGGCCGTATTCCTCGACGAATGGCTACTGCGGCCCCACGGGCGGCAACACGAGCGGCTGGAACTTGGTGAACGCAGAGGTCGAGTCGACGAATCCGGCCATCAACCCGCAGGCGACCTACCAGACCTTGACGCTCTCGGTTTGGTGCGCTCGAGATGCCAGTTGCAACAACGATGACAGCGGTGACGCGTCGGTTACGAACCTTTCCGGGAACTTCGATGATGCCTGGGACACGCCGTCGGGGTCCGCCTCCTGGAACATTGGGGTTAGCGGCAGCTCGTGGTACCAAACAGATTCAGGAGCCATGACTCTCAACACCTCCGCCACCGACCCGGCCGGTGTGTGCTCCATGAGCGCCAGCATCAGCGGCCCGCAGAGCGTGGGAAGCGGCGCGCTGGGCAACCAGAACCCGGGTGTGGTCAGCGAGGGCTCCCCGATCGGTGAGGAATTCGCGTACGGCACCAACCCGTGCTGGGTAGGGCAAACCGACGCGGGCAGCTGGACGCTCCCGGGCGGGCTCGCCTCAGGTACCTACAGCGCAAGCGTGCAGGCATCAAACCCAGGTAACTATCAGGCACAGGGTTTCGACGCGAACGGATCGCCGACGATCGCCAGCTACAGCAACGCCATCAACGTTGACGACACCCCGGTAAGCGCTGTCCTTGAAAACCCGACCGGCTCGGGTAGCTGGACCACCGCCACGACCGCCACCGTCGACGTCTCAACGGGCCCGTCCGGGCTGGGGTCACTCACTTGCACCGACAACGGTTCGAATGTCGGCGTGACGCTCGAGAGCAGCAGTAGCGACACCTACGTGTACTCGGTGCCGCTCAGCAGTGGCGTCAACGATTACACATGCTCGGCCGCCAACAACGACGCGAACGGGGCGCTGACCGGCGGCACGGGCATGCAGGTGTATCAGCAGGACTCCGTGGTTCCCTCGATCGGGTTCAGCGACGCGGGCTACACCGCCGGCACCTGGACCGCAACCCAGCAGACGATCACCGTGACCGCTACCGGCGGCCCCTCAGGTATCACCGGCCTGTCCTGCACGCTTGACGGAAACGCGCTCCCCGACACCTACGGCGACAGCGATCTCGTTGGTGCTGTGGGATCGACGCAGACCGCGTTCGTGACCGTGCCAGCGAACGGCGCGCACAATCTCGCCTGCAGCGCGGACAACGCCGGCACCCCAAGCATCGTCGGGTCCGGCAGCTACCAGGTCGACGTCGACTCGCAGATTCCGGTCGCTAGCTTCGTCGCCGGCAGCGGATACGCCGCCACGAGCACCCACGCCGGCGATCCTCAGACCGCGTCCGGGCAGAACTGGCTCAACGGCTCGGGCACGATCACTATCGGCGTGACGGGTGCAGAGCCGACGGTCGACTCGGGCGTTCAAACGATCACCTGCACGATCAATGGGTACATGACCGATCCGGTGGTGCTGAGCAACTCGCCGTCGTCCGGCACGATTGCTCAGAACACGCCGTTCGTGATGTCGTTCATTGCCGATCCGACACATGGCTGGATCGACGGCCAGAACTCTGTGGCCTGCCAAAGCACCACGCTGGCGGGGCTCACGGGCGCTGACGGGCAGAACGCAGGAACCAGCAGCATCGAGTACGTCGACGTCAACGACGCGTCCTGGCCGAGCTCGCCAGCTGGCAACTACTCGAACCCGACTGCTGGTCAATGCGGGATCTCGTCGATCATCGACAACGGCGGGTGCGCCTACAGCGACGGGCCGTCGCAGATGACCTGGTACTCCTCAGCGCAGACCGTGCAAATCAAGGCTGACGACACCGGGGCGGCCGCGCCGATCACGTCGATCACCTGCACCGGCGTAACGATGCCTGTCTCCTCTTGGACCGCGTCGGCGGACCCACAGGACGTTGACAGCCACAACGGCATGACCGTGACCGCCACGATCGAGGCCCCGGGTGGCAAGCTCGACTGTTCCGCGTCGGACTCCGCGGGCCCGGTCGACACCTACGAGCTGGGCACCTACAACGTGTCAATCGACCCCGACAAGCCCGTCGGCTACTTCAAGGCGCAAGGCGCGCACGGAGCTGCGAGGAACATCCTGCAGCTCGACGTCTCAAGCCCTGGTGGCTCTGGGATCAAGCAGGTGTCGGTGCAGGCCAGGGACCAGAACACCGGGACGGTCTACACGGGCGGCGAGCTGACCGGCAACCCCGCCGATGGCAGCACCGCCTACGCGACGCTGGACCCGGCCACGGGGACCTACAACCTCACGGTTGATCCCGACGTGTTCCCAGGGCACGACGACAAGATCGCGTTCACGGCAATCCCGATCACGAGCGCGGGCGTCACAGCAACGATCACGACCGCGGACGCCGGCTTGCCAGAGGTGCTCACGCCGATCCAGTTGGGGCAGAACCCAAATCCCGGGTTGGTGCTCTCAACCAACGGTGACGCGACCACGATCACCGCAACCGTGAGGGCGGGCAAGTGGGTCGCTGCAAGCATCGCTCAGACCGGACTGCCAGCGTCGCTGAACGGCAGCCCCACGAGCCCTGTCGCGCCGACGGCCGTCGCGACCGTCGCCAAGTGGTCACGCTCTGTGTGCAAGGCGGCCACCAAGAAGCAAGGCAACCGGGCTCGCAAGACGAAGGGGAAGCCTGCCAAGAAGGCACCGAAGCGCTCCTGCCGGACGCTCACGAGCAGAGCGCCACGGTCTGAGGCGCTACCCGCGAACTACGGGCAGAAGCTCGAGGTCACGGGCACCCTCACGGACACGACGACAAACGCCCCCATTGCACAGGGCACCGTTCTCATGTACACCAGCAACCTCGCGACCGGCGCTGTGCACCTCGCACATATCGCGAGAACCGGTACCCGTGGCAGGTTCGGCTACCGGCTCGCGGCAGGCCCTGGCCGGCGGGTCGATCTCGTGTATCTTGGGTCCGACAACACCAAGGGCATTGACTCCGCGTTGGATACGACCACGGCCGGCAAGCTCCGCGTCCGCGCCGCACGAACCGTCCGCGTGGGGCAGCACATGCGGATCACCGGGCGCATCCTCGGCGGCTCGATCGACCGTTCGGGTGCGCTAGTGCAGATGTGGTACCGGATCGAAGGCCAAAAGGGCAGCTGGGAGCCGTTCAAAGCCGGCCGCTCAAGCGTGCACGGCGGCTTCGTGATCCGCTACCCGATCACGGCCGGGGACACGGCCCTCACCTATCGGGTCCGGATCAAGGTTCCCACACAGGCAGGGTGGGGATTCAGAGGCGCAACCTCAAACGTCCTGAGGTTCCACGTGGCCTAGCACGAACGTCGCCTCGCCACTCGCGCCAAAGCGCTCCGCTATGGGCGACAGTGGCCCACAACAAGGGTTCTCCCCGGTGGCCTCCTCCACCGGGGAGAACCGCCGCACCGAGCACCTAAAGTGACATCAAAATGGCCACGATCGTTCACAAGACACTGATCAGCCTGACGGCCGCACTCGCGGTCCTGGTTGCAGTGCCCGGCATCGCGGCAGCTTCGCAGCCGAAGAACTACTGGCTTGTGTCCTCCACCGGGCAGGTGTTCGCCTACGGCAAGGCCAAGACCCACGGGTCAGAAGCCGGCAAGCACTATGCCGGGCGGGTCAGAGGGATCAAGGGCACCGCGAACGGCGGCGGCTACTGGATCGTCACCACCAAGAAGCACTACGGCTTCGGGGATGCCCGCCATTACAAGTACCGGGCTGGTGGCCTGAAGAAGTACACCGGCAAGGTTCACCCAAAGCGCCTGCGCGGCAAGATCGTCGGCTACGCCGTAGCGACGATCCCGACCAAGAGCGGGGGAGGCGGCACCACGACCACCACGACCCCGAAGCCGCCGCCCGTGGACTGCAGCTCAGTCACGATCAAGACCAGCAGCCTGAACGCGCCGACCGCAACCGACCTGTACAGCCAGACCCTGAGCGCCGGTGGGGTCAGCGGCGGCACCTGGTCCTGGGCACTTAGGTCCGGCAGCCTCCCGACCGGCCTGAGCCTGTCCAATGCCGGCGTCATTTCGGGAACCCCGGCAGCCGGCACCGCGGGCACACAGAGCAACTTCACCGTGCAAGCGACCAACAGCCAGTGCCCAGGCAGCCCTGCGTCCCGGAGCTTCACACTCTCGGTCGGCGTGCCGCCGATGAACATCACCACCCAGAGCCTAAGCAACGCCGAATACGGCGTCACGTACTCGACCCAAACCTTGAGCGCCACCGGTGGGCAGCCCGGCGACTACCACTGGTCAGCCACGGGCCTGCCAACCGGCCTATCGCTCTCAACAAGCGGCCTGCTCTCAGGGACCCCGCAGACGACCGGGAGTTTCGACGTACAGATCACCGTCGCGGACTCCACAGGCGACACCGCCTCGGTCAGCGGCTACTACCCGATAACCGTCACGTTCCCACCATTGCAGATCACGACCACCAGTCTCAACAGCGGACAGGACACGATCGCATACAGCAGCCAGACGCTGAGCGCCACAGGCGGGACCGCGATGGAGTTCCCGCCCAGCGACCGCGCAGGCCTGTACGTCTGGTCGGCTACCGGCCTGCCGACCGGGTTGTCGCTCTCGACCAGCGGTGTGCTCTCAGGCACCCCCACGGAGAGCGGCACCTACAACCCGCAGATCACCGTCGCAGACGCCGCCGGCAACGTCCCGCCCCTCACACAGACGCTCACACTCAACATCGCGCTCGCGCCCCTGACGTTCACGACCAGCACCCTGACCGCGATCCAAAGCCAGAGCTTCACAGGACAGATCGTCGCCCAGGGTGGCCAGGCCCCATACAGCATCTCGCTCCTCTCCGGATCGCTGCCCGCCGGCCTTCACTTCAACGACGGCACGATCTATGGCACCCCGACCGCCACGTCTGGTGACTACCAGTTCAGCATCGGCGTGTCCGACAGCCAAAGCAGCCCAGCCACGGCGTCTGAGACGTTCAACATGCAGATCGCGCCGAGCCCAACCAGCCCGGATCTCAGCATCGGCAGCAGCAACAGCTCCAGCACTTGGGCCGGTTACGTCGAGCAGGCATCTATAGCGTTCACGTCGATCTCGGGCACCTTTACGGTTCCGACGGTGCACGGCACTCCGACTAACAGCGTGTCACCTTGGATTGGGATCGACGGCAACGGCACCGACGACCTCATCCAGGCCGGTGTCTCCGCCATTGGCGGCAACGGCACAACGTCATATCAGGCGTGGTGGGAGACGGTCGGCCCTATGGGCTCGGCTCAGAACCTCCGACCGCAAGACCAGTTCCAGGCGTCTCCCGGCGACACGGTGAACGTGAACATCTGGCAGATCAGCAGCGGCCAGTGGGAGATCACGCTCAACGACACCACTAGCGGCGAGGGCTTCGGCACACAGGTCAGCTACAGCGGGACTGACATGACCGCCGAATGGATCGTCGAGACCCCTGACGGTGCAGCCGCCACCGGGTACGCCTCCACGACCACGTTCAGCAACCTCCAGGCATCGCACGCCGGGACCGGGATGCTCGATCTGTCAACGCCGGGTGCTACCCCCGGCACGCTCACCGCCAGCGGCTTCTCAATCTCCGACTACAACTGATATGGCGGATGGTGTGTCATCAAGGGGGCGCGTGAAAGTTTCGCCGTGAGCGGGTCGCGGTCGGGGGAACGGCGGGTGTCTCAGGAGGGCGGGACGTCGGGCTCGGTGACGGCGTTGCCAGTCTGATATGCGGGGATTTTGGTTACCCCATGGCCCTGTTTCTGCTGCCGGCGGTGCGCGGGTCTAGGAACGAGCGTGGCCCGGATGGGCTGCTCATAGTTGGTTCGCGCGTGCCGGCCGCTGTGTCGGCCCGGCGTCCCGGCCT
>Ga0182024_10013639_pt1 | contig 15825 bp, 11 predicted proteins | sample P32metaG_FD_120480 | JGI IMG/M metagenome (GOLD analysis project Ga0182024, IMG submission 120480) | Permafrost microbial communities from Stordalen Mire, Sweden - P3-2 metaG (Illumina Assembly) | ecosystem: Environmental > Terrestrial > Soil > Wetlands > Permafrost | place: Sweden: Stordalen... | reverse complement strand
ACATACTTGGTAATGCCGTAGTGCTCGCGGAGATCGGTGCCAAGGGCCCAGCCCGGGTCCTCGACATCCATGATCACGCCGAACGACGGCTCGCCGCGCAGCCGGGCGCAGCGCACCCGGCCCCTGGAGAGGTACCGGGTGATGCCCAGCCGGTCCGACAGCTCCGCCGGCAGGACGCTGTCGATCGGGACGTAAGTGACCAGCGACCCCTCGACATACCGGCCGATAGGCACCACGCACTGCCAGCCCTTGATGTGAGCCAGGGCCAGCCGCTCGGCATTCGGGTGCGGCAGCACCCGCTCGATCTTGCAGACTTCAACGATCAGGGAAGACATGGTGACCTCCGCCTTTACTCTCTCCCGGAGTACCGGGAGAGAGAACATATGCGACGACAGTGTTCCGACAATTAAGAGCTGTGGCGGAGGGATTCGAACCCCCAGAGCATTGCTGCTACGGATTAACAGTCCGCCCCGCTACCAGGTTACGGTTTACGCCACAAAATATATCGTCATATGGAAAACAACCATTCGCGGGGCTGGAGTCGAACCAGCGGCCTCCGCGTTCAAAGCGCGGAATTCGTACCGACACAAACTACCCGCGAGCACTTGGAAATGCTGAATGCTGAATAATGAATGCTGAATAGAGACAAGACCCGCATTCATTCAGCATTTACTATTCAGCATTCAGCATTTCCCCCATGGAGCTACTCGGACTCGAACCGAGATTTCGACTGTGCAAGAGTTGTGTCCTGCCAATTAGACGATAGCCCCGTATCCGGTATAAGTGCCGCCGGTGCCGTCACCGGCGGTCTTGCCGCCCCGGGCAGCCTTCCGCCGGTGAGGGCACCGGCGGCACTTGAAAAGTTCTGACGATCATCGCGGACCTGCTTCAACTGCGGGCGAAACGGTCCGCAGTGCGGACCCTACAAGAACTCGCCACTCAATTGCTCCGCCACGCTTCGAACGTGGAGTCTTCCGGTTCAGAGCCGGACGTGTTGCCGGTTACACCACGGAGCAGTTTCAGGAAATGCTGAATGCTGAATAATGAATGCTGAATGGGGAATCGGGACCCTCATTCGCTCGGCCTTTGGCAATTCCTCGATGCGCGATGCAGGAATCGAACCTGCGCTTCAACGCTGGCAAGGTCGTGTGATGCCACTTCACCAATCGCGCTCGCCGAGTCGCTATTTCATGCCCGGTACTGGAATCGAACCAGTGCCCTGTCTTTGGAAGAGACGCATGATCCCACTTCACCAACCGGGCGGTTTGGGAAATGTTGAATGAGGAATGCTGAATGCTGAATAGGGAAATGTCGAAGCGACGCCATGGTTTTCATTCAGCAATCAGCATTCCTCATTCAGCATTTCCTCCATATCCCCGCCAGGACTTGAACCTGGACTTCGAGCTTCGGAGGCTCGCGTGGTTTCCATTCCACCACGGGGATGTTTGAGCAAAAGAAATGCCCCGAAGTCCGTTGCCGGGCTTCGGGGCGGTTCGTCGTTGAAAAGACGTCTCGCTCGTCACCCGGACCGGCAATTCCCATTACCGTTTTGCGCGGCCGCGTTGGCTTGCCGGCCATTTTGCGTGGGGGCGGTCCGAACGGCGGATTGTTGGGTCTGGGTGGTCATGGTCTTGCCTGCTTTCTTTGCTTCTTACCGGTCGAAACGAAAGGCATTCTGGAGTTCTGACGGGTTGGCCAAAATTTCCCTTCCGCTACAATCCGTCCCATGGCCAATCCCGAACATCTTCCTCCCGCCGTCATGGCGTCCATACTCGGCGTGGGGTCGCTGACCCGACACGTGTTTCTTTGCCTTGGGCCCGATTGCGTCGAGCCGGCCGAAGGCCAGCGCACCTGGGACTATCTGAAAAAACGGCTGGGCGAGCTGAATCTGACAGGCCCCGGCCGGCCTTGTTACCGAACCAAATGCGACTGCCTGCGGATCTGCATCGACGGGCCGATCTGCGTCGTGTACCCGGAGGGTGCCTGGTATCGCAACGTAACGCCCGAGAACGCCGAGCGGATCATTCAGCAGCACGTGATCGGCGGGCAGGTGGTTGAGGACTTGTGCTTTGCCAGGAACCCGCTTGGGGGAAATGGTGACTAGTGAATCGAAGATACACCGAGCGAGGCGATCCGGTGGACCGTCTTTGTGTGCCATCTTACTTAACTGAACGAGCGCGTTGCGCAAAGCAGATTTTTTTGGCACGAACCAGAATGGGACGCTACTCTACCCCCAGTGCCCCTGTCTGCCGGTAAATCGCCCGGCACTGCAAAACGTTGTGCGCCCAGATAGGGGTGGTGTCCGCCAACAAGGGAACCCGCATTTTTTGACAAATCATTCAGGGGAAGCTTATGAGTTCGCTCCGTGAGTGTGCCTCAGCAGATCCCACTTTTGGGCTTCCACGGTTTCTTTCCGCTGAGGACTGGCGTCTGGTTGTCGCGTCGATGCAGTTGTCGCCGCAACAGGCACGCATCATCAGCCTGATTCTTCAAGGCAAACAGGACAAGGAGATGGCGGCAGCCCTGGGGCTGAACCGCTACACGACCCGCACCTATCTCCGCCGCGTCTTCGACCGGATAGGAGTAGAAGACCGAATGGGGCTGGTGTTGCACATCTTCGCCCTGTGCTCAGGACGCCACCGCAACGCCGATTGCCTGAGTGTCCCCCTTATGGGTGACACCCGCATTGGCAGCTTGTTCGTCTGACAGCAAGCGGCTAATTTTACTTCGCGGCGATGACCCGTGACCTGCGGGGGTTGTTCTGAATGCTGCAGAAAGTGATTCAATCCCGTCGGCAGCGATCCGCGACAACGGGGCCCTGAGAGGACGGCGGGAACCGCCCCGAGTCCCATGTTTGTTTGGCTTGCGTCGTCGTTTCCGGGATGCGAAATCTTTCCCATCTTTGTGACGGAAACAGGTCTATGAGCACACTAATGACAGGGCTGCGATCGTTACTGGCGCTACTACTCGCCCTGTTCCTTATCGGTTGCTCACAGAATCGAGGGTTCGTCTATGTAAGCCAGCCAGAGGTGTTCACGCGCGAGTCACTCGTCCAGGAACGGCAGCGTGAGACGACCTACCTGCTGGCAAAGCTGAACGGCGGCGATCCCCCGTTTAGCTTCCAGGGACTCGAGAGCCAAAGCCTTGTAAATTCGTTTGCCAACGCACTAACGTTTCAGTTGGCCGGCAGTATGTCTGCTTCACCCGGGCCCCCTGCCACGGCGACCCCTAACGGCAAGACGACAGCGACCTCGTCGACCCCTCAGTCCGGGGGTATCTCCGCGCCAGCGATTTCCATCACGAACACGGCGACAAACAATAACGGGGCCCCCGGCGGTGGCACTGCAGGAGGAAACGGAGCGGGGGGGACTTCCGGAGGTGGCACAGCCGGAATAACCGGCACGGGGCAAACGGGGCCCGGCCAGGGAAATTCAATGCAGGGCACTCCGGCAGCCTCTTCAAACTCCACGCCCACGCCTGTAATGTCCGGCCCAACCAGCCAGCCTTCTGCCGCCCAACTGACTGGCATCGAGCTTCTTGAGAACCAACTGGCTTACCGCGATGCCTTGAACGCAGCCATGAAGGAAAAGATGCTTGACGATACCCACGACCTTCACGGCCTGACCCTTTATACACTCAAGTTCGATTTGACCGTGATGCCCGGCGACAATGCCAGCCGGTCGCTGGTCGTGCTGCTGCAACTGTCGCCGGATGAATGGGAAGATGGGATCGACCATGCCGACGAATTCACGTTTTTGCCAACTGGGGCGACAATTCAGTTTCCTGGCTACCGCAGGACCGGGAACGTAAAACAGCTTTTTGGTTTCCGGCGGTATTTCAATTGGGTCAATTCGCTGAATCAAGGAATCGCACAAGACACGCAGGCGGCCGAAGCCAGATTACTGCAAAATCGCCTTACTGAGGCCGACCTCGGATCGATCGAAGCATCGTTGGAGAGCGACATCCGCGGCGACCGAACTCAATCGCCCATTAACGCGATCGAACGGCGTATTCTCGGAGCAATCAGCTCCAAGCCAGTCGACGTGGATTCGGACATTCGGGCGGCGCTCGCCGCCGATGAGGACGGTAAAACGGTAAAAGAGTCGCTGGTACAGTTTCTGATTTCTTCACCGAGCGCGCGGACAAAACTATTGCAGGACGCCTCAGAAATCAAGGCGCGTGCTCGACTCAAGTATGCAGTCGCCCGCTGGATTTGGCATGGTTATGCCGATCATCAGGAATTGAGCGACCTTGTGGAAATCCCAGCACCCAACCAAGGTTTCGCAAAAAGTCCCCCGACAATAACGAACGAAGCCTATTTTTCGAATTGTGCCCGGCCCGTGGATGGCGGCATCGATGCGTTTAACGGGAGCGTGAACAGCCTTAACCTGGCCTCCACTCCGCGTGGATTTGCCATCGAGCCAAAGGAATATGCGCAGGACATCTCCGCCGTCAGCGCGCGGCAAGACCTAATCGATCTGTCACTTGCTCTGAGTGCCGCCTTCGGACACGTCAGCATCGGCGATAGCGCCAGCTACATGCGGAACTCACAGTCGTTTCTACAGGCAATCAGGCGACAACCTTTGGCGATTGGTTTCGGTAACGGCCGCCTGGAATTCGGGTGGCTGCTGGGGCCGCGGTTTGGCATTAAAAAGGGAGGCAAAGCGGCATTCGAGCAAACTCCTGAGCGTCAGTCGTTTACCGCCGAAATCGGTGTCCCCGCCTGGTGGTCCGCCGTGGCTCTCACCGGCCGTTGCTTCTGGCTAGGTGAAAACGGCGACCTCGAGCCTGCCGACACATCGCCCAACGATGTTGATCTAGCCCAGCGCCGCGGCAATCTTATTTTGGAATCTATCGCTGCAGAATCAAAAAAGCTCATCGGAAATCCCAAAGCGATATCGGGAGATATTTGGCCGACCTACGATCCTCTGCATCAGTCTGGGGCGGTGCCCCGTGATCCGGCTTTGCGCGGGAACCCAAGGCCAAGTACAATTGCGATCCCCCTTCCGACCGACCCGGCGGCCATCACCACGGCGTTGCTGTTCCACAATGATCGCACCCAGTTGCGTCCACTTCTCGCGGATGCTTCCTACAGCCTTTCAGAGAGCGGAAGCTCGGACCCGGAGCAAACGATCATGATTCGAGGGCGCGATCTCTGGCGTAATCCCATGGTTTCCGTTGGAAACATGAAGGCATCTACCGTCGACGTGATGCCGGATATGGGCGGGCTCATTGCGCACTTCACCCAGGTCCAGGTCCCGCCGCACTCCGGAAAGGAGAATCTGCCCGTAAACATGACGGTCACGACCACATTCGGCAGCGACACGCTTCAGGGGGCCGTGACCGTCGTTCCCAAAGCTGTCACGCCGAAGCAACAGCCGTTCCTCACCATCGGAGCGCATTTCGCCCAAGTGGGTCAGGCGCTGCAGTTCGCAATTGACGCAACCAAGCTATCGTCAACCGCCGCGGCGAACGCAGAACTGCTTCTTAGGCCCGCGGGCAGTCTCGATACCGCTTTGCAAGTGATAGTGGCTCGGCCTTCATCCGCGAGCCAGCAATCCGTCGCGTTCAACCTTCCGTCCGCGGCGAACTTCGCTACGGCGCTGCCGGGCACCAACTTGCCTTCGGTCTTCAGCGTCGATGTGAAGGCGGAAGACCTCACGGGGGGCACCAGCATATTGAACTCGGGCCCGCAAACCGTCGTCATTTGCAACAACATCCAGACCGATTTGGCCGCGACCGTGAATCCGAATCCGGCAACCATTCCGCAGCCGACGGTTGGAACTCCGATGCCGGTGGCTATCGAACTATTGAATACAACCGCCCTCTGCCCCGCGTCCGAGAAGCTCTTGCTTCAGGCGTTTCCCGACCTTCAGCGGGCCATCGACAACAGCCTGCTCAAGGTGCAGCTCGATGGTACTACCATTTTGTCAGCAACCCTTCGGAAGGATCCAACCACCACGAAATTGACCAACCTGACACTTCCAACCGGTTCCTCAATTCCCAGTAAGACGGGTCATTCCCTTCAGGTGATATGGACCGACACCCAAAACCAGCAGCAGATCATTCCGGCCGGCACGCTCACGTTTAATTAGACTGGTGACTGAAGCGTTTTTCGGCACGGTGGGTTGCCTCAATTGCCGTGCGCCAGGGATTTCGGCCGTTGAGCGAGCAGCGAAGGCAGCCAACGCCAATCATTGTAGGAGTCTAGGTATGAATTCTAAGATGACGACGCGTCGTGCCGCCAATCGGGTCGGCCGCTTCTGTGAGCCGCTTGAAACTCGTCGACTTCTTTCAGAGATACTCTCGGCCCCGGGCAAACCACATGTGATGGAGATCTCGGCGGTTGGCGCCAATGATGTAGTCTGGGCCCCTGCTTCCGACAATGACGGGGGCGGTATTTCGTACACATTGTGGTATAAGCAGTTAGGATCGCACGTGGCCGTGCCTGCCGGCACGACATCCGGCGACTCCCTGCCGCTTTGTAATGGCTATCCCACGGATCCGATCAGCCCCAGGACGGGATATCTTGTTTGGGTGGTGTCGAAAGATAACAACAGTGGGGTCAGTAGGGCTTCGGTCGGAAGTAGATTTCGTACCGACGACCCTCTGACTCCCGCGATGGTGCGGAAGGCCTATGGTTTCAACCAGATCTATAAGGAGGGGTATCAGGGTCAGGGAGAGGTTATCGGATTGGCGGAGCTGGGAAGCGACCCCACCTTGGCGGCCGACATCACTAATTTTGATCGCATGTTCCACCTGGCACCGCCCGACCTCGAGGTTGTCAATGAATCGGGAGGCTCCTCGCCAATGCCCCCGGACACAGGCCACGGCCACGAGATCGCGCTCGATGTCGAATGGGCACACGCAATCGCACCCGACGCGAAGATCGTCGTTGTCGAGGGTAACGACAGTACTACTGACACTACGACCAGCATTCAGGGCCTGCTGGCGGCCGCACAGGAGGCCGCAAGCCTGGGCGCGTCGGTCGTCTCGATGAGCTACGGGTACGACGAGTCGGCCTTCGACGCATCGGGTGTTGGCACCGTTCAACAGCTCGATTCTGATTTCCAGAAGAGTGGCGTTACATTCGTTGCGGCCGCGGGGGATTTTTTTGGACAGCCGGGGTGGCCGTCGGTTTCAGCCGACGTGTTGTCCGTCGGTGGCACCCAAATGTCACTGGGTTCTTCCGGCAACTTTAACAACGAAATTGTCTGGCAGAATGTCGACTTGAGCGACTCAACCAAAGGAAGCGGATCGGGCTATGGGCAGTTTAGCTCTCAAGACGATCCATCGGGCCGTCAGACGCCTGACGTCTCTTATGCTGCAGATGGGTATTCGTGGTACTTCGATGGCGCGCTGAATACCGAGGGCTTTGGAACCAGTTTCGGCTCTCCGCAGTGGGCGGCACTTCTCGCCTTAGTAGATGAGGGGCGGCAGCGGAAGGGACTTGAGAATCTTGACTCGAACACGGGGGGTGACACGTCTCTGGAGATTCACGACGCCTTAGCCAGCGCGGCTGCGACAGACTTCCGCGACAATAGCGCCTCCTTCGGCGAACCGGCGTCTCAGGGTAGTAACATTCAGACGGGCCTTGGTACGCCCACCGCGAACCTGATGAATTACCTTATCACCTACCAATAGCATCCAAGATAGGCATTAAGGTTCCCTCCACGTGGCGGGTAATAAGACTGGAACGTCAGGTTATCGTGAGCGGGCGCGGTGAGTCAAATGGAACTCATTGCCCAGTTGAGGTCGTCCGCCAGCAGGCTTAATCAAGAGCCGCCTGCGACCACATCGGGTGCCCCAACTGCAGCGCCGGGCTGGGAAACAGTTGCCGCGGGAGCACTGGTTGGGCTCGCGGAGCGTTGTTGTATTTCCTGGAACATTCGGCGCAGCTCCCGCTCGATAGCCGCGGTGACTTCGTCATCTGAGTCCAGCCCATCCAGGTTCAGCGCAGGGCCAAACGTCACGCAAATCGGCGCCATCCGCCATATCGGGCGCTGCATCGGCCAGGCCTCGTAAGCACCGAAGATGACCGCAGGGACCACCGGCACCTTCGCCCGTCTGATAATCAGCGCCACGCCTCGTTGGAAGGTGTGGATCTGGCCGTCCGGCGAGCGTGTCCCTTCGGGATAGATATTCAACAGATGGCATTCACGCAGCCGGCGGATCATCTCTTTCATTGCCCCCACGTCGCCTTTGCCCTGGCGCAACGGGAACGCGTTGAGGCGGCGGAGCACCCACGCTCCGAGGGGGTTTTCGAACAGTCCGGACTGGCCGACAAAGTTGACGGGCCGTTTGAGGAAAGCCGCCAGTACGACCGCATCCAGGTAGCTCTGGTGGTTCGAGACGATCAGCACGCCGCCGCGCTTGGGTATATGTTGGCGGCCATGCACTTTGAGGTCGAAAAGGAGCTTGGTGAGGATCTTCGCGATAAACTGGGCAAACTTCCAGAAAATTGGATATTCCGAGGACAAGCCATCCGCCTTTCAAGGCGATCCCACGCAAAGTCTGGCGCTGAGCCAGACCGAGAGCGACTGGTTGAACATACCATCGATTCCGCTGGGATGGGGTCAGTAACGATCTCAGGTTTTTCGGTATGAAGCGTTCCCGAAGCTGCCATACGACGAGAGGCAGTTCATATGGAAACGAGAAGGTCCTGGCCTTGACCCTGTGCCGAGGCGCCAGGCGATGGGGAAGGCACTCGCGGCAGCGTGAAACAGAACACGCTGCCGCCGCCTTCGCGAGAGTGGAATTCGATGCGGCCGCCATGCGATTCGATGACTTCCCGGGCGATGGCCAGGCCCAGGCCGGCGCCTGTGGGGTCCCCCTGGCCGGGTTTGCGAGGAATGCGGAAGAACTTTTCGAATATCCGGCATGCGTGCTCGGCGGGGATGCCCGGCCCGGTGTCGGCGACGCTGACGGCGACGAATCGCCCCTCGGCTTTGGCGCTGAGCCACACCGTTCCGCCGGCCGGGGTGAATTTGACCGAGTTGGACAGCAGGTTAGTCAAGGCCAGGCCAATCCCTTCGGCGTCGGCCAAGACTATCCCGGCCGTGTCAGCCCATCGTTCCTGGACGGTTATCTGCTTTGCGGCAAACTCCCGCCGCAGGGCGTCCAGGGCGGGCTGGATGAAGGCCGACAGATCAATCGGCCGCGGCTGGAAGCGGGCCCGGCCGGATTCGATGCGGCTCAGGTTGAGCAGGTCTTCGATGATCCCGTACAGCCGGTCGCCGTCGTCGCGGGCCGCCGCGAGCAGCCGCTGCTGGCCCGGTGACAGCTTCCCGTAGCTCTCTTCCAGCAGCAGGAGGACTGCCATGCGGATGGCGGTGAGCGGGGTGCGCAATTCATGGGACACCGTGGAGAGCAGGCCGTTTTTCAGTTCGTCTTCGTGGCGCAGTCGGGTCACGTCCACGAGAATCACGGTTGCGCCGACGGCGCGGCCGTCGCTCGATTGCATCGGTACGGCATGAGGAAGCAGGAAACGCTCCTGGCCTTCGGAGAAGAGCCGGATGGCCGACTTGTAGCCCGCGGGCTCATACGGCTTACCGCCCTTGACGACGGTCTCATAGATTTCCGTCAGCCAGGGGAGCCGCAGGGTCGAAACCTGTGCCCCGGGGCCCATGCCGAAGTGCCTGGATGCCGAGCTGTTGGAGATTTCGATTTTTCCGTCGGGGCTCATGACCAGGACGGCATCGGGCAGGCTGTCGATCGCCAGTTGCGTGGTTTGCTGGGTCCGGACCAGCCGGTCGTGGTCGAGCTGGCGGAATTCCCGCAGTCGAGAGGCCATCACGTTGAACGCCTCGATCAGTTGGCCGATTTCATCGCGGGAGCGGATATCCACGCGAAGGTCGAGGTTCCCGCTCCCGATCTGCCGTGCCGATCGCGTCAGCGCGCCCAGCGGCTTGCGGAGGTTGGCGCCGACGGCGGCCACCAGGGCCGCGGCAAGCACCGTCCCGGCGATGACGAGCACCAGCAGCGCATTGCGAACCTCGATCAGCGTGCGCTTGGCCTGGCCGTCCACCGAGATCATGTTCGACATGTTCATGTCGGCCACCTTCTGGGCGACTTCCTTCAGCTCCTGGTGGCGCGGCAGCAGGTCGTTGCGGTACAGGTCCTGGCGGGAACCGGAAGCGGCGTCGAAATCGGCGTAGTGGGCCTTGTACTCTTTCCATAGTTGAGCGAGCCGCTCGCTGAGCTGCGTCTCGCCGGGCAGGCTGATGTTCCCCAACTGCTTTGCCAGGTCGCTTTCGAACCGCTTTCGCTCGGCATCAGCATCGATCTGGGCGGCGGCGTCATTCTCGCGCCAGACCAGGTGCTCGGCCCGCGCGTTGAGCCGGTCCAGGGACTCTTTCATCCCATTGCAATATACGGCGCTCTGGTAGTTCTCCCGGAAAACGTTCTCCAGCGCCCGGCTGTACCGGGTGAGCACGACCACGCTCAGGACACTCACGGCGATCAGGATGAGCAGCAGACCGCCGAACGAGCACCAGAGTTTGCTACGCAGGCTCATCGACGCCTCCGGCTACGGTCGCCTCGGAGTCGGGCGGGACCAGGTCCAGCGGCTCGACTTCGGATTCGAATTCCGACCGGATCCGCGGATAACGCTTGACCCAGATGCGCAGCGTTTTCTCGTTGATCCCCAGGATGGAAGCCGCTCCCTTGATCGAGCCGGCCGATTGCAGCACCTGGCGGACGTGGACCTGCTCGATTGTCTCCAGCGAGACCAGGTCGCCGAGCTCGTAGGCCTGCGCCGAGTTGACGAGGTTGGGCGGGAAATGCTCCACGTCGATCCGGTCCGCGCGGCACAGCAGGACCGATCTCTCGATGATGTTGCGCAGCTCGCGGACGTTCCCCGGCCAACTGTACCGGGTGAGCACCTTCATTGCCGAGCTGGTGAACCCCACCAGCCGGCGGTGGTTTTCCCGGCAGAAGAATGCCAGGTAGCGGCCGGCGAGCAGCCGGATGTCTTCCGCCCGCTCGCGGAGCGGGGGCACCTCGATTCGCACCACGTCCAGGGCCAGGTGCAGGTCGGCCCTGAATTGGCCGCGGCTCACGGCATCGCGCAGATTGGAGCTGGTGGTCGCCAGCACGCGCACGTCGGCGGACCGGGGATTGAAATCGTTCACCCGTTCGTACTCGCGGTCCGACAGGAGGCGCAGGAGCTTAGGCTGAAGGCTCTGCGGCCACTGCCCGACCTCTTCGAGCACGAGCGTCCCGCCGTGACAAAGGCCGACCCGTCCGGCCAGGTCACCGGATGGGTCGGACGGCTCCTGCCGGCACATGCCAAAGACTTCGGCTTCCAGGGCGTCAGGGTCTGCCGGTTGGCAGCGCACCACCGCGAAGGGGGCATCGGCGCGCCCGCTCCAGGCGTGGATGGCGCGCGCGAGCCTCCCCTTTCCCGTGCCGACTTCACCGCTGATGAGTATTGTCGCCCGGCTGTCGGCGACCTGGCGGGCGACGCTCAGCGCCGCCTGCATGGCAGAGCTGGCGGTCGGGAAATCCGCTTCCGGATCGAGGGCGCCCAGTGCTTGCTTCAGGGCTTCGACCTTCCATTCCAGCCGCCGCTGCCGGGCGATTTTGTCCGTTACCAGGCGGACCTGGGCGGGGGTGAACGGCTTAGGGAGGTAGTCGGTCGCCCCGCCTTTCATCGCCTGCACGGCCGTCGAGACCGACGCATATGCGGTGATGACGACGACCTTGGCCCAGGGGCTCTCGGCGAGGATGCGCGGGAGAAAGTCCAGCCCGTCGTCGCTGCCGAGCCGCACGTCCAGGAAGACCAGGTCGAAAGCGCGCAACGCCGCATCGGCCAGGGCGTCATGGATGTTGTCGTGGGCGACGACCTCGTGGCCGTCGGCCTCGAGGCACATCGAGAGCGTCAGGCGGACGTTGTCTTCGTCATCAACGATCAGGATCCGCAGTGGAGCAACCGCCATACGTTCCGCCATCCGGGACAGTCGTACGCAGACGCCGTGCCAGAGCGAAAGCGCAGGCCGGAGTTGATGGATTGGCCGCATCCGGCCGATTGGTTTTGATGTGCAGGGCCATCAAGGGTGCCCACTCCTTCCGCGCGGCCAATGCACGGCGAGCAGGCAATGGGGGTGGTTTTCGTCACGGGCCGCCTCTTTTCAAGGCGACGGCCGCTCCTCGCTTAACCATCAATCCAGACCGGACTTGAAGCGGGCAATTTTACCGCTTTCGCAGATCGCCTATCCAATGTGTAAGCGTTGCGCGATGCAAGCTTCAGCATTGCTATCAAAATGACATCGCATGGAGGGTGACGGATTGGTGCAAGTCGTGTGTTGCCCGATGCATGTGGAACAACGCCTCGGCTGCGCGGTTTCTGCCCGCCGAAAATGGAGGCAGCCGACGGCTTTGCCGTCGCCCTGAGCGCAGCGAAGGGTCTCTTATGAGGCGGAACCAAGAGACCCTTCGCTGCGCTCAGGGCGACGGCAAAGCCGTCGGCTGCGCTCAGGGTGACGGCTTGAAGCCGCCAATTTATTTTCGGAGCAGACGCGGAGATCGCAGAGAAGATCCGCTTGCCGCCGAGTGCCGCTCGACCGGCGACGCCGGTTTCTGACACGTTCTCCAGGACACTCCCTTCGTTCGCTGCCCAATCCGCGCGCGATCGGGCTTGCCGCATGGCGCCAGCCGGCGATGTACCTTTATCGGGAAATTGTGGGGCACGACCTTTGCCAAGTGGCTCTCGTCACCCTCGGGGCCCGGGCGGCCGGACGTCATGTGACCCCATGGGATGGCAGGCAATTCAGCCGTCGGGTCAGCTCGGCCGCACTGTGCGACAAACTCTAAACTAAAGGAGCGTTTCATGAGGGCACGTATGAAAGGGGCAGAAAAACTCTCGTGGTCGGACAAGATCTCCCGACTTCGAATGCGGCTCAAGGACCCCCAATGGCGCCGCTACTTCAAGATGATCATCGTCGGCAACGCGCTGGGCGTCGCCGCCGTGATGCTCATTATCCTCGCGATCAACATCGCCCCAGCCCTTCCCAGTTTGTTCTGTGGGACCGCCAGCGCACAGACGACTCAGCCTGCGACCGTCCCTGCGGCGGCTCCAACAACCGACGCCACCACCGCACCGACTACCGCGCCGACAACAGCGGCAACTGCCACGACGCCCCCGATCAACGGGGCGGACATCGTAAACCCGATCAATACGGTGTGGACCCTTATCGCCGCCTTTCTCGTGTTCTGTATGCAGGCCGGCTTCACGATGCTGGAGGCCGGCTTCTGCCGGTCGCGTGAGACCGTGAACGTGCTCGTCGAGTGCGTGTTCGACACCTGCTTGTGCGGGCTGCTCTATTACACCTGGGGCTATGCGTTCATGTTCGGCGCGGGCAACGGCTTGATCGGCTGGCACGACCCCACGGACGCAACCAAGAGCTGGTTTTTCCTCAAGAACATCACCGCCACCACGACCTACAGCGCCACGGGCGTGCCGGTCCTGGCCCACTGGGTGTTCCAGTTTGCCTTTGCCGACTGCGCCTCAACCATCTGCTCGGGCACGATGATCGGCCGCACCGGCTTCATCGGCGACATCCTCTACTCCATCTGCGTCTCGGGCTTCATCTACCCAATCATCGGCCACTGGGCCTGGGGACCGGATGGCTTCCTGGCCACCATGGGCGGCCAGAACCAGACATCCACCTGGACCTACTTCACCCACTTCCTGCCAAACTTCGGCATGAACTTCCACGACTTTGCCGGGTCGACGGTCGTACATTCGATCGGCGGGTGGATCGCCTTGGCCGGCGGCATCGTCCTTGGGCCGCGCATTGGCCGAAAGTTCAAGCGTGACGGCGGCGGGCCCATGCTCCCGCATGACCTCACCGTCGCGGTCATCGGCGGCTTCCTCCTCTGGTTCGGCTGGTATGGCTTCAACCCAGGCAGCTCGCTGTCCGCCATGGATTTCGGCGGCATCGGCCGCATCTCGGCCAATACCACCCTCGCCGCCTGCACCGGCGGCATGGCGGCCGAGTTCTTCATGTACATGCGCACCAAAAAGTGGGACGCCGGCGCTATCACTAACGGCTTCCTGGCCGGTTTGGTCGCCATTACCTGCCCCTGCTATTGGGTCAGCCCAACCGGTGCCTGTCTCCTCGGCGCTGTCGCCGGGGTGATCGTCATCCTCGGCGTGGACCTGCTCGAGTACCTCCGCATTGACGACCCGATCGGCGCCTGGCCGGTCCACGGGCTGTGCGGCATCTGGGGCACCCTCTCGCTGGGTCTGTTCGCCACCGGCCAGTTCTCCGCCGCCGGCAGCATCCCCAACGGCATCCCCGATACCGTCAACACAGCTAGCCCGCTGTACAACGCACCGCTCACCGGCCTTTTCTATGGCGGTGGAATGCAGGTCTTCTGGGCCCAGTGCGTCGGAAGCTTCACCATCTGCGCCTCTACCTTTGTAGCCGCCATGGCGGTCATGGGGGTGCTAAAAATGGTCGGTCTGCTCCGCATCTCCAAGGAAGGCGAACTGGAAGGCATGGACCTCCACGAGCATGGCATCTCGGCTTACCCCGAGTACGTCATCTCCGCCCTGGCCGCTCCCCGCGGCATGCCCCTCGACACCGTCGGATACCACCCGGCAGCGTCCGGCAACGGCGCCCGCGAGTCGGAATTGGTCAGCACCAAGTGAGGAAGTGCTGAATGCTGGATGAGGGATGCTGAATGTAACAGTTCAGCATTCCTCATCCACGCAGGTTCCCGCATTCAGCATTCACCATTCCGAATGCAGCATTTCCCATTTACGGAGTTTGAGCTCAATGAAATTGATCATCGCCATCATTCGGCCCGAGAAGCTTGAAGACGTGCAGGAAGCGTTGACCCGCCATGAGGTCTTTCTGATGACGGCCTCCGACGTCCGTGGGTGCGGCCGGCAACGCGGGTTCAAGGAACAGTTCCGCGGCGGCGTGGGCGTCATCCGGCTGCTCCCCAAGGTCAAGCTGGAAATCGCCGTCAACGACGAATTCGTCGATCCCACCGTCGAAGCCATCCTCAAGGCCGCCAAGTCCGAGCCGGGCAAGATCGGCGACGGCAAGATCTTCGTCCTGCCTCTGGAGGAATGCTACCGCATCCGCACCGGCGAGACCGGCAGCGTCGCAATCGGGCCGTAAGCAATCTTTTCTTTCGGTTGGGCGGCTGAACCCGGCCGCCCTGGGAACGCCGCGGGCGCGGGGCGCCACATCCGCCCCGCGGCTGACCTTTTTCCACTTCCCATGCACGCGGGCGGCAATTCAACCAAGCCCCAGGCCCTCACCCTTCTGGCCAGCGAACGGCCGCGCGACATCGGCTGGGTGCAGGCCGCCGGCTTTCTCTTTGGCGATTGGGGGACGAGCCGGCTCTATGTTCTGGGATTGGCCCTGTTCTTCGCCGGGCGATCCAGCTTCTGGCTCATCGTCATGATGAGCCTGCTGATTCTCGCCGTCGGCTGGGCATACAGTCAGATTTGCCGGATCTACCCCGACGGGGGCGGCGTGTATACCGCCGCCCGGCAGACCAGCCGGACGCTTGCCGTCGTCGGCGCTCTTTTGCTCTTTGCCGACTATACGGTCACCGCCAGCTTGAGCGTCCTGGACGCATTCCACTACTTTGGCCTGCCACTCCACAGGCAGGTCGATCCGGCGGAGCGCCGGGTGTTTTCTGAAAGTCAGGCGACGAAACGCGCCGTTCCGGTTGCCGACGGCCACTTCAACGCCGATTTCCGCGGGGCCTTAAGAACTGACATTTTTGCGTCTTGACGCCTGAGCAATTATCGGTAATCGAATTCGAGACGCGCTCCGTCGAGCCACGGGATGGGAGGGCATT
>Ga0182024_10013638_pt1 | contig 15825 bp, 16 predicted proteins | sample P32metaG_FD_120480 | JGI IMG/M metagenome (GOLD analysis project Ga0182024, IMG submission 120480) | Permafrost microbial communities from Stordalen Mire, Sweden - P3-2 metaG (Illumina Assembly) | ecosystem: Environmental > Terrestrial > Soil > Wetlands > Permafrost | place: Sweden: Stordalen... | reverse complement strand
GGTCGCGGGGCCGGTCGCTTGAGCTACGGCAGTGGCATGGTTCGTGAAGACCAGCGCAAGCCGATACCTTCCATTTAGTCAGGCGCAGTCAGATTTCCGTCTTCAGGATCACCTAAGTACTTCGCCGGCCCTGGTCGGCCGAGGAGCTGACCGACGCGGTGATTGCGCGCAAGGCTGTGGTCAATCGAATGTGGCGACTGATGCAGCGCTTTGACCTGTTAGTCACCCCGACCGTCGCCGCCGCAGCCTTTCCGGTCGGGCTGATGGGTCCTCCTTTAATCGACGGTAAGGCGGTTGGCGTGGAGGATTGGGCCCCTTTCACCTGGCCGATGAACTTCACAGGCCAGCCGGCAATCTCCGTTCCCGCGGGCTTCACCCACGACGGCTTGCCCGTTGGCCTGCAAATCACCGGGCGCCGGCTTGACGACGCGGGCGTACTTCGAGCCGCCGCAGCTTTCGAGCGAGCACGGCCCTGGCGACGGTGGCGTCCCGCGCCGGCCGGGCGGCGGAATTTGGACGAGGTCGGTGTTTCCGGCTAGTCGAAGCACCGTTCGGTCAGGTATGTCATCGAATGGCCGGTGCGACGCGCGCTTGTCGCGACTATTGCGTCGCACTGGGCGGCATTTGAGGGTGAACAATGCTGAAGGGTAGTGACGGCCCTCGCTCGCCATCTCGTCGACCGGGAATACGAGCCGCCCGGGCGGGTCAATCGCGTCCGGCGGAGCGAGAGGCCGTTGGCGGGCGCAAAGGAAAGATGAAACAGCTCGGTCGCGATCGCATGTCAGACGACATACTCAATCTTCAGGTAGGCACGCGCGTCCGCCATGCCCGCATCCTCAAGGGCATGCTTGTGCGTGAACTCGCGCAGGCCGTAGGTTGCACGGAAAGCACCATCTCCAAGATCGAGAACGACCGCGTCCTCCCTTCATTGCCGATGATGCAAAAACTGATCAACGCCTCGATCGCGATATGTCGTCCTTCTTCGGCTTGAATCCGGACACACAGGGAATCGTGCAGCGAGCGGGAGAACGCCCTGTTGCGGCGATCGATCCAATTCGCCAGGGCAAGGGAATCAAATATGAGCGCCTGGTCCCCTTCGCCGCAGGCAATCTCCTGGAAGTCAACATTCACATCATCGAACCCGGCGGCAGCAAGACCGATAACATCAGCAATCAGGGGGAGGCTGTTGGTCTCTTGCTTGAGGGCCAGATCGAGTTGAGCGTCGATGGAATTTCCCACACCGGGAACGCCGGGAATTCGTTCTTTTTCAAGGCTCATTTGCCGACAAAATATCGCAACACCGGCGAATCGATCGCTCGCCTCGTGTGGATCAACACCCCGCAGGTGCACTAGAGTCCAGGGCCGATGGCGCAGACCAGCCAGGTGGCGGCGAGGGCGCTGATTGGCGAGCGGTCGCATAAGATTGCGACGCCGCGCCAGTCCCTCAGTCGCTTCCGCGTTGCGCGCGCTCACTACGATCGGCCTCCGACGCAATATACGTCGAGAGACGCCATCGCGACAACTTCCGGCAATTTTAGCTCGAAAAGCCGGTTGTCGGGTCAATCTCAAGCAGAGGAGAGTTCCGCATGGCGCGGCATTGTTTCGAGCCGACCTGCTTCCACAACGTAATCGGCGCGGCCGAACCGGTGCTGACAATATCCGACGGAGACACGGTGGTCGCCGCGACGATCGACGCCTGGGGGTTCGATCGGGACGGCAAGCAGCCGGCTTCGGCGCCGAACCCGATGACCGGCCCCTTCTTTATTGAGGGGGCCGAACCTGGAGACGCGCTCATCGTCCACATCGACCGCATGACGCCGAGCCGCGACACCGGCTGGACCTTCGCGCCGCTGGCGGTGAACGTCATCGACCCGGCGGCGGTGACGAAGATGCCCGAGCGCCGCCGCTGGATGTGGATCATCGAGCGGGACGGCCAAACCGCGCGGCTCGCCGAGCCGCCGCGGGGCCTTGGCGACTGGTCGATCCCGCTTGCGCCGATGATCGGCTGCTTCGGCGTCGCCCCCGCCGCCGGACAAGCGATCTCCACCGCGACCAGCGGGCCTTACGGGGGCAACATGGACTATCGCCGCTTCGCGCCGGGAACGGCGGCGCATTTTCCCGTCGCGGTCCCCGGCGCGCTGTTCTATCTCGGCGACGGGCATGCCTGCCAGGGCGATGGCGAGATCGTCGCCACGGGCATAGAGACCTCGTTCGAGATCGAGTTCACCGTTCGCCTCGCCAAGGGGAAGACCATCGGCTGGCCGCGCGGCGAGACCGCGGACGACATTTTCACGGTGGGCAATGCGCGGCCTCTCGACCAAGCCCTGCAACATGCAACCACGGAGATGCTCGCCTGGCTCGGCAGCGACTACGGGCTGGACCCTTTGGCGGCCAGCCATGTGCTCGGTCAGGTGGTGCGCTATGACGTCGCCAACGTGTTCAACCCCGCCTATTCGGTGGCGTGCCGGCTGCCGAAGCGATGGCTGAAGGGGCTTGGCGACTCCCGATAAGACACGACGATCAGCGACCTTGTTGCAACGAGGCGTGGGAGGCAGGATTTTAAGGGAGGCCGGCTCAGATTGCTTCCGATTTTCGTGTCTGGAGCCGATTAATTCTTTCAAACTTCATCCGAAAGGCAGACGGCACATTCCCCGTCAGCGCCATCGGGTCACGAATTGGCGAGAGTATGACGCGGCCCTTCAAAATCGCGGGAGCCTGACCATCTGGTTTACGCCGGATGCGGTCGCGGGTTGGAAGGCGGAGCCACGAACAACGCCGGGCGGTTAGCGTCACTATTCGGATATCGCCATCGAAACCGCCCTAATTTTGCGAGCAGTGTTTCGATTGGCGCTGCGATAGAGCGAGGGCTTGATTGGCTCGATCATGGGGTTGCTGAGGATAGACCTAACCGTTCCCGATCATACGACGCTGAGCCGGCGGGCGTGTGGATTGCCGATTTGCAAATCGGCGCGCATTGGTGCGAGCGAGCTTCACCTGATCGTCGACAGCACTGGATTGAAATTGCGCGGCGCGGGTGAATGGTTGTTTGAAAAACACGGCACTACAAAGCGGCGCGCTTGGCGCAAGTTACACATCGGCATTGACGTTGCCAGCGGCGAGATCGTCGCCTTTGATCTGACGGACAAGGATGTCGACGACGCCTCCCACGTACCCGCGCTATTAGATCAACTGACGCAGGCTCCCGCTTCCTTCATGGCCGATAGCGCATACGACAGGGCTGCGACATACGATGCCATCCTCGCCAGAAACCCGTTCGCCCGTTTCATCGTCCCGCCGTGCAAAGGGGCTGTGCCGGGACCGACAGCGATCATCTCGCAACCCAGCGCGACTTGCATATCCTTGTCGTGGACGAACATGGGCGGATGAATTGGCAGAAGGCGTCGGGCTACAACAAGCGCTCAAAGGTCGAGGCTGCCATAAGCCGCTACAAGCGCGTCATCGGCGACACATTGAAATCCCGCCGTGACGCCCGTCGCGCTACCGAAGTTGCGATCGCGGCTAAATCGCTCAATCGGATGAACGAACTCGGGCGAGCGGAATTCGTCCGAATGGAATGATCGAAACCGCATCAACGTCCAAACGCGTCTTCCAATACCTCCATGCAACAAGCTCACCTGATGCTGGATCAGCCACGCACGATGAGGGTTCCGGTCTCGCCAGCAAGTGCCCGGCCGATATTCTCAGGGTTCGTGATCAGGCCTTCCTTGCCACCTGCCTCGAGGTAATCGACAAGCGCCTGGATCTTTGGCCCCATGCTGCCCCTGTCGAAGTGATCCTCCGCGTAATATCGCTTAGCGTCGCTAACCGTGATCTTGTCCAGCCATTTCTGGTTCGGCTTGTTGAAATTGATGGCGACGCGCTCGACGGCGGTAGAAACCATGAAGAGGTCGGCGCCGATCGTGCGGGCGAGGAGGCTCGACGCGAGGTCCTTGTCGATCACCGCCTCGATGCCGCGGATATTGCCGTCATCATCCTCGACAACGGGAATGCCGCCGCCGCCACAACCGATGACGACATAGCCGGCGCTGGCGAGCGTCCTGATCGCGTCGAGGTCGACGATCTTTTTTGGTATCGGGGAAGGGACGACGCGGCGCCAGCCGCGGCCGGCATCCTCCTTGACGACCCAGCCCTGCCTAGTGGCCAGTTCCTTGGCGCGGCCCTCCTCCATGTGCGAGCCGATCGGCTTGGTCGGATCTTTAAAGGCCGGGTCATTAGAGTCGACTAGGGTTTCCGTCACCACCGCCACTGGTTGGCGCTTAAGGCCGCGCCGCCTGAACTCGTTGCGGAAGGCCTTTACAAACATGTAGCCGATGGCTCCCTGCAGATCGGCGCCGGCATAGTCCATCGGCACCGGCGCCACTTCGTGGATCGACAATTCCGACCGTCTGAGGATAAAGCCCATCTGTGGACCGTTGCCGTGGGTGACGATAACGTTCCAGCCGGCCTCGATCATATCGGCAATGTGCCGCGCGGTGACCGAGGCTTCTTGGAACTGATCTGCGATGGAGAGATGGTCCTTATCGCGGATAAGAGCGTTGCCTCCGACAGCGACCACGGCGAGCTTGGGTATGCCTGCCATTTTCAACCTCCTCGATCCGCCGGCAAGTCCGCCGCCAGCGCCGATACGGCGTTCGCGAAACAGTCGAGAGGAGCGTACGTGATGCCGGCGCCTATCTGGCCGACACCCGCCTCCTTGTGGGCGATGCCGGTGTTGATGACGGGGCAGATGCCGGTATCGACGACGCGGCGCGCGTCGATACCCGACGGCGTGCCGGCGAAACCCATTGCCGGCAGCGTCAGTCCGCCATTGCGGCCGAGCGTGATGTGGCCCATTTGGGTGGTGTTGGCGATAGCGTCGTCAGGAGTGCCGCCGACGAAGTTGACGATCGCCGGCGCTGCCGCCATGGCGAAGCCACCGAGGCCGGCAGTCTCAGTAATCGCGCTGTCGCCGAGATCGGGCGCTGCATCGGCGATCGAGTAGCCGGGGAAGTAAAGCCCGTCGACGAGCGGCGCGGGTGCGGTGAACCACCTGGCGCCGGTGCCGCTCATGCGGATGCCAAACTCGACGCCGTTCCGCGCCATAGCCGTGACCATACTCGACAGCCGGACGCCGCGCGCCGCGTCGGTCATCGCCTTGCAGGCGGCCATCGAAATATTCAGGAAGAAGTGATCGTTGCCGGCGATGAAGCCGACAACCTCGGCGACATCCGAGCGGCTGGCCTTCGATTTGAGTAGCGCCGGAGCCAGTCGCTTGAGAAATAGCGAGGTGGCGGCGACATTCCTGTTGTGCACCTCGTCGCCCATGTGGAGCGCCTGAGCGATCAGTGGCTTCAACTCGATCGGTCCGGAGACCTCCAGGGCGACGGCGAGTACCTTGCGGAGCTTGGCCGCCATCCATCCGAGGCGCGTCAGCACCTCGGGCCCGTTGGCGCCGAAACGGAGCGCTTTGCCGAGGCCCTCGTTTAGGTTTGAGAAAGTCCTATGGCCGTGCTCGCCATCGCGCACAATCCACACCGGCATAGACGGGCTGATAATGCCGGCCATTGGCCCGACAGCGCCGTAGTCGTGACAGGATTCGTATTTGATCTTGCCGCTCTCGGCGAGCTTTCTTGCGCCCGCCGCATCTTCAGCCCAGCCTTCCAGTATGATTGCGCCGACGATTGCGCCTTGCATCGGCCCGCACATGAGCGCCCAGGCGATCGGCGGGCCGGCGTGAAGGAGCATTCGTCGCCCCATACCCGGAATGGTGGTTTTGGCCAGGCCTATCCCTTCGAGAATCGGCTGCGAAGAGAGGTAGGCGGCGTATGCCTTGCGGTTCGCGGCCTCGACATCTTGATGGTTGACGAGTCTCGCGAGCGCACGACCAATCGTGGCATTGCCATGGGCAGGCGGCGCCCACTCGATTTGGCTGGCTTTGCCGCCGGCGTCAACGATCGCGGCAGCGAATGACGCGAGACCTACATTGAGGACCTGGAGGTCTTCATCGAAGAGCTTCATTTCGCGCTCCGTTTCTTCGCCGGCGGCTTGATCGCGCGCTCAACTATTCGCGCCGAAAGGCGAACGGCCTCGGCGTTACTCCGGGTGAGGATCATGCCCGCGTCGCGAAGCGCCGCCTCCTGCCTAGAGAGATTCTGAGGGTCGCCATCCGTGCCGCAGACGAAACCGACAAAGACGGGATTGCGACCTGCCTTCGCCGCGCGTTTCCTTGCGGCAACGATGACGGGAACGATCTCGCCAGCCGGGTCCATATGAGAACCGTAGCCGAGCACGACATCGAGCAGGATTACCGCGGTCTCGGGATCGGCCGCTTCCGTGGCAATGCGCTCATTTCGCAAGCGGTGGTCGATCATCGGATGCGGGCGGCCGCGCGTGAACACATCGTCACCGAGATCGACCAGCGTGTTGGCCCGGCTTTGCCAGACGTCCTCGAGTTTTGAAGCCTTTCCGACCGGCGTATTGGAATAAACCGGCGACAATGCCTCGCCCAGGAGAAGTGAAGCTTCATAGCAAAAAGTGCCGCCGCTATAGAGGCCGCGCACATATTTTTGCCCATGCTTGAGCGTCGGTAGCTTCGTGACTATCGCCTGCGATGCGCGCTTCGGCTTTTGCCCCTTCGCGAGGGCCGCCGCGACGTGAGCGGCGTCTTCCAGCGTCTTCACCGGTGTCATATTACCGCCGACGATGGTCTTCGGATCGATGCCGAGAAAGCAGATTACCACCCGCTTTCGTGTGGCGCGTGCCTTGGCGAGCACCCGTTCGGCGACTTCCGCCGCAGGCGGTTTGGAGATGAGGACGATGACCTTGGTTGCCTTGTCGGCGGCAAGTGCCTCGATACCCTGCAGCATGGTGATGCCGCCGACTTCGCGGCTGAGATCGTGGCCGCCAGTGCCGATCGCCTGGCTGATGCCAACTCCAAGCCGATCGGCGAGACATGTGACCTGCTGCAAACCGGTGCCCGACGCGGCAACCACGCCGATGGCTCCGCGCTTTATCACATTGGCGAAGCCGAGCGGCACGCCGTTCAGGATGGCGGTGCCGCAATCCGGGCCCAATACCATCAGCCCGTGGTCCCTGGCATAGTGCTTCAGCGCGATTTCGTCTTCGCCCGAGACATTGTCGCTGAAGAGCATCACGTTGAGGCCGAGATGGAGAGCCTTCAGTGCTTCCGAGGCGGCGTAATCACCAGGCGTCGAGATCAATGCCAAATTCGCGTTCGGCGCCTGCTCGATTCCCATTTCTAGACTGCGCGGCGGTTCGCGCTTCGACCCCCCGCTGTCGCGAGTTCTCGGATTGTCGTTGAAAGCGGCCTCCGCCTCCTTCATTGCGCCGGCAATCGCCGCTTCGCTCTGACCTTCAAGAGTGATGAGGAGATCGTTGGGCCCAGCGTCGGTGGCGCTGGAGAGCAGCTTTGCTTCGCGGAGAAGGGCGAGATTCGCCTCGGACGCCATGATCGCGGAAGCTTGAATCAATCCCGGCAGCTTTGCCAGTCGCGACGACAACTGCATCAGCGAGACCGAATCCCGGTAGAAATTCCGCATGATCTTGGACGCAGTCGCCATCACGCGGGCCTTCTCTGGCCCATAGGTTTCGGAACCCTCATTCGCCAACATTTCGCCAGCCGCAGCATGATCATCGACCTCTGGCAAGTCGCCCTAAATATTGTATACTAAATTGCGTGCAATGGCCACCATAATTTGATATGCTTGTCAAATAAGCGATTTTCGGGGGAAATGACGCAGTGCTTGGCCCTAACGATAGCCTTGATCTTGCCGCCCTCGCCACAGGCTACCGACATGGCGGTCTAACTCCGACGGGAGTTGTGACCGGCATACTTGATCGCATCGCGCGCCGAGGCGACGACAAGGTCTGGATCCATCTTCTTCCACGTGACGAACTCCTGGCGATGGCGAAAAGCCTCGAAGGCGCGGACCCGGCTGGCAAGCCGCTTTTTGGCGTACCTTTCGCTATCAAGGACAATATCGACCTTGCCGGCCATCCAACGACTGCGGGCTGTCCAGCCTTTGCCTATACGCCGGACAAGTCGGCAACGGTCGTGCGCCGCTTGATGGAGGCGGGCTCAATTCCGATCGGCAAGGCCAACCTCGACCAGTTCGCGACTGGCCTGAACGGCACGCGCTCTCCCTATGGCGCGCCCGGCAGCGCTCTCAACGCCGAATACATTTCCGGGGGGTCCAGTTCGGGCTCGGCGGTCGCGGTCGCGGCGGGACTAGTCAGCTTCTCGCTCGGCACCGACACAGCCGGCTCCGGCCGCGTGCCAGCACAGTTCAACAATCTCATCGGCATGAAGCCGACCAAAGGGATACTGAGCACGAGCGGAGTGGTGCCTGCCTGCCGTTCGCTCGATTGCGTGTCGATATTCGCGCTCTGCGCGGACGATGCGCGCGATGTGCTCGCCGTCGCCAAGGGCTTCGATGCAACCGATCCGTTCTCGCGTAATGATGCGCCGACGCCTCTCCCGCACCAGGTGAAGGGAACGCGCTTCGGCGTGCCGCGTCGGGAGGACCTGCAATTTTTCGGCAATCGGGAGGGCGAGCGTCTTTTCGCTTCGACGCTTGACCGCATCGTTGGCTTAGGCGGCGCCCTCGTCGAGGTCGATCTGAGGCCGTTCCTCGAAACCGCGCGCCTCCTCTATGACGGCCCTTGGGTCGCCGAACGCTATGTCGCGATTCGCGATTTCATCGACAGGAATCCGGAAACGCTCTTTCCGGCTACCCGCCAGATCATCGCCGGCGGCGCCAAGCCGCTCGCCGCCGACGCCTTCGCGGCCTACTACCGGCTGAAGGAACTCCGCCGCATCACCGACGCGGTGTGGCTGGAGATAGAGGTGATGGTCACGCCAACCGCGGCGCGGCATTACACCATCGCCGAAATGCTCGCCGATCCGATCCGGCTGAACAGCAATCTCGGCTATTATACGAATTTCATGAATCTCCTCGATCTCGCGGGGGTCGCATTGCCCGTCGGTTTCCAAAAGGATGGGCTGCCTTTCGGCGTTACGCTCGTGGCGCGCGCCTTCACCGATGCCGGGTTGCTCGAACTCGGTGACGAGATTCACCGGGCCCAGGCCCTCACGCTCGGCGCGCTCGACACGAGAATGCCGGCGAAGCGGGCGGCTGCATCCTCCCGAGCCACAGTAAAGGTGGCAGTATGCGGCGCCCACATGGCAGGCCTGCCGCTCAACTGGCAGCTCGCCGATCGCGGGGGCCAGCTCGTCCGCACGACCCGCACCGCGCCACGCTACCGCCTCTACGCCTTGCCCGGCGGGCCGCCGGCGCGGCCGGGCATGGTCCGCGTCGAGCCAGGCAAGGAAATCGAGGTCGAGGTCTGGGAATTGCCGACATCTACTCTTGGCAGTTTTGTCGATGGCATCCCGCCACCGCTCGCCATCGGCACGGTTGAACTCGCCGACGGCGAGAAGGTCAAAGGCTTCGTCTGCGAGGCCTATGGCACGATCAATGCGCATGACATCACCGAGCTGGGTGGCTGGCGGCGATACATCGCCGAAGGCCTGCACCAGCCTGCCGCATCATAGGAAGGCGAACATGGCCATCATCCCCGCCGAACCTTATGACTTCACGTTCGACCCCGCCAGCATCGCGCTGGTCATCATCGACATGCAGCGCGATTTCGTTTACCCGGGAGGTTTCGGCGAAGTGCTCGGCAATGACACCTCGCTCCTGCTCAAGGCAGTGCCGCCGACCGAGAAAGTTCTCGAAGCGGCGCGCAAGGCCGGTCTCTATATTATCCACACCCGGGAGGGTCATCGCGCCGATCTCAGCGATCTCTGGCCGGCGAAAAAGGCCCGCGGCAGGCTCAAGACGACGATCGGTGAAGAGGGCCCGATGGGCCGCATCTTAGTCCGCGGCGAGCACGGTCACGGTATTATCGATGAATTGAAGCCGAGGCCCGGCGAGCCGGTGGTCGACAAGCCGGGCAAAGGCGCTTTCTACGCGACTGACTTCAGCGAACTCCTCAAGAGCCGCAACATCCGTCAACTGATCGTCTGCGGCGTCACCACTGAGGTGTGCGTCACGACCACGGTCCGCGAGGCCAATGACCGCGGGTACGATTGCCTGGTGCTAGACGACTGCGTCGCTTCGTATTTCCCAGAATTCCAGGATTATGCGCTGCGCATGATCAAGGCGCAGGGTGGGATATTTGGATGGGTGTCGAATTCGGCGAAAGCTCTGCCGGTGCTCGAGAAGATCCGCTCGAAGAAGAGTGGAGGACAAAGGCCGGCGCGACGCCGCGCCGCTGAGTAAGGCGTTCAACTATTAGGAACGGGTGCGCGACCCAGGCGACGGGCAATTCTTTCGCGGATCAGCGCGATGAAGGGGGTATGCGATGACAATGCAGCGAGACATGGGCGCCACTGTCCAGTGGTGGGTACCTGGCGACTGGAACGGCTTCTTCGGTCTTTTCACGAATGTGCTTCTGAACGTTATCGTTCTGACCACGCTGTGCCTTTTCGTGGTCCATCTGCCCGCCGATGATATCGTCTACGGGCGTATCCTGCCGGCACTCGGCATCGCTCTGCCGCTCGGGAATCTCTATTACGCCTATCTCGCCTGGCGGCTCGCCAAACAGGAGGGGCGGAGCGACGTGACGGCGATGCCGTATGGCCCCAGCGTGCCGCACATGTTCATCGTCGTCTTCGTAATCATGCTGCCGATCTACCTCAAGAACTCGTCGACGATGGGCGAGGGACCGGCGGCGATCCTCGCCTGGCAGGCGGGTCTTGCCTGGGCCTTCATAATCGGCGTGATCGTGCTGATCGGCGCCTTTGTCGGCCCGACCATTCGGCAGTTCACGCCGCGCGCGGCGATGCTTGGCACTCTCGCCGGCATATCGATCACTTTCATCGCTATGCGGCCGGCTTTCCAGATGTGGGACGTACCGTGGATCGCCTTCGTCTCGTTCGGCATCGTGCTGATCAGTTGGACCGCGAATGTCAAGCTGCCCGGGGGAATTCCAGGCGGCCTCGCCGCCGTGATCGTCGGCACCGTCATCGGCTGGGTCGCCTACGTGTTGGGCTGGACGGATATCGTCCAGGGCGCAAAGGTCGGCCAAGCGTTCGGGCAGTTCGGCCTGCATCTGCCGATCCCGAGCGGCGACGTCTTCAAGGGCCTTGCAAATATCTGGCCGCTCCTGATCACCGCAATTCCGCTCGGCGTATACAATTTCACCGAGGGCATGAACAACGTCGAGAGTGCCTCGGCGGCGGGCGACAATTACAATCTCCGCAACATCCTGCTCGCCGACGGCATCGGCGCCATCATTGGATCGCTGCTCGGCAGCCCGTTCCCGCCGGCGGTCTATATAGGCCATCCCGGCTGGAAGGCAGTGGGCGGCCGCATAGGCTATTCGCTAGCAACCGGAATCATCATCGCGCTGGTCTGCTTCCTCGGGCTGACGGCGTTATTGCTAGCCGTGGTGCCGCTGGTGGCGATCTTGCCGATCCTTCTTTATATCGGCCTCGTCATCGGCGCCCAGGCGTTCACCGCCTCGCCGGCCAAACATGCCCCCGCGGTCATGTTGGCCATCATCCCGAACATCGCGGCCTGGACGCAGAATCAGGTCGACGGCGCACTCGGAGCGGCGGGGACTAACGCCGGTGCGGTCGGCGCGGCGCCGCTGGCGAACAATGGCGTGATCTATAGCGGCATGGCGTTATTGGGCGGGGGAGCGGTGCTGGCCGGCCTGATTCTCGGGGCGATAGCGGCGTTCATCATCGACCGCGAATTCAACAAGGCGGCGATCTATGCGCTGGCTGGAGCGGTGCTGGCCTTCTTTGGTTTCATCCACGGCATCCAGCTCCAGTGGATGGCTTCGCCGCAGGTCGCCCTAGGCTATGCCCTGCTCGCCGTCATATGCTATGTCGTCGGCATGCGTGAAGGCGGCATGGCGTCGATGGGATCCGGTGGCATGAGCAAGAGCGACGAGAAGAAATAGATGTGGCGGGCTTGGTCGCCGCGATGCCCGCTTCGACGGGCATCGCGGGATCGAAGGACGGCGTGTTCTGCCGTGGTCTTTTCCAGTTCTAGACCCCAGCCGCTGGAAGCGTCTCGTCGATGAGACGCCGGCTTTCCGTGAAGATCGGCTCCGGTCCCCAAGCGGCAAGACCTAAAAGGAGGCCGAGCGTGCCGTCTGCCCCTGACGAATGGCCGACCGCGATGGCGGCCGCCGCCGCCTCAGCAACGGTCGTCGGCGTCGCACCGGCGGCAATGCATGTGGTGACGGCAGCCAGGCGTTCCGACGCCTCGCAGGCTGCGGCCGCCTCAAGATAGACGCGGCTGACGTCATTCGTCCGTTTCGCTAAGCCCCGCAATACTTCTGCGAGGCCGGCGGCAAAGTCGGCGCGAGGACGAAGGCCCGCGATTGACGACCAAAGGCCCACCAGATAGCCAACAAGAAGGTCGTCGCCCGCGGGCGTCCCGCCGGCGCCGAGGCCGACAAGCCGTGCAGCGGCTTGTTCCGCGGACTTAAGGTCGAAATGACGGGTCGCGTCGCTGAGCAAAAAAATGGCCCCGCGAGCAAGGCGGGCGATCGCGTTGCTCCGGCTGTCAGCTCGCAGAGTGGCGGCGACGCTCCGCCAGGCGATGTCCGTCGCTGGACTGTCGAAGTCGAGCGAGATATCGCGTAGGCGGCTTCTCCAGTGGCGAGCCACCCGCAGATCGACCGATGCCGCGCTGCCAGCAAAGCGCAGTATGCCCGCGCGCGAAGCTGCCGCGGCGCCGACGGCCAGAAAACCTGCGAAATTGAAGCCCCGGGGAACGTCGACCGTGATTGCGCCCGGCAGACCGCCGGTTGCGGCGGGCACCAGCGTCACCAGACTGTCAGCGACTGTCAGAATCGTGGCATTGACAAAGACCGACCGAACGACGCCGGTAAACGGTCGCGTCGGCACACCGGTTCCGATCCTAAGGGCGACAAAGCGCACGTCCCGCCCTCCGGTCAAAGAGTTGCATAGGCGCGGGCGAGGGCTTCCTTGAGTGTCTCGTGGACGATCTTGCGACCGTCTTCTATGTTCATGCGGATCGCCGCCCGTGCGCCTTCGATGTCCTTAGCTCCGACGCGCTCGAGAATATTGAGATGCTGGGCACAGGTGCTTTCCACGCGGTCAGCCCTGCCAAAGTCGATCATACGAAAGACGAACAGCCGCTCGTTGATCGCCTTGATTTCCCGCAGCAGCGTTTCGTTGCCGATCAGCGCGGCGAGCGACTCATGGAAGGTCGTGTCAAGCTCCGCCAAATCCTCGCCCTTGCGGTTGTCTGGCGCGTTGCGCACGGCCTCCCAGGTCTCTTGAAGGGCCGCCAATGCCTTCTGCGGTGCTCCGCGACCGGCGAGTGCCTCGATCGCGTAAAGCTCGAGGGCGAGACGCACTTCGTATATCTCTTCGATCTCACGGAGGTTGACCTGGCGAACCGCGTAGCCGCGATTCGCCATGCGTTTCACAAGCCCGTTGGTGGCGAGCACCCTTAGTGCCTCGCGTACCGGGCTGCGGCTCACGTTGAATTCGCGGCACAGCGCCTCCTCGGTTAGCCGGTACTCGGGCGGATATTGCCAAGCAATAACCCGTTCCTTAATCGTTGCAACAATCGACCCGCAGAGTGTCGACCTGGTCGGCGTCGTCATGGTTCTCAATGTTCGCTTCGCTGATCATCATTACCGCGCCGGCGATGTTCGCACGCCGAAGGGGCCGGTGCACTGGCAGTTTGTCGCGGCTCGTCGGTTCGATAGGCATCCCGCGAAATTATGAAGCGCGACTATGTGCCGAGATACGCAGTCTCGCCGTGAAGCGCGGCGTCAAGACCGCTCTCCTCCGCAGTCGGACCGACTTTCACCGGCGTGACCCGGTCGATGAGCCAAAGCATCCCGTACGTGAAACCAAACGCCCAAGCCGAGGAACCAATGATCGCCGCCATCTCCTTTAAAAAGAATGCGCCATTCCCGCCGATTAAGCCATCGGTCCCGGCAGGATTGAAGGCGGTCGAAGCGAAAACACCGAGCAGGAGGATACCGAGAGCGCCACCAACGCCATGGACTCCCCAAACGTCGAGGGCGTCGTCCCAATGAAGCCGGGTTTTGAGAGCGACGGCAAAGTAGCAGACAACTCCAGCGGCGATGCCGATGATCATGGCTGCAACCGGTGAAACATACCCAGCTGCGGGCGTAATCGTGGCGAGCCCCGCGACCGCGCCTGTGAGCAAGCCGACAAAGGTCGGCCGCTTTTCGACCAGCCAGCCGACCCCCATCCACGTTATCGCCGCGAAGGATGCGGCGATGTCGGTATTGAGGAAGGCGATTACCGTCACGGAATCGACCCGGAACTCGCTGCCGGCGTTGAATCCGTACCAGCCGAACCAGAGTAGGCCAGTGCCGAGGGCGACCAGCGGGATACTGTGCGGTCCGCCGTCGAGCACCTGCCTCCGGCCGACATAGAGGATCGAAGCCAGTGCCGCCATCCCGGCGATGTTGTGCACGACAATGCCGCCGGCAAAGTCGAGAACGCCCCATTTCTGCAAGATGCCGCCTCCCCAGATCATGTGGACGAAGGGGAAGTAGACGAAGACCAGCCAGAGGGTCAGGAAGGCCATGTACGCCTTGAACGACACCCGGTTGGTGAACGCTCCAGTGATCAGCGCCGGTGTGATTATGGCGAACATCATCTGATAAGCAACGTGGACAAAGAGCGGAATACCTGGAGTGGGCGACGGTGTCGCCAAGGTAATGCCGCGGAGGAACGCCAAATCGAAATTGCCGATCACGCCGCCGACATCGCCGGAGAAGCAAAGCGAGTAGCCAAAGATAAACCAGATCAGGGTCGTCCATCCCATCGAGACGTAAGACTGCATCATGATCGTCAACACGTTACGGCGACTGACCAGTCCCCCGTAGAAAAAGGCGAGTCCGGGGGTCATCAACATGACCAGACTGCTGCAGAGCAACATGAAGCCGGTATTGCCGGTATCCAAATTTTGCATCGCAGGCGCCTCCTCGTAACATGGCGACCGAAAATCGCTGTCTGCGTCACCCGAGGCGGGGCGCGGGCAAAAAAAGTATGACGCGCGTACCGTTCTTCGAGACCCCCGCGCGTCTCCGAGGATAAGAGTGGTTAGGGTCACGGTCAATTACTTTGTATACAAAACTGTGTGCTGTTGTGTAGCCGGGGTGAGCAGCTGCGCGCCCGTTATGCCGGGCGCGAGGGAGGGCGCATTGCCGTGCAATTGGCGCTGGCAAACCTACGCTCGAAGCCGCGTTCAAGGCCCATGGGGCGCAATTGATCCGGCTAATCGAAACCTCGACGGGAGCGAAAGATTATCATGTCCGCTTGCGAGGCAATAACGGTCGGCGTAATCGGCCTTGGCTCGATGGGGCTCGGCATGGCGCAGTCCGTCGTCAATCGCGCTATCCCGGTCAGGATTTGACGTCAATCCGAGCGTTGTCGCAAAACTGGTTGAAAAGGGCGGCGGCGGTGCCAAAGCGCGGCCGACGCCGCGAAAGACGCCGATGTTTCGGTCATGGTCGTCGTCAATGCCGCGCAGGGCAATGTCAGAGTAACGGCAGGCCTGTCCCTACCGTAAACTCAATCCGACTAGCGCTCAGGCGCGAATCGGACGATGCATTGTCCCATGGGAGACATGCTCCAACTGATCTGGCGGGCGGTGATCGGGCTGTTCCGATCAAGAGCTTCGCTTGAGGCGGAGATCCTGACGCTGCGCCACCAGCTCAATGTGCTGCGACGAAAATCCCCGAAGCGGCTCACTTTCAGCAATTTCGATC
>Ga0182024_10013637_pt1 | contig 15825 bp, 8 predicted proteins | sample P32metaG_FD_120480 | JGI IMG/M metagenome (GOLD analysis project Ga0182024, IMG submission 120480) | Permafrost microbial communities from Stordalen Mire, Sweden - P3-2 metaG (Illumina Assembly) | ecosystem: Environmental > Terrestrial > Soil > Wetlands > Permafrost | place: Sweden: Stordalen... | reverse complement strand
GCTCTTCTTCAGAAGCTCCACGGATTGGTACCAGTTCGTCCTTACGGCTGTGGACGGGGGCATCAGCATGGCGGGCGACGAATATCCCTCCTACGGACAGGGGGTCGAGGGGTTCGCAAAGTACTGGGGTGCAGCCTACGCCGACACGTTCGACGGAAATTTCTGGGGGAACGCCGTGCTGCCGGCCTGGTGGCACGAAGATCCGCGCTACTTCCGCATGGGTCACGGGCGATTTATCAAGCGGATGGCTTATTCCGCAGTGACGACGGTTTGGTGCAAGCGGGATAGCGGGAAATGGGGACCCAATTACGCCAACGTGACGGGCAACTTCATCGGGGGCGCGATTTCCAACATCTACTACCCGGCTAATCAGCGTGGCTTCGGACTCACCATGGGCCGTGGCGCCAGCGTGACCTACGAGGGAATCGTCGGCGCGGAGATCGCCGAGTTCTGGCCGGACATAGGACAGCGCCTCGCGAAGAGGCACGCCCAAAAACTGGAGGAAAAGAAAGCGCAGGAAGCGAGCCCTTCCCAACCGCCTAACTGAACTCCCAGGTCCATTTTGCCCGCGAAGCTTGCGTGAGGCCTGTGCCTTCTAAGCACCTACATCGCCCTCGTGAAAATCGCGCGCCGAAACCTCCCGCGTGGGGAACCTGCGAATGAGGAGCGGCATGACGAAGAGAATCGCGAACACGGTGGTGATCATCCCACCCACGACGACTCGCGCCAGCGGTTGCTGCGCCTGAGCGCCGATACTGGTGGCGATGGCCGCGGGCAAGAGACCCAGACCGGCCGCCATGCAGGCCATCACGACAGGGCGCATCTCGTCGAGGCAGCCTTTCTCAAGGCCGGCGTCGAACCCTTCCTCACGCTGTGCACGGCGGATGCCGGACAGGAACACGACGGCGCCCAGAGTCGCGACGCCGGTAAGGGAGGTGAAGCCCACTGCGGCCGAGATGCTGAAAGGGGTTGCGGTGATGAACAGCGAAAGAATGCCTCCGATGGCCGCAAACGGCAGGGTAGAGATCACGATAAAGGCGTCGCGCCAGGCGCGGAACTGGATGTAAAGCAGGATGAGAATGACAGCAAGGCTGACCGGAATGATGAACGCCAGGCGCCGCTGCTCCTTGCGGAGGCTGTCGAATTCGCCCGCCCAGGCATATTCGTAGCCGCTGGGCAGGTGAACCTGAGCCCCGAGGCGACTCTGCAGATCCTGAATGGCGCTGGCCAGATCGCGCCCGCGCACACTGAATTTAATGGGAATGTAACGGCGTCCGCCCTCGTGGTAAATCATGAAGGCGCCATTGCGGATGCTGACGTCGGCCACGGCACCCAGCGGGACCTGGTGGGCGTCGGGCGTGGGCAGCAGGATTTGCGAGATTTGCTGGGGAGTGCTGCGGAACTGAGGTGTGTAGCGGACGGCAAAATCAAAGCGGCGGTCGTTGTCAATAATCTGGGTAACGGCTGCGCCGCCAACGGCGGCCTGGACGACGTTGTTGATGTCCTGCGGCTGAAGACCATAGCGCGCGGCTTTCAGCCGGTCGATGGAGACCATCAGGCTGGGCTGGCCGGTGACATCGAAGACGCCAACGTCGGTGATGCCGGAAACCTGCTTCATGATGCCGGCGATCTGATCGGCGATGTGCGTCAGATCGTCGAAGTCGTTACCGAAGAGCTTGAGCGAATTCTCGCCTTTGACGCCCGACATCGCCTCCTCGACGTTGTCCTGGATGTTTTGAGAGAAATTGAAATCGACGCCGGGATACTGCTCAAAGCTGCTGGAGACGGCGGCGATGAGCTTCTGCTTGCTGCCGTGGAACTGAGGACGCCACTGGGATGTGGGCTTTAAATCTGCCAGAAACTCGATGTTATTGAAGGTGCTGACGTCGGTTCCATCGTCGGGCCGGCCCATTTGTGAGACCACCTGAGTGATCTCCGGATAGGCGCGCAGAGTTGCGCGGATATCGTCGGCGATTTTCTCTGAAGCCTGAAAGGAGATGTCCTGCTGCATATCGGCGCGGATCCAGAGGTTGCCCTCCTCGAGGGCAGGCATAAATTCGCCGCCGACAAAGTGGAAGAGGATGCCCGCCCCAATGAGCGCAGCCAGGGCAATGATCCAGGCGACAGCCCGGAAGCGCAGAGCGCGACGAAGAGCGCCGTCGTAGTGGCGCCGCAGGAAGGCGCTCAGCCAGGTATTTTCTTTGGCGTCGCGCTGGATTTTTTTGGGAACCGCCAGCGATCCAAGCACCGGAGCGAAGATCAGCGCGAAGATGAGTGCGCCGGTGAGGGCGAAGCCATAGGTGACGGACATGGGTGCGAAGATCTTGCCGGGCACCCCCTGCATGGTGAAGAGCGGGATAAAAGCGACCAGGATAATCAGCGTGGCAAAGAGAACCGGCTTAGCCGAGTCGGCAACTCCGGCCAGGATCAGCTCGGTGATTTCTTCGCCTTCGACCCGCCGCGCGATCCTGCGGTAGACGCTCTCGAGCACAACGATGGAAGCATCAACGAGAATGCCGAAATCAATCGCTCCAATGGAGATCAGGTTGGCCGACTGATCGGTGAGAACCATCAGACTGAAGGCGAACAGCACCGCGAAGGGGATGGTGACGGCGGCGATGAGGGTGATGCGCCAGTCGCCGAGCATGCTGAGGAGCACGAGCGTGACCAGCATGAGGCCGAGGATGACAATGTGCCGCACCGTGTCAGTCGTCATGTTGATCAGCCTGGTGCGGTCGTAGATGGTGCGGATCTGCATTCCGGGCGGCAACAGGTTTCCATGATTCAGAGTGTCGATTTTCTGCCGGAGAGCCGCGAGAGCGGGCAGTGACTTGGCCCCTTTCTGCAGCAGCACGATGGCTTCGACGATATCCGGGTCGTCATGTGCGTTGACATCGCGGCCCACTTTGCCCAGCCGTGGCTGACTGCCCTCGCGGACCTCGGCGACGTCGCTGAGCAGAACGGGGACTCCATTATGTTCGGCCACAACGATGTGGCGCATGTCATCGAGCGAGTGCAGCAGCCCGATGCCTCTCACATTCACGCTCTGGCTGCCGATGGTAAGGTAATTGCCGCCCGCGTTCGCGTTGCTGCTCTGCACAGCGTTCACGACCTGGGTCATGGTGACGCCGTAGGTCAAAAGCTTGTTGGGGTCGACCTCGGCCTGATATTGGCGCGTGGTACCACCGAAGGTGGCGACATCAATGATGCCCGGCACCTGCTTGATTTCGCGCACAAGGAGCCAGTCCTGGGTGGCCTTGATTTCGTTCAGCGAATACCCGGGGCCGGTAAGCTGATACCGGTAAATCTCTCCGACCGGCGATTCGGGCGAAAGCTGCGGCTGCAGGTTGTTCGGCAGCGTGACCTGGGCGATGCGGTTCAGCGCTTCCTGCCGATCGACAAAGTAGTTACTGTCGAAGGCGAAGTACATCTTCACATCGCTGAGGCCGAAGATGCTGATGGAGCGAATCTGATCCAGTTGCGGGGTGCCGTTGAGCCCGGTTTCGAGGGGAATGGTGACCTGCTGCTCCATCTCCTCGGCGGACCAGGAAGGATTCTGGGTGATGAATTCGACCATGGGCGGAGATGGGTCCGGATACGCCTCGATATCGAGCCGGGTGAAGGCGTAGCCGCCGATGACCAGGGCCGCCAGAAAAATGATAAGCACCACGTTGCGATAACGGAGCAGCGTGCGAATGAGCGCCTGCATGGCTATTGGCCCTCCGCCTCGCGCAGAAGCTCCGCGCCCTGGCTTACGACCTGATCGCCATCGTTGAGCCCCTGAGCAACGTCGTCGGTTTCGGCTCCGGTGTTGGCCACCGTCACATTGCGGCGCTCGTATTTGCCCGGCGCGGTTTGGACAAAGACGAAGGTCTCGCGGCCATTCTGAATGACCGAAGCGGAGGGCACCTGAATCACGTCCTGCCGGGCGCCGGTGAGCATCATGTTGGCGTACATGTCAGGTTTCAGGCGGTGCTGCGGATTAGACAGGACTACCCGGACCTTGAGGGTCAGCGAAGTGGGATCGACCGCATCCGAGATGTTGCTCACGGCGCCGTGGAGTGTCATGCCGGGGTAGCCGTTCACGGTGATGGCAGCGGTTTGCCCGACGTGAACCTCACCCTGATCGCGCGGGTAGAGATCGCCGACCACCCAGATGGAATCGATGTCGGCGATGGTTGCGATCGCGGTTGCGTTATCCAGGGAGCGCTGCAATTCGCCCGGGCCGGTGCCCACGTCGAGAACCGCTCCGGAGATGGGAGCTGTGATGGGAACGACGTCGGTGGTGTCATTCTCGTTGAATCCCAGCATGTGCAGGGTTTGCCGCGCTCGTTCCATTTCCGAGTGGTCGGCGGCATCGAGCGCTTTGAGGTCGTCGAATTCGCGCTGCGACAGGACTTCGTGCGCCAGCAGTTCCCTGGCGCGATTCAGCTGCAGATCAGCGCGATCGACTTCGATCTTCGCCTTCTCGTAATCGGATCGCGCCTGCGCCGCCTCGCTGCTCTGCAGAGTGCCGATGGTTTCGCCCTTGTGCACCTCCTGTCCGGGCAATATCCGGAGCGAGAGGACGCGGCCGCTGATCAGCGGGTAGATATGCACCATCTCGGTGGGATTGGCGGTAACGCGTGCAGGAAGCACCAGCTGGCTGGCCACCTGCCGGCGGTGGACGGTCACCGTTTCGACTACCTGCTGCTTTGGGGTTGCGGTTTGTGCGGGTGGTTCGTTGCCGCGACATCCGGAAAGCAAGACCGCCGTGAAAGCGGCAACGGTAAAGGCAATCCTGTTCATGGAACAATCTCCGTGGCAGCGGCGAAGCTGAGCTGGTGCAGGCTGAGCCACACCTGCTGGTTGGCAGCCAGAGCATCGAGGTGAATCTGGCGGTAGTCGCGCAGCGCGTCGAGGTAATCCAGCAGAGTAGCGCCACCGTGCCGGTAGCTGAATTCGAGATTGGCACGGACGCGCTCCGACTCGGCGAGGTAATGGTTGTTGTACCGTTTGGCCACTTCAAGGGCGGCAAGGTAGGCGGCCCAGGCCTGATCCACGTCGTTCAGCACCTGATTGCGTGCTTCGGTTGCGGCAAAGCGGGAGGACTGCGCTTCGTAGCGCGTTCGTTGCTTTTCGCCCTGATTGCGATCAAAGATGCGAACGGGAATGGATATCTGAAATCCAGCACTGTTGAAGACTCCCAGGCGCTCGTATTCAGCCCCGAGCGTAGGGTCCGTCGTTCCTTCGGCATCAGCCAGCTTCACGTTGTCGTCGGCGAGGGTGACGGATTCGCGAGCTGCCTGGTAGTCAGGCCGCGCGGCCAAAGCGTCCTGTTCGATCTGTGCCAGGCTGGTCGTGAGACTGGGCGACTCAAGCGAACCCGCGATATCGAAATTCGGCGACGGTCTCTCAACCCCCATCAGCAACTGAAGCGAATCGCTGGCCTGCACCAGGTTGAGCCTTGCGTCGTCGTAGTCCGACTCAAACTCCGCAAGTTCGAGGTCGATGCGCTCGAAATCGGTCTTGCTGATATCGCCCGCGTCAACGCGTGCCTGGCTTAGCTGGACCGTTTTGCGGTAGCTGTCGAGGTTGTCCTGCGCCACCTGCAGAGCCGCCTTTGCTGCCAGCATGTCGGCAAACGTATCCTTCACCTGCAGAACAAGCTGGCGCTGCTGGTCGTTGTACTGGCTCTGCGTCAGTGAGGTCGTAGCCGTGGCAACGTCCAGACGCCAGCGGCGCTTCTGGCCGCGCTCAAACAGTCGCGAGACATTGCCGACGTAGGTGTAGGGGCTGCTGGGATTGTTCGCCGGCAACGTGGTGTTCGCTCCGGACACGGTGAATGTGGGATTCTGCCGCAACCCCGCAGTGATCTCGGAAGCTTTCGTGGCGGTCACATGCTGTTCGGCGGAGAGGAGCCCCGGATTTCTTGCGCGGGCAACGGCCAGTACCTGCTGCAGGGTCATCGGCGCCGGCGTTTGCGCATGTACAGGCACACCTGCGAGAAGCAGGGCAGAAATGAGCCCGGGCCCGGAGAGGCGAAGTCTCATGATGCGTGTCCATTTATCGCCCGAGGGCGATCATGATTGGGAAATGGAAATGGAGGAAAGACGAGCGAGCGACTCAGGCGGCGGGAGGAGGCCTGGACGCAAACACGCGGACGTACGCTATCCGCTCGCTGCGCTGAAAAGACGGCGAGCGCAAAAGCTCAATTTTGCGTGGGGATGAAGGCAGAAGACAGCTGATGACGACCGCCAGTGCCGCAGGTGCTGGCGGTACAGCGTCGGGTCGCAGCAAATGCTGATCATTCCGGAGGCAGGTGCGCTCTGCTTCAGCGGGATTATGGGAAGCCTGCAGGTCGTCCGAAACCGATATCACCGGCAGCAGGATCAGCGTCAGCAGCACGAGCGCGGCCAACTGCACTCGAATTCCGGGCAGAGGCGATGCTCCGCGCGCACGACGCTGTTCGGCCAGCCATATACACCAGAGGGCAAGCGCAACTGCGATCCAGACGAGGTTTGAGAGCAGTTCCACGGAGACTTACCCGAATTATATAGGTGTGGCTGTTCGGCAACGCGCACCTTGTGGAACAGGAGATCGGACTTTCAGGGACGGCCTTTGAGTCTTCAAGCGGAACTCCGTTCGTAACCCCGGCTCGATGCCATTGCCTCACCAGAACGCGCATAGGTAAAGAAATGGCGGCTTTATCGCACCCGTTCGCCGACCGAGCGTGGTTTTCGGCGAGTGATCGGCCACTCCGAAGTTTGCTCAAGCCCCTCAATCGCGCGAGCCGCGATGGTAATTTCAGTTCGGCTAAGCCGATGGCCCAACACCAGGTGGTCGGGCGTGCCTCCCCACGTGAGAACCCCCGTGCAAATGAATGGAGAGGCTGCTCTCACGACCTTCTGCGGGAGATCCTCACAAAGCTGCACGGGCAGACCGTGGGGTTCTGTGGGGTTCCGACTGTAAGGCAACAAGTCGCAAGTTGTTGATTGAAATGGTCGGGGAGAGAGGATTTGAACCTCCGACCCCCTGGTCCCGAACCGGGTTCCAGGGCATGCTGAAAGCTGTTGATATTTGATGATCGCAAGTGCTTTGAATTGAGCCTGTTGCAGCCGCCTTGTTGATCTCTGTAGCTTCGTGAGGTTCTCGGAGGCTCTGGCAGCTACAAATTCGACTACACACCGGTGACGTCGCGCCGGGATAATCGAAGCAGTTTGGGATCGCACCTGTCCAACCCTCCTGAGTCGTACGGTCGTACGCCGGGTGCATCAGGGAGAATCCGCAAAATCTCGGATGTTCGCTATTCCTCCGAGGAATAACGACCCTCCGGTTATTCATTGGACGTCGTATGTGCTGCCCCTAACTTTGCCCCGTGGCTGATGGCTTTCGCCGCCATCCTGCAGCCCACCGTTTCACTGCGCCGGAACTCCTGCCCACTTCTGCCACATCGCAGGATCCGCCAGCATCCGTATGTATACGCCGCCTACCACCGACCGCGCCTGGAAGCCAACCTGATGCGCCGTGATCGTGTCGTACCAGTCCGTCATCGGCACGCGATCTGGCGTCTCATTCAGGAATCTGAAGACCGGATGGACCAGCGTTTGGAAATCCTCCGGGTTCGCCGCGAGGGTCGCTGACCAGATACTCCAGTCCAGCTTGGTGTAGGTCGCGCGGTTATCCAGAGGCAGCCCGAACGGATTCAGGTGCGTTTTGTAAAACGCGATTTCCTTCTCAGCAACTTCCGGAGGGAAATTGTGCAGTCCGAGGATCGTATCCCACACGAGGTTGTATTTCTGGCTCCAGGTGTCCGCTTTGTCGAACGCAAGACGGTAGTGATCGCCATTGGCAGCCAGCACCACCCACTTCTTCGCCATCGATTTCGCGGCGGAGTCGTAGCGCTCCGCCACGTCGTGATGCCCAAGTTGCCCGGCCAATTGCGCGTACGCGGAGAGTGCTTCAATCGACTTGATGGAGAGGTTGGTATTGTGCGCCAAGTGCCCGGCGAAATCGTCCGTGCAGAGCTGATTTTCGGGATCGAATCCCTTCGCCAGAAGAAACTCGGCCCACCTGGTGAGCAACAGCCAGTAGCGCTCTGCGTACGCCGGGCTTTGCTCGGCATGGGCCAGCGCGGCGACCATCAGGATCATGTTGCCAGATTCCTCCACCGGCATCTGGTCCTCTTCGCTGAACTCGCCGCCCCCGTACTGCTGTCCGTTCGCCAGCGGATAAACGCCCAGATCGTGCGGTGCAAAGGGAAACTTCCACTGCGATGATTCCGCGTATCGAAGTACGGGTTCCAGCTGCGCCTCCACCAGTTTTGGGCTGAGCAACAGGAACATGGGCGCAGACGGATACAGCACGTCGACCGTGGAAATGGAACCGTTACTGAAATTCTCCTTCGGCATGAAGAACGGCGTCCCATCCCCGGCCTCAACCAGCTTGTGGGCACCAATCGCCTGACGGAATGCGAGAACGGCGATTGTGGCGTATTCCGGACCGCCCAGGCGAACCAGGTCCTGCTCTAGTTCGGCGTCATACTGCTCGGACCGCTTTTCCAGGGACGCATACTCTCGGTCGGCGGCTTCCAGCATCCCCTCAAACGCCGGAAACTGCCTGCGCCAGTAGGGCAGCAGTTTGCGATGCATGTACTCGACGGAATAGCGATCATCGTAGCTGAACAGAACCCGTCGGGAAACCGGGGTTGGTCCCACCTGGCCCAGGGGCAGAGCAACCGCGAGCAGCGGAGCCGGGGGATAGTGGCTCATCGGAGCGCGCGGCTGGTCGAGGTCGTCGTCTTCCGGCAGCGTACCGGTAGCGACAAAGCGATCGCGCGCATCCTCGTTGGTCGCGGCCAGAAGCGCCGATCCGTCACTGTCCGGAACGCCGAGATAGAAGTTTCCCCAGTTGATGCGCAGATTATCTCCCCATTGTTCGAGCATGGGCTGCTTCTGCGAGCCCACCCGCAGCAGACGCAGGCCGGCCACACGATCCTGTGACCAGACCACAGGTTCATCGGGATGATTGACAGCGATCGCACCACTCACATCGAGGTACAGCGTGACGTCATGGGGAGCACCGTCGCGAGCGTGTACCTCCCAGGTGAGATACGTCACCGGGCGCGCCATCACATCGAGATCATTGGGGAAGGCTGGCGTAAAGAAACACAGGCGCAATTCGATTTGCGGATTCTCAAGGGTCACCAACGTACGAGTCGGCGTAATGTCGCGATGCATCTCCTCGAGCGCCGGAAGAGATCCGTCGGCATCGCCCAGATACCGCCACGACTTATGATCAACGCGAATGATCCCGTTGATGGGTTGCGGACTGCCTGTCCAGTGCCGGGTGGGGCCGTCCGTGAGATGGTCGTACATCGACCAGACACTGAAATACGGATCGTGGACGATGAGCGGCGTAGCCGGAGCGCGCAGCCGGGCGGGCTGCTGCGCGAACGAGGCGAGGGCGGGGCAGCACGCAATCGCGAGCAGCGCGATCGCGTTTCGTGGCGCAAGTTTCATCGAGGGATCTCCGGGAAGGTTGGCACAAAGGGCTCCTCAGCTCGCGCGGAGGCTCACATGCTGCATCGAGCGCAGTTGATCGGCTGTGAAATGTATAGCGTTGCCGGTAAGGCCGCCCGAGGGCAGCCGGGAAGCCTTTTTTGCTGCGGCCATTGCGCTCCAGACTGCCACTGGCTCATCGTTTGCCGGTGAGTTCACGAAAGATCTGCACTTCGCGTTGCCGGTAGGGAGTGCCGTCGGGATGGAAGATGTCGTGAAACCAAACCATGGGCTGCATGAGAACATAAGGACGCTCCCACGAGTCCCACGGTAGGTACGTCTGACTCTTGCCGGCAACCAGGCCCCAGTTGATGGCGGCAACGTGATTCTCGCGTGCAATGGGCAGAATGGTATCAAAGGTACTGCCCGCGCCGCGGGCCATGTATTCCGTGCAGAGGACGGGACGATGGAACTGCTCCAGTTGCTTCACGCGGCGCTCGAACCCTTCTGGCCAGCCGTAATTGTGGAAGCTGATGATGTCGGACTCCTCAATCTGGACGCGCGCCATGGGGGACATAGTGTCCAGGGAATCCCAATCGCCGTAAAACAAGCCGCTGGTGAGCGGCTGAATGGGATGCGCGCTGCGAGCCCAGGCGAAAACCTGCGGCAACAGGCCGAGGACGATCTCAGCTTTCTTCTTTGGCTCGTACCGCGCGTAGGAACCGGCGTTGACATTGTCGGGCTCGTTCCACACATCCCACGCCAGAATGCGGGAATCGTTCGCAAATGCGCCCACCAGGCTCTTAACGTAGCGTTCGAGGCGCGGATATTCCGTGGGATCGGCAAGGATCTCCGCACCCGGGGCCTGCACCCAGCCCGAGTTGTGTACACCGGGGATGGGCGGACGTTGCGGGCCCAGCTTCGGTTGCGGATCCCAGCAGGAATCGAAGAGCACAAAAACGGGGCGAATGTGATGACGGGCAGCGATGGAGAGGAAAACATCGATGCGGTGTTCGAATCCCCGGGGGTCCTGCTCCCAGACCAGGTTATGCAGAAAGACGCGCATGGTGTTCATGCCAATCCCCTCGGCCCACCCCAGCTCCCGGTCGATGGTTGTGGGATCGAAGGACTCGGCCTGCCACATTTCCAGCTCGTTGATCGCGTCGGAGGGTAAAAAATTAGCTCCCACCAGCCAGGGTTGCCGTTCATACCAGGCATTGGCTTCGTCTTCGGTCCACCGGACTTGTTGCGCCATTAGACCGGGACCAATCACGAGAAGCAAAATGCACAAGAGCATCATGTGCGCCGAGTGCGAATAGATCTTGGTAAGGATTGCTTTGCGACCGGGGAAACAAGCGGGCAAAACCCGGCGCGGATCGCGTTTTGATCCGCTGTCAGGCCACGCTTTCGCGCCGAGGGCGGCGGGCCGTGTCCGCACACCTTCCGGCCTCTGCGCGCCGCGAGGCGTGGCTTTCTCTACCCGTCCGGTACCCGCTTCGGCATTCATTGTTGCGACGCTCGATTGCCGTCCGGAAAGTCATTCATTTGGCCGCCCATGGGGAGCTGGTTCTCTTTTCTCACGGCCGTCAGGCGCCGGGCGACTTCCTCGCCCTTGTCGTGCTCACCCAGCTGCGCATAAGCCCGGGCCAGCAGAAAGTAAGCCTTTTCAAAACGCGGATTGTCCTGGATCGCCGAGGTTAGATGATCAACCGCCTCAGCCGGGTGATGATCCTCGAGCAGAATCCTGCCCATCTCGCACTGCGCGGGCCCATACCGTTCATCCACGGCCAGCGCCTGGGTGAGAGCTTGTTGTTCGCCGGCCTGGTCCTGTTTCGTCCGCAACAACAGCGCAAGTCGAAACCAGGTTCGCGGCTGATCGGGAGCCAGATCGATAGCCTTGTGATACTCAACCACGGCTCCATCCAGGTCGTTCAGCCTGAAGAGCACATTTCCCATCAGGTAGTGTGCCTGGTAAAGTCCGGCGTCGAGAGCCAGGGCGCGCTTCAGGTCGTCGCGCGCTGCCTGGTAGGTCGAGGCATCGAACTCACTCTCCGCCAGCGTGACGAAGAACTCGGGCGAACCTGCATACGCTGCACGCTGGCTTCCCAGCAGACGGTTCACATCGGGATAGCGCCCCTGCATCTGGAGCGTGTTCGCGAGGAGCAGCAGGGTTTGGACAGATGGATAGTTCTTGTAGGCTGCCGCTGCCACGGTTTCCGCAGACAGGAGTTGATGGGCCGCCAGGTACACGACGACAGCCATCCGCATCTCCTGCTCGGGGGTCTTCGCGTCCGCATGAAATTGCGCAAGGGCCCGTGCGGCCTTTCCCGTATCCCCGGCGGACAAATAGCTGCGTGCCAGCGAGGCCGCGATGCTGTCGTTCGACGGCCACACACTGTGAGCCCGCTGCAGCTCTGCCGTGGCCTGGGAGGGATTGTTTTGCCCCTCGAAGGCGGCTGCGAGCAGAAGGCTGATCCGCGGATCGCACTTCCTGGTCGCCAGCGGTTGCAGCAACGTGACGGCTTCCTGGAAGCGCTGGCTGCCCAGCGATTCACTGGCCTGTGCAAGCACAGCTTCCACCCGGTCTGGAGCAGGGCAGCCTTTGCCCGGTTGAGAATGGGCCTGATAGACGGCTCCGGCATCGCTCGCCTCTGCCGCCCTCGCGGCGGGGCAGGCCCAGAGGCTGCCGGCCGCGAGAACTGCGACGAGCGTGAGTTTTGCCGTCAACCGGACCTCGATGCCCATCATGCAGTTGGATCAGAAGCTGAACCGCAGGCTGAGCTGAATTTCCCGCGCGGCGTATGCACTCGAAACATCGCCGAAATTGTTGGCAAGGTCGTAGGTGCTGATGGATCCGAAGTTGACTCGATTGAAGACATTGAAAAAGTCTGCACGGAAGTCCAGGCTCGGTTGGTCGCCGAGTTTCCAGGTCTTGTATGCCGAGACGTCATAATCCTGGTAGCCCGGGTTTTCAACGGTATGCGTTCCGGAAACTCCCTGGACTCCCACCGCGCTTATGTTAACGACATTCTGGGTGTTGATGTAGGGTCCAAGCCTGAAGTTCCTCCCTAAGCCTCCATGCAGCGAGTGACTGTTGACAGGACCGATCAGATTGGGCAGTGCACCATCAAAGAAGCCGATATTCTGCTGGCTGCCCAGCGTCGTCCACGGACCGGTACGCAGCGTTGCGATACCGGCGAACTTCCAGCCTCCTACGACCTCATCTGCAAGCGTGCTGCTGTTCGCAAACATTTTGCCCCGCCCAAACGGAAGCTCATAGATGCCGTTTGCTGTGAAGATGCTGTTGATATCTTCCGTGCAGTGGCTGTAGTCCAGGTGCATGTCGACGTGCCAGGTAAACTCATCCTGAAACGGGGTGCCCAGGCATTTGGACCATGTGTAGTTGACTGCCGCCGAGAGCCCGGAACTGAATCGCTTCTCCACGCGTCCAACCAGAGCGTCGTAGTTCGAGGTTCCCGTCTCCTGATTTTGCTGAACGCCGCTGTAGCAGCCGATATCGTGATTCGTTCCGCAGGTGTCGTAGTAAAGCGGGATGCCGTTGGTACCGAGCGGATCGAGTTCGTTGCGCTCCTCGTAATGGCGCTCCGAAGTTCCGACGTAGGCCACTTCAAAGAGCCAGTCCCGGATGGTTTTATCGATGGTCAGGTTCCACTCGTACGCGTAAGGTGTCGGCGCGTTCGGCTGGATAAACGAAACGGTAGGACCGCCCCCCGAGAAGTTCCCGTCGGTCATCGCTGTCGAGTACATTCCCGCCACCCCCTGCGTTCCATCCAGATTGAAGACCGGGAGCACGCCAGCAGGAGAATTATTGAAGTCGTCGACCTCATACAGCCCAATCTGATCCACTTCAACCTGATACTGGTTGATATTCGGCTGCAGGTAGTACATCCCGAATCCGCCCTTGATATCCACATTGAGCTTCGTGGAAGGGAAAAAGTTGAAGCCGAACCGCGGCGCCAGGTTGGTCCACTCCGGCTTGACCATATTCCTCCCCAGGCCCAGAACGCTGGTGGCTGGATAGGTCAGATCCTGCCCCGTCGCCACGTCGAAGCTGCCGATGTGATTGTTGACCTCGATCGGAGGCGAACGATGCTCCCAGCGCAATCCGTAGTTAAGCGTCAGCTTGCGGTTGACCTTATAGTTGTCCTCGACGAAATAGGCCTGATACCAGGTCCTCAGGTTCTCGGTTGGGCCGGTGCCGAGAGAAGTCCTTGTGGTATTCGGGACGCCCATCAGCAGGTCTGCAACGGGATCCCCGGTGTAAACTCCGGTGAAACCGATCGAAGTTGCTGACCAGTCTTCATAGGAATAGATTGGCTCGTACCGGATGTCCACGCCGGCAGTTAGCTGATGTTTTCCCTTTTGCAACATCAGGGCGTCCGTCCACATGTTCAGGCCTTCCCTGAGTATGTCGGTACCGTTCGTAGACCCTGGGTTGCCATATCCATTCACACCAATACTGGGTGGACCGTCCGATCCAGGAAAGTCTGTTTCGCTGATCAGTCCCAGTGGATTTGCCAGGGAAGTATCGTAACCATCAGAACGCTCCAGGCCAACGGCGGTATGAGACCAGCCATAACGGAAATTGTCGACCAGGCGAGGCGAAAAGGTGTGCGTCCATCCGATGGCTACATTCTTTGGGTTCGAAGGAAAGGTCTGGCTGTTGTACGAGGTCATCCCCGGCGCAATTGCGGTTTGATTCTCCTGGGTGTACCGGCCAAACAGAGTGTCTTTTGCCGAGATCGTGTAGTCAACGCGGCCGCTGAACTGATCCCAGTTGTTTGTTGTCGTTGCGACGTTGAAGTAGTTAGCTGTGCCATTGTTGTAGGAGCCGTTCGGCGCTGGGTACAGCGCTAGGATTTTCTGCCCGATTGTGCTGAAATAACCGGGGGACACCTGGTTGCCCGGCAGTACCGCGTAGCCGGTCGGCGTGGCCGGGTCGAGTATGTAGGGGTTATACAGCTGCTGGCTGTCTGCACCGAAGTTACCAGCCAGCTGATTGGCATTGGGAACCAGATTGTAGTCGTCGCCCGGCACAAGCTGGCGGAACCCCTCATAGTTACCGAAGAAAAATATCTTATTCCTCTTTATGGGTCCTCCGACGCTGGCTCCAAACTGGTTTTGATGGAAAGGCGGAGCACTCGTGGTGACATCGAAATAGTTCCTTGCGTCGAAATCATTATTCCGCAGGTACTCGTATGCCGTTCCGTGAAACTGGTTCGTGCCAGACCGGGTAACGACGTTGATGAACGCACCTCCCGATCCGTACTGCGCAGGGGCGTCGGAATTCAACATGACGAACTCCTGAACCATATCCGGATCCGGCTGCAGACCTGCGGCGCCGTACCAGGCATTGCGGGTCTCGATTCCGTCATACAGGAAACTGTTATCGTCTTCTCTCAGGCCACTGATGTCGACCGCGACCACACCCGAGTCCGAGGCCCATGATGAAGCGGGAGAGTTGATCCCCTGGATCCCGGACACGGGCACGACACCGGCGTCGAGCTGCGCCAGTTGCAGGTAATCGCGGCCATTCAGGGGCATATTATCGATCTGCTGGCTTCCAATGAGTTGCTCATCGTGGGAAGCCTCCGTATTGAGCAGCAGATCTGCCGCATTCACTGAAACCGTTTGCTCGGCCTGGCCTATGGTGAGAGTGATGTTGTCCTGAAACAGCTGGCCAACGATCAGAGTAAAGGGCTGGACACGCTGCCTGGCAAATCCGGACTTGAACACATCCATCGTGTAGGTGCCCGGGGGCAGGTCGGTAACGTGGTACGAGCCCAGGTTGTCCGTCTGCGCAGGGTACACCACACCGGTCGCGATATTGGTTACACTCACGCTGGCCCCGACGACGAGGGCCCCGCTGGCATCCGTCACGGTACCGTTGACCTGACTGCTGACGATGTTCTGCGCGCGCGCGGAGAAGGAGATCGATAGCATGAGGATGAGCGCCGCCCCAAAAGCTAATCGCCTCGAGGCTTTCTCAACAGAATTCGGCCGGGAACTCCGCTCTCGAATTTGGTGTTTCATCGGTCGGTCCTCCTGAAATCGCGCCTCATCGGGCGGCACTGGATTTGTCAGTGTTCTGGGTGTAAACAGTTACATTGGAACTGGGACATTGCGTAACGGCGAGAATCCTAGGCTCCCCTCGCACAAAGCGCAATAGGCCAATATAACCAATTCGATATGGGTCAAATGGCCCATATCGAGCGTCGGAGGCAGATGAAATGGCGCGCTGGCTGCATTTCCCCTCGGCACGGCTTCCGGGAGTTTTCCTGGTAGCTGTGAGCCTCTTGCTGGCCGCGTTGATATCGGCCCGCCG
>Ga0182024_10013636_pt1 | contig 15826 bp, 15 predicted proteins | sample P32metaG_FD_120480 | JGI IMG/M metagenome (GOLD analysis project Ga0182024, IMG submission 120480) | Permafrost microbial communities from Stordalen Mire, Sweden - P3-2 metaG (Illumina Assembly) | ecosystem: Environmental > Terrestrial > Soil > Wetlands > Permafrost | place: Sweden: Stordalen... | reverse complement strand
TGCTATGCCGAGCTCGGAGCGATGGTCCCTGTCGCCGGCAGCGCGTATACGTATACGTACGCGACGATGGGCAAGCTGTTTGCCTGGATCATCGGTTTTGCGTTGATCTTCGAGTACGGAATCAGCGCCGCGCCGGTCGCGCAGCAGTTTTCGGCCGCGATCCAGGACGTCCTCAAGGGTATCGGCATCAACGTCCCGGTCTGGGCCCAGACCTCGAATCTGGTGATTCACGGTGCGTGGTGGCAGCCGGCGTCGTACGACCTCGCCCACTCGCAGGTCGATCTCGTCGGCGCGGTGTTCGTCCTCGCACTGTCGGGATTGCTGGCGATCGGTATCCGTGAATCGGCCAGCGCAAACAACTTCTTCGTCGTGCTCAAGATCTCGGCGCTGATCGTCTTCATCATTGCCGGCGCGCTGCTCTTCCGCGCCGCGAACCTGCACGATTTCATTCCGCACGGGTGGGGCGCGATGGTGCCGTTCGGCGGTACCGCCGAGGCCGACCAGCCGTACGGGATCATTCCGATCGCGGCCCTGGTGTTTTTCAGCTACATCGGATTCGACACGGCGACGACGACCGCGGAGGAATGCAAGAACCCGCAGGTCGATGTGCCGCTCGGCGTGATCGGAGCGCTCGGCATCGGCACGATCATCTACTGCGCGACGGCGATCGTGCTGGTCGGCGCGGTGCCGTGGGCGCAGGTGCAGCTCAAGAACCCGCTGGTCGCCGCGCTCGCGCCGCTCCACCAGCCGATCTTGACCTGGATCATCACCCTGGGCGTGCTGGCCGGCACGACCAGCGTCGCGCTCTCGTCGCTGCTCGGTCAGACGCGGATCTTCTACGTGATGGCGCGTGACAAGATGCTCCCGCCCTCGGTCGCCACCATCCATCCGCGTTTCAAGACGCCGGTCGCCACGACCATGATCACCGGCGTCGCGGTCGCGCTGCTGACGCTGATCGTCCCGCTGACCCAGCTCTTGAACCTGGTGAACATCGGGACGCTGCTCGCGTTCACCGTGGTCTGCGCCGGCGTGCTGTACCTGCGGCGCCGCAAGCCGGACCTGCCGCGCAGCTTCCGGGTGCCGTTCGTTCCGCTCTTCCCGCTGCTCGGCATCGGGTGCGCGGTGTTCCTGGCGGTGTTCGGGCTTTCGCGCCAGACGTGGGTGTGGTTCATCGGCGCGCTGATCGTCGGGCTCGTCTTTTTCTTCTCGTACGGTTTCCGCATGTCGAACCCGGACGAGATCGAGTACGTCGCCGAGCCCGAAGCGCTCGAGATCGTCTGACGTGCGATGAGCGGTGCGGGGTACGTACGGCGTTCCAAGCGTGTCGTCTACGAGAACCCTTGGCTGCGCTTCGAAGCGCACGAGATCGTTCATCCGAATGGTGCGCCGGGCGAACACGGCGTCGTGGTGACGCCACCGGCGAGCGCCGTCATCCTGCTCGACGGTGAGGACGTGTTGCTCGTGCGCCAAGCACGCTTTGCGACCGATCGGCTTGCCCTTGAGGTGGTCAAAGGCGGACGCCATCCGGGCGAAGATGCGCTGACGTGCGCTCAGCGCGAGTCGCGCGAAGAAGCCGGCGTGACGGCGGCCTTTTGGCGATCGCTCGGCAGAACGTTCGAGATTCCATCGATCGTGCAAGAGCCGGTCGCACTGTTTCTCGGCGAGCGTCTCACGCCCGCGTCGTCGTCACCCGAAGCAGTCGAACAGATCGCCGTCGTGCGGATGCGGTTCGCCGACGCGCTGGCCGCCTGCGCCGACGGTCGCATCGACGACGCGGTGACCGCGATCGCGTTACTGCGCGCGCAGTACGTGCTCGACCAACGCGAATGAAGAAGAAGAATGCGAATGGCCCGGCCTAAGGTCTGCGCGAGTACGCGCTGGCCCTACCCGGCGCATGGGAAGACCATCCATGGGGTGATACCTGCGCGAAGGTTGGCAAGAAGATCTTTGTCTTCTTGGGCGACAAGAATCTGACGCTCAAGCTGATCGACGCGCACGAGGCCGCCATGTCGGTGGCACGCGCGGTTCCGACCGGGTACGGCATGGGCAAGTCCGGCTGGGTGACGCTTCCGCTCGACGGCGATCTTCCGCCGCTCGCGATCCTGTGCGACTGGATCGATGAGAGCTACCGCCTCATCGCGCCCAAGAAGCTGATCGCCGAGCTCGATTCGCGGCTTTCATCGACCGGCCGCACGACCTCCGAAACCCGAGTACGCTCGACCGGGGCGACCCGGCCGAGACGGTAGTCAGCTCGACGCTTCCCGAATGTGGAAGCCTCGGGAGTTGCTCTTGCGCCTCATCCGCCGAATGGATCGATGGACGGGCAGGCAAAGTTCTATTCCGTGACATCACTCATATCCTGGATCGGCGTCGATCAGCGCGGACCCGCTTCAGTCTACATCGCGAGCGACAGTCGGATCACATGGGGTAACGGCGAGACTTGGGACCATGGACGGAAAACCTTCGTCGCGAGGAATTCCCCACAATTGCTTGCGTATTGTGGGAACGTTGTGTTTCCATCCCAGGTGCTGGGACAGCTAACAAGTGTAATCGATAGTGGCCGTGGCTTTCCGGCCGACGACGACGCTCACACGCGCCTCGATTACATCGAAAGTATCTTGACGGTCGCGATGCGTAGCTACCCGCTGCGCGAACGCCGCGACTTCTCGATTGTCTATGCGAGTCGGTTACTCGATGGGATGAGTGCCTCGTTCGACGTTCATGCGCTACACTGGTCGCAAGAAGCACATTGGAGCCGTTTTACTCCAGCGATCCCGACAAACTCGGATGTCGTCCTAGCGCTCGGCAGCGGAGATGACGAAGGTGCGATTCAGGACAGCATCTTCGAATGGAACCAAACAGAAGCGCGTGACACGAGCCGTGCCGTTTTCGGCGCGTTCTGCGATGCAATTCGCTTGAATCGAGATCCTCGATCCGGCGGACCGGCTCAACTTGTCGGACTTTACCGCATTGGTCCTCCGCGCGAATTCGCCATTGTATGGAACAACAAGCTCTATCTCAACGGATTAAACGTACTGCCGGCGCAGGTTTCGGTCGACCTCGAATGTCGAAACGAAACGTTTGAGCGCTGTTCACCGGCGACGCTTCGCCCTTTCGATGACGCGCAAAGACAACCCCGGCCTTCGCGACTAAGCGCGCCTTGATCGGCTCGACATCACGCTGACGAACCGAGAGGGCCGTAAAAGCCGAATCGAGCGGCGTCAACTGGTCTGGGCCGCCGCCACCGGGCGGCCACCTCTTGGGCCGGTGGCTCTGCCGGTTCGAACGGCTGCGGCAGCTACTGCGGCGGTTGCGGAGGGGCCGTCTTGGCGTTCCAGAGGTGCTCGGGTTGTTCGAGCGCGTGATTGATCCAGCGCGACCAGACGAACAGTGCGTCGGAGAGCCGGTTGACATAGCGCAGCACTTCGGGGCTGATCGGTTCGGCGTCGTGCAGCGTGAAGAGCAAGCGTTCCGCGCGCCGGCAGATCGTGCGCGCTTGGTGCAGAAACGCACCGGGATACGAACCACCCGGCAAAATGAAATTCGCCAGCGGTTCGAGGTCCTGTTGCGCGCGATCGATTGCGCGCTCGAGCGCGGTCGCGTCGTCCGGCCCGATCAACGGCATCCCTTCCCAACGGTCCGCCGGAAGCGTCGCGAGGTCGCTGCCGAGGTTGAACAGTGCGTCCTGCGTCCAGGCCAGCCAGCGGTCGAGCTCGCGCGCGACGACGTGAGCGTGATGAATGTCCTGCACCGGACGCGTGCGCAGCACGTCGGTCAGGGCGGTCCGAGCGAGACCGATCACCGACGACAACTCGTCGATCGTGCCATAAGCTTCGATGCGCAGCGCGTTTTTCTTGACGCGCTGACCGCCGACGAGCCCGGTCGTCCCATCGTCGCCGGTGCGGGTGTAGATGCGCGTGAGCTTCGGCATGGCATTCGCGGCATTCGGCGACGGGAACGCGCACCATCCCGGCGAACCCCGGCCGGTTGGTCATGGAACGCATCCCCACGAAGAGCGCCGATCTTTCCGAATGGTATCAGGCCGTCTGCTATCAGGCGCAACTCGTGTCGCAGGCACCGGTGCGCGGCTGCCTCGTCCTGCGGCCCTACGGGATGGGACTCTGGGAGCGGCTCGTCGATGCGCTCGACACCCGGTTCAAAGAGACCGGCCACGAGAACGCCTATTTTCCGCTGCTGATCCCGGAGTCGCTGCTCATGCGCGAAGCCGAGCACGTCGAAGGGTTTGCGCCCGAAGTCGCCTGGGTGACCGAAGGGGGCACCGAAAAGCTGACGGAGCGGCTGGCGATCCGGCCGACGTCCGAAGTGGTCGTCGGCGTGATGTACGCCGAGTGGATCCAATCGTATCGCGATCTTCCGGTGCTCATCAACCAATGGGCGAACGTCATGCGCTGGGAGAAACGGACGCGTCCGTTTCTACGCACCGCCGAGTTCTTGTGGCAAGAGGGCCATACGGCGCACGCGACCGAGTCCGAAGCGGCCGAAGAGGTCGCGCGCATGCTCGAGGTCTACCGCGAAGTCGCCGAAGACATTTGCGCCGTTCCCGTCTACAAGGGTGAGAAGTCGGCCTCAGAACGGTTCGCCGGCGCGAACCATACGTTCTCGATCGAAGCGCTCATGCCCGACGGTCGCGCGCTGCAGTCGGCGACCTCGCACGAGCTGGGCCAGAACTTCGCGCGCGCCTACGAGATCACGTTCGCGGCCGAGGATCAGACGCAGCAGTACTGCTGGACCACGTCGTGGGGGATGTCGTGGCGCATGCTGGGGGCGCTGATCATGACGCACGGCGACGACCGTGGCCTGCGCGTTCCGCCGCGCATTGCGTCGACCGAGGTCGTCATCGTCACGATCCCACGCGGCGACACCACGCAGCTCGACGCTGCCGCGCGCGACCTCTATCAGAAGTGCAAGGACGCCGGACTGCGCGTGCGACTCGACGACCGGCCGGGACAGTCGCCGGGCTACAAGTTCAACGAGTGGGACCTGCGCGGCGTCCCGATCCGCTTGGAGCTGGGCAATCGCGACATCGAAGCCGGAGTGGTCACGCTCGTGCGGCGCGACAAAGCGGTGAAAGAAGAAGGGCAAAAGCAGCAAGTGCCGCTCGGCGAGATCGTCGCGTTCATTCCGACGGTCCTCGAATCGATTCAGCACAATCTCTTTGCGCAGGCCAAGACGTTCTTGCAAGACCATACGATCGCCACGCTCCACCGCGATGAGTTCTTCCGGCTCCTTACCGAACGCGCGGGGATGATCGACGTGCCGTGGTGCGGTCGCCCGGAGTGCGAAGCGATCGTCAAGGAGAAGACCAGCGCGTCGACCCGCAACTTGCGCCTGCCGCCGCGCGCGGCAACCTGCGTGCCGTGCGGCGAGCCGGCGCGCTGGCAAGCCTATTTCGCGCAGTCGTACTAAGGTGTTCGATCTCGACCAGGTACGACGAGGTGTCGCGATCGGATTCGCGGCGATTGCGTTCGTCGCGGCGGCGCCGCCGGAGGCGGGCCTCCAGAATGCGCGCGTCGTGCAGCGCAGTTCGGGCGGAGACCTGGTCACGGCGCGAAAGATCGCGGCGGCGCTCTTGGCGCGCACGCTGCCGGCGCAACTCATGCGCGTGCGTTGCGAGCGCGCCGCGGGACACGTCGATTGTGGCCTGATCGTATCGGGAACGAAGTTTCATCGTGCGCTCGACCTCGCGTCGTGGAACGCGGAGATCGCGACCCTCATCGCCGGTGCGTACGCGACCGTTCCCGAGCTCGACGAGCTCGACTGTTGGGCCACGGTCCCGCTCGACGCGGGCAAAGGCGCGGTCGTCAGCGGCGACTTCGCGCGGCCGACGTCGGCGACGGTATTCTCGATCACCGTGCCGCGGGCGGGACGAACCGGCGTGGCCCGGCGCCTCGCGGCGGGGCAGGGCATCTTCTGGGACCCGGCCTTTCGGGCAGCGCTGTCGAAGGGGACGAACGGATGATTCGGACGACGACCCTTCCCAACGGCGTGATCGTGCTGAGCGAGTCGATGAGCCACGTCCGTTCGGCGACGGTCGGCCTTTGGTGCGACGTCGGCTCGGCCTGCGAACCGGCGGCTCAGCGCGGAATCTCGCACCTGCTCGAGCACATGGTCTTCAAGGGGACACCCCGGCGCACCGCGCGCCACATCGCCGAAGAGATGGACGCGATCGGCGGCGAGCTCAACGCGATGACCGACAAGGAGACGACCTGCTTCTATGCGCACGTCGTCGACCGTCATCTGCCGCGCGCGATCGATATCCTCGGTGACATTCTTCAGCATGCTCTTTTCGCGCCCGACGATCTCGCGCGCGAGCAGCAGGTCGTCCTCGAAGAGATCAAGATGTACGACGACTCACCGGGCGAGGTCGTGCACGATCGCTTCGGGCGTACGCTGTGGCGCGGCGCGAACCTGGGCGATCCGACGATCGGCTTCGCGCATACGGTCGCCGCGATCTCGCGCGACGATTTGCTGCGGTGGCGCGCGACTCGCTATGCGCCCTCGACCGTTGTCATTACCGCGGCGGGCAATCTCGATCACGACGAGCTGGTGCGGCTCGTCGGCGAAGCATTCGTCGCGTTCGCCGGAACGGTGACGCCGCCGCCTGCCGAACGGCCGCGTTTCGTGCCGGGGATCGACGTCACCATCGACGACACCGAGCAAGCCTATGTTCTGCTCGGCTTTCCGGGACTGGGAATGCGCGACGAGCGGCGTTACGCGCTGTCCGTGCTCGACACGCTGCTCGGCGGCGGAATGTCGAGCCGGTTGTTCCAGAGCGTGCGGGAAGAGCGCGGTCTGGCCTACGAAATCTCCGCTTTTCAACAAGGGTACCGCAACGCCGGCCTGTTCGGCGTGAGCGCCGGCTGCTCGCCCGAACGCACGCAAGAATGCGTCGACGTCATCGTCGACGAGGTCGACCGGCTGCTGCACGACGGCGCGAATGCAAGCGAGGTGGAACGCGCGCGCGAGCATCTCAAGGGCAACCTGACGCTCGCGCTCGAGAGCACCTTCAACCGGATGTCGCGCCTCGCGCGCAACCACCTCGTCCATGGTCGCCAGATCGCGACCGAAGAGGTCGAGGCCGCGTTCGATGCGGTCGACGTCGCCACCGTCGACGCACTCGCCCGCGAATTGCTCGGCGCCGAGCGCGGCTTGTGCGTGCTGGGACCGGGCGAGGTGCGCGGAGTGCGATTGCCGGGCGCCGCCGCCGCGTGAGCGACGTCTGGGTCACGAACCTGTTCGTGGCCGCCGGCTTGAACCTGGTGACGCAGGCGATTCAGATCGGAGCCTACGCGGCACGCGTGGCGGGCGTCACGACGGGTCGCATCGCGACGGCGATCTCGCTCTTCTCGTTGGTCGTTACCGCGAGCCGGTTGGCGAATCTCGTCGTCGTTCCCGCCTTGGGTGCGCTGGCGGATTCTCCGGCCAACGCCGCGACGAAGGCCCACCAGACCGCGGTCGGGCCGGCGGCGTTGCACGTGTTCGACGCGCAGATGCGAATCATCGTCGGCGCCGGCTCGATCGGGATCCTCATCGGCGGCCTGCTGATGCCCGCGTTCATCCTGCTGTTCGTGCGGGGCGTGCGCGCCTTCGAGCGCAGCGGGTCGATTCCGGGCGCGATGACGCGGCTGCTCGATCCGCGCGTGCAGCTCGCGCTGATCCGCGAGGTGAAGCTGCCGTCGTGGAGCGAGGCGCGCCGGCTGCCGTACCGTGCGATCCCGCGCAAGCTGATCATCGGCAACACGATCATCATGATGGTGTACGCCATTGGCGTCGTGGCGGCGTACTATGCCAGCGTGCTCAACCTCGAAGCTCGCGGTACGGCGATCGGTCTGTCGGGACTGGTCAACGGGATCGGCACGATCGCCTTCTCGCTGTTCGTCGACCCCACCTCAGCGTACATCGTCGACCAGACGGTGCGCGGCGAACGTCCGGTCGACGACGTCCGCGCGATGATCGTCATCCTGGTCGCGACCGCATTCGTCGGAACGCTGCTCGCACAATTGATTCTCTTCCCTGCCGCCGAGTACATCGCACTGGCGACCCACCTCTTCGTGAAACACTGATGATACGCATGATTCGAGTCCTTACCGTGCTGTGCGCCGTCGGGGCGCTCTCGCTGGGGACCACCGGTTGCGCGACGACCGTCGCGCAGTGGATCGTCCGCGAACGTAATCACCAAGGCGATCTCTCGCTCGCGCACGGAAATTATCCCGACGCTTCGGTCGCCTATCAGCTAGCGCTCAAGATCGATCCGCACAACGCGCACGCGCGCGACAGCCTGACCCAAGTGCAGATTCGGCTGGCCCGGACCTTCTTTGCCGCCTCGAAGTTCGACGCGGCGATCGAAGCGCTGATGCTCGCCTCGGCCTACTCACCGAACGACGACCGCGTGCAGAGCCTGCGCAACGATATCGAGCAGGCCGAGATCAAACGCGACATCGTCGTTTCGAACTTTCCGGCCTACAAGTTGACCGGCGCTTCGATCCAGCGCGCTTACACCCAGCTCAAGACGCTCAACGGCGACATCCTGCTCTCGCTGCACCGCTTCGACTATACCTACGACAGCGCCGATCTGTCGCGCGCGATTCGGGATAGCGCGGCACTGGATGAGGAGGTCAAGCGCCTCACCGGCCGGCTCCAGCAGTACCGTCAACTGGTCGAATCGGGCGTGCCGGAAAGCGCCGGCGAAAACCTGGCCTCGCCGGCGAGCCTGTTGCCGCTACCCTGAGCGGCGTCAGACGATCGCGGCGGCGATGCTCTCGCGTGGCGGAAGCCGCAAGTGGTCGGTGCGTTCGCCCAGATAATGCGCGGCTTCGCCCGGCGAGAGGATCGTGATGTCGCGAAAGCCGAGCGCACCGAGCATCGCTTCGAGGCTCGCGACGTCGACGGTCGTGCGGAGCGGCTCGCCGAGCGCGGCGACGCGCTGCGCCAGCGCGTCCGACGCGTCCGTGCCTTGGGTGAAGGTGAACGCGATCTCGCTCTGCGGCGGCATCGCGGCGACGGTCCGGAACACCGCGTCGACGGCGTCGCGCGTGAGGTACATCATCACGCCGAGCCAGGAGAAGAACGCCGGCGTCGCGGGATCGAGCGCGGCTTGGCGCAGGCCGTCGCCGAGCGACGTGCGCTCGAAATCGATCGCCGCATAGACGACGTTCGGCGGCACCGCGATCCCGGCAGCGGCGAGCCGCGCACGTTTCTCGGCCTGCGTCGCGGGAGCGTCGACCTCGAACACGCGCACGCCGTCCATCCATGACGGCTGCCGGTACGCGAACGTATCGAAGCCTGCGCCCAGGACGACGAACTGCCGCACACCGCGCTCGACGGCGCGCCGCAACCGCTCCTCGGCGAAGGCGCTCCGCACCAAGACGTGACCGCGCAGCGCGTGGGCGCGTTCGGTGCCGAGCGAAGCCGCGAAGTCGTCGTTCATCCGCGCACAGGCGACGGCGCCGAACAGTGCGCGCGAAACCGGATCGTCGATGACCCACGGCTCGGAGTCGAGCAGATAGTGCAGCGCGCGCAACACCCCGACCCCGGCCGCCGTTCTGCTCACCCCTTCCGGCAGCAGCCGCTCCATTTAGAAGAGACCGGCGAACGCCAGCTGGTCGGCGGTTTCGACCTTCGTGCCGTTGCGAATGCGGAGCCCTTCGTGCTCGAGCAACCAGCGCTTGCGGTGCAGCCCGCCGCCGTAGCCGGTGAGCAACGCGTCCGCGCCGATCACGCGATGACACGGCACGACGACCGCGACGGGGTTCAATCCGTTGGTCAAGCCGACGGCGCGGGTCGCGCTCGGCCGGCCGATCCGGCGGGCGAGCTCGCCGTAGCTGATCGTCGTCCCGGGCGGAATGTCGCGCAGTGCGGACCAGACGTCGCGTTGGAACGGCGTTCCGCCGGTTTCGACGGCAATTGCGTCGAGCGCGGAGAAGTCACCGCCGAAATACGCCCGCATCCGCGAGGTGATCTCGGCCGGATCGTCGGCGTCACGGAACGCTACGTCGCCGTAGCGCGCGCGAACGCTTCGCAGCGTCGCCGCGTCGTCTTCACCGAAACCGAGCGCGCACAGCTTCGCGCCGTCGCAGACGAGCAGCAGCGTCCCGATCCCGGATGCGACACGGTCGACGAGCAGTTCGGTCACGATCGCATCGCGGCCAGGGCGGTTGCCGCCAATCGCAGCGGCGACGGTTTCGCGGCGAAGGCGAAGAGCCGCCGCCCGACGGTCGCGGCACGGCGGTGGTTGACGAACCACGGCGGTACCGGCAAGAGCGTGCGTTCGCCGTCGCCGAGCGAGCGTGGGAACGGCGCGAAGGGCGCGCGCACGATCGTTTTCTGCGGGCGGTCGAACTGCAGCGCGTTGTGCACGATGCCCACGCCGCTGCCGGCATCGGCAATGGTATTGCCGGGGAATGCGCCCCAGCTCGCGGTGGGCAGCAAGAACGCGACGCCGGGCCAGGTGTTGATCGTGATCGAGCCGTACCGCAATGCGGCGAGCGCGTCGTCGAACGCCGTCCCGAGTTGTACGATCGTGCGCGGGTGGATCAAGATCGCCGCGCCCAGCGTTCCGGCGAGGACATCGTTGCAGAAGGTGACGGCGTGGCGCAAGAACGTCGCGGCGTCGTCACCGGGTAATCCGGTCTGGGCCAGGACCGGGCCGAACACCTCGGTGCGAAACAGCGGTTCGGCGCGATTCTCGGGATCGAGGCCGGGGACAAAGGTGCGCGGATCACCGTCACCGGGCGCCCCGATCGTCTCGACGTGCGCGTGCTTCGCACTGATCGAGCTCTGCCGTTCGAGCGAACCCGGGTAGTACGACGGCCGCGCCGGCGCGCCCGCGAGCGCCTCGCGTACCCGGTCCAAAAAGCGCGGTCCGAGATCCCACGACGTTGCGGTAACCAGCACTTGCGCGGCGATGCAGTTCGCGCCCGCGTTGTGCAGCTTCATCGTCGCAACGTGTTGCGCTTGGAAGAGGAGGTCGGGTTCGCTCCACGGGCCGGGGACGACGATCACCGGCGTCACATTGCCCAGTTCGCTGGTGATCGGCTTGTCGAGCAGCGGGCGCTGCTCGGCTTTGCGTACCGCGGCGTCGGCGCCGGTGCCGAACACGATCGCATCGTAGGTCCGCTCGCCGCCGGTCAGGTGGATCGCGTCGACCGCGGAGTGTGCGCACAGGAACTCACCGATCGCCGCGCCGCCCTCGGTGATGCGCACGAAGCCGTCTTCGATCAGCGAGGCGAAGATACGCGTGAAAATCGGCGCGAGGTAGGCGTTGACCGTGTTGAGCTTGAGCATCACGACGCTGCCGTGTGTGTAGAGTACCGTCAACGCATCGAGCGGAGGTATGCTGGCGATATTCCCCGCGCCCAGCACGAGCGTGACGCAGCCGTGTCGCGTGACGTCGCGCAAGCCCGAGGCCGTGTGCTCGGCCAGCGTCTCGCGCGTGATCCCGGGCTCGATCCACACCTCGGCGCGCACGCCGCTGAGCAGCAGCTTATCCGACGTTTCAACCGGAAACACGTCGACCGCTACCTGAGGCTGTCCTGAGCCCGTCGAAGGGTTGCGCGAGCGCACGCTGCCCGGGAGTTCGGGCGAACCGCTGCGCGCAACGTCACCGACTGCGGCGATGAGGCGGTCGAGTGCGATCAGCAGCGCGTACGGTCCGGAGAGCCACTCCTCGCCCGCGAGCGGCGTGCCGGCGATCCCTTTCGCGCGCGCCGCGAGCGCTACCCATTCGTCGGCGGTCTCGACCGTGCGCGCGCGCATCGCCGCCAGATGGCGGGTCTTGCCCGCGAAGCCGAGCCGCGGCCACGCATCGGCATGCTCGCGAAGCGCCGCCACGTCGGCGTCGAGCTGCGCCTGCCCCGGCTCCCTCGCGGCGTTCACCGACACGGGTCGGGCGCTAATGTCCATTCCTTTCTCCAGTTCGCAAACGCGCCCGCCATCTCGCGACGGCGGAAGCTGCGCCAGCGGTCTTCGGCTCCGGGCAGCACCTTCGCGGGATCCGTCTCGTACACCGGCCATTTCGCCGCCGGATCGAGCACGGGGAAGCGTGACAGCCAGCAGTACAGCTCGAGGTTGGTTTGCTTCAGCCGTGCGTGCTCGACCGAAATGAAGTATCGCGCGCCCTTGCGGATCGCACTCTGCTCGTCGAACGGCGTCCACAGGTGCGGATCTTCTTCCCAGCCTTTGCGTCCAATCGTGTACAGGATCGAGGGATCGTAGTGGCCCATCACGACCAGCGTCCCGGGCGCCAGCGTCGTGTCGAGTTGCTTGGCGCGCACGTAGTTGGCGTGATTCCACACGTAGTACGGCGCGATCTCGTGATAGCCGAACACGAAGGCCGCGATCCAGGCCAGTGCGCCGATCCCGAGGAGGGTGGCGCGCCGTTCGCGCGTCGCAGCGGCGCTTTCGGACACGAATGCGCAGAAATGCCCGACCGCCAATGCGGCCAGCGGTAACAGCACGTACAAATAATAGTCGACCCGTTCGACGGTGACGACGACGTACGCGTATACCAGACCCCCGGCGAGCCAGCCCCACACGAGCGCGTTGCTGCGCGAGCGCAGCGGGACACAGAAGCCGAGCAGCGCGACGGCGATACCGACCGGACCGATCATGGTCGTCGCCAGCATCTTCAACGCGTGGCCGAACGCGATCGCCTTGACGAGAAAGGCATGCGGTGACGTCAGCGCCGCGATCAGCGACGGGATGACGTGCAGCCTGGTGATCCCGCTGGCCCAGTGCCATTCCGCGTGCGCCGAGACGAACGCGTCGTACAGAACGAGCGGGACGAACGCCACCACGGCCAGGGCCCAGAGTTGGATGCGCGTCAGCGCACCGCGCCAACCCCAGCGCGCGATCGCGCAGCAGACGATCGGCACGATCGCGACCACCGCGACGGGCTTGGCGAGAAAGGCGATCGCCAGCAGCAGGGCGCCGGGCCACCACGCGCGCCACGATCCGGCAGCGGCCGCGTTGCCGTCCGGCCCGACGATCCAACGCGCACACGCGTAGATCGCCGCGGTCGTGAAGAACACCATGGCGGTGTCCGGCATGAACGTATGACTGTAGTACCACGCGCCGGGAAACACGGCGAACGCTGCCGCCGCTGCGACGCCGGCGACCGCGCTCCGGAACAACCACCGGGCGAAGAGCGCGATCAGCGGGATCGTCGCGATCCCGAACGCGAGCGAGATCAGCCGCCCGAAGATCTCGTGCACGCCGAACAGCTTGTACAGGGTCGCCGCCAGGAACGGCACGATCTGCAGCTCGAGCTCGACGTAGTTGGGCGGCGGACCGTCATAGTCGGTCTGCGGGAAGAGCACGTTGTACTGCAACTGCGCGAAGTTGCGCGCGATCGCGGCGGTGTCGCCTTGGCGCCAGCCCGGATGATCGAAGATCGGGTCGTGGATTCCCTTGAGCCGCAGCCCCGCGCCGATGAGCGTGACCGCGAGCGCCGTCAGCCAGAACCAGCGCGCGGCGCTCACGCGACCGACCGAAACGTCCAATACTTGTTGACGAAGAAGTTGACCACGATGCCGGAGAGCGTCGCGACGAACCACGTCTTGTGCCCGTGTCCGAACGTCGGCGCGATCAACGCCGAGACGATCAAGCCGACGATCAGCGCAAGGACCGACACGGTCAGGAATTGCATCGCCTCTCTGCCGGCGTGCCCGGTCGACCGGAACGTCCAGATGCGGTTGAGAAAATAGTTCGATACGCCGCCGGCGAGAAACGCGATCGAGTAGATGGCGTAGTACGGCCCCGCGTTCATGTGGTTCGGCACGACGCGCTGGAGTAGGGTGAAGATGACCAAGTTCACCACGAAGCCCGACGCTCCGACGATTCCGAACTTGACGAACTGCCGCACGCCGCGCCGTTGTCCCACGCGCTCCCAGAGGTCGCTCAAAGGGACGTTCACGCCACCCAGTACCATGCGGCGAAGAGGACGGTGAACAACCCGAGCAACGGCAGCGAGAACGCGACGTAGGCGTTGGAGAACGTCGGCCGCGCGCCCCACAAGCCGAACAGCGCGAACATCGGGAACAGCACTAGCGCGAACCGCTGCATGCTCAGCAGGCTCGACGTCGACATCGGAACCAAGATCGAGAGCGCCATGTACACCGTGTACGACAGCCGCAGCCTGCGCACGCCGAGCACCAGCACGACGATCATGAGCGCCGTGAACGCGAGCTCGAGCGACTCGTTGGCGACCGTCGGCGGCGAGTGCGATTCGAAGATCTTGTTGACCGTATTGAGCACCGCCGTCCAGGGCGGCGCGAGCGTGCGTCCCCAGTGCGTCTGCACGTGCGAGAAGCGCAGCGGATCGCCGGTGATCACCCAGAGGTACGCCATGTACGACGCCAGGCCGAGCGGTACGAGCGCCATCCCGATAAGCGGCTTGACGATGTCGTCGAACCAGTAGCGAAAGAATTCGCGACCGCCTTCCTTTGCCGCGACCACCCACTCGATGAGCAGCGGCACGGCGACCAGCACGCCTTCAGAACGCGTCGTGGCGGCGAAGAAGCCGAAGATCCCCGCGGTCAGCCAGCGCCGTTCGCGCATGTAATAGAACGACGCCACGGTCAGAAACAGGAACAGCGACTCGCTGTAGACGGCCGAGAAGAAGATCGCGGTCGGGAAGATCGAGACGTAGAACGTCGCGCGTTGCGCGACATGGCGGTTGTACTCGTGCTCGATGAGCTTGTAGAGATACAGCAGACCCAAAAAGCTGCACGCGTTCGAGACGATCAGCGCGGCGATCAAGTGCGAGCCGGTGAACTCACCGACCAGCCTGATCAGCAGCGGGTAGAGCGGAAAGAACGCGGGCTCGGTTCCCGAGTAACCGTACGCGGCGATCCCGAGGTAATGCTCCGCATCCCATCGGCCCCAGACCGCCAGTAGCGGGTCGGTCGACGCTGCATAGTGGACGCCCGGACGCTGGCCGATCACCATGGTCGCGAGCTCGGCGATCGCGATCAGCGGCAGCCGCGTCATCAGGAAGGTCAGCGCGACGTCGCGGACGGTGCGATTGAAGCGCGCTGCGATGATCAGCTTGGTCAGGACGAACGCGCCGATCGCGATCGCACTGGCGCGCCCCACGCCGTGTTCGGTCGGCGCGAGCAGCGTGCCCCACAAGATGACCAGCGCCGACCACGAGATCGCATCGTATTGAACGGCGGTGACCTCGTCGATGCGAGCGCGCCGTGCGAAGTAGCGCGCATAACCGATCCAGCCCGCGAAGACGCCGGCGATCCCGGCCACAAAGCAGCAGATCCACGCCAGGTTCAAGAACAGCGCGCTGTGCGGACCGCGCAACGCGAACCAGTACCAGAGGAAGAAGCCCACGGTGAGGCCGGCGGCGGCGACGGCCGCGGCGGCCGGAAAGCCGGCGGCGACGACGAGCGAGACGGACCTCGAACGCGCGAAGCTTCGGGCCAGGGCGTGATCCACGGTCGGCCTCGTTCCTCATCTACGGCTCCGGTTGCCTGCATGTATCGCGCCGGCCGGCCGGTAAGTGGTGCTGGTGCCGCCGGAACCGTCAGCCGCCCGCTCCGTGTCACAGAACGCGGGACACACGTCGGGGAGCACGGACATTCCGAATCGATACGATCTGGTCGTGGTCGGCGCAGGCAGCGGCGGCTACGCGGCGGCACGGACGGCCCGCGACCTCGGGGCGAACGTCGCCCTGGTGGACAACGGGCCGCTCGGCGGATTGTGCATCCTGCGCGGCTGCATGCCTTCCAAGACCTTGCTGGCGACCGGCGATCTGTTGCACGAAATCCGGCGCGCCGGCGAGTTGGCCGTTACCGTC
>Ga0182024_10013635_pt1 | contig 15828 bp, 9 predicted proteins | sample P32metaG_FD_120480 | JGI IMG/M metagenome (GOLD analysis project Ga0182024, IMG submission 120480) | Permafrost microbial communities from Stordalen Mire, Sweden - P3-2 metaG (Illumina Assembly) | ecosystem: Environmental > Terrestrial > Soil > Wetlands > Permafrost | place: Sweden: Stordalen... | reverse complement strand
GGTCCCGGCCGCGGAGACCCAGGTCCCGGCCGCGGAGACCCAGGACCCGGCTGAGCGGGGTCCGTTCACCCCGGCGTCCGAATTCCCGCCCGGCGGGCAGTTCCCGTCCGGCGGTACCACCGCCAGCGCCTAGCGGCCCGGCTCGCGGCGGCGCGCGCTCAGTCGGCCACGCGCCGCCGTGGGCGGACGGGACTGGCGTGCCCGGGACGAAGCCGGCCCGCGGACGGCCGCAGCCGCCCGGCAGCCGGTCAGCGTTCGTACAGGGCGTCGATGACGTCGGCGTACTTGGCATGAACGATGCGGCGCTTAAGTTTCAGGGTGGGCGTCAGCTCCTCGCTTTCCGCGGTCCATTCGACCGGCAGCAGCCGCCATGCCTTGACCTGCTGCACGCGGGCGAGCTTGATATTTGCCGCCGCCACGGCCGCCCCGACGGCGGCGAGCACCGCCGGGTCGTCGGCCAGCTCGGCCAGGGAACCTGCCTCGATCCCGTGTGCCCTCGCCCAGGCGGGCGCGACGTCGCCGTCCAGGGTGAGCAGGGCCACCACGTACGCCCGCCGGTCACCGAAGGCGAGCGCCTGGCCGACCAGCGGGTGCGCGACGAGCAGGTTCTCGATCGACGCCGGGGAGATGTTCTCGCCGCCGGAGGTGATGATCAGTTCCTTCTTGCGGTCCACGACGGACAGGAAGCCGTCGGCGTCCAGTGACCCGATGTCGCCGGTGTGCAGCCAGCCGTCGGAGTCGATCAGGTCGGCCGTCAGCTCCGGCAGGTTGAGGTAGCCGGGCGAGTTGAGCGGGCCACGGACCAGGATCTCGCCGTCGGCGGCGACCCTGACCTCCATGCCGGGCACTGCCTGGCCGACGGTGCCCAGCTTGAACGCGTCCGGCGTGTTCGTGGTGAACGCGCCCGTGGTCTCCGTCATCCCGTACACGTCCAGGATCCGCATGCCGAGCCCGGCGAAGAAGGCGCCGACCTCGGGCGGCAGCGGCGCCGCCGCGCTGACCACCACCTCGGCGTCGCCCAGCCCGAGCAGGGAGCGGATGGGCCGCAGCACGGCCTCCTCCGCCCGCGCGAACTCGGCGGCCAGGCCGTCCGGGGTGCGCTGGCCGTACTGGCAGCTCTGCACGTACCGCAGGCCGGTGTCCATCGCCGCCGCCACGGCGGCGCGCCTGCCCTCGTCCCGCTCGGCAGTGAGCAGCGCCTGGATCCCGGCCTGGATCTTCTCCCACACTCTCGGCACGCCGAAGAACGACGTCGGCTGCACCTCGCCGATGCAGGCGACCAGCCCGGTCGCCGCGTTATGGCAGAAGTAGGTGTGCCCGGCGTTGTAGACAGCCAGGTAAAGGGTGAACATCCGCTCGGCGATATGCGCGAGCGGCAGGTAGGACACCCAGCGGACGTGCGGCCGGGCGCTGCCGGACGCGGTGGCGGTGCCGAGCTCGTACAGGATGCTGGCGTGGGTGATGACCACGCCCTTGGGGTTGCCGGTGGTGCCCGACGTGTACAGCAGGGTTGCCGGGTCCGCCGGGCGGATGCCCGCTACCCGGCTGGCGACCACATCCGGCCTGGCAGCCAGCTCGGCGGCCCCCAGGGCGGCGAAATCCGGCCAGCTCAGGTACCGGTCCCCGGCCGGGCAGGCGGCGGCGTCCCGCACGATGATCTTCCGCACCCCGGGCAGCGTGGCCAGCACCTGCTGCCACCGGGCCAGCTCGCCCGCGCCGTCAAGCACGACGATCCGCGCGTCGCAGTCGGCCGCCACGTAGCCGACCTGGTCGGCCGCCAGCGTGGCGTAGACGGTCACCGGCACTCCCCCGGCGTGCATCACGCCGAGATCGGCGAGCACGTGCTCAACCCTGTTCGCGAGCATCAGCGCAACCCGCTCGCCCGGCTCCAGCCCGAGGGCCGCGAACCCGGCCGCCAGCTGCAGCGCCTGCTCCCGGGTCTGCCGCCAGGTGATGGTCTGCCACCGGCCACTGTCCCCGTCGGCCCGGTCGGAGTACGCGGGCCTATCGCCGAAGGCGTCCGCCGTGGCCAGCAGCTGGTCGCAGAGCGTCCGGCCCTCAGCGGCACTCTCCAGGGCCGCCCGCTGCCGCAGGACCTCATCTGTCACCGTGCACCTCCGCCAGACAGGAAATACCGCCGTAACGCATGTGACCATGTCACCGGCGCCGCCGCAAGACGGGCGTTCCTTGCAGTTCCCGTGGACGGCCCGCTCGCGGCCCGCTCCACCGGGACGCACCGGGCCGCAACGGTCTGCTAAGGGCCGGGCGGCAACTCCGGCAGCGTGACGGACGGGAAGATGCGGATGGTGCCGGGAGGTAGCGCGGCTTCCACGGCCTGGCCGGATTGCAGGCCTAGGCGCTTGATGTCGCGGTGCAGCAGCAGGACGCTGATCGCGGGAGTCGCGGCGAGGCTGATGCGTGCGAGTGGCCGGGTGGGCACGATCTGCTGGATCCGGGCGGTCAGGCGGGCGTCGGCCGAAGCGATCGTGGCGTCCGCCCCGAGGAGTACGTCTTCCGGGCGGTAGTAGGCGTGCGTGGGTCCTTGCGCGGGTCCTGGGCCGGGAGCGGGGAGGGTGAGCTGGCCGATGCGCAGTGTTCCGCGTTCGGAGCTGCCGTGTCCTAGCTCGGACCAGCCGAGGAGCCGGGCGACGGCCTGGTCGGCAGGTTCGGCGGTGACCTGGCGGGCTGGCCCGGCCTGGCGGAGTGTGCCTGCGACGATGACTGCCAGGTCGTCGGCGAGGCTCGCCGCCTCGTCCCGGTCGTGGGTGACGTGCACCGCGGGGATCTCGAGCCGGATGAGCAGCTCTTGCAGCAGGCCGCGCATTTCTTCGCGGGTTGGCTGGTCCAGGGCGGACAGCGGCTCGTCGAGCAGCAGGAGGCCGGGTTCGATCGCGAGCGCACGGGCAAGGGCGGCGCGCTGGCGTTCGCCGCCGCTGAGTGAGCGCGGTGACCGGTCGGCGAGGTGCGCGATGCCGAGATCGTCCAGTAGCCCGTCGGCGGCCTGGCCTTGGGTACGCGCGCTGGCGCGTGGCCCGAATCTGACGTTCTCGCGGACCGACATGTGCGGAAACAGCGCCGCGTCCTGGAATACCACGCCGATCCGCCGGCGCTCCGGCGGGAGGTGGGTCAGCTCGGTTCCTGCCAGGTGAACCTGCCCGGAGACCTGCGGGCGGAGTCCGGCGATGGTCTCCAGCAGCACCGTCTTTCCGGCGCCGGACGGGCCGAGGATAACCAGTACCCGGTCAGGCGGGACTTCGAGGTCGATCGGGCCGAGCTGGAAGGCGCCTGCCTGGGCCGCCAGCTGGCTGACCACCAGGCCTTGGTCAGCGGTAGGCACGGTCGATCCGGGCTAGCAGCCGTCCTGAGGCCAGCGTGCGGAAGACCAGGAACGTGGCCAGCGTGACGATCAGCAGCACCACGGCGGCGGACGCCGACTGGGTTAGGCCGGATTGCAGGAACAGGTTGTAGATCTCTACCGGGGCAGTGGCCGGGTAGTAGGCGAGGATCACGACCGCGCCGAACTCGCTGACCGAGCGCGCGTAGACCAGCACGGCGCCGGTCAGCACCCCGCGCAGGGCAAGCGGCAGGGTGACGCGGCGGAACGCGTGCCACTGGGTGGCGCCCAGGCTCCGCGCTGCCCGTTCCAGCCTTGGATCGATGGCCTCGAATGCGACGCGGGCGCTGTTGACGGCGAACGGGGCGGAGACGAACAGCATCGCGGTGACGATCCCCCACTGTGATCCGTAGAAGGACACGCCGAGGTGGCTGGCCGCGCCCCCGACCCAGCCCGTGCGCCCGAACAGGAACAGCAGCGCGATGCCCGCCACGGTGTGCGGTATCACCAGCGGCAGGTCGACAACCGCCTGTATCAGGCCGCGGCCAGGGAAGCTGCGGCGCGCCAGCAGGTAGGCAAGCGGCACTCCCAGCAGCGTCGCGATCCCGGCGGTGATCGCCGCGGCCTGCAGGCTCAGCAGTGTCGCATCGCGGACTGCGGCGGTCGCTGCAGCGTGGTGCAAGCTGGCCACGGAGGACGTTGTCACTAGCCGCAGGATCGGCAGCACGATGAACGCCAGCAGCAGGCCGCCCAGCAGCCACATGACCACCATGAACGGGCCCGACGGCCAGCCGCGAGCATGCCTGGCAGCAGCCGCGCTCACATGTCCGCCGCGCGGTCTGGCGGCCGCATCCGCTTGGCCGGCCGCGCTCGCCTGGGCAGCTTGTTCACTGGGCCGGCGTCATCCGCCTGATGCGGGCCATGGCCTGGTCAGCGAGCGCAGCGAGGCAGGCACCTTGGCCTGACTGCTCGCCAGGGCAGGAGAGATGACCGGGAACCCGTTGCTGTGCATGATTGCCTGGCCCTGAGGGCTCAGCACGAAGCGGATGAACTTCTGTCCCAGCGCCGCATCGGGCGCAGTGCGCGGGATGGTCAGGGCGTAGATGATGGGCTTGGCCGTCAGCGCGCCGAGCGAGCCAGCATTGATGGTGACCTTGGCGTAGGTGGCCGCCAGCGCCGGGTCGGAGAGGTTGATCTTGGTCGGCAGCGCGATGTAATGCAGATGCTGCTCCAGTGCGTCGGAACGGTAGATGGCCAGGTAGTCGATCTGGTCAGACTGCAATGCGGCCAGGAGCGAGGTCTCGGTCTCGGCGACGCTGGAATCCGGCGAGTTCTTCAGCACCGACGCCGCGAGCGCCGGGTCGTGGTAATGGCCCTGGGCGAGCTGGAGCATCTGCAGGATCTGGTAGCCGGAGGGGTCCGCGGCCGGATTGGACCGGCCGATGTGCACGCCGGGCTGCGCCAGCACCTTGTACCAGTTGGCGGCGGTGAGCTGGCCGGCGCCCTTGCTGTGGCTGGTATAGGCGAAGGTGATCTGGTTCGACACGAACCCGGCATACCAGCTCGCATACGGCTTGGCCCCGCCGAACATCAGTTTCGGGATCAGCGAGTAGTCCGCGACGCCCAGCACGTCAGCGGGCTGGCCGAGCTGGGTGATGTTCTTGACCATGTCGGCGCTAGCGCCGAATTGCGAATGTATGGTCACACCAGGATTCTGCTTTTTGAAGGCCTGCAGCTCCTGCGTGAACGGAGTTGACAGCGTCCCGGCGCCGAACACGAGCAGCGTCTTCTGCCCGGCTGCATTGCTGCTCCCATTGCCAGCACCGCTGCTGCAGCCAGCCGCGACGGCAACGCAGAGAACAACTACAGCAGCTAGGCAGGTCTGGCGAAGTCGCTGACTCATTTCTGATCCCTTCTGTGCTATCACAGATTTGGCCAGAGCTTATCGGGGCTGGTGCGCCTTATGCGAGGGTCCTCGCCGCAGGGGATCACGATGCGGAACCGCAGGCGGGGCGCGGCGCGTAGAGTCCGGGAACATGGCGCGTTACCTGAAGGTGAGCAGCGACATCGCCGGCGCCGTCGGAGCCGGAGCGCTCGGCCCCGGAGAGGAATTGCCGAGCATCCGTGAGACGGCGCGCCGGTACAAGACGACAAGCTCGACCGTCGGGCGGGCCTACCGTCATCTTGCCGATGCTGGTGTCATCGATGTTCAGGATCGCCGGCGGGCGCGGGTCTCCGCAGGCGGCGCCATCGCCGCCACGCGCTTGCTCGGCGGCGGCCGAAGCCTGCGGCTCGGCGGCAGCGATGATCCCGGCCTCGATCTCGTGCTACGCCAGGCCGGTGCATCAGTAGTCACCGTCGGCGCCCGCGGCAGTTTCCACGGGCTGACCGGGATCTGGCGCGGCACCGCCGACGCCGCGGCCATCCACCTGCGCCATCGCTCTGGAGCCCATAACACGCCATTCGCCCGCGGCGTGCTGCGCGGACGGAAGCCCGCCATCATCCACCTGTGGCGGCGCGAGCAGGGCCTGCTCACAGCAGGAGGGAACCCAGACCACATCAGCGGCCCCGCCGATCTGCGCGGGCTGCGGATTGCCCGCCGTCAGCCTGGCGCGGGGACGCGGGTGCTGCTCGACCGGCTGCTGACCGAAGCCGGAGTGCCTCCCGCTGCGGTGTCCGGGCCCGAAGCGGCGTCCCACCTGGAGGTAGCCATGTCCGTCGCCACTGGCCAGGCCGACGTGGGACTGGGGGTACGCGCTGCTGCCACCGCCCTTGACCTCGACTTCGTTCCGGTCACCTGGGAGGACTTCGACATCGTACTCAGCGGCGACGCACTGCCAGCGGCCGAGCCGCTCATCGCCGCACTGCGCGACGCGAACGTTCAGTCGTCGATCTGCGCACTCGGCGGCTACGACATCGCACGCGCCGGATCCGTGGAACTCCTGACCTGACCACGCGGCACCGCCTGGGTCAGGCCCGGCGCTATGAAGTGAAAACGTCTCGCGCAGCGGCTACCTGATTCGCTGGCCCATCTCGGCTGTCGCGTAACCGCCTAGTTCCTCGACCTCGGCCCGGAACCGATCGGAATGCAGCAGCGCCCATAGCGGGGCGAGCAGCGGGCTATCCAGGGCCTCAGCGGCAACCACGAGATCGTAGGGCTCACGGGTGACCGGTACGAAGTCAAGGCCGAAGGCGCGCGCGGCTGCCATGATCCCCAGGCCCGCGTCGGCGCGCCCGGCGGCGACAGCGGCCGCCACGGCCAGGTGAGTGTGCTCCTCGCGCGCATAGCCGTCGACGGCATCGGCGCTGATGCCCTGCAGTCGCAGCTGGTGGTCGAGGAGCACGCGGGTGCCGGCCCCTCGCTGGCGGTTGACGTAGCGGACGCCGGCCCGGGTCAGATCCTGGATGTCCGCCAGGCCGAGGGGGTTGCCGGGCGGCACGATCAGTCCCTGATCGCGGTGCGCAAGCCGTACGACGGCGACCGCGCGCTCGCCGACGATGCGGTCGAGGTAGGGCAGCGTGTACTCGCCGGTGGCCGGGTCCAGCAGGTGGGACCCGGCGAGGTGACACAATCCGTCGCGCAGCGCCACCAGGCCGCCGAGGGAGCCGACATTCGAGGAAGCGAGAGTCACCAGCGGGTCGGCGGCGCGCAGATGGGAGGCGGCGAGATCGAGGATGAGGTCATGCGAGCCGATCGCGACGATGGTGTGCTCCACCTCGTCGAGACTGCGCAGGAGCTCGACGTCGACCTCGTCACCGGGGTGGTGGCCTTCCAGCCCGGCCGGCACGACCAGGAGCCCGTCGGCGCGGACCAGCGAGCTGAGCAGTCCGGCACCGCGCGGCAGCGGGGTGGCCACCATCGTGCCGCCCACGACCCCCAGCCGTACCCGCACCCAGTCATCCATGCCGAACGGGGATGCGAGCTTGCGCGCCAGCCGCGCCGGGATCCTTGGCCGCCGCCGGGGCGCGGCTCCCTGCATGTCGGCCAGTACCGGCGCGGCGAAGATATCAAAGGTCAGCGCGGCGGAAACCGGATAACCGGGGGCGCCGAGAACGGGCGTGCCGTCGATCACGCCCAGCACCACAGGGTGGCCGGGGCGCACCGCGACGCCGTGCACCGCCAGCGTCCCGAGCTCAGCCACCACCCGGGCGGTGTAGTCGTCGCGGCCTGCGCTCGAGCCTGCCACGATGATCAGCAGATCGCAGTCGGCCACGGCGGCGCGGACGGCCTTGGCAATGCCAGCCGGGTCGTCCGGCTCGATCGGCAGGCAGTGCGCATCGCAGCCGGCCTCGCGTGCCTGGACGGCCAGCATGAGCGAGTTGGTATCGAGGATCTCCCCCGGGCCGGTCTCGGTGCCGATGGGCCGGACCTCGTCACCGGTAGGCAGCACGCTGACCCGCGGGCGGCGCCGCACGAGCAGGTCGGTGGCTCCGGCAGCCGCTGCCGCAGCGAGATCTACCGCCCGCAGCCGGTGACCCTCGGGCAGCAGCAGCTCGGCTGTGCTGACGTCCTCGCCGATCGAGCGCACGTGCTGATAGGGGGGCACGGCCGTGCGCAGCTCCGCGCGGCCGTCTGAGTAGTGCACGTGCTCACGCATGACGACCGCGTCGCGTCCGTCCGGCATCGGGTCGCCAGTGTCGACCACGTCGTAGGTGTCCGGATCCAGGTATAGGGGGGTCGTCTCGCCGGCACCGAGGGTGTCCGCAGCGCGCACCGCGATCCCGTCCATGCCGGCCGCGTCGAAGGGCGGCGAGGAACGGGTCGCCCACACGGGCCCGGCAGTAATCCGGTCCGCGGCGTCCTCAAGGCTCACCCGCAGCGCAGGCAGTCTGGCCGGGCAGCCGCCAGCCTCGCGCGCGCTGCGCCAGGCGTCGAGTGCCCGGGCTGCGGGAACGTCGCGGATGAACGGACTATCAGGCATGACCGTGGTCAACGGTACAGCGTGACCTCGACCTCGGTGCCGGAGTCCAGCCCCGTTGCCTCCGCGGGAACGATCACGTAACCGTCGGCGGCGGTGAGGATGGAGAGCAGCGCCGACAGCCCGAAGATCGGCGTTGCCATCCCGTCGCGCACGCGGACCTGGACGACGTCGAGGCGCCCGGTGGCTGATGCCAGGTCACGCTCCAGCCGTGCGCGCATGACGGGCTCGGCTGGCGGGCTGGTGCAGCCGCCGACGCGCCGCACCAGCGGCATCCCGATCAGGCGGAAGACGACAAGTGCGGACCGCGGATTGCCAGGCAGCCCGATCACCGGCACGCCCGCGCAGTCGGCCAGCAGGGTGGGCTTCCCCGGCTTGATCGCGAGGCCATGGCACCAGATACCAGGCTCGCCCAGCCGGCCCACCGCGGTGGCAGTCCCGTCGCGGGCCCCGACCGAGGAGCCGGCCGAGACCACGATGACGTCACTGCCGGTGAGCGCGGTACGAAGAGCAGCCTCGAGCGCATCCGGATCGTCCGGCACGATGCCGCCCTGGACTGGCTCGCCCCCGGACTCGCTGACCAGCGCGGCCAGGGCCACCGCGGACGCGTCGCGCACCTGCCCGGGGCGCAGGGTCGCGGTGCCGGGCGGCACCACCTCGTCGCCGGTGGAGAAGATTGTCACCAGCGGGCGGGCATGAACCGCCACGCTCGTTAGGCCGGCCGCCGCCAGCATGCCGAGGTCCTGAGCGCGCAGTGGCCGGCCGGCGGGCACGAGATCGGCCCCGGCAGCGGCGTCCTCGTCGGCCCGCACGACGCCGTCGCCCGGGGCCACCGGCCTGACCACCTCGATGGTGCCGGGCATCGCCTGCTGGGTGTACTCGACCATGATCACGGCGTCGGCGCCGGGCGGCATGACGCCGCCGGTGGGCATGCTCACCACGGTCCCCGGGCCGACGGTCACGTCGGGCGCCGCGCCCATCTGCACTGCCCCGGATACATCGAGATACCCGGGCAGCCCGTCCGAGACCCCGTAGGTGTCGGCCGCCCGCACGGCGTAGCCGTCCACCGTCGAGCGGGCGAAACCGGGCAGCGCCTGCGGTGCCGTGACCGATGCCGCCGGGATCCGGCCCGCGGCGTCGGCGAGCGGGATGGTCTCGGCCGGCGTGCGCCGCGCGGGGCGGAATCCGCTGAGCGCCTCGGCGACCGTCCGGGTGGTAAAGAACTCCCGGCCCCAGGGCCGGTGGGCCTCAGGCTTCGTCGCCATTCTCCGGCCCGCCGCTCCGCCGCTGCTGTGACCGGCCGCCATTCGCCTGCTCAGGAGGTTGCTCACGGCCAGGATGGGGGCGCGCTGCGGTCGTCCCGCGCGGCAGCCCGAGGACACTCACCACCGGGCCGAGCGCGACCTGGCCGAGTCCGCAGATCGAGGTTTTGCGCATGGTCTCCTCCAGCTGGAGGATGCGGTCGTCCACGTCAGCCGGGCCGCCGCCGTCGGCGAGCATGTCGCTGAGTATCCGGTGGGCCTTGCTGGATCCGACCCGGCAGGGCACGCACTTGCCGCATGACTCGTCGCGGAAGAAACGCAGCACGTTCGTTGCCGCGGCGAGCAGGTCGGTGCCTTCGGCCAGCACCACCAACGCGCCGGAGCCGAGCATCGAGCCGGCCTTGGCCAGCGTGTCGAAGTCCAGCGGCACGTCCAGCTGATCGGGCCCGAGGAAGTTCGATGAGGCGCCGCCGGGCTGGATGGCGCCAAGTGCCCGGCCGCCGGTGACCCCGCCGGCGAGTTCGAGGAGCTGCCGGGCGGTGCTGCCCATCGGGACGCAGTACACGCCAGGGCGCTCCACATGCCCGGAGACGGCGAAGAATCTCAGCCCGGCGGAGTCGCCGCTGCCCTGCTGCTTCCACCAGTCAGCTCCGCGCGCCGCGATGACCGGGACGTGGGCGAAAGTCTCGACCGAGTTCATCAGCGTCGGCTGTCCCCACAGGCCGTAGATACCGGGGAACGGCGGCTTGTTGCGCGGCTCGCCGCGGTGACCCTCCATGCACTCGATGAGGGCCGACTCCTCGCCGAGGATGTAGCCGCCTGGTGAGGTGAACACCTCGACCGACAGGCGCCTGCCAGTGCCTCCGACGTTATCGCCGACCAGCCCGTCGCCGCGCAGCGACTCGATCTCGCGGCGGATCACCGCCTCCTCCAGGCCGTACTCATGCCGGATGAAGACCCAGCCTTCCTCGGCCCCGACCGCCGCCATCCCGAGCAGCATGCCCTCCAGCACGAGATGAGCTTCCTCGGCGAGGATCTGCCGGTCCTTGAAGGTGCCTGGCTCGGACTCATCGGCGTTGCAGATCACGTATTTCGGCGTGCCTGCCTGCGCTGCGACCAGCTCCCATTTCTTACCCGCCGGGAAGCCGGCCCCGCCCATCCCGCGCAGTCCGGCGTCCTGCAAGAGCCCGATGACCTGGCCCGCGTCGAGGTCGCCGGACAGCAGCCTGCGCAGCACGCCGTAGCGTTCCTGCCCCGGGGCATACGGGTCGTTGGGCCACGGCGCGTCGCCGCCGTAGCGGCGGAGCCGGCCCGCCGCCGTCTGACCGGCCCGCGCCGCGGTGATGAGCGTGTCCGTCTCACCGGCGGGCGCCGGGCACGAGTTGACGGCCACGGCCGGCGCCGCGTCGCACCTGCCGATGCAGGACACCTCCACGAGGCCGATCTCGGCGTCCTGCCCGTAGCGCTCACGGAGCGCGGCGATGCGCTCGTCGGAGCCTTGCAGCCAGCACGACAGGTCGTGGCAGACGTGCAGCGCGACCTTCTTCGGCGGCTCGGTCAGGAAGTGCGGATAGAACGAGACCAGTCCCTCGATCTCGTACAGCGGCCGGCGGACTTCCCTGGACAGCGCCACAAGTTCCTCGCGGGGCAGCCAGCCAACCCGGTCCTGGATGGCATGCAGCGCCGGGATCAGGCTGGGGCCGGGGAACTTGCCTGCTCTTGCCTCGACGCCAGGCACGCGGGCCTGAGCCTTCGCCATCATCGGTCCTGATTCTCGGACGCGGCCCGGCTGGCCGCGTCGTCTGGCCCACCGGCGGCTGCCTCGATCCGGACGGCGCAGAACTTGTACTCAGGGATCTTGCCCACCGGGTCGATCTCGTCGACGGTCAGCAGGTTGGCCGCCGCCTCACGGAAGTGGAACGGGATGAAGCAGTTACCGCGAGCCTCGCGGTGCGAGAAGCGGGTCGCCAGCACGATCGTCCCGCGACGCGAGCTCACCCTGGCCATCTCGCCATCGGCCAGGCCGAGCTCGGCGCCGTCGTCCGGGTTGACGTACACCTCCGCCTTCGGGCTGATGGCGTCCAGGGCGAAGGACCGGCGGGTCATCGAGCCGGTATGCCAGTGCTCGAGCAGCCGGCCGGTGTTGAGCACGAAGGGGTACTCCTCGTTCGGCAGTTCCTTGGCCGGCAGCCACTCGGCGGGCACCAGGTGGGCGAGCCCGTCGGTTGTGTTGAACCGCTCGCCGAACATGACGACGGTCCCGTCGCTGTGCTCGGGATCGGGATTGGGGTACAGCTTGCCGGTAGATCCGAGGTTGTCGTAGCTGAGGTTCGCGTAGCTGGGCATCAGGGAGACCAGCTCGTCGAAGACCTCCCGGGGGGATGAGTAGCTCCAGCCGAGCCCGATCCGGTTAGCGATGTCCTGGACTACCTCCCAGTCCGCCCGCGCATCGCCCGGCATGTCGAGTACCTTGCGGCCGAGCTGCACCCGCCGGTCGGTGTTGGTGTACGTGCCGTCCTTCTCCAGGTACGAGGACGCGGGCAGGATGACGTCGGCGAACTCGGCGGTCTCGGTGAGGAAGATGTCCTGGACGACAAGGAAGTCGAGCGCCGACAGCGCCTTGCGGACCTTGTTGATGTTGGGGTCGGACAGGAACGGGTTCTCGCCCATCATGTACATGCCGCGCACGCCGCCCGCCAGGGCGGAGCCGATGATCTCGGTGACGGTGAGCCCTCGCTTGGGGTCCAGGTCGGTGTCCCATAGCTGCTCGAACCTGGCGTGCACCGCGGGGTCGTCCGCCCGCTGGTAGTCCGGGTAAAACATCGGGATCAGGCCCATATCCGAGGACCCCTGCACATTGTTCTGGCCGCGCAGCGGATGCAGGCCGCTGCCGGGCCGCCCGACGTTGCCGGTGATCGCGCACATGGCGATGAGGCAGCGGGCATTGTCGGTGCCGGTGGTGTGCTGCGAGATCCCCATGCCCCAGAAGATGATGCCGGCCCCGGCCTCGCCCCATAGCCGGGCAACGCGCCTGATGACCGCGGCGTCCACGCCGGTGATCTGGGCGGCCCGTTCCGGCGGGTAGTCCTTGACGGTCTCGGCGAGTGCCGGGAAGTTACTCGTCCGGCGCTCGACGAATTCGGTGTCGACGAGCCCGAGGCGGATGACCTCGTGCATGATGCCGTTGTAGAGCGCGACATCGGTGCCGGGCTTGAGCTGGCAGTAAATGTCAGCGTGGTCGGCCATCGTGCCGGCCCTGGGGTCGACGAAAATGATCGTCGTGCCGCGCCTGCGCGCCTGCTTGAAGAACGACGAGGCAACGGGGTGGTTGGCCGACGAGTTGCTGCCGGTGATGATCGCCACGTCCGCGTTCACCACGTCGCCGTAGGTCGTGGAGACGGCGGCGTTGCCGATGCCCTCGAACAGCGCGGCCACGCTGGAGGCGTGGCAGAGCCGCGTGCAGTGGTCGACGTTGTTGGTGTGGAAGCCGGTCCTGATGAGCTTCTGGAAGAGGTAGGCCTCCTCGTTGGAGCACTTGGCCGACCCGAAGCCCGCGATGGCCGCGGGACCGCCCTCGGCATGGACCTCGGTGAGCCTGCGGGCGACCAGGTCGAGCGCCTCCTCCCAGGTCGCCTCGCGGAAATGCGGCAGCACCTCGGCGTAGTCGACCAGTCCTCCGGGCCTGCGCCGGCGGCGCTTCTCGCCATTCCCTTCGTTCGGTCCGTTCTTTTCTGGCCTTCCTCGCGCTGGCCTTTCCCGCTGCCCGCCGGGCCCGCCGTCCATATCGCCGCGCACGTCGGCCGACAGGGCGCCCTTGGGATACGCCTCGTCACGGCGGATGAGGGGCGTGGTGAGCCGCTGCGCTGAGGCGGCGTAGTCCCAGCCGTAGCGGCCCTTGACGCACAGGCGGCCCTTCGAGCCGGGCTGCTCGCGGCCCTCGGCGAAGGCGATCGCGCCGCGCTCCCTGTCGACCTGGTAGGTGATGGCACAGCCGACGCCGCAGTACGGGCACACGCTCTCCACCGAGTCGAGCTCGGCGCGCGGCCGGATCGGCACGTTGTTGATCGGCTTGTTGGTCAGCGCGCCGGTCGGGCACGCCGCGACGCACTCTCCGCAGGTGACGCAGGACGACGCGCCCATCGGGTCGTTCAGGTCGAACGCGATGTGCGTGTCGTAGCCCTTGCCGGTGCGCCCGATGACGTCGTTGCCCTGGATGTCATCGCAGGCCCGGACGCAGCGGTCGCAGAGGATGCACGCGTCGTGGTCCACGGCGATGACCGGGTTGGAAAGGTCCGTTCCCCGGCCGGACGCGGTGGGCAGGCCGTCATCGCGGCTCACCCCGTAGCGGTCGGCCAGGGCGAGGAGCTCGTTGTCGCCGGTCGTGATCTGCTTGGGGTCGAGCTCCGGTACCGGCTGATCAGCGACCAGCAGCTCGGTGAGCATCGCGCGATTGCGCTCGATGTCCGGGGTGGACGTCTTGATTTCCATGCTGTCTTCACACGGGCGCACGCAGGCGGCCGCGTAGACGCGCCCGCCGGTATCCACCACGCACAGCCGGCAGACGCCGACCGGATCGTAGCGCTCGTCATGGCAGAGCACCGGGATGTCGATTCCGGCCTCTTTGGCCGCGGTCCAGATTGTCGTGCCTTCCGGGACCGTGACCTCAGTACCGTCGATCGTGAGAGTGACCGTGCGGGGAATGGCGGGAGCGTGAAGGACCATACGGACAGTATCCGCCGGTTCGGGACGCTAGCTCAACTGAAGGTCTGCCAGACTGCCGTCGGCCGGCCGGCCCTGGTCATCCAGCCCGCGAGCGGCGTAATAGCCGTCGATCATTCCCTGCAGCCGCTCGGGCGTCAGCGTCGCCACCCGGCCGGATCCGATCTGCAGTGGCTCGCTCAGCAGGCGCTCCGGCAGCCAGTCGTCTGCTGGCCGCCAGCCCTCCCGGATGTTGAACACGCGCTTGGCCATGACAATCCGGCGAGCCGTCTGCCGCAGTTCGGCGCCGTCGACGTCCCAGCCGGTCACCGCGGAAAGCAGCGCGGCCCACTCATCGAACGGCTCAGTGAAGACGCCGCGCAGGAACTTGCACAGGATGAGCGAGTCCATGATTGCCGCCCGGTCCTCGGACTCGATCGCCGCCACCACATGGGGCTGGCCGCCCTCGAGCCGGTCGTGCTCGCCGGACAGGTCGGCCTCGTAGGCGCCGGAGCGGTTGTGATCGGCACCCCGGGCGTTCACGGCCAGGCCGAGAGCCATGGCCTGCATCGTGCGGGGCTCGTAGCCGGGCAGCTCCATGCCCTTGACATGCGGCGCGAACGCCGACGAGCCGCCCCCGACATGCTCGGCCGCGCGTCGCGAACCCTCGGCGAGCAGCTCGCCCAGTCCCTGCCGTGCGCCGATCTCCTCCAGCGCCCGCATCAGCGCGTCGCCGTCGCCGAAGCGCAGCCATGGCGCATCGATCAGGCCGCGTTCAACGCACTCCATCGCCCAGGCGATGGTGCCGCCGGCCGAAATGGTGTCCAGCCCGAGCTCGTCACATCGCCCGCTGGCGGCCAGCACGGCATCGGGGTCGGACACCCCGCACATCGGGCCGAGCGCGAAGACGTTCTCGTACTCAACCCGCATCTGCTTTCCGCCGCGAGCGGAGTAGATGTGCTCACAACCGATGGTGCACGAGGCGCAGCTGTTGCGCGTGACGCTACGCAGCTTGGACAGGTCCTCGGCGGCGAGCTTCGGCGCCCCGGCGAACGTGGCTGCCTGGAAGTTGCGGGTCGGCAGGGTGCTGATGGCGTTGAAGGCGAGCAGGTTAGCCAGCGTGCCCAGCTCGCGGTACTTGGCCGTCGCCGGGCCGAACGAGCGGGCGCGCAGGTCGCGGGCTGCCGCGAGCACGGCGGGCGGATCCGCCGAGGCGACCTTGGTGGCGGCATGCACGGCGATGGCCTTGAGCCGCTTGGCGCCCATCACAGCGCCAAGCCCGCCACGCCCGGCGTGCCGCCCGTCGTGGGAGATCGTGGCGTAGCGCACGCCTTTCTCCCCGGCCGGCCCTATCGCGGCCACCCGCCAGCCTCGGCCGAGGCGCTCTCGCAGCCCCTTCTCGGCCTCCGCCGCCGGCCGCCCCCAGAGGTCAGCGGCGTCCACCAGGCGCGCGCCTTCTCCATCGACCAGCAGGGCTGACGGCCGTCTGCAGGCGCCGCGCACCACGATCGCGTCATTGCCGGTGAGCTTGCCGGAGATCGCGAAATGACTCGAAGCGAGCGCGTCGTTCAGCATGCCGGTCAGCGGGGACTTGGCGACGACGGCGAATTTGGCG
>Ga0182024_10013634_pt1 | contig 15828 bp, 9 predicted proteins | sample P32metaG_FD_120480 | JGI IMG/M metagenome (GOLD analysis project Ga0182024, IMG submission 120480) | Permafrost microbial communities from Stordalen Mire, Sweden - P3-2 metaG (Illumina Assembly) | ecosystem: Environmental > Terrestrial > Soil > Wetlands > Permafrost | place: Sweden: Stordalen... | reverse complement strand
CGGATTCTTGATCGCCTCATCCATCAACTTCTGTGCTTCCTCCTGCCGCCCCAGTTTCGCCAGGATCTGCGACTTCGTGCTCAACGTGCTGAAATTCACCTGCCCGACAGCCGGCTGGCTGATCGCCTGGTCCGCCCACTTCAGCCCGTCCTCCAGATGCTTCCCTGATTGCAACGTGTACTGCGCCGCCGCATCATAGCCCTGATACATGAACCCGGGCACCGAACCCAACTCCTGGCGCAACCGCGATACGTAAATGTCATCCACGTCGTTCACCTGGATATTCCACGGCACCGCGAGTTCTTCCCATTGCAATTCCGCCGTGGCTTCAGTGGGTTTGCGCGTGGTGAACTCATACGCCAGCCACTCCCGATATTCATGCTTATGCGGCTTAACCGTAACCCGCAGCGCGTCGTCGCTCTCTTCATAGAAGAAACTCCCCCACGAAGCGGCGTTCTTCGAGAAGATTACCGTCCATTCCTGCTCTCCCGGAATCATGTGCACCCCATAACGGCCGGCCGGCAGAGGTTTGCCTTCAATCACCACATCGTGCGACACGGTAAATACGGTATTCTCGTTAGCGCCGGCGCGCCAAGGATCCGCCTTGCCGTTGCCAAACCCCGACTTGAATAAGCCATAAGGCACCAACTTGCCCCAAATCTCGCCGCGCCGGTCTTTTCCATCCGGCCCATGCACGGCTGGGCTTGAATAATCAATCGCCACGCGAACCGGTCCAATATACTGAACCACGGCCGCTTTCTGATTGTTTCCACTGGGCGGGAGGGTCAAACCCGGAAATTGGGCGAATGCCACTCCCGCAAAAACGAAAGCGAGGGATGTCCGAAGCATATGCATAACCAGAACAGACGCGCCAGAAGCGATTCCGTTTGGCCGCCGTTCACAAGCATTCCAGTCCAACAGAATCAGCCGGTTTCACCGTACAAACCGCGTTTCTCTTGACTCGCCGCGCTACACTCAATTAGAGCGAAATCATGCTAACGGCCTCCTCCATGACGCATCCTGAATTTTCAGGCGTCACACTGCTCGAATCGCCCACCCAACCAATCGGAAATAAAGCCACTTACAAAAGAACGCCTCCGAAACACAAGAATCCTCGTATGCGTCAGGAACCCCCATGACCGGCCAGATCGCCTTCGCCCGGACCATCCGCGCCTTGGACGCCGACAATTTCCGCGCCCCAAAAATCGGTTTGTTTTTCGCAATCCTTTTGCTCGCCGCATGGACATGGTGGCTGTTCACCGCCCGCATCCCACAATATGAAACCAGCACGCACCTCGATCTGGATCACAACTCCGCCGCAGCCGACTTCCCCCCCACCACCAACATCCACCCCGGCCAACCCGCCCAGATCATTTCACCTGACGGCGTCAAAATCCAAGCCCAAGTAGAAAATGTAAGAAACGAACCCACGGGTACCCACGTAAACTTCACCCTGTTCCCGAGTACCCAGTCCCCAGCCCCCAGCCCCCAGCCCCAGCGAGCGACCGCGAGCATTGAGGTCGCGCGCTCCTCCCCCGCCTCCATCGTGCTCCGCGCCATCCGATGAAATCCCGCGCGAGCTTCCTCGTCCCCGAAACAGTCCAAACCTCCAACATGGATTGCGGACCCGCCGCCCTCAAGTGCCTCCTCGAAGGATTCGGCGTCAACGTCCACTACGGCCGCCTGCGCGAAGCCTGCCAGACCGATGTCGACGGCACCTCCATCGACACGCTGGAAGAAGTCGCCAATCAGCTCGGCGTCCAAGCGGAGCAGATCATGCTCCCCGTGGATCACGTGCTGCTCCCGGAATCGCGCGCGCTCCCCGCCATCGCCGTTGTGGTTCAGCCCAACGGCATCACGCACTTTGTCGTCGTATGGCGAACCCACGGTCAATATGTGCAGATCATGGATCCCGCTACCGGCCGCCGCTTCGTTCCTCGCGATCAGTTTCTGAACCAGCTCTACGTCCACAAGATGTCAGTCCCCGCCGAGGATTGGCGCGAATACGCCGCATCGGACGATTTCCTCCGCCCCCTCCGCCAGCGCTTAGCACGCCTGAAAATTCCCGACACCTTAATTCAAACTACCGATGGAGCGGCCCTCGACGCGGGCGTCCGCATGATGGAATCCATTGCGACAACGGGCGCCATCGAACGCGGCGCCGAATGCCAACGCGTCCTCCAGAGCTTTCTCGAAAATGACGCCACCATCCCCGAACACTACTGGTCTGTCCGCCCCACTGACCAACCCGATCAACTCCTGCTCCGCGGCGCAGTTCTGGTCCGCGCCTCTCAGCCGAGCCGCGACCGGCAGGAAGCGCTACCACGATCGCCCGAATTGCTGGCTGCCCTCAACCAACCACCACCCCGACCCGGCCGCGAGCTGTTAACACTTCTACGCGCCGATGGTGTCTTCACCCCCACCGCCATCGCCGTCGCGCTAGCGCTTTCGAGCAGCGCCGTCATCGTCGAAGCCATTCTGTTTCGCGCGTTGATCGGTGCCGGGTTCCCACTCACCGCGCTAGTCGTGTTTTCAGCCGCCCTTCTTCTGCTCGAGATCCCCCTGGTTTCGAGCCTCCTCCGCTTCGGGCGTCATCTCGAAACTCGCCTCCGTCTCGCGTTCCTCAACAAGATTCCACGCCTCGGTGACCGCTATTTCCAGAGCCGCCTCAAATCCGACATGGCCGAGCGCAGCCACAGTATTCATCAAATCCGGCGTTTGCCCGAACTCGGCGGACAGCTCCTGCGCTATGGATTCGAAATCGTTTTCACCACCGCCGGCATCATTTGGCTCGACCCACCGAGCGCCCCCATCGCTCTCCTCGCCGCCTTCGCCGCCGTTGCCATCCCCCTTCTCTCCCAACCTTTATTGATGGAACGCGATCTCCGCCTCCGCACCCATTCGGGCGCGCTCAGCCATTTTTACCTCGACGCATTGCTCGGCCTGGTAGCCATCCACACCCACGGCGCGCAACCGGCCGTCCGCCGTGAGCACGAAAGCCTGCTCGCCGAGTGGGCGCGTGCCGGATTCAACTTGCAGCGAACCGTCATCTCGCTTGAAGCCCTGCAGTTCCTCACTGGCTTCGTTTTAGCGATTTGGCTTCTCGCATCACATCTCAGCCGCGCCGGCGAATCGGGCGTAGTCCTCTTGCTCGTCTACTGGGCGTTGAACCTGCCGGCTCTTGGCCAGGAAGTCGCCATCATCGCATGGCAATATCCCTCCTACCGCAATGTCACCCTCCGCCTGCTCGAACCCCTCGGCGCTATCGATCATCAAGTCTCTCGACCAACGAAGCCACCCTCCCCCACCACCGGTCCCGCGGCGATTGTATTCGACAACGTCAGCGTAACGGCCGCAGGCCACACCGTTCTTGAGCAAATCGATCTCTCCATTCAACCTGGCGAACACATCGCCATCGTCGGTCCATCCGGAGCGGGTAAATCCAGCCTGGTTGGAACTTTGCTCGGATGGCACCGCCCATCCGCCGGCCGCGTTCTGGTCGATAACGAAGAACTGGATGAATCCAGAATCGAAGCGCTACGGCCCCACATCGCCTGGGTAGACCCCGCCGTCCAGCTCTGGAACCGCCCGCTAATCGAGAACCTCGAATACGGCCTCCCCGGCACTGCCAGAATGTCCATTGAAGACGTAATCGACGCCGCGGATTTGCGCCGCATCCTCGAAAGATTACCGGAAGGCCTCGACACTCCGTTGGGCGAGGGCGGCGGATTAGTATCGGGCGGCGAAGGCCAGCGTGTCAGGCTAGCCCGTGCCTTGCTGCGCCCGGACGTACGCCTCGTGATTCTCGACGAACCCTTCCGCGGCCTCGATTTCAAACAGCGCGGTATCTTGTTAGCCCGCGCCCGCGTGCTCTGGGAGAATGCCACGCTGCTCTCCATCTCGCACGACATCTCAGAAACGTTAACATTCGATCGCGTTCTAGTAATCGAAGAAGGCCGCATAGTCCAAGATGGCCGCCCACGCGACTTGGCCGAACAACCGGGATCGCGCTTCCATTCCATGCTTCAATCGGAGCGCGCGATCCGAGAAGAAGTGTGGGCCGCCACCAACTGGCGTCACCTCAAACTGGAACAAGGCGAACTGACAGGCCAATGAACGAACACCTCTGGCCCCCCTCCCGCCTGAACGAAGCCCTACAATCCCTAGCCATCGAGAGCGGCCTGTTACGCTCTGCCAGCCCCCAGCCCCCAGCCCCCAGCCCCGACGTCGAAGCGCAAACGAGACGTCTCGGCCTCGAAGCCCAACCCGTAGAAACCCGCTACCCGGACCTCGAAGCGCAGCTCCCCAAAATGGCCCCCGCGTTGATGCAGATCGGCTCCGGCTTTTTGGCAATTCTTCCCCGTAGGGCAAGCCTCCGGCTTGCCATCCTCTCCCCAACAGGCAAAAAGATTCGCATCCCCGCCTCCACAATCCGGTCCGCACTCTGTTCCACTATCGAAACGCCGGCAATCCAACAAATCGACACCCTGCTAACTCGCGCCCAAATCCCGCCCGCAAAACAAGCCCGCGCCCGCACCGCCATCCTGCGCGAACAACTCAGCACCACGCTCATCCGCGGAATATGGCTGCTCCGCCTTCCACCCAGCGCCAGTTTCTGGCTCCAGCTCCGCCAGGCCAGGGTACCTCGCCGTATGCTCGCGCTCGGCGCCGCGCACGCTATCCAATACATTCTCTGGATCCTCGCATGGTGGGTCATCGGCGCAAATGTTCTGAACCCCCGCACAGATCAAAGCTGGCTCTGGCTCTGGGCTCTCCTGCTGCTCACCCTCGTTCCCTTTCGCGTCCTCATCACCTGGTTACAAGGACGAATCGCCATCTCAACCGGCGCGCGTCTCAAACAGCGCCTCTTCTTCGGCGCACTTCGCATGGAACCGGATAGCATTCGCCATCAAGGAGCCGGCCAATTGCTCGGCCGCGTGATCGAGACCGAAGCGGTGGAATCGCTCGCGTTAAGCGGCGGATTCCTAGGCTTAGTCGCGATTGTCGAACTGGCAATATCCATCTTCGTTCTCGCCGCTGGCGCGGGCGGCGCGCTGCAATCGGCGCTTCTGGTAGCGTGGCTCGCAATTACTGCCGCAATCGCAGCTCGGTATTATCGCCGCAATCGCACCTGGACCGACGTCCGCCTTTCCATGACCCACGATCTGGTGGAGAGCATGATCGGCCATCGCACTCGCCTCGCGCAACTCCCGCAGGATCGCTGGCACGACGGCGAAGACCAAGCGCTCGAGCGTTACCTCAAAGCCTCCCGAGCCATGGACAATTCCACCGCCGCACTGCTCGCCGTTGTCCCGCGCGGATGGCTGGTGCTCGGTCTCGTTGGCCTCGGGCCCGCGCTCGCCCGCGGTGTCGATTCCACCGCCCAAATCGCAATCGCCGTCGGCGGAATGCTGTTGGCCTATCGAGCCTTCAAGCGCCTCTCAGCCGGAGCGTGGCAGTTGGCCGGCGCGGCCGTAGCCTGGCAGCGCGTAGCCGTCCTCTTCAACTCCACGAGGCCCGAACCGCCCCGCGCCCCCCAACCGAGCCGCGACCGTGAGGGAGTCGGTGCTTCTGAGACTCCCCACCTAGTCGACGCCCGCGATCTAGTCTTCCGCTACAGCGATCGCTCTGAGCCCGTACTGCGTGGCTGCACGTTTCAAGTCTCAGCCGGCGATCGTCTGGTTCTGGAAGGCGAATCCGGCGGCGGAAAATCCACGCTGGTGTCCCTGCTCGCGGGCCTCCGCGAGCCAAACTCCGGCCGACTGCTGATGGATGGCTTCGATCGCCAGTCGCTCGGCGCGGAAGTGTGGCGCAAATACATCGCTGCCGCCCCGCAGTTCCACGAAAATCATGTGCTGGCCGAAACGTTCGCGTTCAATCTGTTCATGGGACGCCGTGGAATTATCGGCCCGAATGATCTTCGCGAAGCGGAAGCCATCTGCGCCGAACTCGGTCTCGCTGAACTCTTGGAGCGCATGCCCGCGGGACTTTTGCAGATGGTCGGCGAAACAGGCTGGCAGCTCTCACACGGCGAGCGCAGCCGCCTCTACATCGCCCGTGCCTTACTACAAAACTCCGAGCTAGTAGTGCTGGACGAAAGTTTCGCCGCCTTAGATCCTGAAAATCTCCAGCGCGCCGTCGAGTGCGTAGTGAAGCGCGCCAAATCCCTCTTGGTGATCGCCCACCGCTAACGTAGCGTACGCACTCAGCGTGCCGCGTCGGCACTCCTGCCGACGCTTGGTTTAAAAGGTGCTCCTAATGCTATCTCAACCCGTCCGCAAGATACAGCGTAGAAATATCCCGCTGGAACGAATACGCGTACGATTTCCCGTCGGGCGTTATCACGGCATCCCGAATCTGCACGCCCACCGGATCCGGAGTTTTCAGCTCTTTCCATTGCTCCTTCCGGCCCGTGTTCACGTCCAGCCGGCTGATCATCAATACCGACGGTCCCATCAGTCTCGAAAGGAACAAAAAATGGCCGTCCGTGCTCCAGCGAATCGCCGTTTCACGTTGTTCCAGATCCGCAATCGGCTTGAGCTCCCCGCCTGCGATCGGGAACAAATACAACTTGCCGCCTTTCGCCACCGTCACAAACTGCTGATCGGGGGAAACGCGCGTCGCTATCGTTCCTTCCGGCGTGATCGGCGAGGGTTTTCCGCCATGTCTATTCTGCACGAAAGTTCTCAGTCGTTTACCCGGTTCGTTACCAGTAAACAGAAGCTGCTCCCCATCCGGGAACCATTCCACGCGTTCATAGTGCATTCCGTCGGCCGGAATAGGAGGCGATTCTCCGGCGCCGGTCGGCAGAATCATCAAGGTGGTCTTCGGCCCGTCGCTAGAAATACACGCCACCCACTTGCCATCCGGCGAAAGCTGCGGCCGATTGCCGTCGCCCAGGTGGATGGCCGCCGTGCCGTCCGTTTTTCGCAAATAGATCGCGGTATTTCGCTGCGTTCCGTAAGACATCTCCACGAACAGGACGCTCTCGCCGTCTGCGGAGATGTCGTAGATCCGGGATACGTCCAGCCACGAAAGATCGCGCTCCTGTTTCGCACCGGGGGCGAGACCGGAAATTCCAATTCGCGAATCCTCCGCCGTCACCAGCACGCGGCCGTCGTGGGTAATGTCTTTCAACACGAGGGAAGCGGGGGCCTCCAATACTGTTCGTTCGGTCCCATTCATGTTCACCGCGTGCAGCGTTGGCTGGCCACCGGTCTTGATGCCCCCAAACCAGATTTCATCTCCTTTCGGCGACCATGCCAGGCCGGCGCCGTTCTTCCATCCGCGCGAAAGGACTCGTTTCTTGCCATGCGTGTCCACCACCGTCACCGCGTAGTCACCCACCGAATTGTCGTACTCGAAAAACGCGATCAGGTCGCCCTTCGGCGATACCCGCACCGGCATCGGTGGACGGCTGTTATCGCTCTCGTCGAGCACTGTTCCAATGGGGTACTCGATCCGAAAATGGCTCGCGGCCGTCGTGTGCGACACCGCCAGGGTGGTTCCGTCAGGCGACCAGTCCGCGTCATTCACGTTTTCGAGAATTTCTCGCGGAGCGCCCCCGGAAAGCGGCGCGCGAGCCAGAGTTCCAGGCGCCAGGCTGGCCGCGCTGCCCAGCAGGATCGCCATTTCGCCGGTAGAGCTGATGGCCAGGATTCTCGCTTCGGGAAAATCCAGAGGCCGGGACTCCCGGCTTCCCGGACGCATGGAAAAAATGGCGCTCGGCTCAGTCGCCCACTGCGCGCTGAACAACACCGTTTGTCCGTCCGGAGAAAAACGCGCGCCCGAAACATCGCCCCGGCGGTACGTCAATCGTTCGAACTTTGGCTGCGGGCCTTTCAGAAGCTGCGATCCAAGGTAGGCGCCGGCCGCCAACGCCGCCACCAACAACGCCATCCAGAACATCAGCGGCAAGCCTCGCGGCCGCGGCCCCGTTCGAACGGCGGCTCTCCTCACCTCCGACTTGCTGGAGTCCAATTCCTCCAGAGCATCCTCGAGCGCAACCTTGAGGTCCGCCATGCTCTGCCACCGCCGCTGCGGATCCTTGCGGAGACACCGGTTGATGATCCGTTCCACTTCCACCGGGACCTCATCTTCGGACTGGCCCAGCGGTGCAGGCTCTTTGTGCAGCACCGACGCGAGCGTCGAGAGCTTGGAGTCTCCCGAGAAAGCTCGCCGGCCAGTGATCATCTCATACAGCACCGCGCCGAAAGAAAAGATGTCCGACCGCTCGTCAACCTTGTGCCCATCAGCCTGCTCCGGCGACATGTACGCCACTGTTCCGATGATGGTGCCGGCTTCGGTTTGGAGCAATGCATCCATGTGGACACTCTGCGTGACAGCATGCGCGTCCGGCTCTTCCGGCTCACTCAACTTAGCAAGCCCGAAATCCAATATCTTCACTTCGCCTTGCTCGTTGACAATGACGTTGGCCGGCTTCAGATCGCGATGAATAATGCCCGCACCGTGCGCCGCCGCCAGTCCATCCGCGATCTGCACCGCGTAACGAAGCGCTTCATTCAGACGCAGACCTTTGCGGCCGATCAGCTTGTCGAGCGTTTTGCCGGCGACGTACTCCATGGCGATGAAGTCCACTGGTTGTCCGTCCACCTGGCCGGTGTCGACGTCGTAAATTGTAATGATATTGCGATGGCTGAGAGCGGAAGCCGACTTCGCTTCCTGCGCGAACCGCGCCCTTCGATCCGCGTTGCCCAAAGCCGATGCAGGCAAAACTTTGATAGCTACCTGTCGGTCCAGGTGAGAATCCAAGGCGCGATAAACCACGCCCATCCCTCCCGCGCCCAGCTTCGCCTCAATTCGGTAATGCCGAAGTGTTTCGCCGATCATCGTCGGAATGCGCTATCGCGCGACTATCTTAACATCTCCATCGATCGAACGTTCCGCTTGTTTTTTGTTTGAATCCAAAAACCAAAGACATAGTACCTGGGTAACGGTAGTCATAGGGACGAACTGTCTATTCCTCTGACAAGTTGTCGGGGACAGGATGTCTCAGCGCAGCGGATCTCCAACATTCTAAAGGTGAATTGTTTGGAACAATAACTGCCTCTTTGGGCGTTATGAAGAGCGCAGCCGTGAAGGGGGCAGTTCGAGTTGTTCTGGCGGGTTTGACGAGTCTGGCGGCATTCGGAGGAGCGCGGATTTCGAGCGATATGCCCGCATCCACTCCATCGGGCACCGTGGACATCATCGTCCAATTCAAAACCAAACCCACCGCCGAAGCGCTGAACCAGGTGCTAGCGGCCGGCGAGATCAAGCGGCAATATCGCGCGATTCCGGCTGTGCACATGACTGTGCCGGTTTCGATGATCGGCCGCATTGCTTCGAATCCGCTGGTGGTTTATGTTTCTCCTGACCGGACCACCACCGGTTCGCTCGACATCACCACGCAAACCGTCAACGCGAATCAATTCTGGTCATCCGGTTTCGACGGGACCGGCATCGGGGTAGCGGTGATCGACAGCGGCGTCACCAGCAAACTTGATCTTTGGACCGCCGATCATTCGCGCTCGCGCGTTGTATTCAGCGAGAGCTTCGTTCCTGGTTTGGATTCCTCGGACGACTACGGTCACGGCACGCATGTGGCCGGAATCGTTGCCGCCAATGGGGCTGCTTCAACCGGCCCTGGATTCACGCGCACTCTAAAAGGCCTTGCGCCCAATGCAAACATCATTAACCTGCGCGTGCTGGATGCGCAGGGCAACGGCCGGGAATCGGAAGTGATCGCGGCCATCGACGAAGCGATTGCGCTGAAGCAAACTTACAACATCCGCATCATCAATCTTTCGCTCGGCCATCCCATCTACGAAAGCTTCATGCTGGATCCGCTGTGCCAAGCGGCGGAAGCGGCTTGGAAAGCAGGCATCACGGTGGTCGTAGCGGCGGGAAACATGGGCCGCAGTGGCTACGCAACTATCAACTCGCCCGGAAATGATCCGTTCGTCATCACCGTTGGTGCGATGAATGCAAATTATACGCCCTGGCGCGGCGACGACAAGATCGCAAGCTACAGCTCAAAGGGCCCCACGGCCGGGGATCACATCGTTAAGCCCGACCTGGTGGCCCCAGGTAACGGCATCGTATCCTTATTGGCATCGCGCGAGTGCACGCTGGCAACCGAGTATCCGGATACCTTGGTTTCCAATTCTTACTATCAGGCCGGCTCTTCGCTCGGTCCTGTGATGGGCACGTCGGCTGACTATTTCAAGTTGAGTGGAACCAGCATGGCCGTTCCGGTGGTGAGCGGCACGGTGGCGTTGATGCTGCAGCAAAATCCTGCGCTGACGCCCGATCAGGTAAAGGCGCGGTTGATGAAGACCGCCAGCAAGGGGCTGCCGCGCTTTACTACTGCGACCGATGTGCTCAGTTCCACAACGTACAGCACCCAGGAAGACATTTTCGCTGTAGGCGCCGGATATCTCGATGTTCAGGCAGCCATGTGGAACACCGACATCGCAAATTTCCAGGCTTTATCCCCGGTTGCGGTCTACAATTCCAGCACCAAGACGGTTTCTCTCGTATCGGCCCAGTCTGTGATGTGGGGTGACTCAGTGATGTGGGGTGATTCGGTGATGTGGGGCGATTCCGTGATGTGGGGCGACTCCGTCATGTGGGGCGATTCGGTGATGTGGGGCGATTCGGTGATGTGGGGTGATTCTGTGATGTGGGGAGACTCTACGATGAGTGGATTCTCAGCCATCTGGTCCAATAACGCGCTGACGGCTGGCGGACTGCAACCAGCCGCATTGAATAACGGCGATAAATAAGGAATCCCGCGAAGCTTGTCACCGGCGCGCGATGGTGATACCCTTCAGCCGTGGGGAACCTGCCGGAAGGCACTGAATCCGAGTGTCCGGTTTGTCTGGCCCATATGGAGCCTGAGGATAGGAGTGGAGTCGCCTGGCTGGTCTGCGCCAACGGCTGTCCAACGGAATTCGAAGCTCCCGCGCCAAAGCTTCCTGAAGCGCCTCTGCGAAAATCGGCTGCGGCGTAATTGTTGGATTTAGGACGTACCGGTACTGGCGAAGTATTTCTAGGCGCACGCCACCCGTTGATGATTAGGGTGGATGGTTGCTCTACGATCCCACCACACACTCAAACCGGTCTCCCGGCCCCGCCAGCCGATCTCGTGGATGCGGCTGTTAACCACGACTGCGTTATTCAGCATTGCAACCAGTGCAATCCTGGTGGCTTTGGACTCGAAGCACCCTGCGTCTGCGGCGCCGGCTCCTGTACAAACCACGGCCCCGTACCAGTCCCCCTTGGGACTGAGAGTCACCGCACGAAAGCAACAAGTGGAGATTCGTTGGGATCACGATTCGCTCGCAGCCTTGAAGCCCGTCAAAGGGCTTGTGAAAATCACCGAGGGCGAGATTACAAAGTTAATTCCTCTGGACTGGCGCGATCTTCAGGACGGATACGTTTCCTCCGCACCGCTTACAAATGACGTGGAAGTGCGTTTCGAGATCACTCGGGCCGACGGATCGAGTGTCACGGAGTCCGCGCGAGTGGTGGCGATTCCCTAGGGTTGTGGTATAACTTCGCTGAGGGATGAAACAAAAGGTTGTTCCCGCGCCCGCGGCCGTTAAGCCCGGCAAGGATGATGTAAATTGGCTGAATATCGGGCTGATGGTGGCCGCTTGTGGAGCGGCGATCGCCGCGCCCTTCCAGGTTTTTCTGTGCGCTTGGGCCATTCTTGGTCCTTTGCACTACCTCACCGAGATCTCGTGGCTGCACGACCGCAACTATTTCACACGCCCGAATATGGCGCGACGCTGGTGGCTCGGATTGGTCCTGTTCGCCGTTCTTACCATCGGCTTCGCCTATGCCGCCAATGGCCCGACATATCTCGCCGTCCCGGTAAAGTTCCAGCTGGCTCTCATCTATCTGGTATTTGCGGCCGCGGCAGTAGCGGTTTTTGTGCGCGGTTCGCTGAACGCCGTGGGCTTATTCCTGATCCTGTCGTTGGGGCTATTTTATTTCAGCGGCTTTGATATTTACGTCATCGCGGCCAACCTGCTAGTGACCATCGTGCATGTGTTTTTGTTCACCGGTGCATTCATCCTGCTGGGCGCGCTGAAGAGCAAGAGCTGGGTGGGACTACTTTCTCTAGCGGTTTTTGTTGGCTGTGCAATCGCCACCATGACAGTGGCCGCACCATACGCCATGCCGGGCGATCGAATTCGGCAACTGTATTCGACTTTCGAATTCCTGAACAAGGAAATGCTATGGCTCACGGGAAGGCCATTGGGCGCCGTGTATGAAGCGGCCGGCGTTGGCGTGATGCGATTGATTGCGTTCGCGTACCTTTATCATTACCTAAACTGGTTCTCGAAGACCTCCATCATCAAATGGCATGAGATTACCAGAACGCGTGCGGTGGTGATCGCCGGAGTTTGGCTTGCCGGCGGACTGGCGTACTTGTTTGACTACCGTCTCGGCTTTGGAATTTTGTACATAATGAGCATGCTCCACGTATTTCTGGAGTTCCCGCTCAATCACCAGACCATGGTCGAAATCGGAAGATCGCTCAAAACTGGACGCTGGTGGGCGATCGGATCGCAGCGCGGGCTCAGCCCTGGTTGAACTCAAAAAGTCAAAACAGGATCGGCTGGGGAAACGTATTTTCGATCAGGTCGCGGTACTTCGCCAGCTGGACCTTCGGAAGATGGTTGTAGGATTTGGTATTGACGTCGTATTTGTGGAACGGGATCAGATAGCGATCGCGGTATTGGCGATCCTTCTCGCTCAGGAACGGTTCCAGATCGGCCATGTCTGTTCCGTGATAGCGGAGGAGCCACGCCAGATGCTCCGGCACATGATCCTTGAAACGGGAGTAGACCATTTCGCCGTGGCCGAATTGGAACACCACTTGATCGAGGCCGGCGTTGTGTGGAGCTTCACTGATCCGCGCGGTTGCGCCAACGATGTTCTCGGGCAATTCGTCGGTAAGCAGCAGGATTTTTCCAACATCGTGGATTAGTGCAGCGATGAGCAGGTCATGATCCTGAATGCCATCGCGATCCATGCCTTCGAGTACCTGCTGGACGTGGATGAGCTGGCTGGTGCAATACAAGCTGGAATCGGTCTCGTCGACGCAGAGGGCGAGTTTCTCGATCAGGTCCCAAACACGGGCCTTGCCGAACACGGCGGTCTCGTATTTGGCCTTCAGCGCGGCTACGGTTGCAGTCGACTGCTGATAGTGTTTTTCAATAATCGAGTTCCCGTGATGCACAAACTCCCGGGCACGCCTTTTCTCGGGAGGAACGAGTTCCCGATATGCCAGCGCGCCGGCAGCGGCTCCGCCCAACGCTGCGATGCTACCGATGAGAAAGTCTCGGCGGCGCCGCCCGGTGAGAACGGGCTTGCCGGGCGTGGCTGCTTGTTCCTCGATTTCCATGGGCTCTAATGTAATAGACTACCAACATGCGAATGTTTATTGGCGGTCTTATAGCTGTTTCCGCGTTTCTGGCGCCGGCTCGCGCTCAGACGCAAAACCCGTTCGTCGGCCGTTGGGATTTCAACATCACCACTGGGACCACTACGCGTGCCACGTGGCTGGGTATAACCGAGAAGGACGGCAAGCTGGACGTTTGGTTCCAGCCAACCGGAGGCAACGTTTACGAAGTGAAGGACGTAAAAACGGAAGGATCGCATCTGATTCTCGGACTGTCGGGAATGACATGGGATCTCGAGGCCAGCGGCGGGAAGTTGACGGGAGTTCAGAAGCGCGGCAGTAACACGGTTGCGTTGACCGGTTTATCATCTCCACCTCTAAAGCGCAGCGCTCCGAAGGCATGGACAACGCCGGAGCCGCTGTTCAATGGAAAAGATCTGGAAGGCTGGGAGCCCCTAGGAAATCCGGCCAACAGTCATTGGACGGTACAAGACGGTTTGCTGGTCAACCAGTCTCGAGGCGCCAACTTGAAATCGACGCGGAAGTTTGAAGATTTCAAGGTGCACTACGAAGTGAACTGTCCCGAGGGCGGCAACAGCGGATTCTACCTGCGTGGCCGGTACGAGGTCCAGATTGAATACGAACCTCTCAGCGACAATCCGGTAGAGCGCCGGATCGGGTCGGTGTATGGGCGCATCGCACCCAACCCCGAATTGCCGCGAACGCCGGGGCAGTGGGAGACATTCGATGTTACGTTAGTGGGCCGCATCGTAACCGTGGTCCGCAACGGGGTCACAATCATCGACCACAAGGAAATCGAGGGAATCACGGGCGGCGCATTGGATGCTAATGAAGGCGAACCGGGCCCATTCTACATTCAGGGTGACCACACTGGTGGTTTGAAACTCCGCAACATCACGGTTTCCGTCCCGAAGGGTTAAGCGCTACTATGCCGTCCCGCCCATGGTAGCTTGCCATCGGAACAGAAAAAAGTGGTGACCGCATAACGAGCAGCGGTACGGTTGAAGAAGCCAGTGGATAGCTTTCTCCATGGCGTTGCGGACGCCTACACTTCTAAAATCGACAGATTTGCAGTATGGACAGTGCGAGAAGTTTTCTGGTCGGGCGCGGATCATGACATTCCTTAAGCGTCGGCCCTAAGCGTCAGCTTTCGCCGGGCTGTGCGCGCTAGCGCCGGTGTTTTTTCGAAGGGATGGCATGGCGCTCGGTTCTTGAGAGCCTCCCCGACGCCCACCGGCGGAGCGGCCGGCTTCTCGCGCAGCAGTTATCTGCTCCGGCGTTCGCAAGTCGGGCTCCGATAGTTTCACATGTTCCTTGGCGCGCGCGACCTGGCGCTTGTGGCGCTTTAGTAATCGCTTGTTCAATCGTCTACCTCCACCACACTCGAGACCATGGCCTCGGTGGTGAGCATGAGCGATGCGATGGAAGCTGCGTTCTGCAGAGCAGTGCGAGTTACCTTGGTGGGATCGATTACGCCGGCCTTCACCAGGTCTTCGTACTTTTCAGTGGCGGCGTTGAAGCCGAAGTTAGGATCGTGATGTTTCTTGATGTGCTCGGCGACCACGGCGCCTTCGGTCCCGCAATTCAGCACGATCTGGCGGACCGGCTCCTCGCAAGCGCGGCGCACGATGGTCACGCCGAACTGTTCGTCACCGGGGAGTGTCAGCTTTTCGAGCGCAATGGCAGCTCGCAGCAGCGCGACACCGCCGCCCGGCACGATGCCTTCCTCGACTGCTGCGCGAGTGGCATTGAGGGCGTCCTCGACGCGAGCTTTCTTCTCTTTCATTTCGGTTTCGGTCGCGGCGCCGACTTTGATGATTGCCACGCCACCGGCGAGCTTCGCCAGGCGCTCCTGCAGTTTCTCCTTGTCGTAATCCGAGGTTGTTTCTTCCAGTTGGGCGCGGAGTTGCTTGATCCTGCCTTCGATATCCTTCTGCGTTCCCCCGCCGTCGATGATGGTGGTGTTGTCTTTATTCACTGTGACGCGCTTGGCGCTGCCCAGATCGGCTAACTGAACGCCTTCCAGCTTGATGCCCGTTTCTTCCATGATGGCTTTGCCGCCGGTCAGGATCGAAATATCTTCCAACATCGCCTTACGGCGGTCGCCGAAGCCCGGGGCTTTCACGGCGCAAACATTAAGCGTTCCGCGAAGCTTATTGACCACCAGTGTGGCCAGCGCTTCACCTTCCACCTCTTCCGAGATCAGCAAAAGCGGTTTACCGGCTCGAGCGACCTGTTCGAGAATCGGCAGCACGTCTTTCATGTTATTGATCTTCTTTTCGTGGATCAGGATGTAGGGATCTTCCAGCACGCATTCCATGCGCTCGGGGTCGGTGACAAAGTACGGCGAGAGGTAGCCACGGTCGAATTGCATACCGTCCACGGTCTGT
>Ga0182024_10013633_pt1 | contig 15830 bp, 16 predicted proteins | sample P32metaG_FD_120480 | JGI IMG/M metagenome (GOLD analysis project Ga0182024, IMG submission 120480) | Permafrost microbial communities from Stordalen Mire, Sweden - P3-2 metaG (Illumina Assembly) | ecosystem: Environmental > Terrestrial > Soil > Wetlands > Permafrost | place: Sweden: Stordalen... | reverse complement strand
TGGACGATCGCTTCTGGCCGATGGCGCAGTAGATACAGATGAGATCGTTCTTGGCGTTGTTGATGATGGTGTCGAGCAGCACGGCGGTTTTGCCGGTCTGGCGATCGCCAATGATGAGCTCGCGCTGGCCGCGGCCGATGGGGATCATGGCGTCAATGGCTTTGAGGCCGGTGGCCATGGGCTCGCGCACCGGCTGGCGATCGATGATGCCCGGCGCGAGGCGCTCGATGGGCAGCGTTTCGGTGGTTGCTATGGGGCCCTTATCGTCAATGGGCACGCCGAGCGCATTGACCACGCGGCCGATCAAGGCAGGACCAACGGGGACGGAAAGGATTTTGCCGGTGCGCTTGACCTCTTCGCCTTCCTTGAGCTCGGTGTAGTCGCCGAGAATGACGGAGCCAACCTGATCCTCTTCAAGCGAAAGGGCGAGGCCGGCAATGCCGTGGGGGAAGCTGAGCAACTCGCCGGCCATGACTTTGTCGAGGCCGTAGATGCGGGCGATGCCGTCACCGAGCGAGGTGATGGTGCCGACTTCGTCGACCTGGACCTTGGAGTCGTAGTTCGCGATCTGGGCGCGAAGGAGTTGCGTGATTTCGTCTGCTTTAATCTGTGCCATTTTGCAGGTTCCTTGCAGTTCTTAGTTCGTTGGTTACAGTTCGCAGTTCTTGGTTCACAGTTCTAAGGCTCTAGAACTCCCGGTTTCAGCCGGCGGTTAATGCTTCTTTCAGGCGGTCGAGGCGGCCGCGTACGCTGCCGTCGTAGACCGTGGAGCCGATACGGACCACGGTGCCGCCTAGAATGGATGAGTCAAGCTTGAAACTCGGATCGATTTTTGCGCCGGCAAGCTTGGCTAGTTCGGCCACCAGCGAGTTGCGTTCGTCGCCGCTCAACTCGCGCGCGGTGATGATTTCTGCTGGACGAATGCCCAACTGCGCCCGCAGAATACTGCGATACGCTGCCGCCACTTCGACGACCTGGCCGATGCGATCGTTGGTGATGAGGACGGCGATCAGGTTGCGCAGTTCTTTTAACATGCCGAGTTTGTGGTTGAGCTTGTCGAGGATTTCGACCTTCTGCACCGCGGAAACGGCGGGGTTCACAAACAAGGTGCGCAACTCGGGACTGCCTTCCCATGTGGCAAGAAAATCGGAGAACTGGCGATCGATCGCGGCCGTGTCGAGTTTGGCATCGGTGACGACCTCGGCAAATGCGTTAGCGTAGCGTGCGACAAAGGCAGGCATCTAGTTGCGGCCTCCTTTGCCCGAAGCGTCGGCGGTGACACCGGCGACGAATTCGGCGATGAGCGCGCGATCGGTCTCCGGCGTGAGGGCGAGTTGCTTCGAGGCCTGGTCGATGGCGAGGTCCGCGGCGAAGTCGCGCAGGCTGCGGCGAATCTGTGCGGCGGCCACGCCGATTTCCTGCTCGGCTGCGGCAACGATGCGGGCGCTTTCCTCGCTGAGAGCGGCCTTGATGCGCTTTTCATCTTCGAGGCTGTCCTGTTCCACCTGGTTGCGGAATTTCTGCATTTCCTCGCCTAGCCCGGCGAGCTTGGCTTCAATAGCGCTCAGGCGGGACTGCGCGTCGGCCGTGGCTGCGCGCGCGGTTTCGAGATCCTGGCTCAGAGTCTGTGAGCGCTTGCGAATGATCTTGGGCAGGAGCCGGGCAAGCGGGATGGCGATAGCAAAGAAGATGATGGCGAAGTTAATCCCCAGCAAAAGCGTGATTGTTGTATCGAGGCTGAGGTGCAGAATACGGGCAAGCGATTGCACCACGGGCGCGTGCAGGAGGGCTTGCTCCTGCTCTTCCTGGGATTTGGGAGCCGGAGCAGTGGTGGAATTATCTGCCGGCGCGCTGGCTGCACTTAAATTCGCAGGCGCAGCGTTTGGCGTCTGCGCGGTATTCGCGGCTTGGGCGGCGGCGCGGACCGGCGTGAGTGCCAGCGTAGCGGCAAAAAACGCGAACAGGACGACGGTGGGAATAAGGATTTTCTTAAGGGGACTTCTCAACGGGAACCCCCGGCAGCCGCGGGCAGCACGGCGCGGACGGCAAGGCCGGCCAGATCAGCGGAAGCGGCCTCAATCGTCGTGCGGGCAGAGGCGGCTTCGGCGTCAAACTCGAGTTTGGCCAGGCGGACTCTGTCGCTAGCTGCTTTGCGCGCAAGGTCCAGGGCGGTGTCGCGCTCCGCTGTCCACTGCTTCACGCGCTGCTCGCGGAGCTTGTAGGCATCGGCGCGGGCGAGGCGGAGGCGCTCTGCATATTCGGCGGTCTTTGATTCAGCTTCGGCAATCGCTTTGCGTGCGTCTTCCATGGCGCCTTCAGTAAGGGCACGGCGCTTGGCCAGCACCGCCGTAAGCGGCTCCTGGATGAGGAACTGATAGGCGATAACCAGCACGATGAACAGCGCAGCCGTGGGGATGGCGCCAATCAGGTACATTTCGATTGCCTGAAGGATGTATTGCATGGAGATATTGGAGTGCCGAGCTTACCCAGAAACAATTTTCGCATGCGGAACCCCTTTTTGTATCGCGGGATGAGACTCAAGCCAGGGTAGGGTATTTCGACGGAATCTCGGCGGAGAGTTTCGCCGAAATCTCGCTTTGTGATAGGGGTCACGCGGCAGAATATTCACACAAAATAGAGCTTGCTATTGGCTAAAACGGGCCTACACTTGGTTTATTACCTAGACCCGGTCCAGGGTCCAGCGGGTAGCCGGTTTCGGGATATCCTTCCACTCCCGAGGCCGGTGGCCCGCTTCTTAATTTTTGGGGCAAATCCCCTTTCGGCTGATTCCCCTGTCGCCCCGCCGCATCTCAATGGCATACGCGGGCGCGACGCTCGCGGCATCTTCGGATATCGGAAACGGAGGCGCCATGAAAGCTCCGAAAGGCATCAAGGTTGAGTTCATTGCAGGTTTTGGTCCAATCGTCCGCACGAGGGCCAACAGCCGAGAATTCTACGGCGAAATTCTCGGGATTCCTTTCAAAGAGGAGAGCGGCGGGTATCTTCATACAGAAGCTCTTCAGGGGGCAAAGACATTCGCCTTGTGGCCTCTCACACATGCGGCGCAGTCTTGTTTTGGCGACGATTCGTGGCCTGAAGATATTCCTGCCCCTCAGGCATGGCTGGAGTTCGATGTTGAAAGTGTAGAAGCGGCGACGGAGACTCTCGAATCGCAGGGTTATCGAATTCTTGTCAAAAACAAGATGGAACCCTGGGGACAAACGGTCACTCGCCTTATTTCGCCGGAGGGACTATTGGTTGGCATCACATTCACGCCATCGATGCGAAATAAAGAATAGGCCCCCTGCCTACCGAAGAAATCCTGGCCTCTCAGGGCGTGACCGGCTCCGCCGTGAGCAAGCCCTGCCCGCGCAGCCAGTTCTCAAGCAGGTTGGGCCACTGGTCCAGCGCGGGATCGCCCTTGCCCAGGCCGCTGCCATGCTTGCCATTCACAAAAACGTGCAGCTCCGAGGGAACCCCCGCCTTGAAGAGCGCCTGATAAAAGTCGACGGTCGCAGCCGGAGAGACAGTTTTGTCGGCAAAGGTCTGATAGATGAATGTAGGCGGCGTGTCTTTGGTGACGAAGAGGACGGGATCGTATTTGTCGCGGAGATCGTCGCACCGGTCCATTACGTTGAGGATCTTGCAGTAGCTCAGGAACGTGGTGTCGCGGGTTATTGCGTCGAGCCAGGGATAGCCGAGGACGAGATAGTCGGGGCGGCTGGAGGGGCGGTCAATTGGATCATCAGCGTCAGGGCTGCCGGCGACGAACTGCGTTCCGGCGAGCGCGGCGAGGTGGCCACCGGCGGAGAATCCGATGACGACGATGCGATTGGGGCTGATGTGGTAATCCGTTGCGCGGGCGCGAACGGTCTGGATGGCGCGGCGTGCGTCGATAAGTGGAACGGGAAGCAGGTAGCCATTTGAACTGAGGCGGTAGCTGAGGATGAAGGCGTGGAAGCCGCGTGCGGTGAACCAGTCGGCCACTTCGCGGCCTTCGAGGTCGCCGGCGAGATGAAGATATGCGCCGCCGGGAAAGATGATGACAGCTGATCCGTTGCTGGTGCCTTCGCGCGGACTGAAGGTGGTGAGCGCGGGTGAATCAGCGCACGGTTCGCTCCTGGTGGGCGGCGATGTCACAACTCCGGGCGTTTTGTCTCCGGGCGCAGTTCCGGGCCAGAGGCGAATGGTCTGGATGCCGAGAAAGTTGTTGTCTGTCCCTGGCGTGGCGCAGTTAGCGAGTTGCGCGTGAGCGGTGGTGATGGCCAGCGATGACGCGACAAAAGCTGCGATGACGAGTGTGAAGAACTGCTTCATGGGAACCTCGTTCGGATTCGCGAGGATTATACAGTCGCCCGGTATTCGCTAGGCTCTCTTCGCAATCAGATGAGGGCCGTCAGAGCTAGGGCGGCTCTCCACGCGAACAATTGATCCTGGAGTGAACTCCCATTCCTCGTCCGCATGATCGTAGTCCTCAGTAGGAAGGAGCCGAAACAGGTCATCGCCCAACGGTATAGCGTGGGTCGGCCTCGACACTTCCGTCCCTTCGCTAAGTAGGCGTACGTAGACAATCACTTCGCGATTGTTATTCAAGTCTGCTTCTGCCAAGAGACCGAATCTCCTTCCCCAAAATCACTTGCGCCCGGTGTCCAGCCCCCTACAGCCAGAGTACGGAGTGGCCGGGGCAGAGGCTGGCGGCCTGCTCACAGAGAGTTTCGGCCAACTCAAGACCGTAGCGGGCGAAGTAATATGCCCCGCCATGAACGCGCTCCTGAAGAACTCCGCCGGGATACAGAGCATTAAAGATGGAGTTCGCATGGCGGGTGAGCGTGGCCTCGCGCTGGAGCTGGAAATTTGCTGCGAGAGTGCGCAGGCGGTTCATCTGGTAGCGCATTTTGCCGGCTGCGGTATCTGCCGATTGGCCGAGGCCCTTGTCCTGCGATTGCAGCCAATCGACGAGAGTGGTGAGCTCGGCATCTAGGGCGTTACCGGCGGCGGCGAGTTTTTGTTTTGTCTCGATGGGCATCGACCGGGCAGCAAGGCGAAGCGCGAGCGCAGAGGCGTCTTCTTCGGCAAAAACCTGCTCGACGGAGAGATCGTGCTTGCGGAGAAGTTCGCCGATGGATGGCTCGATGAGCGTGGCGGAGAAGCGTGCAATGGGCGGCGTTTGATAGCGCAGAATGCGCTCGAAGAGAACGGTCGACTGAGCAAGGTAAGCGATCTCGGCAGGGCCGCCGACTTGCGCTGTGGTTAAGAACAGAAAATCCTGGAAGACGGGACGAAGAAGCGCCGCTGGCGAGATGCGCTCGGGCTCGGCGGCGAGAATTCCGACAAGATCGGCCGTGGAATAAGTCTGGTGATCAGCGTGCCACAAACCATTGGGCTCGGCTGCGGTGGGCGCAACGCGGCGAAGCGCGGTTCGTGCGCCGGTTTTTTCGTCGATGAGAAACAAGAGGCTCGACTGCGGAGCAACGGCGACCTGCGCGTGATAGCCGGCGGCTTCAAGAGCCTGGCTGCGCTCTGTGAGCGCGGCATGGAATTCGTCGGCGCGCTCGATGGCGGCGCGAAGAACGGGAGCACCGAGGCGATGGAAGTCACGACCTGCGGCGTCAACGATGAGGAGCCCTTGCGCAGCGAAGATTGCCGAGTAGAAATTGGCAAAAGCCTGCGCGAGGGTCCGACCGGGCTTGTAAGCAGCGACGAGCGCTTCGGTCGCATCAGATGGGCCAAGAAGCTCGGCGGCGCGTTCGACGAGCGGCACGATGGAGTCATCGAAGACGATGCGGCCTGCCGGTTGCGCGGATTCGGGGGTCTTTTCGTATGCAAGCCGGGCCAGCTCGCGGCCGGCGGGAAATGTGACGTGATCAACCTCGGCGAAATCATGATCTTCGCTCGCGAGCCAGAAGATGGCAGCGTGGGGATGGCCTGCGGCGGTTGATTTGCGCGCCCGTGCAATGGCGGTGGCAGCTTTGAGCGGCGTGTAGAGCGGGCCACCGAAGAGACCTACCTGCTGGCCGGTAAGAATGGCCCCGGCGCCATCGGTGAGTGCAGCCAGCGCCTGCTTAGCGGCCGGCGAGGGGTTCTGCGCGACGAGAAGTTGAGCGAGTTCAGGCCAGTGCGGAGGGCGCGGCGGCGGTGCTTGCGAGATTTCGTCCAAAGGCAGAAAGGCACGGAGTGCCCCCGCGCAAAAATCGAGAAAAAGGCGGGACTGGCCCGGCATCACGGTTACTGGATAACAGTCGGCTTTCAAAGGTTCAATCGCTCGTTTCTCGTTGGGATTGATGCGAGGTCGTCCGGCTCGCGCGAAATCTGAATTTGGGTCTCACTAAAGGATGCCACGGCGGAGCGAGGCGATGCAGGAATGGGCCAGAATGCGCAACCGAATCGGACGAAATGTGAAGAGGGAAACATGCAGTGCGTATACTCGAGATGAATTGAGTGCGATGAGCGGTGAACGAAAAAGAGGGGATGAAATGCCGAAGAAAACAAAGTTGAAGGCGAAGAAGATCAAGAAGGGCAAGGCGCCAAAAACGTCCGCAAAGATTGAGCGGGCCACGATCATTAGCTCCGAGGTTGTGTACCAGGGACCGCTGTTCCGCATTCTGCACGACAAGCTGGTTGAGCCGGGCGGGCGGCACAATGAGCGCGACGTGATTCGCCACAACGGCAGCGTTGTGATTCTGGCGATTGATGATTCGAAGAGCAAGAAAAATCCGTGGATTGTAATGGAGCGGCAATACCGTCACGCGGCGAACCAATATTTGTGGGAGCTGCCGGCCGGCAAGCTGGAAGCGGGCGAAGAAGCGCTGGCGGGGGCGAAGCGGGAGCTTGCTGAGGAGACCGGATACAGCGCGAAGAAGTGGCGGCCACTGGTGGAGTACTACGCCAGCCCGGGCTTTCTGGGCGAATCAATGAAGGTTTTCCTGGCGGAAGGGCTCAAAGCGGGCGCGGCGCATCCGGAAGAGGACGAGCAGATCGAGTTGAGGCTGGTGAAGCTTTCGGAACTGCTCAAGATGATTGAAAAAGGCGCGATTCTGGACGGCAAAACGCTGACCAGCGTGCTTTTATACGACCGAACCAAAAGTAAACGACGCAAGAAATAGTTCAACAGGCGAGAAATGGCTCAACAATAGAATAAGAATGGTTTTTCCACAGGCGCACGTCGCAATGCGCGCGCTTGCGTGTGAGCACGCTCGTTTCCCTTTACGTTTCCCTTATGGAAACTCAGCCGCTGAATCAACCTTTCACAACCTTTTGGCGTCTTAATGTACACGGTGCGAGTTCCGCCGAAGGACCGCCGTATCAAGGATGGACAGCCATGTCGGAAGGAAGGCAGGAAACTGTGGCTCAGTACAAGGGGAAAGTTAAGTGGTTTAACAACGCCAAGGGCTACGGATTCATCGGACGCGAAGACGGGCCGGACGTATTCGTTCACTACTCAGCGATTCAGTTGGATGGATACAAGACGCTCAAGGAAGGCGACGAGGTCGAGTTCGACATCGTTGAAGGCCAGAAAGGCCCGCAGGCGGACGCAGTAATCCGCAATCGGGACGCTGCAAGCGCCCACACCGCCGCGTAGAGCGAGCAGAGCCTTCTGTCTTCCCTTAAAGACCGCCGCCCGGCGGTTAAGGTGAGTCGTGCGCGTCCGTTCTTTTGCTATCAAATCTCCATCTATCAAAATTTAAGAAAACCAGCCTAAAAGAACTTCCCTGTCGCGCGCAGGGCAGTCGTAAAATTCGTCTGCGCAAAATCTGTATGCGATGGTTGACCAGGACCATTGACCGGAACCGCCAGGGATGTTCGATACTCGAGCGGAGGGAGTGCGAGCATAGGGGCTGCGAGCGGAGCGCGACGCAATGGACAACAAGACGATGGGCCGCCTTTTGGCGGAGACGGCCGACCTGATGGAGATCGACGGCGCGGATAGCTTCCGCATCAGAAGCTACCGCCGCGCTGCTGAAGCTGCCGAGCAAACGACCGTGGACCTCGTGGAAGCTGCGAAGGACACCGCGCGACTGCTGGAGATCGACGGAATCGGCAAGAGCATGGCCGCTCACCTCCAGACCATCGCCGCAACCGGCAAGCTGCCGCAACGTGATGAGCTGCTGGCAAAGTATGGAGCCGGCGTGCTGGAGCTGCTGAAGCTGCCGGGCATGGGGCCAAAGACGGTAGCGCTCCTGTGGGACGCGGCCAAGGTCGGGAGCATAGACCAGCTTGCCGAGGCGATTGCGGCAGGGCGGCTGAGGGGTTTGCCGCGCATGGGCGACAAGCAGATTCTGAAGCTTAACAAAGGGATCGAGGACTACCGGCGCAGTGCTGGACGGTTCCGGATCGATGTGGCCGACGAGGAGGCTGGGCGCATCGCGGCCTATCTTCTGAAATTCAAAGGGATCAAAAGAGTGACGCCGGCAGGATCGCTGCGGCGTGGGCGGGACACAATCGGAGATCTGGATCTGCTGGTGACGGGAGCTGCGTGTGCTCCTGAAAAGACCGGACCGGCGGTCAAGTATGTGGCGGCGTACCCAGGTCTCACCGACGTGATCGCCAAAGGCGAAAACAAAGTGAGCTTTCATGTGGGGCAGGGTTTGCAGGTGGATGTGCGCCTGTTGCCAGAGGCCAGCTATGGCGCAGCGTTGCAATATTTCACTGGCTCGAAGGCACACAATGTGACGCTTAGGCAGCGGGCGCTGAAGATGGGCTACACGCTGAGCGAGTGGGCGCTGGCGCGGCTGGACGACGACGCGACTGCGGCGGCCAAAACCGAAGAGGAGATTTACGCGGCGCTCGGCATGGACTGGATGCCGCCGGAGATGCGCGAGAACCTGGGCGAGATTGACGCGGCGGCCGCGCATGATTTGCCGCGAGTTGTGGACCTGAAAGATATTCGCGGCGATGTGCATATGCACACAACGGCGAGCGACGGACGCGACTCCATCCGAGAGATGGCGGATGCGGCACTGGCCTGCGGGTACAAGTACATCGCCATCACCGACCACTCGAAGAACCTTGCGATGACCGGCGGGATGGACGAGAAGCGCGCGCTCGAGCAGATCAAACAAGTGCGCGCCGTGGACAAGCAGATGGAAGGAAAGATCCGCGTGTTCACCGGCATCGAGGTGGACATTCTGGCCGATGGCGCGCTGGATCTCGACGATGAGGTACTTGCGCAGTTGGATGTGGTGATCGCAAGCGTGCATACGCGGTTTGAGCAGAGCCGCGAGGAGATGACGGAGCGGGTGCTCAGGGCGATTGAAAATCCGAACGTGCGAATTCTGGGGCATCCGACGGGGCGGCTGCTGCTGCGCCGCGAACCGTTCGCGCTGGATTTGGCCGTGGTGCTGAAACGGGCAGCGGAGCTGGGTGTGGCCATGGAACATAATGCTTCGCCGGAGCGGCTGGACCTGAACGATCGCGATCTGCGGCTGGCCAAGGAATTGGGATGCAAAATCGTGATGTCATCGGACTCCCACGACAGGCGCAACCTGGGGAAGATGGTCTACGGCGCGAAGCAGCTGCGGCGAGCCTGGCTGACCAGCGAGGATGTGCTGAACACGCAGGAGGCAAAGGGGTTCCTGGCGGGATTGCGAAAGAGGCCATAAGGGGCTTCAAGGGGGCGTTTCTGGTCTTTAGGCCCCATCCCCCAAAGGTCACCATCTCCAAACATGAAGTCATCAGCCTGGCGCACAAAGGAATGGTGGCGCGACCTGGGAATGCTTGGCTTGTTGTGCTCGATTGGGACTAAGATAAGGCGCAAAGAGGTTGGAGGTCCCCCATGAGCTTATTGCAGCAGGAAGAGACGGAACTGGACGACGCCGCGCTGGGCGAAGAGCTGACCAAAGGCACAAGCCATGTGGTTGTGGCTGCCATCATCGCGACCGTCGTGGTCAGCCTGGCGATTGGCGCCTACGTGTTCCTGGAACAAAAGCCGCCCGCCGCAACTGGGCAGATTGTAGCTGTGTGGGTACATCCGCAGCATACCGAGACATCCGGTTTGGACGCCAGTGGGGCAGCAATGCCCAAGGAAGAAATAGATCAGGTAATGGTCTTTACCGAGGTGCGGCTGCAAAATCACACCGATCACCCGCTGTACCTGTCGAACGTGCTGACCAACGCCACGCTCGCCGACGGCATCCACTCCAGCTATGCGGCCAACACGGCCGATTACGACCGAATCTTTGTCGCCTATCCGAACATCCCCGTGCCGCACAACACGCCGATATCGCCGCTGGACACGACGATTAACCCAGGACAGACTGTGGACGGCACGTTTATTTCGTCATTCAAGATGACGAAAGACGAGTTTGACGCGCGCAAGAAGCTGGACTACACCTTCAATTTCCGGTATCAGCCCAGCCTCCAGGTCACGCCCGAGGTTGCGATCACTGAACAGTAGGCGGAACGGGCGCGCCCTTGGGCGTGGAGAGATAGCCGGAAATCTCGTTGCTTGAATTGATGTTGTTGACCACGATCTCGTAAAGCGCCTGATCCTTGCCGCTGTAAAACTGCAAGGGCTCATTCAAATTGCGGTCCTTCTTCTCGTACACCTTGTCGTCGGCGTAGACGTCGAGGGTGAACTTGCTCCGCTTGCCGTCAGCCCTTTTCAGTTGCAGCGAGACGGTGCCTACCGGCTTCTTCTGACCCTTGTCGATCGTGAACTCATAGAAGTTGCGGTCGCCCTTATGCTCAAGCGTGACCAGCTCATCGTGGTTGCGAGCGATGATGCTGTTGGTGCCGCTTAAGTCGCCCTTCACTGACTGGAGCTCGCTGTTGGTAGTGGCCAGGTCGCCCTGCGTCTTGGTCAGGTCGGTCTTCACGCCGCCGACGTCGGTCTTCACGTTCGAGAGGTCTGTCGAAATTCCGTTGACCTGCTGCGCCGTCTGCTTCTCCGCAGTCTCATCCGCTTGCTCGCGCTCGACGATGGCCTGGGCGCGCTGGTCGAGCTCTTTTTGCGTGAGGCCGACCGATCTGCCAAGCTCATCCGTGGCGACTTTCAATCGAGCGTTGGTCTCGCGCAAATCAGCAGCAAGTTGCGTGTCCTGCTGCTTGGCATCGGCCAGCTCCGTCTGCGCGGTGGATAGCTTGCCGGTTAGCGTGAAGCACCAAATCAAGCTGCCAACGGCGGCCAGCAGCGCGACTGCGATCGCGGCCAACAGAGCGCCGGAGTAAGTTCGGGGCGCGTTTTCGATCTCTTCACTCATGCGTTACCTTTCCTTGACGGACACGTTGTGTAAAGCCAATCATGCCCGGCGTTATGGCACATCCTGTCCGGTTAGACGCTGCATTAAGGGGAAATTGTCGCATTCGATCCGGAAATCCCCATGATTCACAATCTTACCGGCTGGGACGCTCCTACAACGGCCGGGAATCCCATTCTCGACGTTCGCCGAATCTTTAGGATAAAGCGAACGGCCGGGGAAAGGGCCGGCTTTGCAGTCGATCGGCCCAGAGCAGCGACGCCTAATCGCCGTCCCACGTTGCGTGACAAGGTTCCGTGACAAGCAAGGAACGGCTACGCTATAAACATCTTTACCGCATGGTTTGGCGCCGGGCCCCTATTTTGCGGCCCGAAACTCCATCGCAACGGCCAGTTTGTCATTGAAACATCAGGGGAGAAGTTAAGGCTATGTCGACTGCTGTCGCAGGAAAAGGCCTGGAAGGAATTGTCGCCGCGAACTCCGGCATTTGCTGGATCGATGGAGACGCGGGCATCCTCTCCTATCGAGGCATCGACATTCACGAGCTGGCCGAGCATTCGACATTCGAAGAGACCACCTATCTGCTGTGGAATGGAACACTGCCCAACGAAACGGCGCTGCGCGAGTTCCAATCGCAACTGGCGCAGGCGCGATCGCTCGATCCGCGCGTGATTGATTTGATGCGCAGCTTTCCCACTTCGGCCACCCCGATGGAGGTGCTGCGAACGACTGTCTCGGCGCTGAGCTTCTACGACCCCGACGAGAGGGATAACTCCCACGACGCAAACGTGCACAAGGCTTACAACCTGACGGCGCAGATCGCAATGATTGTGGCGATTTACGATCGGCTGCGTAAGAGTAAAGAAATTATCCCGCCGGATCGCTCGCTCACTCATGCCGGGAATTTCCTGTGGATGCTCAATGGCGAAGTGCCTTCAAAGACGGCCACCCGAACTTTGGATATCGCTCTGATTCTTCATGCAGACCACGAATTGAACGCTTCCACATTCGCCGCTCGCGTCATCGCCGCAACACTCTCCGACATTCATTCCGCAATTACCGGCGCCATTGGCGCGCTGAAGGGACCGCTGCACGGCGGAGCCAATGAAGCTGTGATGCGGCTGCTGCTGACCATCGACAAGCAGGGCGCCGATCCGGTCGATTATGTGAAGAACATGCTGACGGCGAAGCAGAAGATCTCCGGATTCGGGCATCGCGTTTATAAAACCGAAGATCCGCGAGCCACGCACCTGCGCAAGATGAGCGAACAACTAGGCAAGGATGCGGGCCAGCCGAAATGGTTTGATATGTCGCGGGCGATCGAGCTTTACATCAACAAGGAAAAGAAGCTGAACGCCAATGTGGATTTTTATTCGGCTTCGACCTACGCGACACTAGGCATCGATATCGACCTCTATACGCCGATCTTCGCGGTAAGCCGCATCGCTGGCTGGGCCGCGCACGTGATCGAGCAACTGGACGACAACCGGTTGATCCGGCCGCGCGCCGAGTACATCGGGCCGGTTTATCCATCGCGGTGGATTCCGGTCAACGAGCGCCCGTAAGCAAAACCACTCAGGCTCCCAGGAAGATTCATTCTTCACCGCTAACCCAATTGCGCGCTCGTGCTATTCTGCGTCTCCGGAGAATTCCGGGGGTGAAAGGACGGCGAGAATGATTCTCGGACTTAGCATTGCTGGATTTACCGTTTTCCATGTGATTCTGAGCCTGGTGGGGATCGGCACGGGATTCGTCACGGTTTTCGGACTGATTAACAATCGGCTTCTTCCTCGGTGGACCGCGCTTTTTCTGATCACCACGATTCTCACCAGCGTGACTGGATTCCTTTTTCCGTTCCACGGGTTCGATCCCGCGATTGGGGTTGGAATTCTCTCACTGATTGTCCTATTGCTGACGACGATTGCGCTGTACGGCGGAAAGCTCGCAGGCGGCTGGCGCGGGACATACGTTATTGCCGCAGTCATAGCCCAGTACTTCAACGTCTTCGTGCTTTTTGCGCAGCTGTTTGCAAAAATTCCCGCGCTGAAGGCCATTGCGCCAACTCAGTCGTCGCCTGCCTTTGGGCTCACGCAATTGGTGGTGCTGGTGGGTTTTATTGTGCTGGGAACTCTTGCATTCAAACGGTTCCGCGGGGTTTTGCCTTAGATTCCTTTCGATAGCGGAGTAGTTAAGCGGCTGATGAGCCAGTCGATCGCTGCGCCCTCGTCTTCGATCTCGACGCGGAGTTGCGCCGTTTTCAACGGAAGGGACCCTGGGAGGCTGGCGGCGAGCGCGCCAATGCGCACGCGATCTTTTTCCGTGGTGAGCAGCGTAGTAGCTCCGGCGTTGCGGGCATGGGATTGGATGCGAGCAAGATCGGCTGCGGTGTAGTCGTGATGGTCTGCAAACGCCGTCTGGCTGACAAGCTTCACGCCAGCCGTTTCGAGGCCCTGAAAAAACTGATCCGGGTGTGCAATGCCGCAAAAGGCGGCGACCGGGCCGTCAACTTGCGGGATTTCCATGCGGCGGCGTACGCGCCAAATCTGAGCCTTCCAACCGCGTTTTCTTATTTCAATTTCGACATCAGCTTCGTCGGCGGGAATCGCGACGACGTGCGCGCGCTCCGCCGAATGTAGCGGCTCGCGCAAATTGCCGGCGGGTAGCAGATGGTCGGCCAGGTCGCGGGCACTTAGGAGCAGAATGTCGATGTCGCGCGCGAGCTGGCGATGTTGAAAGCCGTCGTCAAGGATATGAGCTTTGAGCCCGAGGCTTCTATTGGCATCTTGCGGCGCTTTGGCAGCCTGTTCCGCGAGCAGACCGGCGTCATAGCGTTCTGTCGCGACATAGACAGGAACATTCGCCTCACGCGCAATGAGTAGCGGCTCGTCGCCGAATTCTTCTGCGGTGCCATCCGGGTTGACTGCGAGGGGAAGCGCGGAACGCCGGCCGTAGCCGCGCGAAAGCACGTCGATGTGCAGGCCGCGTGCAGAGAGAGCTTTGGCAAGCGCGATTGTGAGTGGAGTCTTCCCCACCCCACCCGTGGAAAGATTGCCAATGCTGACCACGGGCCACTTGAGCCGCCGCACCGGCTTAAGTCCCGAGCGCAATTGCAGCTCGCGCAGCGCGAGGCCAAGCCTGTAGACAGGCACGAGGGGCCAAAGCAGCGGACGCGCGGCGGGGGTTGGCGGTTTCATAGCACAAACTTCATTCTCTGCTCACGCCATCTGAGTCACTGTTCTCGTGAGGGATGCCGTCCGTCGATTGCTCAACTTCAGCGTCCATTGGTTCGCGAGCATCGCGCCAGGCTTCACTCTCGTAGATTGCGGTCTTCGCTTCTACAAGACTTATTCCCAGATCCGAGCATAGAACGACAAGGGACTCGGCTGGACTTTTTCCCTTGCTCCGAAGGAAAGCCAGAATGGTATCAATTCCTTTTCCCTGTTCATTTAAGCGGCGCACTTCGCTCGAAATTGGTGGGTCTATTGGACTCATTTCCGGGAATTGTTGTTCCGGCTCGCCCAAGAGCTTCCTTAATGCCTTCAGGCAGCGATCGGTTGCGCCGGCCTCGCGGTCGAAGACCTCCTTTGCCCGCGCGCCCATGGCTTGGGCGGCGGCGCGGTTGCCGAGAAGCTCAATGAGGGCCGAGCCCAATTCTTCCTTCGCGGCGATGCGCAGCGCGTCGTGGCTGCGCAGGCTGTCCACAATGGCGGTGAAGTTCTCGTAGTGCGGGCCCATGACGATGGGAACTGCGAACTGTGCCGGCTCAAGCGGGTTGTGGCCGCCAGCGGGAACGAGGCTGCCGCCCACAAATGCAACAGAGGCCAGCGAATAAACAGAAGCCAGTTCGCCGATGCTGTCGAGCAAAACGATTTCGCCGGGACGAAGCGCGCGACGTGCGAGCGGCGCGGCTGATGACGCAGCGGACCAATCGGAACGCTTGCTCCATAGAACGCCGGATTTTTGGAGCGTGGCTGCGACGGAGCCGAAGCGCTCGGGATGACGCGGCGCGAGGACGAGAACAAGTTGCGGATCTTCAGCGATCAGACGCGGCCACGATTCAATGAGCTCGGATTCCTCGCCCTCGAGCGTGCTGCCCGCGACGATGAATCGCAGGCCGGCAGAAATCGACCGCAAATAGCGCGTGGCTTCAGATTCCTGCGCCGCGCGCACATCGAATTTAAGATTGCCGGCGATGGAAACGCAATCGGGCAGGCAGCCGAGCGCGAGCAGGCGGTCGGCGTCAACCTGGCTCTGTGCAAGCACGCGGCTGAGACGAGAAAGCAGCGGACGCCAAAAAAGGCGAAGCTTGCGGTAGCGCGGCCATGAGCGATTGGAGATGCGGGCATTGACCACCACGACGGGAATTTCGCGGTGAAAACAACCGTGAAGCAGATTGGGCCAGAACTCCGTTTCAGCCAGGATGAGCAGGCGCGGCTGGAGCGCGTTGAGATAGACGTTGACGGCCCAGGGAAGGTCGAGCGGACAGTAGAAAACGAGATTCGAAGCGAAGCGCTCGCGGGCGAGTGCCTGGCCAGTACGAGTGGTGGTCGAAACGACGATCGAGTAGCCGGGCAGCGCAGATTCAAGCGCCTTGACCAGGCCCGTAACGGCGAGAACTTCGCCGACGGAGACGGC
>Ga0182024_10013632_pt1 | contig 15831 bp, 16 predicted proteins | sample P32metaG_FD_120480 | JGI IMG/M metagenome (GOLD analysis project Ga0182024, IMG submission 120480) | Permafrost microbial communities from Stordalen Mire, Sweden - P3-2 metaG (Illumina Assembly) | ecosystem: Environmental > Terrestrial > Soil > Wetlands > Permafrost | place: Sweden: Stordalen... | reverse complement strand
GTTTGAGGTTCGCGCGGAACGTATCCGCTCTTTCATACATGACTCCGTCCGTATCAATCCAGGTAAACTCCTCGTCGAGCATCTTCTTGATCGCGGCCGTGTCTCCCTTGTCATAAGCCGCCGCGAGCGCCCGATCGGCTTTCACAATTGCGTCTTCCTCGCCTGGCTTGCTGGTCTGCGCAGCCAGCAATCCCGCGGATACAGCACAAACCGCTAGCGCGATAGGTATGAACCGTTTCATTTTCAGTCCCCTCCTCGGGACAAGGCGTACAGAGTCCCAACCCCCGCATGCTACACCCGTCGTGCCCCGCTGAAAGCATTAAATGCGTATCGGCCTTCCCGCGGGCTTAGTAGCGACTTCGAACCGATTAGTCAGATTTGCTGCGGGGGATTTCTCCGTGGGATCGCCACTGCCTGGGAAACGGTCTAATCAGAAGTGGCTACCACCCATGGAGAACGCGACGACCAGCGGCAGAGCAACAGGTATGGATCATCGAACAGGATCAGTTATTTCCGCTGGGGGTACTGCTTTTCTGGAGTCGGAATTCGCGAGTACCGGAAGCAGCACTGTGGTAAGCAACAAAGCGAAGAATGTGCCGTCGAATGCGGACATCACCAGCGTAAACAGTGGAAACAATAGCGTGCCGAAGACGAAGAACCGCCAGGCGTCAGGCTGAGTGAGCCCGCCTCCGCAAAAACTCGAACTGAATGTCAACATCGAGGGACCAGTAATCCAGATTCCCAGCACCGCAAATACCGCGGCCGACAGCCGCCTCTCCTGCAAAAGCGACGGCCACAAAAATGTGCGAAAAAAAAGGATTGTCGCCAGCGGTAAGAGAACCGTAAGACCGATCACAACGAAACCCGAAAAGCGGTACGCGACGATCCAGTGGACTACGACGTTGGGAGTCCAAAACACCAGCCCTCCAAGAACAGCGTAGGCCAATCCCTTGGCAGCGCGAATTAATTTCGCTTTCATGGTCACACTCATCCGCGACGATGCTTGTCAACGCCTCTAAGGAAAAGATGTTGGTGGCACGCGCCGCCGGGTCGCATGTTCGAAACTGTATGCCAGCTCGAGTAATCTTGGCTCAGAGCACGCGGTGCCGGTAAAAGCCACGCCGAGAGGTGCAGGCTTTGCGGCAAAACCCGGCGGAAAAGGGATGGCGGGCGTATTCGGAATCGTTCCGAATGGAACAATTATAGTGGGATATCCTGCTTTGGCTGCGATGGCAGCGCCGCCTGCGCCCGGAAAGATCAGCGCATCCAGATTGTATTTCTTCAGTGTGGCGTCAATTCCCTCCGCGCCTGCCAGCCTTAGATCCTTTGCGCGATCACCTTCGTAGCGGGCATGATCGGCCAGGAGATCCATCTCGTCGGAAATGTCCAGCTGCGACTGGCCATACTTGATTGCGCCTGCTTTCGCATGAGCGAGGTTGAACTCACGAAGCTCAGTGAGCGACTTTACGGGAGCCGCTGCGCCAAGCGAGTCCAGCCACTTATTGAAATCGCGCTTCATTCCGTACTTAAACACAACAGAGCAGTTGGCATCCTTGCCCTTTGCGTTTTCGAGGCCGGAACAGGTATTCCACTTCAGCAGATTATTCTGCGGATCGATCGCGACGATGCTGGGTATGTCCGCAGGATCGACAATGACTGCGCCATGTTGTTTCATCGCCGCGATCGCTTCGCCCATTACTTTTGTCCAGTTGGGATTGGCGCCCTCAGGAGGCACGGCGTCTTTCTCGCCGGGCGGCACGAAAGGATCGTAATAGAAGGCGCGAGGAATTCCGATGCGCGCTCCCTTGAGGCCCTCTGGCTTGAGAAACTTGCGGTAATCGCGGCCAGGTGGCGCAGCGCATTTCTGCGTGGCCGGATCGTTCGGATCCGGGGCCGCGCTCTCCAGGACTCCTAACATGATCGCTGCATCCGTGACGGTCCTGGCCATGGGCCCTGCCGTATCCTGATCGGCCGTAATCGGAATGATGCCATAACGGCTGATGCGGCCCACAGTCGGCTTGATGCCCACGAGCATGTTCTGATTCGACGGGCTCAGAATCGAGCCGGACGTTTCGCTTCCCACATTTGCGGCCCAGAAGCTTGCAGCCGTGCCCACGCCGGAGCTCGATCCGCCGGTTGTCAAGACCGGACGGCCGTCGAATGTATCGGCGCGCGGATCGCGCCGGGGATCGTAAGGATTCATGCTGTATCCGATGAGCCCGTTGTAACCGCCGGGCATCGGCGTCGGGCCGCCCGCCACCCAATTGGCAAGTTCCGTCATGGTCGTTTTCGCGAGGATGATGGCGCCCGCATCGTGCAGATTTTTGGTTAGCGTGGCTTCGTATGGCGGGATAAGACCGGAAAATGCGAGTGCGCCGCCAGTCGTGGGCATTTCGACCGTGAGCATGTTGTCTTTGAGCGCCACCGGAATGCCGTGCAGCGGTCCACGCACTTTGCCCGCCGCGCGCTCCCGGTCGCGCTCGTCTGCTTGGCTCAGAGCGTTGGGATTTACGGCGATGACCGCGTTTAGCCTGCTGTTATAAAGGGCGATGCGCAGCAGGTACTCGGTTACGAGTTCACGCGAGGTGACTCGTCCCTCGTTCATCGCTGCTTGCATTTCCGGGATGGTCGCTTCAACAACGCTAAAGTGCCGCCGGCTTGGCGGCGCACTCGTCCCAGGACTATGCGTCTGCCCATACGAAGTAGTGGCGGCGGAGAACAGTAGCAGCGCGAAAATCACCAGCTTCATAGTGGCCGATTCTATCTCAAGCAACAATGAATCCGACAATTACTTGCGATGTCACCAACGCAATTATTTGAATGCGTATAACTGGATTTGCAAATTGGGCTAGCCGGACCTTCTCACCGCAGGAACGGGACCGCGCCGTCCCAGTGCTCAAACGGTGCGTCCTAGCAAGGTGACCAAGCGGGTATGCCTTCAAAATCTCAAAGCACAGTTGGCAAGAATTGCGATGAGGCAAACCTGGGAACGCCAATCTCCTGATTGGCGGTGGCAAAACGCCAATCAGGAGATTGGCGTCCCCAGAAAACTTGCAATCCCGTGAGAAATGCAGGCTGGCTGCTTGCAAAAAAGCGCTGGTTCCGACAGCGAAGACACCATTCCCCATGGGTCAATTCCGCAACGGAGAATGATGCCTCTGATTTATGGTTCGAGCGAGGCCAAATAAGCAGTGATGGCCACGATGTCGTCCTCATTAAGATTCTGGACCACGGGGCGCATCAGTTGAGTGCCCGGTCCGTTGCGTGCGAAATGCTGAATTTCGTAAAGCTGGCGAGCCAGATAGCTGGGCGAACGGCCGGCGAGCGGCGGGAAATTTCCGTTACCCTTCAATGCCTCGCCATGGCACGCGGCGCAGGCCACAGTCTTTCCATTTCCGCCTCGCACGACCAGGTCCTCGCCTCGCTTGATGCTGCCCGCGGGCACATAAGCAATCCACCCGGACTTGGGATTCCGAAAGGTCTCGGATTCCTCAAGGTTCACGGGAACCTCCAATATGCGGTTTCCCAGACGCTCGGTTTCGTTGCCTTCATTGACGGCATAGAACATGCCCGTGTTGTGAGTCTTGGGCACGATATCGCCCTCGATCACTTTGATCCACGGGGTCATTTTCATCGACGCAAAGTAATCGGCAGCGGCCTTAGCCTCTTCCTCCGTAAGTCCGCCGGCATTTCCGGCCATTGTGGCAGTGTTTCTCTTGCCCGGATCGCCGGCTTTTCGGGCCCCATTCTTAAAATCGTCAAGCTGCTCCAGAATGTAACCGGCAGGCAGCCCGGCCAAGCCGGCGTTTTCAGGGCGGCCCTTGCCGTTCGGCAAATGGCACCATCCGCAGGCTCCGATCCATGGGTTTACCCCAGGTGAGCGGCGGTGCCGCACGATCTCTGGCATAGGCGGGTGCTCGTTGGGGAACCAGTCGAAAACGTTGGCGCTATCGCGCATCTGCTTCGTGGTGTATGCCTGCGTGCTACCCGCAACGTGCTTGGGCGTGTCGTCGTCCGCCGAGGGCACCGGCGGCGGCGCGGGAGGAGGCGCATCGGCCACGGCATAAGCCCATGGGACGGGATGCTGCGCCGCCGGGGGCTGGCCTTGAGCATGCACGGGCGGCGCTGCCAGCGTCATCGCTGAACACAGAGCCAGAACTGCAATCACAGCAAGGAGATGCGGCCTAATACGATTCTCCATAAAAGCCTCCAAATTGCACTGCGGTCCTGCCATTAACAAAGAATTCAATCACGACTGCCTGCAAACTTCAAGACGCCCAAGCGGCACAGGGGTTACTTTGTCGTCGTAACGCGCGACGTAACCGTGGCCGGCTTAACGAATTTTTCCGCGGCCACCGCCGCATTCGGCATGACGCTGGTCAGTTCGGTGGTGGATTGCCCGTCCACCCAAGTCGCGGCTATTTTAAAGGGCATCTTGACACCGGAGCCCGGAACCAGCCGATAATCAGAATAGTCAATGTGCAGAGGAGTAACACCAACCACCGTTTCGAGCAGGCGCGTCTGCCTCACGAGCAACCCCGTGGTCTTGTCAAAATACAGTTTCACGCGTGTGCCGCCGGGGGCGGTCCCTTCCACAACTTGGACCGTGTGAGTGTTGAGCGTGACCGGCGGAAAACCCACATGCAGATTGCTCAAGTCTTGTTTGAGCAGCGTGGGAAAGGCAATGTCCGCGTCCATTCTGGCCCCGTCAAGATCTCCGCCACTCAGGACGATCGGCGAGAGCGGCTTGTCCGCTGCAGCGACCCAACCTTCGTGCCCGTCGTAGGCCGCCGAGTTATCTCCGCCCAGCAAATGGTTGACCGTGCCTCGTTGATTGGGAGCCTTGCCAAAAACTTCCGCGGGAACTTTCTTAAAGTCGGTGTCGAACCCGGAGTACGTTCCCTTGGCGGTGAAGCTGTTCAGCTTGGCCAGTTGCTGCGCTCCGCCCACAGCCTGAATGAACTTATCCAGAATTTGCGTGGCGGCGTCCGGCGCAGCGGCAGCTTTGGGCAACATCTCGACTCGATCCGGATCTGCGGTTGGCGGAGGGCCGTATTGCTCGTCGAGACTGGGCACAACTTCAGGAATTTGATAACCGCGATGGCAGGTGAAGCAGGTCACCTTTCGCATGGCGCCGAAGTCCGAGCGATTGATGAGATTCTCCATCAGAACCATGCGGCGCGCGGTGTTCTTCAGAGGCGTGTCGTCCGCATAACGGCTCCAGTCGCCGGCGCTTTCCGTGACGTGGCAGTCGGTGCAGTTCATGTTCAGAGAGGCGGCGAAGAAGCCCATCGTTCCCATGAACTCGTCCACCGGAATGCCGCGCAGCACCTGGATGTTTTTGAACACGTCCTGCGACATTTGCGGCTTCTGGCCGCCGCCGGACATTACGGATTGGCTATATGATGCAGTGGTAACCAGGAGGCACAAGATCGTGGTTCCCATGGCACAACGGATTGCCCGCCTGAATTGCAAATTCATTTTGCCTCCCTCTTTCGCCACGCGCGATACGCGCGGAGCCGTCCGGCGATCGAAGCAGATCGGAGCATGCGCGGTCTCACCCATTCCATTATTGCGCCGCGCGCAACAATTTGAAAATTTGCTCCGGTTGATTCGGCTCGCCGACACTATACGCTTGCCGGGTTCCGCGTGCAATGGAAGTGTGCTTGCCGCGACAAGCCTCTCAAACCATTGCGGACTGGGCCGCCCGAGTATAAATTATGGCTCGACCGGACCGGCAAATTGAGTTCGCAGCGATTCTTCATTTCAAATTTAACCTGGCGGTGGTGGCGCAGCATGCGCCCGCTCTCCTCGAAAAGGGTATGCAATGCCCGTAAACCAGTGGATCGATGTACATGCGCATTTCTTTCCACCTGAGAGGCAGGAGGTGCGCGAGGCTCGCCGCGTTTCCATGAGCGAAGCAGGTTGGATACTCTCGGAGCCCCCTCGATGGGATCCACAAACTACGCTGAATTACATGGACCGAACCGGGATCGCCATGCAGATGCTCAGCAACATTCCTAAAACTCTGGGCGCGCTGCGCTCTTCCAACGAATACGCGGCATCTTTGGTGAAGGAACACCCGGCGCGCTTCGGACTGCTCACTGCTTTGCCCACCGACAGCCCGGACGATGCCATCGCCGAAATCAATCGCGCTTCCCATGAACTTCATACAGACGGGTATGCAGTTACGTGTCACTATAATGGCATCTACCTGAGCGATGCTCGACTCGACCCCGTGTGGAAGGAATTGGATGGCCGCCACGCAGTCGTGTTCGCGCACCCCAACGCTTACGCTCCCGCCGCCATGGGCCGCCCCGCTGCGCTGGTTGAGGTGGCCTTCGAGACGGCGCGAACCGTAGTCGACATGCTCTATGCGGGTACATTCCGCAAATTTCCGAACATCACTTTTGTCCTGGCGCATTGCGGCGGAGCGCTTCCGGCGCTTTCCGGCAGGCCCATGATTCTGGGCCACGAGAGTTGGATCGCCAATCCTAATGAAGTGACCGCTGCCGAGTTTCGCGCTCACCTCCGGGGCATTTATCTGGATACAGCCGCCACGTGTCCCGCCACGCTGGGGCCTGCCTTGGCAATGACCACCCCTGAACATCTTGTGTACGGTTCGGATTGCGGCGTCCCCTGCACGACTGAAGCAACCATGCAGGCAAACCTCGATGCGCTGCTCAGTTACGCAGGCCTTTCGCCAGGGCAAATCGAGGACATCGGCCACAATGCGCTTCGGCTGTTTCCATGCGCGGCGGAACGAATCAAGAATGGGAGGTAGCGAGGTTTCGATCATCATCTGCTCGATACACTCGCGCGAGTTGGTGGCAAGGTTTTTGTGGCGCCGGCGTCCCGCCGGCGGTCTTAATTTTCGTGCCGCCGCGCAAAACCGCCGGCGAGACGCCGGCGCCACAAAACTACGCACTTCAATAATGATTTGTGAAGAATCCACCTTTTGTGAATTTGGGCTTATACTGATGCAACACTTCGATCTTCAACAGAGAAGGAGAATTTTCTCATGGACGGAAAATGGTTTCCATCGGCAATGGCGCGGCGATTATTTCTTACTCGTCTGTGCGTGGGTGCGGGAGTTGCAGGAGCGGCAGCGCTTCGTTCCCCTGCGGCGATGCCTCAGGCTGCAACCGATGCGCAATGGAAGCCGGCACGCCATGCGCAGGACGATTGGTACGACAAGATTCCCGGCACGCATCGCTATGTGTTTGACACCTCGACGGCGGATGGCATTGGCTGGTCGCTGCAATTTGCCACCAATTATTACACCACTAGTGAGCAGGCCTACGGCCTGAAGGACAGCGACCTGGCTGTAATCATCGTGGCACGCCATAAGGCCACGTCGTTCGCATACAACGACGCGATTTGGGCCAAGTATGGCAAGCAGATCGCCGAGCAGGCCGAGTTTGTGGATCCGAAAACGAAAGAGGCGCCGAAAATTAATGTGTATGGTCCGGCCGGCGAAACGGCGCAGGCCGGAAAAATGGAGGCGCTGATCAAAAAGGGCGTGCAGTTTGCCGTATGCTCAACGTCCACGCGAGGCATCGCCACAAGAATCGCCAAGGCCAACAGCCTCGAAGTCGACAACGTGGTCAAGGAAATTACTTCGAACCTGATTGGCAACGCGCGCATGGTTCCAGCAGGCGTGCTGGCTGTGAATCGCGCACAAGAGCACGGCTACTCGTTCATTTACGCAACGTAGCGGTTATAAGTGGCATAGGCTTCAGCCTGTGGGGTTTGGTGCCCTGCACGATCGACCGTACAAGGACAAACCCCCGCAGGCTGAAGCCCGCGCCACGTAAAGCGAGTTCCCCAACAGCATTCTTAATTTCAGGTTTTGCATGGAACAGGAGCTGCCATGCTGACGCGACGAAACTTTGTAACGGGAGCAATCGCCACGGGGGTTCTGTTGAGCTCGCAAGACGCTTTTTCAAAAGCTTCGCAACCGGCAACAGCGGTCAACTTTGAAATTCCGCCGCGCGCCTGCGATTGCCACACGCACTATTACGGCGACCCACAAAAATTCCCGCTTTCGCCGCAGCACGTAAATACGCCCGAAGGCACAATCCCCGAAGAAATGTCCATGCTGCACCGCGCATTGCACATTGAGCGCGTGGTGATCGTTACGCCCAGCGCCTATGGCCTCGACAATTCCGCAACGCTATATGGCATGAAAGCGCGCGGCGCGAATGCGCGCGGCATCGCTGTCGTCAGCGACAAAACTCCCGAAAGCGATTTCGACTCCTTGACCAAGGCCGGCTTCCGCGGCGCGCGCATCATTTCCGGATTTTCCGGCCCATCCGATCCCGCCGGAGTTCGCCCGCTTTACCAGGCGGCCATGGACCGCTTCAAAAAGTACAATTGGATGATCGAACTGTACACCAACCTGGCAGCGATCTCGGCCATCAAAGACATGGTGCGCACTTCGCCGGTGCCAACCGTGTTCGATCATTTCGGCGGCCTGGACCCAATGCTGGGCCTCCAGCAGCATGGCTTCGCGGATCTTTTGGAACTCATTCGCACTGGGAGCGCCTACATGAAAATTTCCGCCCCCTATCGATCTTCAAAATTGGCCCCGAATTATCCCGACATGGCGCCGTACGCCAGAGCTTTGATCCAAGCCAATCCCGACCGCGTCCTTTGGGGGAGCGATTGGCCGCATCCCGATTCGACACCCTATCCCGGCCGAAAGCCCAGTGACATCATGCCGCTGTTCAAAGTGGACGACGGCATCCTGCTGAACCAACTCGCAGTTTGGTCGCCCGACCCGGCCATCCGTCAAAAAATTCTGGTCGACAATCCAGCGCGGCTGTACGGGTTCTAACGCTGCTTTGGCGGGACCCTCCCGCTCACTTGAAAACCGAGCTCGCGAGCCTCTATTCCGCGCGGCACAACGAAAAACTTAACACAGAGGTCACGGAGCAAAGCAGGGAGGAAACCGCGAGACGGGGAGGCGAGGATCGCAATGTGGGTCGTGCATTCTCCGTGCCCTCATCTTTTCTCTGTGCTCTCTGTGTTTAGAATTTCGGGTGTCGGGCCGAGGTACAGTAAGGGGCGACTGTGCTACTTATTATTTCGCGGGCTTTGGCGTCGCTGGATTTCTGATTCTTTGCGCGAATTCGTTTTCCTGGGACCACACGCAGGGCAACTCTTCAATCTCTTCGTGCGGCTTGAGTTTAAGGGTCCTTTGAGGGACGACGATCGGCTTGGTGTATGCCATCGGGTCGCTTACCGTCATGTCGTACAGAATTGTGTCGTGATCCACGCGACGATAGCGCTCGGTGACGCGCATGGCTTCACTGTGCGGAAAACCCGTGGGACCAAGCCATGTAGTCTCATTGAAGCCTGCCGATTGCACCACAAACGTGTCATCTACTTCCCAATGCCCGATTGCATATCCGTACCACGCCGGATCGGCATCGGGGGGAAGCGCGCGTCCATCGGTCCAGATGGGGCGCCACTCATGTTCGCGTTCCCAGAATTGCAGCATACGGCCCGGCGCGGAAACAAATTCCTGTGGCGTGGGCATGAACATAATGCGCGGGAAACCGATTGGATCGCATTGCAGAATGGGATCATTCCCTCCCGGAGCGCCTCGTGGCCCATAGCCAGGCTTCTCTGTGTCGAACCTGGCTTTTGCCCACGGCGTCATAGGAGGCATATCCTTGTCCGCGACCATGCTATCCGCGCCGCCGCTTCCTTGATATTGCCAGACTCCGGTCAGGTCGCGCTTTGGAGCGGGCAAGGATGCAGATTTCGCAGGCGATTGTACCTGTGGGGGAGTGGACTGTGCAGGCACGGAAGTTGGCCAGACGCTCGCCGCTGCAAACGCGGCTATCATGTAGGCTGGCAGAATCATTGAGCGAATGCGCACCTAGCTCCTCCTGCGGCCCGCGAAAAAAGGATGCAGCCGGCTGTATGGGAATTTCCTGTCCAAGGCGGAAACCGCCGAACTATCGATCCGAACGATCGCTACCGGATGCTCATCTTCAAGATGCGCCCATCGGCAAAAACCACTTTCCCGTCGGTGTTCCCGGAAAATCCCACCGGCGCACCGTTTTTAGCGGGAGCGAGCGTGACAGTGATCTGGTCCCCAGGGTGCAATGAAGTCCTGGTCCAATCGTTCCGGCGCATGATACCCGGACTCTGGCTTTCAATGGCCCAATTGACGACCTTACCCTTGTCATCCTTGACGTCCATGAAAATCTGGCAATGCGGGTTGGACCAAATAAACTCTGTCACGGTGCCGGTGAGGTTGATCCAATGCGCCTCATCGTAAGCGGAATTTCCGTGATGCGCCCACAGCGGAGCACACAACATAAAAATTCCCGCGCTCAATGCGATTGCAGCGACCAGCTTAATTTTCATAAGGCTACCTTCTAACTTGAATCGATCTCATAAATAATCCTTGTAGATCACGTCCTCACAGGCCGCGGAAAAAGTACTTTTTGTCATCCCGAGCGAAGCGAGGGATCTGATTTTCTTCTCGGCTTCCAAGAAACAGCAGATTCCTCGGGCAAACCCGGCCCTTCGGAATGACATGGTGCGAGTTTTTCCGCAGCCTGTTCGGGCTTGACGTTCAGCGCCCTTAAAATCAAGTGCTTTAGCCCCTGACAGTCGATCAACTTTGTCGGCCAGCCATTTATCAGATAATTTCATTTAACTTCGATCGGCGCATTCTTGATTGGACGAGCCGCCAAGAGCCCACTCCATGTCTCTAAAGATCAGGGAGTTCCTTGCCGTTGGAGAGCACGATCTTTTTGAGACGCAGAATGTTGGTCCCGTTCTTGGCTCGAAATCCAACAGCGGTAATCACGTCGCCGGGTTTGAGTGTGGTCTTGTCCCAGCCGCCATTGCGCACCAGCATGGCCGGGCTTCTCGCTTCGCAGACCCACGTTTCGACCTCGCCCTTGTCATTTTTCGTTTCCAGTGTGATCTGCGTGTGCGGGTTGATAAACTCAAACTTGGTTACGGTAGCCTTCACCGTGAAGAGTTTTTCCGTGTCGTAATTCGTTTCCCCATGATGCGCAAAGATCGGCGCTGAAACAAAAAGCGCGCTAAGTGCTATTGCCGCCAAAAGAGCCGCCTTTTTCATAAAGAAAACCTCCCGCAAAATGCAATTCGTTCTGGGCACGCGTTTCCAGTGAAATTTCACGTTTGGTAAGTGACTGCAGGAAATATCCCACTGGTATTGCAAACCTGTCAATCCCAAAGTCGCTACTTCGCCGGGGTGGTCTCCTGCTTCTCAATACTTTCAAAGCTGGCAATATCCTCGCAGAATTCTTCCGCCAGGGTCCACGTGGGCTTCAACGCGAAAACGATCCGTCCTGTCCACGGTTTGCTGTAGGCCTTGGGATCGTCGATGGTGATGTCATCCTGCAGATGATCCCGATCCAGGCGCCGAATGTGCTCGATGACGTGCAGCGCCTCGCTGTGCGGATGCCCGATGCGGTCCAGCCACGTTTTGTCATTGAAATTTACGGTGTCGGCAACCAGCGTGTCTCCCTCCCAATGTCCGACGGAATCGCCCATCCACAAGGGACCGAGCGCGGTGTCGTGCGCGCGGCCATCGGTATGAATCTGGTGGCGCATGGAGTCCCACTCGAACAGCATGATGACTTCGCCCGGCACCTGAACGATCTGCAATGGAAAGGCATGGAAAAAAGCGCGCGGAAATCCCGTGGGAGAGCAATTGCGATAAATGGGATCGTTGGTTTCGTCGATGGGAACTGCGTGAGTGCCGAAGGAAGATTTTGCTGCCTTGAACTGGGCCTCGCCCCAGGCCGTCATGGGTGGCTCTTCCTCGGTGAGCTCATAAATCCAATAGCGTTCCAAGACCGTGCCCGGCCTGGGACGATCTTGCATCCAGACGCCTGACAAATCATGCGGATTAAACGGTGCTGGGGCTGCGGGTGCCTCGGAGGGATGCTTGGTTTGCGCAGACGCCGTCCTTGAAAATCCCAGGACCATGGCCAACGCCAGAAGGAAACCCAGCAACCGCTTTCGCAATGCGATCGCTCTTCCAATTCTTACTTTCATCAGCCATCCGGAGTTTAATTTGCGCGCATGGGAAGCCCGCGCTACGCCATGACTACTTCTTCGCTGGAGCGGCCGCGTCTTCATCAATCTTCTCGAAACTTTCCTGATCCTCGCAGAATGATTCGGCCAGAGTCCACTTCGGCTCGAGGGCGAAGATCTGATGCGCGGTCCATGGCTTCGAGTAGGCTTTGCTGTCTTCGATGGTGAGATCGTCCACCAAATGGTCGTGGTCCACGCGCCGGATGCGTTCGATCACGTGCAGACCTTCGCTGTGCGGGTGCCCCATGCGGTCGAGCCAGGTCTTGTCGTTAAAATTCAGCGTGTCGGCCACCAGCGTATTCCCCTCCCAATGTCCCACCGAATCGCCCATCCACAGGGGGCCGAGACTCGTGTCATGGGCTCGCCCGTCGGTATGAATCTGGTGCCGGAGCGAATCGTACTCGAAAAGCATGATGACCTCGCCCGGCGATTGCACGATCTGTAGCGGCAGCGGGTAAAGAAAAATTCGCGGGAAGCCCAGCGGAGTGCAGGTGTGGTAAACGGGATCGTTCGTTTCCGCCAGCGGAAACGCGTGCGGTCCGAAGGATGTCTTGGCGGCATTGAATTCTGCCAAGCCCCATGCCGTCATCGGCGGCTCCTCCATGGTGAACTTATAGACCCAGTAGCGCGCGTCAACGGTGATGAGGCGTGGGTGATCCTGTTGCCAAACGCCCGACAAATCATGCGGATCGAAAGGTTTCCCGGGCGCTTTTTTTTCGGATGGCTGCTTGCTCTGAGCGAGTGCCGCCGGCGCGTAGCTGAGGGCAATCGCCAGCACCAGTGCAATTCCGAGTGGACACTTACACATTTCAGAACTCCCCCGCCAAATCCAATTTCCTTCGTTGAATTCAATGTAGAAGGATCCTGCTCAGCGGAATCCAGATGGCACCAAATATGAGTTGGCCCGGCGCTCGACCCATGGCTCGGCGCCCATTACAATGAAAAAACCATGTGCTCGCCGTGCAACACGATTACAGGTTGTCCTTCACCGTTCCGTCGGCGAGTGTGAGCTTCTGAAGACGCAACACCAGGGCGCCGTTCTTGCCTCGATAACCATAAACTGTGATCACGTCGCCAACCTTGAGCGTGTTCTTGTCCCATCCGCCCGCGCGGACCAGCATGCCCGGGCTTCTCGCTTCACAAGCCCACTTTTCGATCTCGCCCTTGTCGTTCTTTACGTCCAGGCTAATCAGCGTATGCGGATTGATGAATTGGAATTCCGTCACGGTGCCCTTGACCGAGACGATCTTCTCCGTGTCGTAGTTGGCTTCCCCGTGGTGCGCAAAGACTGGAGCTGAAACCCAGCACGCAGCAAAAGCTACCAGCAGAGAGAGTGCGAACTTCTTCATATCCCAAGCCCCCGTGAAATGCGGATCGGGCACACAACCCCATACCAAATTCACTCGTCAATACAGAACTGGCGGACTTCGTAAAATTCTCCACTCTTACCGGAAAGGTGTCAACAGGTTAGTCCACGTCTGCTAATCACCGGCAAATATCCTGGAACCAGCAAAATTGCCCGCGAACATAAGCGTTTACTTCGGCGCAATGGCGCCCTTCCGATCGAAGTTTTCAAAACTGTGCGCGTCCTCGCAGAATTGTTCGCCGAGCGTCCACGTGGGCCTGGGCACGAAATCCAGATGCGCGGTCCAGGGCTTGCTGTAGGCCTTGGGATCCTCGATGGTGATGTCGTCCACCAGGTGATCTTTCTGCACACGTTTGAAATGCTCGACAACGTGCAGGTCCGCGCTGTGCGGGTGCCCCACGCGATCGATCCAGGTCTTGTCGTTAAAATTAACGGTGTCGACGACCAGCGTGTCTCCCTCCCAATGGCCGACCGCGTCTCCCATCCACTGGGGACCCAGGGTTTCATCGTGTTTGCGGCCATCCGTATAGATCGGATGCCTGAGCGAGTCGTACTCAAAAAGGATAATGATTTCTCCGGGCACTTGAACAATTTCCATGGGGAACGGGTGCAGGTAAACGCGCGGCAATCCCGGCGGCGTACAATCGTGGTAGAGCGGGTCGTTGGTCTCCGCCAGAGGATAAGTGTGCAGCCCGAAGGAGGACTTGGCGGCATCGAACTGAGCCTTTCCCCATGCCGTCATGGGCGGCTCTTCCTTGTTGAGCTCATAATTCCAGTAGCGATCTACGACAGGCATGTTGCGGGGGTGATCTTGACTCCACACTCCAGACAAGTCGTGAGGATCGAAGGAACCCGATGCAGCCGGCGTTTCCGTCGCCTTTTTGGTTTGAGCGAACGCCACACTCGAACCAATCATGAAGATGGCTAACGCTAATACCACACGCAACGAACGACTTCCCATTTCCAAATTCCTCCGGGGTCTCAAATTCACTATTCCAAATCGGATGGGACAAAATAGCCCACTTTGTTATTCGGCGCGGAACCGTACCACATGCGGCCCTGCGCATCGAGGAAAAATTCTTTCATCATGTTTTCGGATTGCGCGTAGGGGAACTCGGTGACTTTGCCGGTTTTGGGATTGAGCCGGCCAATAACGTCCATCTCGTCGGACGAATACCAGATGTTGTGATTGCGATCGATCCCCAATGCGTATGGAGTTGCGCGTGGCCCCGGCAAATCGTATTCCTTGAATTCTTGCGTCTTGGGATCGAACCGCCCAATTTTCCCGCCCTGATATTCCGCGAACCACACGATGCCATCCTCGTCAATTTCGATGCGTCGCGGCCAGCCGCCTTTTGTAGGCGGGGCCCATTTGGTCACCTTGCCGGTCTTGGCGTCGACCATGCCGATTTTTCCCTCGGGATAAAATTCGGCGAACCAAACATTTTCATTCTTGTCAAATTCCAAGCCGTAGGGCGAGAAGGTATCCGCAAAATGGGAAAACTCGTTGTTCTTGGGATCGTAAACGGTCAAATTGTTGAACACCGCCGAGCCCCAAACGCGCCCTTTGGAATCGACCCGCACGGTATGTTTCGAGCCGCCATCCTCGAGGCCTTCCATTCCCTGCTTGTAGCTGTCCTGGTATTCCGTGATGAGTTTGGTTTTTGGATCCCAGCGGCCCACTTTGTTTGCGGCTTGCTCAGAGATCCACACGGACCCGTCAGCCGCGGGAACGGCCGAGTGAATGCCCGCGGCAAATGAATTGGGTGCTGTAAATTCCTGAATCGCGCCGGTCTTAGGGTCAAGCCAGCCCAGCGTGTTCGCCGAGCCCATGTCCGGAATCCAAAGTTTGCCGTCTTTGCCGGGCGCGGCGCTGAAGGGCATGCGATTGGGGCCGGGCATGTCGTATTCCACATACTTGATTTTCAAGCCCTCATCGCTGACCGGTCGAAGAGTGGCTTTGTATCCCGGCATGTCGGCGGGAGAGTTCGGCAGCTTCGCTTCCACACCAAACGCGTCATCCAAATAAGTGGCCAGGACGGCGCCGTCCTCATCGTTGATGTGATTGGCGAGGCGCGCGTGGCGCGTGGTGAGCATGTAGTTGACCGCTTGCGTCCAGCCGTCGTGGTCGCGCTTCACCGCAGCCATGCGCGTTTGAAATCCGTGGCAGGCGAAACAATTCCCAGTCAGTATCTCTTTGCCTTTCCCTTCCGGCATCAGCGTTTTCCCTTGATACATGGAAAGATCGCTCCAGCGCACGGGGCTTTCGTGCATCGCGAAATCGAATGAGGAAGAATCGCCCGATGCCAATTTCACTGCTGTGCGCGGGTCAGCCTTGTATCCAGTCGCGGTAACGCGGATTTGATAATCGC
>Ga0182024_10013631_pt1 | contig 15833 bp, 9 predicted proteins | sample P32metaG_FD_120480 | JGI IMG/M metagenome (GOLD analysis project Ga0182024, IMG submission 120480) | Permafrost microbial communities from Stordalen Mire, Sweden - P3-2 metaG (Illumina Assembly) | ecosystem: Environmental > Terrestrial > Soil > Wetlands > Permafrost | place: Sweden: Stordalen... | reverse complement strand
GGCGAGTTCAGTGCAGAATTGATTGCCGTATCAAGCGCCGGCACAACTACAGACCATGAGACGCCACTAACAGAACTGCCAGTCTTGATCAGTATCTGGTTCGCTTGTGCCGAAGTCAGACTAGGAACAATACTTTTCAGAATCGCTATTGAACCTGCCCATAGCGGACTGGAACAGGATGTCCCATAGACATTGTTCTCATACTTGCCAGCCATGATGCACGGCACCGGAGTACCACCGGGAGCTGCGCAAGGGTCGTTGGCAACAGTCGTGAATCCTTTATACACGGTATCGCTGCTGGTAGTAGCTTGAAGTACCACAATGCTTCCTGTGTTGGCATAAGTCCCGGTGTAAGTTCCGGATGTGTCACCAGCAGCCACACAAAATATGTCCCCCTGGTTTACCAGGGTGGTAGCGTAGGATTGGAACTCCGAATAGGCCCAGATAGGCTGAGATGGGTAAGCCGCACCGTAGCTCATACTAACGGGGCCTGGCCCACCGCGCAGAGTCTGGTTGTTGATTGCCCATGTCAGCGCTTCGGCCATCGCAGAAAAACTGGCAGAATCCGGAGAGCTGGCAGAAACGATTCTCAGCATTGTGAGATAACAAGGTTTTGCTACTTGGAACGAACCGAGCCCTGCGATCAGCGTTGAATTGTCCGTCAAAGCACCGGTCAAGCTGCAATCTAACGAGCCCTCTCCCCCTCCATCAACATCGGTCTCATAATCTTTAAGTGACTCCTGCTTAGGCGGATTAACGTCTGCACAATCGTATTGCGTGATGTATGGTCCCAACTCACTATTACTCGTGGCCGGAGCAACGCCGGATGCCAAAATGGTGAGGTAAGCTGGATTAACCTGTTTGTTGAGGTATGCGCTTTGAGCCTGAGGATATCTCATTTGGACCAGATCCCATTGTTGTGGGAAGTCCGGATCATTGGGTGGAACAGCCTGGGCACGTGGAAAGAGTATATTTCGTTGTATTGACCTTATGTTAGGGTCTTTCTTGGCAAAGATTTTACTGAGTGTACCTTCCCTCTGTCCTCGTGCCGGTTGTATTTCCAGCATCGAGAAATCATCACGATTCACGTGATGATCCTTGATCACCTTGACACCGAATTCTTTCTCCAGCCCCGGTATAAAGTTGGTTCGATTTACATGCGGAGCTAAAAAGACAAGTAAATTGTCATTAGCTAAAGCTGGCGCTGTCCCCTGGCTCGGTGCGGCAGGGGCGAAATCAAAAGCTAGCAAGATGGCAAGGCAAAGGGACAGCGAAACTCCAGCGACACGAGAGCTGCGAGGAAGAATACAAACTGTCCGGGCCAGGGCCAGGATTTTTCTACTTGAACTTCTCATAACTGACAGCCCCCATTGGAGTTCGAATTGATATGACGATTGTTATTGAGCACAGTAAGACATCGTTTGCGTCGTCCCAGGAGGATCGGAATCGAGCTCGATCGTGAAAAGAGGATGGTTGGACTCGGGCGGATTAAACGATGAGACTACCTGAAAACCATAATTAAGCAGGCTCGTCTGTACTTGAGAAAATGATGCGGTGGGAATGATAACTGCTCGCAGAATACATTTTCTCGTGTACAGATCTAAGAAAACTCTGGCAATCGAACCAGCAATTGCATGTCCCTGGCTAGAGTCAGCTTGTGGATTCAGTACAGAAATAATGCCCATGGTTCCAGGCTGAGCTTGCAGAGTCTCATAGCGCCAGCAGCCAATGGCATGCGCACTAGAGAAATAGAGGTCTTCGTAGTTGCTTGCAGGTGCTGCTGCAGGCAAATTCTGCTCTGTAACTGAAACTTTCACGACTGGGTATAGCTCGGACCTCGCATAGTTGAGGAAGCCCGGCAGCGTCTCCCCTTTCATGGAGACGACCCATCCATCGGTAGCGGAAGCAGCTTGTGCACATGAATGCAAAACTATGGACGCCATCAATATGACTGTAGAAATTTTGCCAGGTTTGATACTCAAAATCACGACACGCTTGTTTTGATGGGGACGGACTGAAATGTGATTAGAAAGGGCCTTCATTTCACACACCGGATCAGATCTTGGTATCAACCTGGGTAGCCCGTGTAGTAGGTGTAAGGACATGTCTGCGTGGATTTATAATTGGTATACCAGCTGGACCGAAGAACCTACCGATAATGTACCCACGATGAACGGGGTGGACCTCTACCGTTCTTTCAACGGTTACCTGTCCGTCCACCGAGCCACCACCAAGATCGCAAGAAGCTCAATGCAGTCGAATTTACTGCTCATGCTGCTTAGTAAGCGGCTCCCGAAGAACCAAGGTCTCCCTCCACCACATGATTGAGAATAAGAACCACAGGACAACCATCATCACCCCCCGTAAGCTCGACGCGGGATTATCTCTGCTGTAGTGTGCGGTTGTAGGATTAGCTCTTTTTGTAGACTCTGGCCTGGTACCTTCTATTGGTGTCAATGCTATCGTAACATCGGATATTCCTGTTGTTGCAAAGTGTTTAACGGTTCGGCTCTCAATTAACCTACCGCCGTTTCTATCATTTCGTGCTTAAAACCGTTAGAACTATGGCCGAGGAGAGGCGCCATTGGCCGCTGCTGTAGTTGATACCGCAAGAGTATGCCTGGATTGTCTATCAAAAAAATTTTCGACATTAACTGACGAATTCAATCTAACTGCTGAGGGGAGATACTCGCAGCTACCAAAATTAAATTCCCCGTTCTCGACCAAGCGCATTGTGCTTTTGAAGTCTGCATCAGAGGTCAATCGCGCTGGTGATACAGTTCCGTTGACCGGCGCAGGCAGGGATGAGATTTTGAAAGTGAGATCCTTGTCTTCGGGAAGACTGAGCAGCATATTGCCGTAATAAAGATTGCTGACTGGATTGATGTAATTCTGACTTGTATCGGCTTGCCATAATTCGCGATTGGATTCAGGCGCTGCCACGTTCGAGTCGACGTTCTTTACACAGCCCAACTCTAACTGCTTGATCGCTGGCGCCTCAGTCATCACCCAACCAAGATTGACCCATCCAAAATCGCCGCCTCCAGGTTTATTAGTGTTCTTGGTCAGATCGCACAGATCGGCTATTGTTAACTGTGTCAACTGTTTCCTTGCCTGATCAACTTCCTGCGCTCCCTCTCTGGACTCCTCAAGAAGGTGGCTCGCAAACGAGTCTAAGTTGGGGTATTGAGCCGTTTCATGGTAAGCATTGCGGGAATTAAAGACCAACTGCCTGGAAAGTGCCACCATGTTATTCATTTGCCCGGCGCGGTCACCATAATTGGTAATACGTGCGGCAGTCATAGCGATTTTTTCCGACCGATCCTGCTGGCGCTGTTGTACAAAGAACAGCGAGTAAACAATAAACAAAATGATCATGACGATCATGACAATGCCCAACATCAAAATCGTCAATATCAGGGTATTGCCCTTTTGGCAGTAGCTCATTCGCACAGGCGAAAGCCCGATCATGGCAAACAATAGTCCTTCACAACACACCTTCATTCTAAGCAGGACTTAGCTGACGCTGCGCTCCTTCGCACCGGATGGCAGTTGCCATCCTCATCCTACCTCGAACTCGCGGCAAACAACCAGATCTGGACCAGTTGCGAACTTCAGTCCAACGACAGCCAGCGCGCCTAATTCCATTAGAGTATTGACCTAACCTTGCGACCTTAGTAAAATTTAATAAACTGCAATAGGCGGACGTACTACTGGTTGTGCGGCTGGGGCTAGCCATGTTGCCAATGTAGTGGAGCTTGGTAATGCACTTCACGTGCAGATCTGGGATTGACCGCAGCAGCTGTCTGCGAATTCTGGGCAAATGTGTGCCAGATCTTGTTGCGAGCAGCAGATGACTGGTTGGCTGCCGTTCGTCGTGGCTGGCTACCGTTTTGGCAATTCTTATTGAGTGCATTGTTATGCCACCGATCACCCTCAGAGCGTAATACCGTTGAGATTCGGTCTGGCTCAACAAAATCTTGTTAACAATTTCGTCAGTCTCAGGATTCAACTTTGATTCGCCCGCGCTCAAGTTCCTGTCGTTGGCCCTTAATTACGGAATGGCGCAATATGATGAGCGAGTTATCCGCGGCGCTGGTGTCACCATTGACGGTGCAGTGATCGAGGAACAAACGTCCCTCATTAATGGCGACGATGGGACAGTTGATCGTGCAATTTAACAGGCGAATCTCGCTTTTATCGCTTACTCGTATGTAGCCGGCAGTTCCGTCACAAGTACTGTTGGTGATGACCACCTGAGCTTGCATGGAAGCGATTATTTCACCGAATGTACAGTTGCTTATTTCCAGGTGCGCCTGCCTGAGGGGATAGAAGCAAAATGAATGCACAGTCGTGTTGACAAATGACAGCTTGCGATCCGTCAGGTTGAGGACGGCGTCTTTCTGAGGAGCGTTGTCTTTCAAGTCGGCAATTTTGATCGTGTCTGATGCTGGAAACGCCATGCCGGTAGCGCGGATGTCGCTGTTGCGTATAGTGACGTCAGCACCAGGGGTGGTGATCAGTGCCCACATGATCATCGTGCTATCGACAATGGACAAATCCAAACCGGTCTCCGGCGGCAGAACAAAATTCTTGATAAGTTGAGGCGATGGAGGCAATGCCACATCGGCCCTGCGACCTTCGCCCATCCTTAACCAAAGCAAAGTGCCCTGGCAATCGCTAAATTTATAGTGGTTGCCAGACTGAACAACAAACTCGCCTGGCATTTGCGTGTTCACCAGAGTAACGGTGGATTCCTCCGGAGCACAAGTGAAGCCGGTGCCATGGAAGCTGCAGTTTTTCATATTGAGACTTGAATTTTTCACATCCAGTCCCGTCATGAAAGGCGAAGAGTAATCACTATCGTCGACGGTGATTGTTGATTTGTTTTCCGCGCTGATTTTGAATTCATGCGGAAACTTATTATCAATCACCAATGATGTTTTCCTGATCTCGAGCGAACCGCCGTCGAGACTTATGTTACCGGCTAAGTGAACTGTAGGGGCATTCAGGATTAGCTTGCCACCATGTTGAATGGTTATACGGTGAGAAATCAAACCGCTACGATCAACTGTTATAGTGGTGCCATCGATAGTTTCCGGCACGTTCAGAGCCGCTGCCGATCGAGCCTGTTGCTGTCCATATGTAATCTCCATGCGGCTGAGTCGCACCGTGTTGGTTGCCTGCAAACCCAACATTTTGCTAACTTGGGCCATGATTGTCGGTCCCACCACAAGTTGGGGATCCAGTACGGTTTTTTTCACCGGCGAATCATCATTGATTTGAAAATCGCGTGGCACCAGAGCAACGTCCGTCCAGCGATTGGCCGCTAGAGGCATGATGGCGTGGAATTTAGCCTTATCACGATCCTCCACGACCACAGCCACTACCGACTTCTGCTGGGACCATAATCTGAGGGACAATTTGCTAAAGCCCGTCAAAGCGGCTTGTGGTGCCACCAACATTCCTTCTGCGCCGGGCGCAACCTTATATTCGACCACCTTGGTTCCATTCGATTCCACGACAGGGGCCGGCATGGGACCGGTTTGAGGTCGCACCAGCACAAAGCCGCTGGTCAGTGGCACTGTTCTTGCGTGCGGCGAATCGCTCAGAGTTTGCTGACTCCGGCAGCCGAGAATGCAAGCAGTCAAAACAAAGACTGCGGACAAGAGAGCCGCACACAACGGCATTGTTTTTCTCACTGTTCTACTCCTTGCAATGTCGCAGCTAAGCAAGTTGACAAGCTAACCGCTGTCCGCCGACGACCAGTAACAGGCTTGAGTGGTATAGTCTCATGTTAGTAGCCGAACTCTGGAAATGACCAGGCTCATATTTCTGATTATTCTTCTGCTTTGCTCCAGCCTGTATTTCTTACCGGCGCTGGCCGATGACCCTCTGCCCGCAAATACAACAAAAAGCACATTGGTCGCCATTGATCGTGAGCTTATGCTAAAGCTCATCGACCTCGCCCGGTTTAATATACACTTCCACCATGAAGCCAATCATCACCAAAGGTGGCGCAACTGGAGCTATCCTCTGGCGCGCGAAGCCGGAACCTCGCTGTCGCTTTCCAATACACTGACAGATTTGAGTGCGCGTGCAGAAGGTCTGGATAATCCCAAAAATGTCTCTAGAACTGCCGTACTCAATGGCAATATTTGCGGCACCATAGGCGCAGCAGTGAGCGCCTCGGCTTCTAGCCTGGAACTGGTGCAAAACGGTCTGGTGCAGTTGCACGCTCACTCACTGGGATATACATCACACGCTTCAGTTATGCATGTCTTGAGCGAAGTAAATGAAATCGATCAATTGCGCCAGCGCAGGGAGGAGATCGTAAAGCATCTGACCAAGCCGAACGAGCGGCGAGTACGCACGTTGGAGGCGATAGTGTTTCACGAAATTGAAGAGCAACTTCTCTTCGAGTTTCGCAAATGGAACTGTTACTCACGCGAGTTGACTTGGCGAGAAAACGTCTTCTATTCGATCGACGCAGCGCAAAATTTCACGAGCATGACTTCCGCAATTCTGTCGGTTGCTGCAAACAGCAATCGACAACTGCGCGGACCGTCGGCGATCACCGCTTTAATTGCCGCTTCTGGAGCGACGGTAAGCCCGATTATTGCCGAGGCAGCAGGCACGGTGATGGACAGATATCAGCGCCGCAAGCTTTCAAAATATTTTCCACTGAAAAAACCAGTGTTACCCGCTGATGTTTCCCTGGATACGCTCAATGCACTCAGGTCAGGCAAGAAGTCGGAAGAAGATATCGATCTTTCGCACATTTCGCTGCTGACCTCAAAAGCGCTCGGCATGGATCAGGCTCTGGAAGGCGATATACGCGCAATACACAGACTGCGCGCCGTTGCCCAGCAGCAACTGGTTCCCGGTACCCTCATAGGTTTGACATCGGTAACTCGAGCTACCATCACTACTGTCGCCGACTACTCATATCCCAACAATGCGCGCAAATCGGACCGCTTGTTGTTTGCCGGACGCATACCGCAAGCCGTCGGGCAGTCATGCGCAATCGTGATCACAGCCGGCACCCAAATGCTCGGTATGAAGAAGGACCGAGAGCTTCGCCAGCGCCAGGCCCTTCCGTCGCAAATCTTTGATCGCCGATTGAAAGACCTCGACGAGCTTGAGGCCTTTGTGCGCTCTGACAAGTTTTAGAGGGCAGTTTATGGTTGATCAAATAAATGGTTCGGGTAGCCGGCACCATATTTAGTGCAGCAAGAAATGGCAAAAGTTCGTTTCGGGCAGTTGCGACCGAGAAGCGCTGAAATTGATTGAGAAAGCGGTGAAGTCAAATCGTGCCCGCATGGTTTAACTTTCACCCCGGCAAATGATCGTCTGTTCTTTGAGTCGCGATCGAGAGCCGATCATTAGCAACAGATCCGGATATGTATTGTTGTCGAGTCCGGCTCTGTTTCCTATTTCGAATCGCAATTTGTGAGATACGCATCTTAAGTCAGGTAGCGCCTGAGCACCTCGTAAACATTTTTATGCAGAGCGTCCCCATCCGACGGTCGTGCTGGCAATGCTTCGAGGTCGGAAGCAATCTGTTTTCTTTGACCAGGGTACAAAATCGCCGCGTATTGAATCTCGCAAACTTCTTCCGGCCCTCTTACCTGATCAATGCAATAGAGAAGTTCGTCGATATCTTCTTTCATCGGCTCGATGGCGATGGCGATGAGCGTTTCTGCCATTTTGTTTTTTGCAGCTTTTGTCTTTGCACTTGTTTTTTTTGCGACTGCCCTTTTGGCGCTTTGGGCGGCGACCTTGTATCTTGGATCGAACAGTAGGACCACAGGAGGTTTCTCCGGAGTATAAATGGCGATGGCTAGGGCCGGGACTAGATCCTGGCTGGTGCTCAGGGTGTTTTCGCTGCCTCTGTCTCTTCTCCAGGGTATAAGTCTGACTGCTCTTCCGGTGGTTGGGCAGGATAACTCCATTGCAGGCTCGAAATCATTCACAACTTGAATGAAGAGCCCCTTATTGTCTCTTTTGACCCAGGGATGACTGACGCATAGATAGCCTGATTCGGCACAGCCTTGAAGCATAGCGCTTACTACCCTGAGGTTTGCCCAAAGCTGATAGAGAAAGGGAAATTTGTTCAGCGGAGCATTGAGGGCTGGTTCTTCCAATCTTACCGACGATTGCTTATAGAGCGCAAGATAGTCCTCCAAGACCGCGCGGTACGCCGGGTTCTTCAAAAGGACCATAGTGACGCGATCGGCAGAGCCAAAAGGGAGTCTCACTTCCCTCAAGAATGTTGCTCGCGTGCAAGCCAGCCGGAATTCGCTAGATAAAGCCTCTAACTCAGTTGCAACCGCCGGTGGTGCCAGTTCCGATCCCAGTCTGGCCTGTAGCCTCGAGATCTGACTTTGCAAAGCCTTAACGTATGCCTTCACAAGTCGATTTTCGTATGTTTCGAAGGAGCGCTCAACAGTCACGTCAAACATTTGTTTCAACCGGCCGCTTGCAGAAACATTGCCGGGCATTGAGATAGCCTGGGGCAATTTTGATATGTCCGGTCTTCGCGCTCTGTTCGTGTCGCGAATCTCAGGCCGCTGTACCAATACTTGATGACATTGACGTTGAATAATTGGCAGAATCTGCAGAATTCCCAGTCTGTCTTCCGTACCGTAAATACCACGACGCAATTTGAGAAACGCTTGCAGAATGGTTGGTTCATGATCCAGCGCCAGGTTTATGTCTAAAAGTCCACCACATTCTTGCAATCGCGATGCGATTGACTTTGGAAGCAGCTCGGTCAAATCGTGAATTATGGAATTAACTTCACTCTCGCTGAAATACTGAGGCATCACAGTGATTGTTAGGCGCTCGTGAATGTCGCCGCATACAAGAGAAAGCTCGTAATGTCCAGGACCGCACGGGGGCCACTCTGAATAAGCGCACATTGCTGCTTCGTCCAATTGCAATGGCAGCGCTACCGTTCCTAACGTTAACGAGATGGACGGCCAGAGCTCTCTCGGAATATCAATGGCGATACCACACTTGCGCCCCTCGACCGGACACTTGATGGTCGCTCCAGGCTCAATAAAGAAGCTGAGCCTAGAAGAAGGAGACGATTCCATAATTGTGGAAACCATAACTGAGCTGTTGAATCTTACTATGGCTGCGAGGAAACCGGTTTGCGGTTATATCATTGAGCTTCTGGAGCATGACACCAAGCCTGATATCAGTGCCTTTGATCCGTGGCAGGAGCTTCTGAATGATCTGATCGTCAAAAGCTTGGTCCCAGGGCAGTCCCATCCGAACGGCTTCATAGACGTATCTATTAATTTCATCAACGATGCGGAGCGAAAAAGGAGCGACATCAGCAACGGCATCCCATATAGCCATGAGCACAGCTTTCATTTCCGGTATTTGAATGCGGGACGCCACTTCTTCTCTACCGTGTGTCACCTCAATCACTTGAGCACGGTCATAGACCTTATCTGCAAAGCCCTGTGTCGTTTCGTCGATGTTTACTGTACCGATAAAGAATAGATTGGGAGTCAACTCGACTACGTCAGGTCCGAACATATTCACCTGAGCCTTGCCGGCAGTAGTGAGAACTTCCATCCCAGACAAGAACTTGGCAAAGTAGTACTCAACACGGGCCAAATTCATCTCGTCGAGGACGAGGTGAAAGGGCTCTGGCACTCGTCCCACACTGACTGCATTTTGATATGCGCGCGACGCCTGCCGGAGAAACAAGCTGAAATCAGTATCGTGATACTGTTGGGTCAGAGGATTGTAATATCCCAATAGATCTTCGTTTGTCGTCCAATTGGGGGCAACCGACACCAACTGGTAATGGGCATTACTCGCATAAGCGTACATAGACGTGAGCAAAGTCTTACCGCTACCGCTCACTCCGCACAGAATTACAAACCTTCGCGTTTTCAAGGAAAGATGGTAACGTCGTAAAAGATCAAGACTAAAAACTACGCCCGATGCGTCGATTGTGCGACGAATCGTCTCAAAATCAGGTTCTGCGTAGGAGTCCATATGTTGTAATGCGCGGTGGAAAGGGTGCTGTCATGTCTCGAAGGAGCTTTAGGATATCACAGTCCGGGTATCAAGAGCCCATGCGCCGGCCACTCGCTGTTGGAACTCGAAAAAGCTTTCTTAGTGTCCGAGAGCCTTCGAAACCACGAAATTTATGTACATGTGAAAAAGGCTGTCGAAATTAAGCCTCTGCGATCCGGTGCCATCCCGTTGTAGAATCCGGTATCATAGCCATCCTGATTCATCCGGAGGCGATATGACTACCCTCACCACGACCAAGCTCAAAGAACAGATTTCGCGATCGGTCGACCAATTGAGTGACGAACTTGAAGGATTATCAAAGAGAATTCACGACAATCCTGAGTTGTGCTTCGCGGAGGTAAAAGCCTGTAACTGGCTGACGGACTTTCTGGCAAAGTGCGGATACGAGGTCGAAAGAGGTTTGGCTGGTGCGGATACTGCTTTCAGGGCCATAATCGACAATGGCGATGGCCCAACGATTGCCATTTTGTGCGAGTACGATGCGCTGCCCGGAATAGGACATGCTTGCGGGCACAACGTCATCGCATCGTCGGGCGCTGGCGCTGGCGCGGCGCTTGCCGCTGTGAGAGATCAATTGCCCAAAGGACGCATACACGTCATCGGAACACCGGCTGAGGAAGGCGGCGGCGGCAAGGTCAAGCTAATCGAAGGAGGCATCTTCAAAGATGTAGATTGCGCGATGATGATTCATGGCTTTGACAGAACAATGCTGCATCAAGATCTGCTGGGAATCGTCAGGCTGAACTTGGAATTCACTGGTAAAGCATCGCACGCATCTGCGGATCCGTGGGAAGGTATCAACGCTCTGGACGCTTGCGTACAGACTTATAACGCAGTGAGCATGCTGCGCCAGCAAATGAAACCTGCCTGCCGCATTCATGGAATCATCACCAATGGTGGTGCGGCGCCGAACATCATTCCGGAGTACGCGTCTGCTTTGTTTTACATTCGAGCGCCGCAGATCGACGAAATGTGGAGGTTGCACGATCGCGTGATCGCGTGCGCAGAAGGAGCAGCCCTAGCCACTGGTGCGTCGGTCAAAGCATACCAGACTGACTACGTGTACGAGCCGATGAAGTCGAATCGCGTGCTTCTGGATCTATTCGCATCGAACATGAAGCAGAACGGTCTGATTGAGGAGGCATCGAACAAGGACAGAATCGGCTCTTCCGACATCGGAAATGTAAGCCAGATTGTGCCTACGATTCATCCTTACGTAATGATCGCTCCACCGGGAACGCCTATCCACACGCGCGAATTCGCCGATGCCGCCGTTAAGCCGTTAGCTCGCGACGGCATGCTCGCGGCTGCCAAGACAATGGCTATGGTCGCGCTCGATCTCCTGAGCGATCCCAACCGCGTCACGGAAGCGAAAACAGAATTCAGGAAGAACAGCGGTAGCAGCAATAATTCAACCCGCCGAAAATAGCGTACAAAAACGCGTTGCACATATGTCTAGATCAAGCTCAGCGCGAGCGGTTGACTGGGAAGTGACAATTTAGCGCTGAATGATGATTTTGTCGGCGTGAAATTTGCCATTCTTTTCTGTATAAAAAACTTTCGCTGTCGCGCCTTTTCGCAGCACTCCCCTGGTTGAGGTTTGGCCATCGGTGATCAGATCTAGCGAGCCGCCGGACGAAGTGTGCAAGAACAGGATGCCATTTGCATTTCGAGTGCCCACAACGCCAACAGCATAGTGGTGGTCTTGCGCTGGAGATAACAGTTGCCGCCCGCCTAGTTCGAAGTACCAATACGCAGTACCAGCCAGTATCACCGCGCCCAGTAATGAGGGCAACAGATTGGGCAGCGGTAGCGAGCTCGGCTTTTCAACGCTCTTTAATTTGTCAACCCTGACTGCGGCTGCTTCTTCATCCTTTTCGACACCGAGAAAACTCTCCGCCTTCGCTTTCGCTTTCAGCTTTTCAACAGAGAGTGCCTTCTTCTCAAGCTCTTCTCGCAGGTCAACGTTATGGAAGTCGCTCCTGATGATTACAGGCAGGCCGGTGTCAGCCGCCAGCTGCACGACCTCGACGCCCTGCATGGCTTGTTCAAGTGCGTATTTGAGCTCTTCCATGCTCTGAAAGCGGTCGTGTGGCTCTTTAGCGAGGCACTTCAAGACCACGCCTTCGATCGCAGAAGGTACCGAAAGTTGCGGACGGGCAATTTTGAACGGCCTGAGATTTTCATCAAGCTTCTTGCGAACGGTGTCAACAGCGGTCTTGCCTACGAACGGTGGTATGCCGGTGAGTAACTCATACATGACGACGCCCAACGAGTAGATGTCTGTCCTTTTGTCCACCTTTTCGCCCGAGCACTGCTCAGGACTCATGTAGAGCGGGCTGCCACAGATTTCGCCGGTTGTAGTCAAGCGGAATCCTTCATCGGCCAAGAGTCCGAGTTGGGCAACACCGAAATCGACAACAATCACGTGATCCTTTTGCTCTTTGGTTTCCACGAGGATGATGTTGCTCGGCTTAACGTCGCGATGAATAACGTCGTTGCGATGGGCATGCTCAAGTGCGTTGCACGTTTGCACGAATATCGGCACGGCCCGCTTATAATCCACATTTTCGGAGGGCAAACTGTCCAGGCTCACTCCCTCGATCAAATCCATAACCAGGTAAGGTTGATTCGAAAGTGCAATTCCATAGTCAAAAACCGAGATCACGTTGGGATGTTTCAGCCGGCTGGCTGCCAGGCCTTCTACCTGAAAACGCAACAAGCTTTTCTCATCGTAGACCAGGTCTGATTTCAGCACCTTCACCGCCACCATGCGATCGAGAGACAGTTGGCGGGCACTATAGACTACGCCCATGCCGCCCTTGCCGATGATTTCACGAATCTCGTAGCTGTCAGCCAAAACCACGCCCAGCAACGGATCCTGCTGTTTAGACGGTGCGGTCCAGGGGGCGGCTCCATCTTCAGGACAGACGACAAGCTCGCTGCTGAACTGCTTTCCGCATTTCATGCATACTTTTTTCGGCTCTGCTCCCGTCTCCGCCATTAAGAATTCTCCGCCACGCATCAAGAAGTCAACTGAAAGAGATCTACCCAGGTTGTCCCGTTACTCCTGTCTTTGAGGTGACCGATCGGCCCAGATGTTTCTCGGTCACTTCCAGCACCATCTCGATGTATTTCGCCGGCACGAAGCCCGGCTGGCTTTTGTTCAGGTTGAACAGGCACTTGCCATCAGCGGCGGTGGCGCTCATAATAGCGCTTTCTCGGTGTTTTGAAGATCAACATCGCAGCGGGTCCTGGTGGTAAGTCAAGAGAGCAGATCGTGCGAAAAGAGACGGATCAATAGACGTACTTCATGAATTGGATCTCGATGGAAAACGAGTCAAAGTGAGGTGCCAAAGATCATTAGGCAGGCCAGTGCCTTGCTTCGTGCGGCGGCGGCGTGGTTCTCTACCACAGCATGCCGAACGGTCCACGCGAGCGGACGTAGTTGAGGCGTTGGAAACGCCAGCTGCAGAATGTTTCCAGCGACATTCTGATCACCCCGTTGCCGAGGTCGGTGATACCGGCGGGTATCGTGTCGCCGGGGCCGAAGACGCCGCCGGAGCTGGCTTGATTGTAGATGGTAATCATGGCTTGCTGCGGATTTTGTTGATTAGGTTGAAAGCCAATTACAGCCCAGTCGTGTCCTTCGGACAGTGCATCGAAACCTAGGTCCAATCTGACGCAATCACTGCTGGCGGTGACCGGCAGATGCAGCTGGTTCAGTGAGCGATCGAGATTGCTCTGCATCTCTGAATACGATGTACTCCAGTTCCACTGACTGACTGTGTCGTGATTGCTCAGCGCCCGAAGCCCGGCGTTGATCATCGAACCACCATCGCTGCCTTCGATCGGATTCGAACCACCCGGCCGGTAGCGTTGCCCGAATGCATCTTGGATGACGGCTGACCACATGCCATGTCTGTTACCGGTTCCGTCGAGCAGTAGTTTGCCCAGCGGCATGTGCACTGTGTATTCGTGGTTGGTGCCGGGGAAAGTGACGAGGAAATGGTCTGGTCCTAAGTTGCTGGGCTGAACCATGTTTTGAATTGTAGTTGGATCTGTCGCCGCCAGTGAAGCCAGTGACGAGACGAAATAGCAATTGCCGTAATATCCTTGTGTCGCACCCGCCGGTATGATGCTTTGACGAGGATCCGAGGAAGCATACAGCTGCCTCGATACTGTTTGGGCTTGATCATTGTACGAGCCGGTGTCGCTAACAATGTGGTCGAGCAGCGTGGACTCGGCCGCGGTAAGAGTTTCACCGTTGTTGCGTCTATCTAGAAGCGACATCACTCGCTGTACATCTTGCGCCGTGATTCTGTTGTGTCCAGTGAGAGTGTTGATCTCGGCAAAACGATCGTACAAAGCTAGTAATACTGGTACGGCGGCGGCATCGTTGCTGCGAAGAATTGCATTTTTCAGGTCGTCCTTTGTGACTCCGTTGGTCCAGTTTAGTCCCGTACCCTCCAGACTTCGCTCGACAGCGTAGTGAAACTGGCGTGCAATCTCTTGATTAGCCGTCATCTGTTGTGGTGGCAGTTCGCTTTCGTGGCGCCATAGTGCATTCCGGAAGCGAGGATGCGCGGCGAGCACGTCAGGTCTTGCTTGCACTGCATTCGATACCAGGTTCCATGTATCGGGTGAAACGCTGCTGAGCCGCAGCAATCGCTGTTGTGCCTGCTGCGTTGCCGACGAGTTAGCCGGTCCTGTCGCTTGCTGCACCATATCTTGCCACCACCGAGTGCGGTTGGTACCGTCGGTGCGGTTGCGCTCGGCATCGATTTGCCGAAGGAGATCTTGCACGGCGACCGCATCTGGGTGCGCGGCAGCGTATGCTTTCAAGCTGGCATAGGCCATTCCGGCTGCTGCCGCCGTCTGTGCCGCAGGGGAAACAGCCACGCGCTGCCCATTTGCGGTGAGTTGGTTGCGCGCGATCTGTTGCAGAAGACGCCAAGCTTCTGATGGAGTCACGTTTCCAGCTGGGAGCGTTGCGACCAGAGCCAGCATTTCGATTGCGTGCACATCTCCAGAGCGGGCGAATCTCATCAGCTGTTGTTGATTTTGATTTGCTGCGAAGATTCCTCTGGCGACTGCGTCTGAGGCACCGCTGAGATCAGTGAGGATTTGTTCACGCTGAAGGTCGTTGCCTTGGGTAAACAACGATGATACGGCTGACTGTGCGGCTGCGCTCGTGGTTTGATCTGAGGAATTAAGCAGCGCGAGCAAAGTCGTTTTCGCCTGTTCCCATTGTTGTTGCTGTTGTGATGCGTTTGCGCTGCCTGCCTCGGGACGAGCTGCGTACATATTCATCAGCGCAGCGATGGCGGTGGTCCGTGTGGCTGCTGCTTCTTGACCGGCGGGCCATGGATGATTGCTGAAGTACTGCAGCGAGTCGAGCAGCATTCTGCGCTGCACCGCATTTAGTGGCTGAGCCCCTCCCTCATTGGTGCCGTCGACGATGTTTTGAAGAACTTGCAATACTAACTCTGGTTTGAGATCTGCAATTGCATTGTGATATGCCGATGCCAGCTCCGGCGTGGGGTGTTCTAAGATAGTCGCGAGCGTGCCTTCGCTGAGATTGCGCGGATCGGCAAACAGTGCTCGCGCGACGCTGTTGCGATACTCCTGCAACTGTGCTGCGTTGATCCCGGTCGGCGGGTGCAGATAACCCTCGACCAGCAGGTTGGTGATCCGGTCGTCAGGCTCTGGTAAATCTCGGCTTAGATGAGCGAGTGTTTCAAGCAGCCAGTAACGATCGTGAGCGTTCG
>Ga0182024_10013630_pt1 | contig 15835 bp, 11 predicted proteins | sample P32metaG_FD_120480 | JGI IMG/M metagenome (GOLD analysis project Ga0182024, IMG submission 120480) | Permafrost microbial communities from Stordalen Mire, Sweden - P3-2 metaG (Illumina Assembly) | ecosystem: Environmental > Terrestrial > Soil > Wetlands > Permafrost | place: Sweden: Stordalen... | reverse complement strand
GCCTGGTGGGCACTACGTTCAAGACGCTGGCGGAAAACGTTGAGCAGGGCTCGCACATTCTGCTCTCCGACGGCCTGATCGAGCTCCGCGTCCACGAGGTGGATGGGGACGACGTGGTCTGCGACATCATCAACGGCGGTATGCTGGGTGAAAACAAGGGCATCAATCTGCCCGGCATTGCAGTGCGCGTTCCCTCGCTGACCGACAAGGACAGCCAGGACCTTGAATTCGCGCTCAAGAACGGCGTGGACGCAATCGCGGTTTCGTTCGTCCGCACCGCAGAGGATGTGCGGCTGGTGCGCAATCGCGTGTCGGCCTACGGCTGTGAAACCTGGATCATCGCCAAACTGGAAAAGCCTCAGGCCATTGAACACCTGGACGCAATCCTGACCGTCGCCGACGCCATCATGGTGGCTCGCGGCGACCTCGGCGTGGAGATGCCGCCGGAAAAGGTTCCGGCTATTCAGAAGCACATCATCCGCCGCGCCGCGGAGTTCCGCAAGCCGGTAATCACGGCCACGCAAATGCTGGAGTCGATGATCGAGAACCCGCGGCCGACGCGCGCCGAGGTCTCCGATGTGGCCAACGCGGTCTACGACGGTACGGATGCCGTGATGCTGTCGGGCGAGTCGGCGGTGGGCAAGTACCCGGTGGGCGCCGTGGCCATGATGGCTCGCATCGTGGTCGATGCCGAGCATCACATCAAGGAGCAGTCTGCGTATGAGGCGCGCACACGCGGCACGCACCTCACCATCAGCGAGACCATCTGCGAGGCGACCGCGCATGCGGCCGAAGACCTGGACCTGCGCGGCATTGCGGTGCTGACCGAGTCGGGCGCAACGGCGCGGCAGCTGTCCAAGTACCATCCCGCCACGCCCATCTTTGCCCTCAGCCCCAGCGAGGTGGCCATCAACCGCATGAGCATGCTGTGGGGAACCACGCCCATTCGCTGCCCCAAGGTGAACACGACCGAGGCCATGGTCGAGGCCGCGGAGAGCCTGCTTGAGCAGAACCGCTATGTGCGCCCGCGCGAGGTGATTGCCATAATCGCCGGCACACGCACCAAATCCGGGTCCACCAACTTCCTGCGCCTGCACGTGATGGGCGAGCACCCCGTGGACGCCTCGCGGCTGTTTGCGCCCAAGGAAGAAGAGCCCGCGCCGCCGGTGGATGAGCCTGCCAGGACCAAGCGGCCCACGCCCAAGGCTGCGGTAAAGAAAAGGTGAGCGGATTCAGCAGACGATCAAAAAACGCCGCTCTGGATGAGGGCGGCGTTCTTGTTGGTGCAGGTGAGTCGTTGAACCAGGGGATGTTTTGAACGGACGCGGCTTCAGTTGGCAGCTCACTTCGCGGCCAGTTGGCGGAGAACGTACTGCAAAATTCCGCCGTGCTCGAAGTATTCAATCTCCTGCGGTGTGTCAATGCGGACCTTAGCGTCCAACTCCTTCACCGTTCCATCGGCGGCTGTGGCCTTCACGCGGAGCTTTTTCCCGGCGGCGAACTTTGAGTCGAGCATGGCTTTGAGGCCGGCGAAGTCGTAGACTTCTTCGCCGGTGAGGCCGAGGGTTTCCGCGCTTTGGCCGTCCGCAAATTGGAGGGGCAGAATGCCCATGCCGACCAGGTTGGAGCGGTGGATGCGCTCGAAGCTTTCCGCGATAACGGTCTTGACTCCTAAAAGATTCGGACCCTTGGCGGCCCAGTCGCGCGAGGAGCCGGAACCGTATTCCTTGCCGGCCAGAATGACGAGCGGCACGCCACGCTCGGTGTACTTGACGCTGGCGTCGAAGATGGACATACCTTCGCCTTCGGGGAGCAGGCGCGTGACGCCGCCTTCGGTGCCGGGAGCGAGTTTGTTGCGCAGGCGCACATTGGCGAACGTCCCACGGACCATGACTTCATGATTGCCGCGGCGCGAGCCGTAGCTGTTGAAGTCGGCGGGCTTGACGCCGTGCTCGGCGAGATATTTTCCGGCGGGGCCGTTGGCTTTGATGTTGCCCGCGGGCGAGATGTGGTCGGTGGTGACCGAGTCGCCGAGGACGGCCAGGACGCGCGCGCCGAGAATGTCGGTGATGGGTTCGGGGGTCTTGGTGATGCCGTCGAAGTACGGCGCCTGGCGGATGTAGGTGGATTCCGGCTCCCACTGGTAGACGTCGCCGGTGGGAAAGCTGAGGCCCTGCCAGTTGGCGTCGCCGAGGCTCACCGTGGCGTACTCCTTGCGGAAGCTTTCGCTGGACAGACCCTTTTCGATGGCCGCGGAGACTTCGGCCTGGGTGGGCCAGATGTCCTTGAGATAAACGGGCTGGCCGGCCTGGTCGGTGCCGAGTGGATCGGTCTCGAAGTTGTGGCCGATTTTGCCGGCGAGGGCGTAAGCGACGACGAGCGGCGGGCTCATGAGGTAATTGGCGCGCACATCCACATTCACGCGGCCTTCGAAGTTGCGATTGCCGCTGAGGACGCTGACGGCGACGAGGCCGTGCTCGTCGATGGACTTCGAAACATCGGTAGGCAGCGGACCGGAGTTGCCGATGCATGTGGTGCAGCCGTAGCCGACGACATTGAAGCGGAGTTTTTCGAGATAGGGGAGCAGGCCGGCTTTGGTGTAGTAGTCGGTGACCACGCGCGAGCCTGGAGCGAGCGAGGTCTTGACCCAGGGCGGAACGGTGAGGCCTTTTTCGACTGCTTTTTTCGCCAATATTCCCGCGGCGACCATGACGGATGGATTTGAGGTGTTGGTGCAGCTGGTGATGGCGGCAATGACCACCGAGCCGTGATCGAGATAGGTGTCGGGATCGACGCCGAATCGTTCTTTGACGGTTGTTGTCAGATGCACCGGAACTTTTTCCGCCAGGCCGGCATCGGTTACTGCGCCGCGTTTCCAGGCTGCCGCGGTGCGTGTGCCGAGGGGCTTGGCAGTGGGCGCGAGAAGCGTGGGGAGTTGCTGCGCGAAACTGGCTGCGGCATCCTTGAGCAACACGCGATCCTGCGGGCGCTTGGGTCCCGCGACGCTGGGTTCCACGGTGGCGAGATCGAGTTCCAGCGTCTGCGTGTAGACGGCTTCGGGCGAGCCGGAGGTGTGGAACAGGCCCTGCTCTTTGTAGTAGGACTCGACCAGGGCGATCTGTTCTTCGCTGCGGCCGGTCAGGCGGAGGTAGCGGAGGGTTTCGGCGTCGACGGGGAAGATGCCGCAGGTGGCGCCGTACTCGGGAGCCATGTTGCTGATGGTGGCGCGGTCGGCGAGTGGCAGCTCCGCTATTCCAGGTCCATAAAATTCAACAAACTTCCCAACGACTCCGAGCTTGCGCAGGGCCTGGGTTACGGTGAGGACAAGATCGGTGGCGGTGGCGCCTTCGCGCAGCTTGCCGGTGAGCTTATAGCCGACCACCTGCGGAACCAGCATGGAGACTGGCTGGCCGAGCATGGCGGCTTCGGCCTCGATACCGCCGACGCCCCAGCCGAGGACGCCGAGCCCGTTGATCATGGTGGTGTGGGAGTCGGTGCCAACCAGCGTGTCGGGATACGCTAGTCGCTCGCCGTCGATTTCGGTGGTGAAGACGACGCGGGCCAGGTATTCGAGATTGACCTGGTGGCAGATGCCCATGCCCGGCGGGACGGCGGAGAAGTTGCGGAAGGCGGTCTGGCCCCACTTGAGGAAGGCATAGCGCTCGCGGTTTCTTTGGAACTCCAACAAGGTATTGGCCGCAAGAGCGCCCAAGGAGCCGAACTCGTCCACCTGGACGGAGTGGTCGATGACCAGCTCGGCGGGCACCAGCGGATTCACCCGCTCCGGATCGCCGCCCAACGTCTTGATGGCGTCGCGCATGGCGCCCAGGTCCACGATTGCGGGCACGCCGGTGAAGTCCTGCATGAGGACGCGTGCGGGCATGTAGGCGATCTCGCGGCTGGGCTCGGCCTTGGCGTCCCAGTTGGCAAGGAAGCAAATGTCGGCGGCGGTCACGTTTACGCCGTCTTCGCGGCGGAGCAGGTTTTCAAGCAGGATTTTCAGGCTGAAGGGCAGGCGGCTGAGGTCGAAGCCTTTCTCGGTGAGGGCGGGGAGCCGGCAGATGGTGTAGGACTTGTTGCCGGAGGTGAGGGTCGCCCGGCTCAAGAAGCTGTTCATGGGAACATGCCTTTCTATCCGCGCACTGGCGGATGGAGCAATAATTGCCAACTCGGAACCCGCGGTTTGCGGAGATTCCGCGCGCGGGTAACCCGGCGCCGTTCTTTGCCCAGGTGGGCCTCGGGAAACCGCAAATCATCGGGAATAGATTACTCAGCGGGAAGGGCGGCGTCCACGGTCGGGGCGGCCACGGCGAAACCGCTTGAGGACCGGCGTCGAGGAGATTCGGACTGCGGATCGGCTGAACATGGCGTACAGGAGAATTTTAACGCGGAGGAGCATTGCGGGGAAGTCCAATCAGCGCGCGGCAGCACGTTTCCACACAGGCAACAGATCGCTTGCTGTCTCGAAGACCAGCATTCTGGATCAAATGCGGCAAGTTAGCCCCCGCTTGCGCGGAGTTAGCGAGTCAGCGGAAACATGCGGTCCATGCGGGTTTCGTTGCAGGCGGGAGGGCAGCGTCCTGCATTCGAATGATCTTTAAAAGAATGGGTCTTCGCCGAGTCACGTTGCGAAGACCCACAAACCCCAAACCGCCGGCTCACGCTTGCACTCGACGCTGGGGCAGCGGCGTTGAATGGCACTGCCCCAAGCGGGAGGAGAGTGAATCGTGAACGTGCTTCCCGGCGGTGAGGTTAGAACGGCGGCATGAGCCCCGAAAAGTCTCGCCAATCGGTTTCGCGCCGTTGTGGCCAGGAGGTTGAAACGTTGAGGAAGGGTGGAGGTCCGCAACCTCCAGGGAAGAGTCCGTTGGGAGTTTGTGTACCGGAAGTTCGCAGGCACTCGCTTGGAAAATCCCTTACGGCAGATTGAGAGTCCAGACGATCAGCGTGGCCGCGTTGTCATCCACTGCTGCGAAGATTGCCTTGTCATTGGTTGATTTGACGGCCAGGCCGAACGATCCTCCCTGCGACGGGTCGACAGAGAGCTCTTTGACGAAGTCTCCCTCCTTGGTAAACTCAACGATTTCACTGGGCTGGTTGGGATCGGAATTGATGGTGTCGTTGTTGCTGACGAGCAGATGGCCATTGGGGGCTTCAGCCATTGCGAGTGCGCCATGGAGATGAACATCATCCTGGTAGATGATGAATCCCTGTCCGTTATCGGATTGGGTGCTGGCGGCGTGGTTGATTGCGTAGACGGCATTGTCGCCGGTTGAAGCAACGTAGAGGCGGTCGCGTGCGGCGTCGTAGACCAGTCCGGTGGGGGCGACAAATAGCGCGGCCGGATCGCCACGGTGAACATAGCCTGAAGCGATCGTTTTGGCACTGAGCATTTTGAGGCCGGTTGAACTGACCTTGAAGTCAAGCCGGCTCACGGTTCCGTTGAGGGCATTGGTGACAAACGCGATCGCCCGATCTCCTTGATCGACCAGCGCCATGTCCCACGGATACTGGATCCACGCGTTCGCAATCGTCTGGATCAGCTTGCCCTGACTGTTGATGACCAGGAGCGATCCCGGCATGGCGGTCGCAGAGCTGCCGTCGGTGGTGGGGGCGTTGCCGACGACTACGAATCCGTACTGCAGCGTTCCCAGCGCCGTGGAGAGTCCGAGTCCGGAATTGCCCTGGAAGAAGAGGGTGGGCGAACCATTTTTCGGAACGCGGACGATGGTCGTTCCCGTACCCTGCAGATTCGCACTGTTGTTGAAGTTCGAGACCAGAATGTCCCCATGCTTCAAGGCTCCTGAACCGGTGTCAAAGTTTCCGGGAACGAACGCCACGCCGTATGGATTCACATCCCCGTTGGCCGGGACCGTGGAGACGGTTCTCACCGGACTGGGCAGAAATGCATCATCCGTTCCGGACCATTGCGCAAGGGCAATTGCAGGAGTGCTGGCGAGCACTGTGGCAGCCAGCATTATGCGCCATGCTATCGAGCTTCCCCGGCGAGACGTCGACGCGCTCTTTTCACACTTGGCGAAAGACTTACTGGTTCGCATGTCAATATCCTCCTTCATGCTAGGACTTTCCTCACCGTCTGGCCCCGGTCAGAACCGATCCCCATACAAATGACAATGGAGTCCAGCGCCACCAACTGTATGCGTTACTGCGCTGGATGATTGTCATTAGATTGTCATTTGATTGTCCTTTCAATTCCGGCTCTTGACTCGGGCCCTGGACTCAGGCCCTGGACTCGGGACCTGGACGAGAACTGGACTTCTCCCTCCCGCTTCTATACTGGTCAGGTGATGCCTGTAACCAGCGAGGAAATGCCGGAGCCGAGTTACCGGGTTGGCTTCCAGGGTTTTTACTCACGTTTCTACGCCTGGTTGCTGCGCCGCATGCCCACCGAGCGGCAGCGCCTGCTGGCCGTCACCATTCTGGCCGGCGGGCTCTGCGGCCTGGCTGCGGTGGCCTTTCACCTGAGCATTCAGGGACTTGAAGCGCTGTTGATCGATCGCGCCAACGCGGCATCCGGCCATAGCTGGATCTGGTGGACGGTTTTGTGTCCCGCCTTCGGCGGCGCGGTTGCCGGGATCGGCCTGACCTACTTTGCACCCGCGGCGGCGGGGAGCGGCATTCCCCAGGTGAAGGTGGCCTACACGCTGCGCTCCGGATACGTGACGGTGCGGGAGACGATCGGCAAGTTCGTCCTGTGTGCCATTCAGATTGGTTCCGGCGCGTCGCTGGGTCTCGAGGGGCCGACGGTGCAGGTGTGCGCAGGCGTAAGCAGCATGCTGGCGCGGCTGGCGAGGCTGAGCCCCAAGAACACGCGGCGCATGGCTTCAGTGGGCATGGCGGCGGGAATTGCCGCAGCCTTCAACGCGCCTATTGCCGCGGTCACCTTTACGCTGGAAGAGCTGATTGGCGATCTGGACCAGACGATGCTGTCCGGGGTGATTGTGGCGGCGGCAATGTCGGCTGTGGTGGAGCACTCGATTCTTGGCGCCAACCCTGTGTTTCACGTGAATGCCAACTACACGCTGACCAAGGCTTCCTCGCTTGTCTGGTACGCGCTGCTGGGGCTGCTGGCGGCCATTGTGTCGGTAGCATTCACGGATTCGCTGCTCGGCCTGCGCGCATGGTTCCGGCGGCTCGAATCTGTGCCGCGCTGGGTTCAGCCGGCCATTGGCGGCGCGGCTACGGGCGGGCTGGCTGTGGTGGCGCTGGCGCTGTTCCACTTGAACGGCATTGCCGGCGATCCGTACAAGACGCTCACCCTGGCGCTTACGGGTAAGATGACGGTGATCTCCATGGTTGTGTTCTGCGTGCTCAAACTGGCGGCGACGGTCAGTTCCTACTCGAGCGGCAGCGCGGGCGGCATCTTTGCGCCGGCGCTGTTCATGGGATCCATGCTGGGCGGCGCGGTGGGCTACCTGGACGTGACCGTATTCCACCACCCGGCGGATTCGATCGGCGCATTTGCGGTGGTGGGCATGGGCGCGGTTTTTGCGGGCATCGTTCGCGCTCCCATGACTTCGGTGCTGATTATCTTTGAGATGACCGGCGGGTATGGCCTTGTGCTGCCGTTGATGATCGCCAACATGAGCGCCTTCGCGCTTGCCCGACACTGGCGGCGCGTACCGGTGTACGATGCGCTGCTGGCCCAGGACGGAATCTACCTGCAACACGGAACCGGGCCACCGGGGCCGCCGGACGACGATGAACTGCCGGGGATCGATATCGAGGCAGCGCATTGAGAGGTCGATCGGATCGCCCCCAGTCGACCCTGGTATGAATTTGTCATACTCATGCTAAACTTTTCCACAGGAGTCTTCTACCATGCCCTCAACTTCCTGCGAAAAACGGACCGTCAGCCTACCCGCCGAGCAAGGCCGGTACATCGACACACTGGTGCAATCAGGAGCCTATGCCTCGGCGAGTGAAGTGGTTCGGGCCGGCTTGCGGGCTCTTGAAGAACGGGATGCTGCCGTGGAGCGCTGGCTGCGGACGGAGGTGGTGCAGGCGTATGACGAGCTTGATGCGGACCCCGGCAGCGCAGTTCCGGCCGAAAAGGTCTTCACGGAGCTTCGGGTGCACATTGCCAACAGAATATCCAGCCGGCAATGATGTATCGCGTCGCCTTCACGCGCCGTGCTCAAGCTGATCTGCACGGACTTTTCGACTATCTCGCTGAGCGCTTCGGCTTGACGAATGCCCAACGTTATGTGGAGCAGATCGAGAAGGCCTGTCTAAGTCTGGGCACGATGCCTAACCGGGGAACGGAGCGCTCCGATTTGAGACCGGGGCTGCGGATAATGGGATTCCGGCGTAGAGTCACGATTGCCTTCCGCGTAAAGGAGGACTCGGTGAGCGTCCTGCGTATTCTTTACGGCGGCCGTAGCGCAGAGTTTCCGCTTTCGGACGAAGACGAGTGAGTGAGGCATCCCGTTCGGAACGCTCGACGGGCGTCTATTTCGGCACTTGCATGTTGTAGAGGAAGTAGGCGCGGAGTTCGAGATAGGGGCCGTGGAAGTCCCTGGGCAGGGGCGGATAATTGGAGCCGGTGAGCGCGCCCCACGCAGCCCGATCCAGAGCGGTGTCGCCGGAGCGGCCTTCCAACTGCAGACTGCCATCCATCAAACGGCCGTTGGGCAATACTTTGAATCGAATGGCTACCATGCCGGACTTCAGAATGGGCGGGTTCACTTCGTCCGGAATGAGCGGGTCCCAGGTGTTCTCTGTCTCCCGGTGCCAGCGCTGCAGCCAGCTGCTGAAATCGACGCCTTGCTGGTCGGATAGAATCTCCACTCCGCCCGAGCCGGCGCCGGGATGACGGGCCAGGCCGCTGCCGCCCAGGTTCCCAACATCGCCAGAGCCAGGATTGTGCGACGCTCCGCGCATGGCATCGCGCAGCTGGTCTGCCGGGTTGGTCGAGTTCATGGCGAAGTTGGGCCGCGCCGGCACGGCCGCCGGGCGCGGCGCTTCTACTTGCGACGGGGTCTGCTGGTTGGGCGGAATGGGCGGCGGGGCCGGCGGCTGGGCCGCGGCTGGAGCGGGAGGCGTGGGTGCCGGGGTGGGTGTTGGCGGTGTGGCGCGGTTCAGCGCTTCCATCGTCTTCTTGTCCACAATGGTCTGCTTGGGCGGAACAGGTTTGACCACCGGCTTGGAGTGCAGATTGCGAATCGCATCGGGAGGCAAGTCGAGGTACGCGAGATCTTTGCGGTTCTTGATGGCGTCGATCGGGTCAATGACCTGCGGCACCTTGAAGATGTACTTGGGAATCCAGGTAATGGCCGAGAGCAGCGCCAGATGCAGCAGAATCGCAATCCAGATGCCTTCGCGCAACCGCGCCCAGCGCCGCTCGTCCTCGAGCTCGCCGATCATCTGCAGCAGCTCGTGGGTGTCGTAGTCCACCCAGCGCGAGCCGCGCACCACGGGAGACACGGACTCGCCCGGCTCCTGACCAGGCTCCGGTTGCGGCTGCCCGGTGGGCTCGTTCACATCGGTTGGCACTTCACTGGTGGGCATGCGCTTCTGGGGGCCTGATCGGGCGCACCCGCACCCCGCAGCCCCGCTTCGAGTCCTTCCTGTCTATTCTCTCATTCAACTCAAGTCCATGCCCAAGTGCGGCGGACCGTACAATGATAACTAAAGCTTAAGACGGATTACCGGCCGGAAGGGGACCCTGTTTGAAGTCGTTTGTTGCACGAATCATGGCCAAGATGAACCTGGTTCTGCTGCCGTTCCTGGCCAAATTCGGCATTTGGGGCATGGGCGCCCTGGCGCTTTTGGATTCCTCCAGCCTTCCCGTCCCCATGGATGCGTTCCTGGCCATCTCCGTGTGGAACGACAAGGGCCGATTCTGGCTTTATTGCCTGGCGGCTGCGGTGGGTTCGGCAATTGGCGGCCTGCTGCCCTATGGCCTGGGACGCGCAGGCGGGGAACTCTTCCTGCTGAAACGCGTGAACCGGGAGCGTTTCGAAAGGATGCGCTTACGCTTCGAGCGGCAGGAGTTTCTGGCCATGATGATTCCTTCGATGCTGCCGCCGCCTACGCCGTGGAAGGCGTTCGTGTTTGCCGCCGGGGTCTTTGAGATGCGGGTTGTGCCGTTCATGCTGGCGGTGTTTTGCGGCAGGATGGTGCGCTGGCTGGCGCTGTCGCTGCTGGTGCTGAAGCTGGGGCCGCGCGCGGTGGACGTGATCAAGAGCCACGCGCTGGCGGTGGTGGGCGCGGCGGGCGTTCTGGCCGTGGGTGGGTTTGCGTGGTGGTGGTTCAGGAAGAAGCGCGCGGGGAAGTTGATGGAAGGCTAAAACCCCGATCAGGGTCCTTGGTTTCCCACTCTTGCGACAGAAAAAAGTCGGGCCCGGAGGGCATTCCGATGGGGCACGGAAGATTCGAGGCGCGGGTTCAGTTCTGGAGGGCTAACCGCAAAACCTACTTGGCGATCGCCTCTGTACTGTGGGTTCTCTGGTAGCGCCGCACCAGGACGGGGACGCCAAAAGCTACGCCGGCGACGAGCGCTGTCGAGATCAGGTCGTTGCGGTAGAAGGGCAACGCGGCCACGAAGCAGGCGCCCAATCCGCCCATCGTGCGCGGATACATGCCGCTGCCGGCCCAGACGGCATAGTTCGACAACAGGAAAAACGCGGTCGGTCCCAGCAGCGCTCCGGCAGCTACGCGCACAAACGTGGTCTTCGCCTTGAGCAGAATCTGGCCGAGCACCATGGCAGCGACGTACCAGACCCAGGTGGGCAGATAGCTGACCCAGTGGAAGGGATAGTGGTAGACGGAGACAGTGAGGAAGTAGTCGGTGGCCATGAGCACAGCCAGCGGAGCCAGCATTTCCCGCCACGACCGCCGCGCGCCGAAGTAGAGCAGCATTCCTCCCACCGCCGTAAAGTTGAACCACTCGGGATGAGGCGTGGCAGCCAGAAACAGCCGGCTCAGAACGGCGAACAGAATGAACAGATAAGCGGCCATGGAAACCTCAATCTCTTCGATATTCGGGAGAAACTCCCGGGGTAGGTACGAAATGCGCAAAAACTGGTTGCAAAAAGCACCAATACTGTCTTCATTCTGGGGGTCAGCCGCTGCGCGGTCAACCTATATTCTTTCACAAGACAAACAAATATTTCCATCCCGGGCAAAGGACGCTGCAAGTCATGGGAACCCTCGACCAACCCGACACTATTTGGGTGGGCTTTGGACGGGCGGCGTATCCGCGTGCAGCGTGATCTGGCGCCGGATGCTGTAGCGCTCGGGGTTTCCGCAATCGGTCAGCGCGGCATCGTTGCAAGCGCGCTCCATTACTTCGACCGGGTTGTCCATGGTGGCCGATAGAATCCGGCCGGTGGCCAGCGCAAGCTTGATTCTTACGTCAAATGTTTCCTGACCAACGCCGGCAATGTACTTGCCGTCGGAGCCTTTTTCCACCTGGACCCAGTTGTTTTTGGAGGCGCCTATGGGGGTGGTCATCCAGCGAGCGGGAAGCTTGATCTGCGGCTGCTCCGGAGGCACATGGCGAACCACCAAGGTCGCGGTCTGCGTTGCCGGGTCGACGGATTGAAGTATCACCGAGAAGTCGATTGAATCCTGGCCAACCACGACCTTGGTTCCGTCGGCCCAAGAGTTCGGCGCGCCATAACTGACGTAGGCGTGATCTCCGGCATGCATGAGGGCCTTCTGATTCATCGCAATCTTCACGTCGGCATAAAAGGTGAGCAGGTCCGCGATGGGTCCAATCAGCCCGGACTGCACCTGGCCCAGATCGGGGATGGCGAGCTTGAAGCCCGGCGCGAGAGACAACGGCTCGCGGAATGCGCGGCTGGCAGCGGAAAGGCGAACCTGATCGTCGTTCACAGAGAGATCGGTCCAGGCAAAGTTTTCCGCGAAGACACCAGACGGGTTCTTGCTCACTACGCCTTCGGCGCGGGCCTCGTACTCTGTGGTCTTCGAGCGCGATTGATTGATGCAGCTGATGGTATAGGCAATCCTCTCGCCGTCCTGGTAGTGGCGCGCCAGGGGCGGCTGGATTGGAGCCGGAGCCGGGGCTGGGGCCGGGGCAGATTTCGATGGTTTCGATTGAGATGCAAGCTGAATGGGGCAGGACAGGCTCAAACAGAGCAGGACCAGAGCAGTGGCGAAAGCCTTCCCGCTCTGCCTGGAGGTTGCTCGCCTGGGGGCGGCTGCATGGTCAGCATCGGAAATCTGTTTGTTCAATGCACGTTCTCCTTGAATTCCCAATTCGGGTTATCCGATTCGCGTTGCCCCAGCACGCGTCCCATCAAGCATCGATGAAGGCCTGGCACTTTGTATAGTGCCGGCAAGGCGGACAGCGTTTTGGATCCGCGCGAAAGCGCCGGGGACCTCACCTGGAAAATTTCTCTCTTGCAATTGCGGAAGCGGCGCTCAATGCTGCAAGCGCCGGTTCATTAATTCGCCGGCGTCTTCGTGGCCGTCGACGATGTAGACCGCAGCGCCGAGCGGGTTGCGGCCGACGGCTCGGGCAGCGCCGAGGTAAGAGTAGTCGAAACGCAGGTCGGAGAATTCGATCGTGGTCCAGGTTCGATTGTGAGGCAGTTGCGGGGGGTCCATTCCCGGGATTGGTTCCTGGCCCACATCGCGCACAACGGCCCACGTGCCCCAGTCGAGATAGACCTTGCCGAGCGGCGTCTGTTTGGCTGCTTCGACGGCTGCGTCCGGCGGCGGCTTGTAGAGCACGTCGCGCTGCGGGTCGCTGTCGATCTCGCCGGTGCGCGTATCGACCTCGCCAGTCTGGTAGAAGTCGGCCGTCTCGACAATCACGTGCCAGCGAAATGGATTGATGGGATAGGGCTCGACTGCCATGCGCTTGATCGGTGCCGAAGCGATCTGCGCGTTCTGAACAAGCGCCAGGGCATGCGCGTGCTCCGACCAGCGTCCGCTCCACACCACGAGCATTGCAACGAGCGCGAAGATGGCCCATCCGCGTCCGCGAAAGGGATTGCGGCGCGCGCCGATCTCTCCGCCGATCAGGCCAAGCAGGCCGGGCACAATCAGCGCCAGCAGCAACAGCGCCCACAGCACCGGCTCGGCAATGAACACGAAGCTGCCCGCATACCAGCGCGGATTGAAAGGGAAGAACGGGCGCAGGCCGTAGTTGTTTGTCCAGTCGAGCAACAAGTGGCTCAAGGCGGCGATGAGCGCAGTGAGATAGAGCCAGCCCCAGCGGATAGTTTTGGCTTGAAGCCGCAAGGGGATGGGCGCGCCGGATTCCAGGTTCATGGCCGCGAGCCTGCGCTTTCGTCGACGCTCCTGCCAAACGTGCAGCAATGCCACCAAGCCGACAATAACGCCGGCGACCACGGGCACGGCGATAAAGGTGTGCGTGATGCCGCGGTGGTGCTGGAGACCTTCGACGGGACCGCGCAGCGACCACAACACGTCCATATCGGCGGCCTCGGCGGCCAGCACGGCTGTCAGCGTGGCGTAGGCGGTTTTGCGGTTCAACCCGGCGCGTCCAATGCAGGCGCCGGTTAGAAAGTGTGTGACTGGTTCCATATCGATCTGGAAACCATAGTACCCTGCGCACGCGCCTCCTATAATTCTTCGCATGGGCGATTCCAAGAACCCTGATAAATCTCCCGCGGTCAAACGTGCTGAAGAACTGCGCGCGGAATTACGCAGGCACGAGCACCTTTACTACGTTCTCGACGCGCCGGAGATCACGGACGCCGAATACGACGCACTGATGAACGAGCTGAAGCGCATTGAAGCAGCGCACCCTGAGTTAGTGACCGCGGACTCGCCGACACAGCGCGTGGGTGGCAAGCCGGCTGAGGGCTTCGTGAAGGTGCGCCACTCGCGGCCGATGCTGTCGCTGGACAATGCGTACTCGGCCGAGGAATTGACGGACTGGGATCGGCGGGTGCGCGAACTCGCGGGGTCGCTGGCGGTGGAGTACATAGCCGAATTGAAGCTCGACGGCCTGAGCCTGGCGCTGCACTTCGGTCCTGCGGAGGGCGGAGGCTCACGGCTGATTTCCGGGGTGACGAGGGGCGACGGCGAGACGGGCGAGGACGTTACCTCCAATGTCCGAACCATTCGCAGCGTGCCTCTCACGATAACCGCCGATCGGCTCAAAGCGGCTGGATTGCCGCCGGCTTTCGAGGTTCGCGGGGAAGTGGTGTTGCCCGAGGCCGCTTTTCTGCGATTGAACGAAGAACGCGAGCAGCAGGGGCTGCCACCGGCCGTGAATCCGCGCAATGCGGCAGCAGGGACGCTGCGCACACTGGAGCCAAGCATTGTCGCCAATCGCCGATTGGTTTTCTTTGCTTACTTTCTGCTGGTCGAAGGCGAGTATTGGCCGCGGGGCCAGGAGGCCACGCTGGACGTGCTGACTACGCTTGGCTTCCGAGTGAATCCGCTCCGCGGCCGCATGCACACGTTGGAGGCGATGACGCGCTTCATCGATAAGGCTGAGGCCGAGCGCGCCACGCTGGGCTACGAGATCGACGGCGTGGTGTTCAAGGTGGATTCTCACGCCACACAGCATCGGCTGGGCTACACCGGGCGCGCACCGCGCTGGGCGATCGCGTACAAATTCACTGCGAAATCCGGCATCACGCAGGTGCGGGAGATCACCGTGCAGGTGGGGCGCACGGGCAAGCTGACGCCGGTGGCGGAGCTCACGCCGGTGTTTATCGGTGGAACGACGGTGAGCCGCGCTACGCTGCACAATGCGGACTTCATTGAGCGGCTGGGGTTGCTGGTGGGCGATTGGGTGAAAGTGGAGCGCGGCGGGGACGTGATTCCGAAAGTGGTGGAGGTGATCACGGACACCGAGCATCCGCGTGGCGAGACGAAATTCATTTTTCCGACGGAATGCCCGGAGTGCCACAGCGAAGTGGTCCGCGCCGAAGGGGAAGTGGACTACCGCTGCGTAAACGTCAACTGCCCCGCCAAACTGCGCGAGAGCCTGCTGCACTTTGGCCGCCGCGAGGTGATGAACATTGAAGGGCTGGGCGAAGCGGTGGTGCAGCAGTTGCTCGACCGCGGGCTGGTGCATGGAGTGGCCGATCTCTACTCGCTGACGGAAGAGCAATTGACGGCTCTCGACCGCTTTGCGGAAAAATCCGCGCGTGCGCTCATTGAGGAGATCAAGCAATCGAAGCGCGCCGGGCTCGCCCGCGCCCTGATGGGCCTGGGAATTCGCTTCGTGGGCGAGCGGACAGCGGAGTTGCTGGCGGAGGAGTTTGGGTCGATCGAGGAGCTCCAAAAGGCGACTGCTGAAGAGCTGGAGCGCGTGGAAGAAGTCGGCCCGCGCATCTCGCAGGCAATCGTGGAATTCTTCTCGCAGCCCGCCAACGCGGCACTGGTGAAGAGCCTGAAGGATGCGGGCGTGGACATGACGGCGGAAAGGAAGCAGCGCTCCACGCAGCTGGCGGGATTGATATTCGTGCTGACCGGCACGCTGCCCACGCTTACGCGCGACGAGGCCAAGCGGCGCATCGAAGCCGCCGGCGGAAAAACTGCCGGCTCGGTGAGCAAGAAGACCAGCTACGTTGTGGCCGGTGAAGAGGCCGGCTCAAAGCTCGACAAGGCTCTGGATCTCAAGGTGCCGGTGCTCGATGAGGCTGGGTTGCTGGCGCTGCTTGCAATTCCAACTCCGAAACTCTAGGCGGAAATGCACGTCGATGAGAAAGGGGATCTGGCGTGCGGTTCGCGTGAATTCCGCTCCAGGGCCTGTCATCTAATTCCCGGCGCTGTGCGCTGGGAATTAGATGACAGGCCCTAGGCCGTATCGACATATACACTTTGCAGCTTGGTTTCTATCTGCTGAAATGGAAGTATG
>Ga0182024_10013629_pt1 | contig 15835 bp, 13 predicted proteins | sample P32metaG_FD_120480 | JGI IMG/M metagenome (GOLD analysis project Ga0182024, IMG submission 120480) | Permafrost microbial communities from Stordalen Mire, Sweden - P3-2 metaG (Illumina Assembly) | ecosystem: Environmental > Terrestrial > Soil > Wetlands > Permafrost | place: Sweden: Stordalen... | reverse complement strand
CCGAGGCAAGCCCGTGTCCGACAAACCATCTTTTCACATGACACCCGAGGAATTCCGCCGCCACGGCCACGCCGTGGTGGACTGGATTGCCGACTATCAGTCCCACGTCGAGTCTTTTCCCGTGCTCTCGCAAGTGAAGCCCGGAGAAATTCGGGCATCGTTGCCGCCCGGTCCGCCCGCGCATGGCGAGCCATTCGATGCGATGCTCAACGATGTCACGAATCTGATTCTGCCGGGCGTCACCCACTGGCAATCCCCAAGTTTCTTCGCCTATTTTCCTTGCAACGCTTCGGGCCCGGGAATTCTTGGCGACCTACTCTCTTCCGGCCTCGGTGTGCAAGGCATGTTGTGGTCGACCAGTCCCGCCTGCACGGAACTGGAAACCCATGTGCTCGACTGGTTGGTTGATATGCTCGGGCTTCCTGATAAGTTTCTGTCGGCGAAGGCAGGCGGAGGGGTAATTCAGGACACCGCTTCGAGTGGCGCGTTATGCGCTCTGTTGGCAGCTCGCGAACGCGCCACCAACTACACGAGCAATAAGAAAGGCTGTGACGGCCGCCTGGTTGCCTACGTTTCAACCCAGACTCACTCCTCGCTGCAAAAGGCCGCGATGATCGCCGGGATCGGCGTCGACAATCTTCGCTCTATTGGCGTCGATGAGAACTTCGCCATGCTGCCCGGCGAACTCGCTCGCCAAGTCGAAGCCGACAAGCACGCAGGCTTGGTTCCGTTTTTTGTCTGCGCCACCGTAGGGACCACGTCGTCGAACGCGATGGATCCCATCCCTGCAATCGCCGCCGTCGCGCAACAGCACAATCTCTGGCTGCATGTGGATGCCGCCATGTCAGGCACCGCTGCGCTCTGCCCGGAATTTCGGCACTTGCAAAACGGAGTCGAGCTCGCCGACAGTTACAACTTCAACCCCCATAAGTGGATGTTCACCAACTTCGATTGCAACTGTTTCTGGGTTGCCGACCGCAAAGCGCTCATTCAGACGCTGAGCATCTTGCCGGAATATTTGCGCAATCAGGCTACCGAATCCGGCGCCGTCATCGACTACCGCGACTGGCACATTCAACTCGGGCGGCGTTTTCGTTCGCTGAAGCTGTGGTTTGTCATCCGCCATTACGGCGTGGAAGGCCTGCAGCACCACATCCGCCAGCATGTGCAACTGGCACAGCAATTCGCGGAATGGGTGCGCCATGACAAAGATTTCGAACTCGCTGCGCCTGCGCCATTGAATCTCGTATGCTTTCGCCACAGGGGCGGAGATGCTTCGAATGAGGCCATCATGGATCGCCTGAACCGCAGCGGCGATCTTTTTCTCACCCATACCAAGTTGAACGGACAATTCACACTGCGCCTCTGCGTGGGCCAGACAAATACGCAAGTCAGGCACGTGGAGCGCGCCTGGAAGAGAATCCGCGAGGAAGCGGGAAAAATCGCCGCGTCCTGAGCCCTCCGTTCCTCAGCGTCATCCCTTCCACTTCGGCTAAATTAGATTATGCGTTCGATTCTCGGTCAGCGTCCGCTGCGCTTCGTTTTCGCCGCCAACGTGATCTCCATGTTGGGCAGTGGCATGAATTCGGCTGCCGTCGCCTGGTACATCCTCGAAGTCACACACTCGGAGATGGCGCTCGGAATGTTTGCCGTTCTGCAAACACTTCCCGCCATGCTCATGCTCCCCTTCACCGGCGTCATCATCGATCGTGAAGATCGTCGACGACTGGTCATGTGGCTCGACGCCGCGCGCGCCGTGATCATCGTAGCTGTCGCCGTACTCGCCTTCCGCCACCGTGTGCAGGTCTGGCAGCTTTATCTGATGAACACTCTGGTTGCAGCCGGATTTTGGATGTTTTGGCCGACCATCACTGCGCTGATTCAGGAACTCACGCCAGAGGGTGAGTTCCTGCAGTCCAACACCTTCTTGTTGGCAGGCGTGCAGGGTGGATGGCTCATCGCCGGAGCCCTCGTGGGATTCATGTACAACCACATCGGCCTCGGCGGTGTGCTGCTCATCGATGTCTCTACCTACGTGGTGTCGTTCTGCTGTTACTTCGCCGTGCGGAAGGGCCGTCACGTGGTTCTCAGCCCACAAGAGTTGCGTGCCGATATTCTCGCCGCGGAAACTCAGCTGGAACGCTTCTGGCGCGACATGCGTGAGGGCCTTCACTTCCTTCGCGACCATCGCGCCGTGGTGCTGCTCGGCATCAGTTGGGCATTGTTTCTGGGTGCCATGACCATGGGAGTGGTCGTCACGCCGTCATTGAGCGAGCGTATCTTCCACGCCGGTGCCACGGGTTACGGATGGCTCAATGCCGGATGGGGTACCGGCGCTTTCCTCAGTGCGCTCTATGCCCCGGCCATCATCGCCAGCCTCGGCGGGCGGCGCTCGGTTGCATTTTCCATGGCCCTGCTGGCTGCTTGTGTTATTTGCGCTCCCGTGTCGCATTGGCTGATCGCCGCCATACTTATCTATGCACTGATGGGCTCAGCCCGGGGCGTTGGCGGAATTGCCATGAATACCAGCTTGATGGAGATGGTCCCAAAACATCTCATGGGACGCGTGCAGAACTCTTTCTATTTCTGGGGAACTTTTCTGCAGCTTGTGCTGGCCCTTGCCGTAGGAGCGGTCGCGCACAGAGCTAGCCTGGTCGCCGCGTTCGCCATCCTGGCTGTCGTTTATGGATTATCGTTTGTCGCTGCAAGCTGGCCGGTGAAAACAGCATCCGCCGTAGAGGAAGTTAGCGCAGCGAAATGAAATCAATTCACCACAGAGACACAGAGACCCGAGAAAAAGAAAAATTGACCACCTGTGTTTTCTACTTCGATCTTTCTCTGTGTCTCTGTGGTAAATCCACGCCGTGCGCTGTTATTCTTTCCCATTCCAAGGAGCACTCATGTCTTCTGACTTACAAGGCCGCAATGGGGTCGTCTTCGGAGTTGCCAACAAGCGCTCGATCGCCTGGTCCATTGCCCTGGGCTTGCACGCCGCGGGGATGAAGCTCGCTATCACCTACCAGAACGAGCGTCTGGAGCAGGAAGCCAAGGATCTCATCCTCTCGCTCCCGGGAGCCGAGGCTTACATGTGTGACGTCAGCAAAGACGACGAAATCGATCGCCTCTTCGCCACGTTGAAAGAGCGCCACGGTAAATTGCACACACTGGTGCATTCTGTCGCCTACGCGCCCGCCGACGAACTAAAGGGCGATTTCATCAATACCTCCCGCGAAGGCTTTCGCACCGCGATGGACGTGAGTGTTTATTCCTTGATCGCAGTCGCCCGCAGAGCCGCGCCGCTCATGGAAGATGGCGGATCGATCCTAACGATGACCTACTACGCCTCCGAGAAAGTCGTCCCTCGCTACAACGTGATGGCCGTGGCCAAGGCCGGACTCGAGTGCTCGGTGCGCTATCTGGCCTACGAACTAGGAAAAAAGAAGATTCGGGTGAACGCCATTTCCGCAGGACCGATCAAGACGCTGGCTGCCCGCGGCATCGCTGGCTTCGGCGACATGTTAAAAGGCCACGAAGAACGCGCTCCGCTGGGCCGCCGCGTGGAAGTCGAAGAAGTCGGCTCAACCGGCGTCTTCCTCGCCTCCAACGCCAGCAGCGGCATAACCGGCGAGGTCATCTACGTTGATTGCGGGTATAACATCATGGGATTTTGAAGCTGGTTCTCAGTTCTCAGTCATTGCTCAATGGAATAATACAGATGATGCGGAGGAAGCGATTCGTTTTCACGCTGTTCGCCGCTGCGATCCTTTTCTCGATGCTGCGGGCGTGGAGTGTGCCTACCTCGTGCTTGCGGGCGAAGCTGTTTTCGTCGGTGACAAAACAGAGCGTCCGCTAGCCGATAATCGTAACCCTTCGACGGTTCTCCCCCGCCCGTCCCAGCGCAATCTCCACATCCCGCTCCCGAACCAACCGCGGAAATTTCTCTCCCCACTCGATCAACAGTATGCCCTTGGGATCAGCCCGCAGATCATCCAGCCCCAGCGTCTCTAACTCGCGCGGCGTATCAATGCGATAAAGATCAATGTGATAGAGATTGGCTCGCGGCCCACGATACTCGTGCACCAACGTGAAGGTAGGGCTGGTGACGTCCTCTTCCGCCGCGGCCTCGAATGCCGCCGCGATTCCCTTGACCAGCGTGGTTTTTCCCGCCCCCAGATCGCCGCGTAGCAGCACAAGCTTCGGCGGCGCCAGCAACTCCGCCAACGCGCGACCGAACGCAATCGTTTCCTCAGCAGACTGTGTGGTGATCTCCCGCGTCATTTCCGTTCGTGATTGCAGACCAATGCCTGTAAGCCACGACCAGTATAGCGAGAGGAGCGCGGAACCTAAATCGTCTTCGGTACTACGAATACTGACGATTTCAGTCCCAGCAGATTCCGGTCTGCCACGTGATCGACCGACGTGCGCAAACGCCGGTGATCATCGTCCTCGAAGGCGACGAAGCGGAACGGCTGTAACACTCCGGTGGTGGTCTTACGCATAGGAGCTAAAATTTCAGCCATACCATGCACCGGACCGGATTGCGTCTGAAATGCGAGTTCGACGAACGAACCGCTACCCAGCGCGTGCGGCATTTGCAGCAGTCCGCCGTTCACGGAAATGCTTTGTAGTTTTGCTTTTGTGCGCCGGCCGTCTTCTAAACGGATCACAGCCAGGACGGAATCTCCAAGCTGGACCCGGGCCGCGCGCCTCGATGGGTGCGGTTGGGGGAAGTGGGTCATAAGCTGACTGCACTATCGCATCGGTGCTGCGCGGGTAACAGATTACGGAAGGCAGATGGCCGGATTCCATCGCCCCTAGCCCCTCGCGGAGCTTTCAAGCCCATGGGGCGAAGCCACTTACCTCCCTGTTTACTATTGCTACAATGTCCCTCAGCGGAGGCGTATGCGCAATTCCTACCCCGTATTTCTCGCTCTTTTGCTCACGTTTACACTGACCGCCTATTCGTATGGCCAAGCGCCTCCCGGTCATTCTTCCGCTCCGCTGCGCGTCGGCATCGTCGGCCTCGTTCACGGACATGTCCAGGGATTCTTCGACCATTCGCTCCAAAATCCGGTGATCGAGATCGTTGGCATTTCCGAACCGGACCAAGCGCTCGCTGCTCGCTATGCGTCGCAATATGGCTTCAGTAAGAAGCTGTTGTTTGTCGACCTGGAGGAGATGGTCGTCCGCACCCATCCGCAGGCAGTTCTGGTCTACACGAACACTTTTGACCATCGTCGCGTCGTAGACATCTGCGCACGCCACGGCGTTCACGTAATGATGGAAAAGCCGTTGGCGGTCAGCTTGGAGGACGCGCTCGCCATCGAGCAGGCAGCTCATAGCGGCAAGATCCAAGTTCTCGTTAATTACGAGACGACCTGGTATCGCAGCAATCGTGCTGCTTATGATCTCGTCCACGAGAGAACGCTGGGAGACATTCGCAAAGTTGTAGTTCACGACGGCCACAGTGGACCGAAGGAAATCGGAGTAGGCCCAGAGTTCTTAGCCTGGCTCACTGATCCCCAACTGAACGGCGGCGGCGCGCTCTTTGATTTCGGATGTTACGGTGCCGACTTAATGACCTGGTTGATGGAGGGACAACGTCCAGGAACCGTCACCGCCGTTACGCAACAGATCAAGCCCGAAATCTATGCGCGCGTCGATGACGAAGCCACCATCATTCTCACCTATCCCAAGGCGCAAGCTATCCTGCAAGCGTCCTGGAACTGGCCATTCGATCGCAAAGACATGGAAGTTTACGGGCAAACGGGCTACGCCATCACCGTGAAGCACGATGACATTCGTGTGCGCCGCGCAGGCGGGCAAGAGGAACAACTTGCGGCGAAGCCGCTCGCGGCTCCTTACGACAATTCCATTTCGCTGCTAAGAGCAGTAGTGATGGAGGGAGCGAAGCCGGACGGATTGTCATCACTTGAAACCAATGTCACTGTAACGGAGATCCTCGACGCAGCTCGCCGCTCCGCGTCTTCGGGTAAAACGGTTCACTTGCCTGCGACGAGATAACCGCTGCCGCAGCCTATCCTCCCCAGCAGACCAACTTTTCTTTTGCGCCATCCTGCGTGCGCCGGAAGGCTTCCGGCAGCCCGCGTAGAAGATCAGTAGCAACCAGAGAATGTTCCCCCACGGTCTCGCGCATCACATCCCCGGCAAGTCCGTGGAGATGAACCGCAGCCAGCACTGCGTTGAATGGATCCTTCGGATGCTGCGCGATCATCCCTGCGACCATCCCGGTCAAAATATCTCCCGTACCGCCGGTAGCCATTCCAGGGTTGCCGGTCGTGTTCACCCATGCTTCGCCGTCCCGCTGCACTACCAATGTGCGATGCCCCTTCAGCACGACAATCAGTTCATGTTCCCTTGCAAACTTCCGTGCCAGACCCAATCGATCCGCTTGCACTTCTTTAATGCTCAATCCCGCCAGCCGCGCCATCTCTCCGGGATGCGGCGTAATCACCAGAGAGCGCCCCTTTCCGCTCAGTTCTTCCGCGCATCCATCGAATGCATTCAGACCATCCGCATCCACCACCATCGGAATCTGCATCTTTGCAACCAGGCTCCGCACCAACTTTGATGTCTCCGAGTTTCGCGAAATTCCTGGCCCGATCGCCAGCACGCTCATTCTCTTCGCCAACTCCTCCAAGCGATTCTGTGCGCCTGCCGCAATCGTTCCGCTCTCCGTTTCGAACAGCGGCTCAGTCATCAACTCCGGATGAAATCCCGCCACGGTGGCAAGCGCGGACTTCGCCGTCGCCACCGTTGAGAGTCCCGCGCCCACCCGCAACACCGCCATGCCGGCCATGGCAACCGAGCCTGCTTTCCCAGAGGATCCGCCAATCACCAGCACATGTCCGTAACTACCCTTATTCGATTCCGCGACGCGCGGCTCGATCAGTGGCGCAATATCTCGCGCCGCGATCACATTCAACTGCAGCGACGACTCGATTGCCTCCTCGGGTGATCCGATTGGCGCCACAACGGTCGGCCCCGCAGTCAAATTGCCGAACAGATGCGCCGGACGTGGCGCGGTAAATGTAACGATTGCATCCGCTCGCGCGATGCAGCCAGTCTGCGCGGTCATCAGGTCAGCATCCGCTCCAGAAGGCACGTCCACGGCGACCAGGATCGCATGGCCGGCATTCATCATCGCGATCGCATCGGCGTACAGTCCACGTACCGGGGGCTTGAATCCCGTCCCCAGAACCGCATCCAGGCATATATCGGAATGCATTGCGCGTTGTACTTCTTCGTGTTTCAACTCTTCGCTGGACCGTACTTCAATCGCGTGCATTGGCAACTTGCCAAACATGATCGCCGCATCGCCGCGCAATTCAGCTGGATCCGAAAGTAATATCACTTGAACATTCTTACCTTGCTCGTGCAACCGTCGCGCTGCCACGAATCCATCGCCACCATTGTTTCCCTTGCCGCAAATCACCACAATGCGCTGCTTCTTGCCGTGATGCGAAAGCACATAATCAGCCACCGCCGCCCCCGCGTTCTCCATCAGCGTGGGTGACGGCCCGCCGAAGCGTTCGCTGGTAGCGCGGTCAATGGCTCGCATCTCTGCCGCCGTAACTATCTTCATGGTTTGATCGCTTTTCCGTTCCCTAAGCCCGACTATAAAACAAAAAAGCTCTCCGCGCCGGGCGGAGAGCCTCGTTACCTCAACAACTTTATCCTACCGGATTTTTTCTTTCCCGTATCCCGGCTGCAGGGCCTGCACCCGGCTATGCTTCACGCTGTAGGTAAAGTAGACCACCAGTCCAATGGCTAACCATACCACCAGCCGGATCCAGTTCCACATCCCGAGCTTGTACATCATGTAACCATTCGAAATTACGCCGAGGATAGGAATGAGAGGAACCCACGGCGTGCGGAAGGGCCGAGGCTGGTTCGGATTCGTATAACGCAGCACCATCACCGAAACCGACACAATCACAAACGCCAGCAACGTTCCAATGTTCACCATTCTTCCGATATCGTCAATCGGCGTGAGGCTGCCCACTACCGCGGCAAGCAAGCCTACAAGAATGGTGTTTTTCCACGGAGTACGAAACTTGGGGTGCACCGCCGCGAAAAATCTTTTCGGCAGCAGCCCATCACTCGCCATCGCATAAAGCACACGCGTTTGCCCCAGCAACATCACCAGCATCACGCTGGTCAGGCCGGCCAAAGCGCCAATCGTAATGATGTGGGAAGCCGTAGTCAGGCCGCGATCCAGAAATGCGCGGGCTACCGGCGCTTCAATATTAATCTGTTGCCAGTGCACCATTCCGGTTAAAACGCCCGCCACGGCGATATAGAGAACCGTACATATCGCCAGCGATGCGATCATTCCAATCGGCAAGTCACGCTGCGGATTCTTCGCCTCCTGCGCCGTCGTTGAGACCGCGTCGAAACCAATGTATGCGAAGAAAATGTATGCCGCCCCTGCGCCAATGCCGGCCAACCCGTTAGGCGCGTAGGAGTGCCAATCCGTTCCCCAGTTGCTGACGTTGATGTAGCGAGCTCCGAGAGCAATCACAAACAGCACAACGGAAACCTTGATGACCACGATGCCGGTATTAAAGCTGGCGCTTTCCTGAATCCCGACCACCAGAATCGCCGTGATGATGAGCGCAATAATGAAAGCTGGCAGGTTCAGGCCGACTTCCATGCCAAACAAATGCGGCGCTCCCAGTACCGCATGCGCGCGTTGCAACAGTTCCGGAGACTGCGTGCTCATGATCGCGCTGATTTTATCGAGGAAGGCCTGGGTGCCCGGAACGAGGGAGGAATCTGAAGCCTGCGCCATTTGGCGAGCCACCATATTCTCGGCGGTTTTCAGCGCCGTCCAATGGTCGTAGGCCAGCCAGAGCGGCATTTTGATGTGAAAGATTTTCAGCAGCTCAATGAAGTGATTCGACCATCCGGAAGATACCGCGCTGGCGCCCATCGCGTATTCCAGCGTCAAGTCCCAACCGATAATCCAGGCCAGCAATTCGCCCAGCGTGGCGTAGGCATAGGTGTATGCGCTGCCCGCCAGTGGAATCATCGCCGCGAATTCCGCGTAGCAGAGTCCGGCGAATGCGCATCCGATGCCAGAGAGGACGAACGACAGTGTGAGTCCCGGGCCTGCGTATTGGGCTCCCAGTCCTACCATCACAAAAATGCCCGCCCCTATCACCGCGCCCACACCCAATGCGGTGAGTTGAAAAACTCCGAGCGTTCGTTTCAGACTGTGTTCGCCGGTTTCGCGCGCCTCCTCCACCAGCAGGTTCAGCGGCTTGGTTGCAAACAGATTCGCCATTCGTTTCGTTTCTCCTTGGACCTACGCTGGTACACGCCTTGAGGCAGCGCTTCTGGACCACGCGTAATATACCGGAATACCCAGCAATACTACGATGAGCCCGGGCCATGTGAACTGCGGTTTGTAGCGCAATAGTACGACATCGATAAATAAAGCCATCAGAATATAAATCGCCGGCAGCACCGGATATCCTATCGCGCGGTAAGGTCGCTCCGCCTCCGGACGGGTCCGCCGTAACACGAACAATCCCACGATCGTCAAGATGTAAAAAACCAGCACAGCAAAAATAATGTAATCGAGAAGTTGACCGTAGCTTCCGGAGATGCACAGCAGGCAAGCCCACACCATCTGCACCATCAGCGAAACCGCCGGGGTTTTGTAGACCGGATGGAGTTTGGCGACGCTTCGGAAAAACAGGCCGTCCTTCGCCATCGCATAATAAACACGCGCTCCGGAGAGAATTAGCCCATTATTGCAGCCGAAACTCGAGATTAAGATCGCTCCGGCCATGAGCAGACCGCCCACCGAGCCAAACATCTGCGTCATCACCGCGGTCGCCACGCGATCCTCGGCGGCATATTTAATGCCCCGGCTGACGATCGTTGCCGCGCCCGCGGTTCCGTCCAGCGGAAGCGTCAGCAGGTAGATGAAGTTGCACGCAATATAAAGCGCGATCACCACCCCCGTGCCCAAAGCCAACGACAAAGGCAAATTGCGGCTGGGATTTTTTACTTCGCCCGCCGTGAATGTCACATTGTTCCAGGCATCGGCCGAGAATAGCGAACCCACCTGCGCCACCGCCAGAATCGTGAGTGTTCCCACCATCACGACCGGGCCGCCAACTCCCACTTGAACTGCATGCTGCGCGCTCAATCCCGTGTTCTGCCAGAAGTGTCCGTTGAAGTTTGCCGCCAACGCATGTGCGTTGCGCCCCAATGCCAGACCAAAGGCTGCCAGGCCTAAAAGTGCCGAAACCTTTGCCGCGGTAAAAACATTCTGGATGAGCGCGCCTGTTTTCACTCCAAAAATATTTACCACTGAGAGGATGATGACGAGGAGCATCGCAACCAGATTCTGCGTGTTGATTCCCACATCCATGTTCCCTAGGACCATAGGTCCAATAGGAATCGGCGGAACTTTCCAAATATGCAGGATCCAGTGCGAGGGGGAAATCGAAGGAAAGAAGACTCCAAGGAACTTGCCGAATGCCACGCCCACGGCGGCAATCGTGCCGGTTTGAATCACCAGGAACAATGTCCAGCCGTAAAGAAATCCCCACAACGGTCCGAGAGCTTCGCGCAGATAGACGTATTGACCGCCGGCTCGCGGCATCATCGCCGCAAGCTCACCGTAACTCAGCGCCGCCACGATCGTCATGAACCCGGCCACGGCCCACGCCGCGATCAACAACGCCGGTGACTCCACTTCGCGGGCAATCTCCGCGGAAACAATAAAGATTCCGGAGCCAATCATCGAACCCATGACCAGCATGGTCGCGCTGGTCAAGCCCAGGCCTTTGACCAGTTCCTTATCCTGATGACTATGTATTTCCCAGTCGCTTCCTGTAGCCGGATGCGTTGTCGGTGTACTCAGGATCCCTCCTTGAAAAGTAGCCGGAAGGCTTAGCGCCGTTCCACAGCCACGATCAGGGTGGAATGACTTTACCTCAAGATGCGAAAAAATTCCTCTGCTGATTTGCGAGGGTCCCGTAACAAATCGGATATTACCGCCACGGAATCCGCCCCGGCCTCCATCACCGAAGCCGCATTCGCGCGCGTGATCCCGCCAATCGCAACCAGAGGCTTGCGCGTCAATTGCCGGGCCCGCCGCACGCCTTCCAGACCCACTACGGGATCCGGCTTCTCTTTGCTGGAAGTTGAGAATACAGGCCCGATGGCGAGGTAATCCGCGGTCGTTTGATCAGCTTCTTGAAGCTGCTCCGGATTATGCGTCGAAACTCCCAGCCTGTGATCCGAACCGAGGACCTTTCGTACCGATTCCGGCAGCATATCGTCCTGCCCTACGTGAACACCGTCAAAACCCGCTGCCAGAGCCAGGTCTGCGCGGTCGTTCATAATCAGCCGGACTGTGGGGTGCCCCACTTCTCCCAGGTTTTGGGAGAAGTGGGAGCCGGAGGTGAGACGTTTCTTCAATTCCCGCGCCTGCTCCAGCATCACGCGACCGCTCCCATTTTTATTGCGGTATTGCAGCAGGGCGCATCCCCCAGCAACCAGTTCCGTGGCGAAGGCCACCAGGTCTTCAGTTTTTCGGAAAAACCGCGCGTCCACAATGGGGTAAAGCCGCGGCACCGCGATCACGCGGCATCCTTCTTACGAGCCGACAGAAACCGCTCGATGAATCCCGTATCAAACTTTCCCGCGCGGAAGTCCGGATCAGCCAAAATCTTCCGATGTAACGGAATCGTCGTATACACGCCTTCGACAATAAACATGTCGAGCGCCCGCGTCATGCGCGAGATCGCCTCATTACGGTCTTTCCCGCGCACGATCAATTTCGCGATCAGCGAATCATAGTAGGGAGGAATCACTCCCTCGGCATACGCCGCAGTATCCACGCGTACACCAGTCCCGCCGGGCGCATGAAATGCGGTTATCTTCCCCGCCGAGGGCGTGAATTTTTCCGGATGCTCTGCATTGATGCGACACTCGATGGCGTGCCCCCGATGTACGATTGGCCCCTGCAACACCTCGGACATGGGCGCGCCGGCGGCAATCATGATCTGGCTCTTCACCAGGTCCACATCCGTCACCATCTCCGTTACCGGATGCTCCACCTGGATACGAGTGTTCATTTCGATGAAGTGCAGCTGGCGATTCTGATCCATCAGAAACTCAATGGTCCCTGCATTGGTGTAACCGATCGCCGCCAGCGACTTGCACAACACTGTACCGATTTGATCGCGCAACTCTGGCGTGACCTGCGTTGATGGCGACTCTTCCAGCAGTTTCTGGTGACGGCGCTGAATCGAACACTCCCTCTCTCCAAGACTCACCACGTTCCCGTGCTCATCCGCCAGCACCTGAAACTCGATGTGCCGCGGATGCTCGACATACTTTTCCATGTACAGATCGCCATTGCCGAATGCACCCGCCGCTTCCGATTGCGCCGCCCGGAATAGTCCCGGAAGTTCTACCTCGCTGCGCACAATGCGCATGCCGCGACCACCGCCGCCTGCCGACGCCTTCACGATCACCGGGAAGCCCACCTGCCGCGCCCATTCCATGGCTTCCCCTTCAGAAGCGAGAATCCCTTCCGATCCAGGCAAAATAGGTACGCCTGCACGCTTCATCGCCGTGCGTGCTTTCTCTTTCTCCCCCATTAGCCGCGTCACTTCCGGCCGGGGTCCAATAAATTTAATTCCGCTGGTTTCGCAAACCTCGGCAAAGTTCGCATTCTCTGCCAGCAGTCCGTAGCCGGGATGGACCGCGTCCACGTTCGCAATCTCCGCCGCGCTGATCACCGCAGGAATGTTCAGGTAACTCAACGCCAGCTGTGGCGGCCCAATGCAGATGGCTTCATCCGCAAAGCGCACGGGCAAGGAGTGCCGGTCGGCCTCGCTGTAAATCGCAACCGTGCGAATGCCGAGCTCCTTGCATGCGCAAATTACTCGCAGCGCAATTTCTCCGCGATTCGCAATGAGAATTTTCTTGAACATGAATCTGCCTTCAGCTCTCAGCCGTTAGCCGTTAGCTTTCAGGCTCGGCTCGCCACGTTTTGGTGAAAACTTTTGATTGGAAGCTTCCGTTGAAAGAAATGGGAGAAAACGGATCCGCCAAATGGCGGCGCTCCGGCGCGCCGGAACAGGGCGCCGAACTCATTTTTTCGCCCGAATGGCGAACAACTCCTGTCCATATTCAATCGGCTGACCGTTGCTCCCCATTTTCTTTACGATTTCGCCGGCCACATCCGACTCAATCTCGTTCAGCAGCTTCATCGCCTCGACGATGCAAAGTACTTGCCCCACTTCTACCGTATCGCCCACTTTTACGAACGGCGGTGCGCCGGGCGAAGGCGCCTCATAGAGAGTGCCCACGATCGGAGAAGTTACCATATGCAGATTTTCTTCTGCTACAGGTTCGCTCGCCACCGCAGGCGGCGGCGCTGATGCTGGCACTGCCGCGCTAGGCCGAATATCCGGCGAAGGCGGCGCCATGGTGTAGGAAATCTCGCTGCGCGCGGGAATTGCATGTTGCCCGCCGCGCCTGATCTTCACCTTCACGTCGCCGCGTTCCAGTTCGAATTCGGCTATATCTTTTTCAATTAAGAACTCGATGAGTTCCTTTAGCTCTTTTTGATTCATTCTTATAAAGGTGGGATCGCTTGCTCCGAGCGCAAATTCGCCATCCAGAGCGCTCTGCGTTCCACGTTTACCGCTTGAGTTTTATCTTGCGTCACTCTAACGCTCCGTAAAGCCGCCATGACTTTAAACCGCAAGGAAATCTTTGCTGGTCGGTGTCAGCACCTCGCAGCCGCTTTCGTTTACGGCTACCATGTCCTCGATCCTTATTCCCCACTTGCCAGGAAAATACACACCCGGCTCAATCGTGATAACCATGCCGGGCCGCAGAATATCCTTTTGACCGGCTGCTACCCTAGGCATTTCGTGGATTTCAAGTCCCACCCCATGCCCGGTCGAGTGCGTAAAATACTTTGCCAGTCGCGCCTTCCGCAATACTTTGCGAGCCGCCTCGTCCACTTCTCCTACGCTTACCCCAGGCCGAACCGCTGCAATGGCGGCCAACTGTGCTTCTTTCACTGATTCGTAGGCAAAGCGCGCATCTTTCGGAGCGCGGCCCACCCATACGGTGCGCGTCTGGTCCGAACAATAACCACCGAGTATAGCACCGAAATCGCACACTACGAATCCGCCGTCGGCGATCAGCTGTGCCGTAGCTCTGCCGTGCGGCAACGCCGATCGACTTCCTGACGCGATGATGGTGGGAAATGACATTGCTTCCGCTCCCGCCTCCCGCGCCGCGTACTCCAGCTTCGCTGCCACCTCCGTCTCCTTTACCCCAGGTCGCAAATCTTTCAACGATTGTTCAAAAAGAACCGCCCCCAGCCGCACTGCACTTCGAATATTGTCCAGTTCTTCAGGATCCTTCACCATGCGCGCGCGCTCAACGATAGCGGCTGCATCTTTGATTCGAATTCCGGAAGGAAGAAATCCCGTCAGCCGTTTCTTTTCCGCCAGGGTCATGTGCTCGGCTTCGACGGCAATGGTTCGCCGTCGCGACCGCTTGTGCGCTCCGATCCACTCGCCCAACGCTTGCAACACAGACTTACGCGCTACTACGACCTTCGCTCCCTTCACCTCTTCGCGACCCTGTGTGTCGTACCGAACATCGGTGAAAAAAACGCTGCCTGCTTCCTCGACCAGAAGAAATCCAGCGCTGCCCGTGAAACCGCACAGATATCGAATGTTCGGAAGATGACTGACCAGGAGTGCATCGAATCGAGTGATGGCGAGATGCTCCCGCAGCTTTTTTTGACGCGCGAGAAAATTCATTACTTCTGAGTTTAACAGGAGGGGAGAAAGTATATCTCGTCTCTATATTTGAAACATTGAGACAGGGAAATGCCCCAAACGCGGAACCGCCGACCTGACAGGTTCTTCAGGCCGGCGGCTCTTAAATCTTCAACTTAGCGCTGCAATCTTTGACGTTATGTCTGAATAATTCGCGGCGTGATGAAGAAAATCAACTCCTGGTTGGACGTGTTCACCTGTGTATGTTTGAACAGGTTGCCCAGGATCGGGATGTTGCCAAGCAATGGCACTTGGTTAATGTTGATCGAGTTCTGCGTCTGAATCACGCCACCGATCACCACCGTGCCGCCATCGGTTACCAGCACTTGCGTGGTCGCCTGCTGGGTAATCAATTCTGGGTTGCCCTGCACTTCCTGACCGAAGTTCGGCGTGGTGTTTTCCACGTCCACGTTCAGGAAGATGGTGTTCTCCGAAGTGATCTGCGGCGTAACCGTCAATCGCAGGAAAGCGTCAACATAGGTCACAGTCGGAGGGCCACCCAACTGCGCCTGCGTCACGATGGGCACGCGTACGCCCTGCTTCACCAGCGCCTGAATGTTATTTTGGGTCACAACTCGCGGCCTGGAGAGCACTTTTAGCAGGCCGCGCGATTCCGCCATCGTAAGGATGGCGTCAATGCGAACGTTGTTGCTCGACGTCTGGAAACCAAAACCGCTGGTCGGGCTCGTCACAGCTAAATTGGAAAACAAGGGAATTGCATTCAACGTCGTAGCGGTTGGAGCAGTACTTCCAACGATGGTGTAGAGCGGACTGCCACCAAACACTCCGATCGGCGATGGGTCAACCGCTCCGCCTACCGTTGAAGCGTTGTTGCCCCAACCGAAGCCGAGCTGGGTACCGATATCGCGGGCGAACTGGCGCGTTGCCGCGACTACTCGCGCCTCGATTTCCACTTCCTGCGTCTTGCGGTCCAACTGCGTCAGCAAGCGATCGATGATCGGAATCACTTTTGGAAT
>Ga0182024_10013628_pt1 | contig 15835 bp, 15 predicted proteins | sample P32metaG_FD_120480 | JGI IMG/M metagenome (GOLD analysis project Ga0182024, IMG submission 120480) | Permafrost microbial communities from Stordalen Mire, Sweden - P3-2 metaG (Illumina Assembly) | ecosystem: Environmental > Terrestrial > Soil > Wetlands > Permafrost | place: Sweden: Stordalen... | reverse complement strand
GGAAAGAAAACCGAAGCCATCAACGCGCTGGCCAGCAAGACGAACAAGGCGGCGATGAACGAATACTTGGTGAAGATGGTGGGCGCGGACTCGGAAACGACCAGCAGCAACAGGAACCCCACCAGCATCATGAACACCAGGCGCACCATCTGCGCCGCGAACCTACTCAAGGCCACGTGAATATCCAGCAGCCGGTGCTGCAAGACGCTGTAGCCGATGATCAGCACGTAGAACACGGCCGCGAAACTGCCGAGCGGGAAAAACTGGATGTGCGTCCCCGGATAGTATATTTGAGTTTCGCCCGTATTATGACCGATAATCGGCATCAGATCGTTGGTGCCAAAGATCGCCAGGCCGATCACCGCCGCCAGCAAAGCCCGCAGCCGCTTGCGCTGCATCGGCGGCGCCTCTTTTTGTTTTCGATACAGGAAGACCAGGAGATAGACGCCGATCAGCGTATAGACCACGCTAAAGGGGAAAAAAGCCGGGCCGGGGACGGACCAATAACCCACCTCCAGAGGCCGGACGCCAATAATGAACTTGTCGAAGTAAAGGCTGACGGCGAAGCCGACGTGGAGGAGGTAAAGCGCCGGCATCAACCAGCCCGTCCGAGCCTGCCCGATGACCATGCACAAATGAAAGATGATCACGGGAATGAACATGATCCCCAATTGCAGCAGCTTGGCCCAAAAGAAGGCCCAGGTCGGGCTGATGTCCATGCTCAATGAGTACACGCCCAGGTTCCACAAGGTGACGGCGATGCCCCAACCCAGGTAAATCCGGTGCAGCTTCGATCGGTAATCCCGCGCCACCACCATCAGGGTCAGGACCGCGTTGAACACGATCGCCGTCAGCGCCGTGATTTGAATGACATCCAGGCGGTTCATGGCTGGCTCAGAATTGCTTCAGCGCCAGGCAGGCGTAGCGCCCGCCGAAGCCCGCGCTCAAATTCAAAGCCACCCGCACCGGGTAGGACCGCGCCTGGCCGGGCACGTAATCCAGATCACAGCCCGGATCCGGTTCGTGCAGATTGATGGTCGGGGGAATCTCCCGGTGCCAGATCGAGAGCGCGCAAATCATGGTTTCAATAGCCCCGGAGGCTCCCATTAAATGTCCGGTCACCGGTTTGGTGGCGCTGATGGCCAGGCGCCGGGCGTGTTCCCGGAAAACCGTTTTGATGGCCCGCGTTTCCACCGGATCATTCAAGGGCGTGGCCGAGCCGTGGGCGTTAATGTAGTCCACTTCGGCGGGCGCGATGCGGGCGTGGCGCAGGGCCTTCTCCATGGCTCGCGCGTAGCCCACGCCAGTAGGATGCGGGTCGGTCGCGTGATAGGCTTCGCAACTGTGACCGTGCCCGGCCACTTCCGCGTAGATGCGCGCCCCGCGGCCCAGCGCGTGAGACAATTCTTCCAGGACGAAAAACGCCGCCCCTTCTCCCAGCAGAAATCCATCGCGCGTGCGGTCAAACGGCCGCATGGCCTTCTCTGGTTGGCCGGTTTGCTCCCTCATCGCCCGCAACCGGCAGAAGCCAATGTGCAACATCTCCATCGCCTCGTCCGACCCGCCCGCGATGGCCACGTCTATGTCGTCGTTTTGGATCTGACGGGCGGCGTAGCCGATGGCGTCGGTGCTGGAGGCGCAGCCCGAACAAAAAGTGACGGCTTGGCCTCGAATGCCCAAGTGCAGGCTGATGGTGCTGCTGCCCTCCCCGCAATAAGCCGCCACCAGGTTGTAGGGATGCAGGGCGCGGAAATTGCCGTCATTGGCCAGGAACGCGTCGCGCGTTTTGAGTGTGCTCTCCGTGCCGCTGATCGTGGTGCCTTCAATGACTCCCACTCGCTCCTGGTCTAGGTCCTGCAAATTCAGCCCGCAATCCTGCACAGCCAAGGTGGCCGCTGCCACGCCGTATTGGATGGACAAATCAAACCGGCCCGGTTTGCGGCTATGGACGAATCGGGCCACGTCGAAATCCTTCACTTCTGCCGCAATCTTGACCGGCAGCTTGCTGGTATCAAAACGGCTGACCGGCGCCGCGGCGCTGACTCCGCCACGCACGTTGCTCCAGAGCGCTTTCGCGTCTTTGCCGCTGGGGGAGATGACTCCCATGCCAGTAATCACGACGCGTCGCTCAGTCAAGTCGATGTTCATGGGTTGGGCAATCGCCGGCACTCAGTCGCGTTGACGTCTTGACGAGTGGACACGCCGCGGCCATGGCATTGTGTCAGGAAACGTGGATCGATCCATGTCTTGGCCGCCCTGATCTCTGTTCCTGCGCTACAAAACCCATTATCTCGGACCATCGGCAAAGTGCCAACTGGAGTCATCGCCCTCTATTTAACCTATCGCTCGCCATCCTTCAACAGGAATTGCGCACCTTGATGCAAATAGATCGGGATGCGTCCAGGTTTCTCTTGCGTGGCTGCAGCAAGCCCCTCTACAGGGCGAAAATTTCATCCAGCTTCCGCGAAATTTGGCCCAGACGCGTGGGCAGATCGACGCCGCTGGGCCAATAAGCCGGTTCCGCCGTCCCCCAGCCGTGGTAGCCGATGTCGTCCAACGCCTTCATCACCGCCGGCCAATCGTTGTCCCCTTCCAAATACTCGACTTCGAAACCTTTCCATAGCCCTTCCTGGTCCCGTTTCTTGCGGCTATATTCCTTAATGTGCAGTTTGTGGATGCGGGCGCCCAGGATGTGAATCCATTGCTCCGGCCAGCCGGTGTTGATCACATTGCCCACGTCAAAATGCCAAGCCATCGCGGGGCTTTGGAACTCATCGACGTAGCGTGCCGCTTCCAATGGACTGAGCAGAAAATGGTTCCAGACGTTTTCGATGGCGATCTTGACCCCCAACTTCTCGGCCAAGCTGGTGACCTTCCTGATTTCCGCCTGCGACCGTGTGTAGGCGTCGTCGTAAGCAACGCCTTGATTGACCACCGCCGGCACCAGCAACACCGAGGTCGCCCCGTAAGCCTTGCAATCGTGCAACGCCGTGGTCAATCCCTCCAGTCCCGCCTGGCGCACCGCGGGACTGGGGTCGGCCAGAGTTTTTTGCCAATGCACTGAATCAACCACGCTGGCGATGATCAGGCCCGTGGCATCGCGGGCTTGGAGAACCTGCTGCTGATTCATGCCTGAATCGACTTCTACTCCTTCGAACCCCGCCTGCTGAATAAGTTTGAACTTCTCCAGCACCGGCATGGGGCCTGACACGGTGCCGAACATCAGCCCCTTCTTGATCTGCCGTTTCCTCGCCGCGGCGGGCGGCGCGTCCTGGGCGCGAGCCAAAGGCTGCAACGCGACCGCCGCCAAAGCCGAAGTTTTCAAAAACTGCCGCCGAGTCGTCAAATCCTTCTCCGTAGTCATGGCAAATAGAGAACAGCGTTTCGCGCGCGGGGTCAACAAAAAGCGGGTCTTTCGATGACTTGGGTAGTGGGCTACTTTGAAAATGATTAACGATAACCCAATCCTAGGAGCCAGCGCGATTATAACTGAGGAAATCAACCACAGACAGTTGAGGTGCGCGGCGGTGTTTGCAGGCACGGCTCGGCACCCGGACGAGCTTAGTGAAGGCGGCTGGCTGTGCCTCGTCGCTGTGCCGTGGCTACTTGAAGAAGTGCAAAAGCACCGACAGGCTCACGGCCACCGTGGATATGCCGATGGCAACCCAAGAGCGGACTGCGTCGGGTTGCCTGAGTCGCCGTTGCAGTTCGTGCTGTCCAAGCAAACGCTTGCCCAAGCCGCTGCTGTCGTTCCAACCGGCAATCCAGTTGCAAAGTTCCTCGTTCGTTTTCTGGCGAAGATGGTAGGGGTCAGATTTGTCATTCATAAGGAGTTCGTAGGGTTGCGTTCCCTAAAGGAGACATGAGGCACCAAGTGAAAAAGTCCTCTAAGGGAAGCGCTCAGGGTCAAAACAGGTTGCGTAATTCGCGCCGTGCTCGCGCCACCAATCGATCAATACCCATCGGACAAGATCGGGCACCGCAAGCCGAGAGGGGTTCAAGAATTTATCGTGGGTCGAAAGAAGTGAGACGAACCGGATGCAAGCATCCACACGGATACCGAGCCAAATGTGGGCAGCATCAGAGACCGGCACGCTTTGCCCGTTCGCGAGCAGTGCAAGAATCGCCGCCTCAATCTCATCTTGAAGGGGCGATTCCAATTCCCGGAACCTGGCTGCGAAATCAGGCTCGTCGTCTTGGATTGGCGGTTTCAACCGCCAGGGCATTGGCGGCTCTCGGTTATAATCTACGGACAGCCCGACGAGATACTCCAACACCTGCCCCCAAGGGCGGTCAGCGGGTGACATATAGACCCGTGGCATGGGGGCAAAATTTGAACAAGCTTCCCCAAAATGTCTAACACAAAATCAATCTTTTCCGATCAGCGCCACGATTTGGCGTGGATATTGGCGGGACGGCGTCCGCCGGAAGGAGAGGCGAGATGAGAAAGACTTGATGTTGGCCGCCTCTTTTCGTTAATCTTGCCAGGATCCAATCTGCCGAACGACGCGGATGAAAAATCGTTCGCCAGAGTAAAATGCAAAGGCGCCATGAAAGCATTCACCATCACACCCCACGAGAGAATCGAGCAACGCATCCTCTACCTGCGTGGACAAAAGATTATGCTGGATTCGGCCCTTGCCGGTCTCTACTGCGTTTCGACCAAGCAATTGGTGCAGGCGGTGAAACGTAATCTGGACCGTTTTCCAGAAGACTTTATGTTTCGGCTTGGTGCGGAAGAAGTTGCGGTTTTGAGGTCACAAACTGTGACCTCAAACGTGGGTCGTGGCGGACGCCGTTATGCTCCATATGCGTTCACGGAACAAGGAGTGGCGATGCTTTCCAGTGTCCTCCGCAGCAAGCGGGCGATCCACGTCAACGTAGAAATCATGCGCGCATTCGTCCGGTTGCGCCAAATACTGTCCACCCATGCCGACCTGGCTCGCAAGCTGGAAGGTTTGGAAAAAAAGTATGACGCGCAATTTAGAGCCGTGTTTGACGCCATACGCGAACTGATGAAACCGCCTGCCGCCGATCGGCGTGAAATCGGTTTTCATGCTGTGGGCAAGAGACATCCATGAACCCACTGGCGACCATGACCCCATCCTCAGCGCGCGGTCGGGTCTTGCCACGAAAACTTTCTATTTGAGTTCCATTTGAGACGCCCTAAACTGCGGGGCAGTTGAACTGAATACGCCGTGCAGGTTGATTTCCCTAATGTCGTTCCAGATGCGGACGCTTCGGCGTCGAGCAAATCCCCGGAGTCCTTTCTGCCCCGGTCCTGGCTGGAAGGCGGCGCCGCGACTTTGGACGGCTCGGGCCGGATTCTGGCGGTCAATGAACCGCTTTGCATTTGGTTGGAAAAACCGGCCGACAGCCTGGTAGGACGCTCCTTCTGGGATACGCTGGGGAATCTTGCCCCCGATTGGCAAGCCTCTCTTGGCCGGCTGCGCGAAAGCACGGCGCCCTTCGAGCGGATCAATTTCAAATGGGCGGCCGATGCGGCGCATCCATCGCAGTGGTCCACCCTGGAGATCGGGCGCGGCCCGCAAAATGGTTTTGCGCGGCTCAGTTCCATGCTCCCGCCGCTGGCGGACTTGGAGGAGGGGATTTGGGACGAGCATTTGCGCAATGACGCGGCAAGGCGCGAGATGTTTGTGCGCCTGTTGCGGGCCGAAGCGCGCCTGGAAGGGCTGACGCGTCGCTGGCCGTGCGTGATTTTCAGCCAGCGCCCTGATTTCAGTTTGCAGTTCGCCAGCCCGAATATCAAGGAATTGACCGGCATGGACGCCGCCGACTGGTCCAGTCACCGGGGACGTTTCTGGGATTTGGTGCATGAGTCCGACGCGGCAGAATTGCAGCAACAATTCAAGCGGGCCATCCAGACCGGCACGGCCCTGACCAATACCTATCGCATCCGCCACGCCGCCACGGGCCGCGTGGCTTATATTTTGGAGCATCGCCAACCGGCCATTTCGCAGAGCGGGCTGCTGCTCGGTTATGAAGTGGTGTGGCTGGATGTAACCCGCCAAACCATTGCCGAAAAAAGACTCTCGACGGCCGCATGGAAGGAAACGCTGGCGGTGCTGACGCTGGGGATGGCGCACGATTTCACCAACATCATCGCCGGCATCCATTCGTTGAGCGAATCGTTCTTAAGCTCGCTCGAACCGGCGCATCCGTTTCATGAAGGTTTGTCGTTGATCAAGAAAAGTTCGTTGCAAGCCAGCCAATTGGTGCAGCGCATGATCAACCTTCACATCGGCCAGACGGGGGAGCGCAATTACCATAATCTCAACGACATCGCCAACGACCTGGTCGAGTTGGTCACCAAAATTCTGCCGCGCCGCATCCTGGTCAGCACGGAACTGGCGCCGGCGCAGCTTCCGGTTTACCTGGATGTGGTGGAATTTCGCCAGGTGGTCATCAATTTGATGCTCAACGCGGCGGACGCGATGCCGCAAGGAGGCCGCCTCACGTTGCGCACGACCCGGCACGAGATCTTGCCGGAGTTGGAGAACGTCAAGGGCGTGTTGCCGCGGCTGCCATGCATCTGCCTGACCATTCAGGACAACGGCACGGGCATCAAACAGCGCCATCTGGCATCCATCTTCGATCCCTTTTTCACGACCAAATCCAAAGGCTCCGGCTTGGGCCTTTACAATGCGCGCATCGCCATTGAAAAGCATCAGGGCGCCATATCCGTCGTTTCCAAAGAAGGGGTCGGCACTCGTTTTGAGTTGTGGCTGCCGGAGGCCGATTTTTCCGAGTCCGCGCGCCTGGTGGCGGAATCCCGGCGCACGCGGCTGACCCGCCGCAGTTTGTTGCTGGTCGGCCAGCCCGGCGAAATGTTGGACAAGACGGCCGAATTGCTCCGCTCCCACAATTATTACATTGTCGTTGCGGCCGGCGCGGACAACCTGGGCGACTTGCTTCACTCCAGCGATTACCAATTCGCGGGCGTCCTGCTGCTGGCCGAGCCAAACGACCCGGCGCTCAATTCGCTGCCCGGCGAATTGCGGCAGCAGAACAAAGACCTCAAAGTGGTGTTGAAACTGGCCGGTTGCAACCAGGACGATCTGGACGGCCAATTGCTCAAAGGCATCGATTTGTTGCTCAGTCCGGATTTGTCCGAAGCCGACATGTTGCTGAAACTCAAATCGTTCTTTGACCAAATGGCCGAATAGTCACATGATTTTGGAGAATCTGCCCGAACCAGAAATCGTCCATCCCATTCTCATCGTGGACGACGAGGAGATCGTGCTGGTGGCCTTGCGCGACACCCTATTGCGAGAGGGCTACCAGGTGGTCGCTTCTCCCCACGCCATCCACGCTTTAAGCGTGCTCAAGGAGCAGGAGTTCTCAGTGGTCATCACCGACCAGCAGATGCCCATGGTCACGGGCCTGGAATTCCTGGCGCAGGTGCGCGAAATCCAACCCGATGCCACCCGCATACTCATCACCGCCGTCCTGAGCCTGAGCACGGTCATTGACGCGATCAACAAGGGGGAAATTTACCGGTTCATCGTCAAGCCGTGGTTGCGGGAGGAATTGCTGGTCACGGTCAAGAATGCCGTGCAGCGGCACGAGTTGATCTGCAAGAACGCCCGTTTGCAGGCCGCCACGCAGCGGATGAACCAGCAACTCCAGGAGTTGAACCGCTCCCTGGAATCCCAGGTGGCGCGCGTGGCCGAACAAAACGCGCAATTGCAGGAATTCGCCCGCAGCCAGGAGGAAAACCTGCGCCGCTCCGTCGAATTGTGCGTCCAAACCATGCGCACGTTTTATCCGACCGTCGGCACCCAGGCCCGCCGTGTGGCGGCCATGTGCCAGGCCATGGCCGAGGGCAGCGATTTGTCGCCGACGGAAAAGCAAACGCTGGAGATCAGCGGCTATATCTACGACATTGGCCTGCTGGGCGTGCCGCGGCAATTGATCAAGCGCTGGCAGGAGGCGCCGGAGGGATTGAGCGGACCGGAATGGGCGTTGATCCATCAGCATCCGATTTTGGGCGAGGAACTGGCGGCGTTCGTGCATCACTTGACCGCCGTCGGGCCGACCATCCGCGGGCATCACGAACGATTTGACGGCGCGGGTTATCCTGACCGGCTGCGCGGGCAGGATATTCCGTGGCTGTCGCGTCTGCTGGCCGTCGCGGTGGCCTTCGCTGAGAGCAACTTGGAGCCAAAGCTGGCCAGCGCGATGATCAGCCAGGGCAGCGGCGCGGCCTTCGATCCCGAGGCGGTGCGGATTTTTGTGCGCACGGCCCCCAAGGCGGTGGTGCCGGGCAAGCAGCGGGAAGTGCCCTTGGCGGACTTGGTGCCAGGCATGGTGCTGGCCGAGGGCATCTACAGCGAGAACGGCATGCTCCTCATCCCCGATGGACAGCGCTTGACCGCGACCTACATCGACAAATTGCTCAACTACAACCGCATCAACCCCATCTCGCAATCGCTGCTGGTGTATTGTTGAGATGGATAAATGAATTGCCACGAATGAAAGCTGTCAGCCGAACCTCAAGGTTGTGGCGTGGCAAAGCCTTGGACAGAAGGCGACAAGAGTAACGAACGAAACCGCCGAGTGAAATTGTTCTGACCGATGATTGACGCAAACCTAAAACAACTGAGTTTTGCGACGCTGGACCGGTTGCAAGGGATCCCGGAGCCACCATCGCCAACAAAAGAAGAATTTCCCTTGCCGGCCTGGTATCGAGCGGTTCGGGGAGTGCCACTCGGTGAGCTAGGCGTTGCAAATATCGCTAAAGCGTGCCGACAAAAAATCCATCTCGAACAAGTTGTGCCATTGGCTTTAGAATTACTCGAATCGGAACCTCTCGCAGGCGAAATGTATGATGGAGAGCTGATGGTTTCGCTGAAGTCCGTTCCCCCTGGGTACTGGTCCAAGCATGACGCCGAACGGCGGTCTATCACGTCGGTAGTCGCGGCGCTTTTAACGATGGAATCAGTTGAAACGGACATTCGTCAAGATGCCGAGGAACTCTTGAGCAAGCTTTCGCAGAACCAATGAGAGAGGCGACTTTCTCGGCGGCCAAGAAAAACGTGCGAGATTGCAATGGCTAGTGGAAGTGATAACGATTCCGGCGCGTTGGCCGTTAGACCAACTATAAATTTGTGCTTGCATTCCCACCACGGCGTGGTATTATAGAATTGTTATAGCGCTCAGGCGCGTGTTCTTTGAAATTTTGCAGAGGGAGGGAAATTGAAGGAAGAAGGAAGAAGGCTAAAGGTTGAAACCTTGCCGGCTGGTGAGTGAAAACGGCGCAAGTTCGTATTTTTGCGTCCGTCCGGCTCCGTTTCAACTTCGTGTCGCTTCGTGCTCTTCGTGGTGAAAACGGGGCTTAAGCTCACGTAAGTCGTTGATTTTCATGATAGTTTCCGATATTTTCTGGTGGCTTCTTCCAAGTCGGTGGGGCGAGACTCCGTCGAGCCCTGTTCATAATGCAGCCTCAGATTTAGTCACGGCTCGACGGAGCGCCCTGCCAAAACCTCAGGGTGCGAAAAATCGCACCCTGGGGCCTTTAATCGCACCCTATCGCAGGCTATCGCACCCTATCGCAGTTTAAAAAAATTGTGGTGGATCGCTCGTTCTGGTCAAATCAGTCGCACCCAGTCAAGGTCAGGGCCGTCGGCGGTGGCACTTGACCACTGATGATACGGATGGGACGGATACGACCGATTTCCTGGGGCGGAAGGAAACGACCATCTCCCCAAGGAATTTTTCAAAAAACCTGGGTTGCATTTTTTTTCGGAAAATCGTTGCCAAACGAAAGGTTTGGCTTACACTTCTCGCTAGATGGTCGGAATAAAGGGGCCGGACGTGAAAAATTTGACCATTTCACTCCTCCACGTTTGGTCCGAAGCAACGGCAGCCTGGAGCTGCCGTGTCGCGGCATTTGATGAGCGTTTCCTTTTGTTTTTTTGCGCAGAACCAGTTGCAGGTCGTCTGGATTTGGGGCAAGGCCACCCTGGCGGGCCGTTGCATCATTTTCATTCTGCTCATCTTTTCCGTCTTCGCCTGGTACATGATGGTCGCCAAGGCCCTGCAAATGCGCCGCGCCAGGAAGCTCAACCTCTATTTCGACACCGAATACCGCGGACAAAAAAACGTGCTCGGCATTTTCGACCGCCGCCTGCAGGTCAACGGTTGCCCGATGTTCGCGGTGTATCAGGAAGGCTGTGTAGAATTGGACGCCCGACTAAAAGGCGAGGCGGCGGGGGAGGCGCGCAAACGATTCGTCTCGCTCAAGAGCATGGAACACATCAAGCGCACTTTGGAAGGCGCGGTGGCCCGCGAATCGCTCAAGCTGGAGGCGGGCTTGATTCTCCTGGCGATTGCCGTCAGCGGCGCGCCGTTCCTGGGATTGCTGGGAACAGTTTGGGGCGTGATGGATACCTTCGCGCAAGTCGGCCAGGCGGGCAAGGCGGACTTGCCGGTGATGGCACCGGGCGTCTCCGCCGCGCTGATCACGACGGTGGCCGGGTTGTTGGTGGCCATCCCGTCGATGTTCGCCTACAACTGGCTGGTGCATACGTTGCGCGTCCGCACGGTCGAATTGGACAATTTCGCGCAAAACCTGGTTTCCAAAATGGAGACGGAATACGTGAAGGAAGAATGAAGCGCTTCTCGCAACACAATTCGCTGGTGACGTTGAACGAGATCAATATCACGCCGCTGTTGGATTTGGCGTTCGTGCTGCTGATTATTTTCGTGATCACCCGCCCGATGCTGGAGCAGCAATTGCCTCTGCAATTGCCACAGAACATGGGCAAGCCCGACTCGCAGAATATCGACCCGCGAGATGTCCGCCGGGTGGAAATCACCCCGAACGGTGTTTATTGGTTACGCGGCCAGCGTCTTTCCCTGGCTCAACTTGAGAGCGAGCTGGTCCTCGCGCACCGGCAGGATAAGAAACTCATTGTCTATGTCGCCGGCGACAGACGCACGCCCTGGGATTACGTCTTCGCGGTCATGGACGTTTGCGCGCGCAACAATATCCCGCTGGCCGCCAAATCCGCGCCGGCTCAACACCCATGACTCGCCTGCAAAAGAAATGCATGGTTATCTCGCTGGGCTTGCACGGCCTGCTGGCGGTGATTTTGTTCGCCAGCGCCGGCTTTGGCAGCCGTCCTGATGCAACGCAGGACCTGCACGTCTTGACGATGATTTCGGCGAATATCGTGGACCGGGCCGGATCGGGTGGAGGCGCCACGGTCGTCAACCTAACGCCGCAGCCGCCAGCGCAACCACATGTTCAATCTCAACGGCAACCGCAGCCGGTTCATGTCGAACAAGCTCACGTCGAGCCGGAGCGACCGACGCCGCGTCCCCGCCCAGAAATAACTCACGCGCTGCCGACACCGGACGAATCAAAGGAGTTGGCTCTTGAGGTGAAGCCAAAAAGTTCGAAGCCGCATCCACATCACGAAGTCGAAGTTACGTACCCACCGACTTATGCTTCGAAGAGCAGGAAAAAGTCGGAACCAACCAAGTCATCCGAATCCTCCACCCATGCGCAGGCCCAGCGGTTGAAGGAAATTGAAAGCTCGTTGGCCGAGTTGGCTTCAGGCGTGCGGAAGAGCGGAAGCTCGGACCCCATCGTCGATACGGAAGGGATTGGCGGCGGGGAAGCTTTTGCCGGTTACAGGGATTTGGTCTTCTCCGCCTACTATCACGCCTGGATCACGCCGGACAACGCCGCCAACCGGCTGGGCACGGCGGACGCCAAGGTAGTCGTTGCGCGTGACGGTTCGATTGTCTCCGCCGTACTAGTGCGCCCCTCCGACGACAAGGGCCTGGACAAGTCGGTGGAACGCGCCTTGCGCGAGGTGACAAAATTGCCGCCGTTCCCGGTTTCGACACAGGACGCGGAGCGGACTTATGTTATTCGATTTAGCCTGGAAGCCAAGGAGATGACCGGATGAAAATAAATTATCAACCATTCCTCATAGCAATTTTATTGAGTATAGGCTCCGTCACCGCCAGGGCGGATGATCAACCGATCGAGATCCGTAAGCCGACCACTTACGTGGTGCCCGTTTCGATCAGCGACTTCGCGGGAGAAGTCGATTCGGTTCTGAAATTCGACTTGTCCGTATTGGGCATGGAAATCACGTCGCCGGACAAGGCAGCGTATCTGATCACTGGATCGCAGAACGGCCGTTTGGAGGGAAGGCTGACGGCCGCTGGGGCCAATCAGCCGCTGTGGGCCAGGGCCTATGCCGGCGGCGTCGCGCGCTCGCAAGCCCATGCCTTCGCCAATGACATCGCGAAGGAGATTCGCGGGACGACGCCGATTTTTCAGAGCCGCATCGCCTTCCGTTTGCAAGAAGGCGCCTCGACGGAAATTGCCGTTTCGGATTTCGACGGTTACAATGCCCGAGTGTTGACGCACGATGGCACATTAGTGGCCGGACCGTGCTGGATTCCAGGTGGGCGCGAATTGCTCTACACGTCCTGGACGGGCGGCGGGGAAGAAATCCTGGCCCACAACCTCAGCAGCGGGCAACGGCGCGTCTTTGCCAATTATCCGGGCGCCAATCTCAGCCCTGAAGTCTCGCCCGATGGCCAAAAAGTCGCCATGATTCTCAGCCGCAGCGGCAGTCCCAATCTGTGGGTGTGCAACATCGACGGGAGCGGTCTGAAGCAATTGACGCGCACGCGCGACGACGATTCCTGCCCGACTTGGTCGCCCGACAGCCAGGAGATTTGTTTTGTTTGCCGCAGCGGGCGGGCGGAGTTGCAAAAAGTCAGCGTCAGCGGCGGCCCGGCGCGCGCCGTGCGCGTGGCCGGATTGTATGGCAACTTGACTAGCCCGGATTGGTCGCCCGACGGCAAGTGGATCGCCTTTGCCAGCGGCAGCCGCAATTTCACGATTTGCGTCGTACCCGCCGAAGGGGGCGACGCGCAAAGATTGGTTGAAGGCGAGGACCCGTGCTGGGCGCCCAATTCCCGCACGATCATCTTTGGCCGGCAAGTCGGCAATAAACGAATCCTATGTCTGCTTGACGTGCCAACGAAACACGTCAAAGATGTCAGACAAATTTCGGGAAGCTGTTCCGAGCCTTCATGGGCAAGGTGAAAACAGGTTCCCATAACTGTGGAGAAAAATGAAAAACGCAAATTTGATCGCAATGTTCTTTCTGAGTGTCGCATTGGCGGCGGGCATGACCGGCTGCAAACACCGTTCACCCAATGTAACTTCCATCCCCGACAACGGCGGTCCGCCGTCCAACTCCGGCCAGACGCCCGGCGCGGGAGTGGGAGAGGCCACGCCCAATGCGATTACCTCAGAACCCATCCCGCTCGATAACGGGGCCTACGCCCCGCTCTTCAATGGCCCGCACAACGAGGACCGGGAAAAATTCCAGGCAGACACCATTTATTTCGACTTCGACAGCTCGACGATCAAGGCTGCGGAAGAAGCCAAGCTGCAGGCCGTGGCCAGTTATTTTAAGGACAACCCAAAAGTCGAGGGGCTGATTATTGAAGGCAACTGCGACCAACGCGGCACCGAGAAATACAATCTTTCGCTAGGTGAGCGGCGCGCCCTGGCCGCCCGCGAATACCTGGCCAACCTGGGCGTCAATCCGCAGCGCCTCAAGACCATCACCTTTGGAGCTTCCCGTCCGGTCGATTCAGGTCACGACGAGTCCGCCTGGAAGAAAAACCGCCGCGACGACTTTGTCCTGGTGACGCCAAAATGAGATAAGACGGTCTTATCTATCTTTGGTGGAACAAGTTTCGCTCTCACCTGCGCCTGGCTTGGGGGTCCAGAGCGGGCATAGGTCTTTGGGAACGCTGTGCCACGTTCCGTTTCTAATCTGCTCAAGTCTGCCGTGCATTGCTCCGATAGCTAAATTGCGACAGTTTTGACATGGCCCGCAAACTGCTATGTGGAGCTAAGAGAGAAATTCAATGCCGGTCAAAGATTAGACAATTGATAAACCTATGCGGATATGCCAGCCAATTCGGGGCCGGGGGATAGCCCATGCTTTCACGCTCATCGAGGTCGCGGTGGCGCTTGGCGTCGCGGTGCTAGTGATGGCGGGGATGTTCAAGGGCTACACTATGGCCTCGCGCCGCGCGCAGTTTTCCTCTTTCCAACTGGCGGCCCAAGCCATGGCCATGCAGCAAATGGAAAGCATCCTGGCCGCGACTTGGGTGATTTCCGGGACCTCGGTGACCAATATTTTTGGCCCATCGTTGACCAAGACGCAAGTCAACGCGCTCTGTCTGCCCAGTAGTGGGACAAACTTAGTGTACGGCACCAATTATGCGACAGTGCAGCAAATTTCAACTTATCCCCCCTATGTGATGGTGCAGGTGAGTTGTGTGTGGAATTTCATGGGCATGGGGATCTTCACCAACACTGTGGCTGCTTTGCGGTCCCCCGACTTATGAACGTGAACCTATCCCGTCCTTCCGCAACCAGGCAGCGCAGCGGCTTTACGCTGGTTGAGTCGGTCATTGTCATGGCGACGCTGGTGATCCTCAGCGGCTCCGTCATCATGTGCAATCTTTATGGGCTCTCTATGGCTCAGCGCCAGCAAATCTGGCTCAGCGCCAGCGATGACGCGGGACAGGCCATGGGCAAGTTGATGTCGGATATTCGGTCCGGAGCGTCCAATTACGTAGGCAGTGGAAGCCTGGCCGGTTTCACGCCCGCTCCCACCAATGGCACCGTCTGGCAGCAGGGCAACGCGCTGAAAATCTGGCTGGCCAATACCAACGGGGTCACCAATGGCGCTTTCATCATGTATTACTACGATCCGCCCAGCAGCAATCTATACCGCACGAACTGGAACGTCACTGGCAACGGTGTCGGCGACGTCGATATGGTCACTGCCAACATGGTGATGACGAACAATATGTATAACAGCAACATTTTCTCCGCCTACAACGTTGTCAACGGCATATGGACGCCGGAAACCAATGGAGTGGGGACGCCGCTGATCCAGGTCTGCCTGGCCTTCAGCAAGCTACAGAACCCGCAAGTCGTCATCGCCCCGGGCAGTCCGGTGGATTTCTACCAAATCGTTACTATGATCGCATCACGAAACAGACCATGAATACAGCACCCGTCAAACCGCGGGCACGCGAAAGAGCTTGGGCCTTGCTGGTCGTCATGGCGCTGGCCGCGACCGGATTGTTGCTGGTGGCCAGCGTCATCGCGTGGGCCAACGAGAACGCCGCCGTGACGGCGCGCAACAGCGAGTATTTCACCACCACCTACGCTGCCGAAGCCGCCACGGAGAAGGCCCTGGGAGCGATCGTGCAGGATGATCAAAACTACGGCGAGGGCTTGGTCTTGACCAGAAGCGCCGCCGGGTACTACAGCAGTTTGATCCCCACCGCCAGCGACAGTTCTTATTGGACCAATTATGCATTCAGCGGCGGCACCACCAACAACACCGTCATCGTGGAGTGCGTCAACACCTCCACCACCAACGTGCTCGGACCGCCCTACAGCAGCTTGCAATGTGTCGGGGCCAACTACGAGATCGTCGCCAGCGCCAAGAATCTCCATTCCACGTATGGCATCACGGCCACAGTGGGCCAGCAAGTGGTTCTGGGGCAAATCCCGATTTTTCAATTCGCCATTTTCTACAATGACACCATGGAGGTGGACCCCGGGGCCAACATGACCATCAACGGCACGGTCCACGGCAACACCAACATTTATGTTGACCCCAACTCCGGCGTGGCGCTGACCTTTATGAATGACGTTTCGGCCACGGGCACCCTCAATCTGTTGGAAAATCCCACGGACCCGTCGTCCGGTCGGCCCGCGGTAGGCACAGCCACCTTCGACGGG
>Ga0182024_10013627_pt1 | contig 15836 bp, 12 predicted proteins | sample P32metaG_FD_120480 | JGI IMG/M metagenome (GOLD analysis project Ga0182024, IMG submission 120480) | Permafrost microbial communities from Stordalen Mire, Sweden - P3-2 metaG (Illumina Assembly) | ecosystem: Environmental > Terrestrial > Soil > Wetlands > Permafrost | place: Sweden: Stordalen... | reverse complement strand
GTTTTATTTCTGGAAACTGCTCTGGCCCTTCCATCTGACAATCGATTATGCCCGGACTCCCCAATGGCTTTGGCGAAGCCGGCAGTGGATAGGAACGGGATTGGCGGCGCTAATTGTCTTGACGGTTTTTTGGCTGTGGCGGAAAAGGCTCACGGGGATCGGGGTGGGAATCGTCATTATGATCGCGGCTCTGACGCCGGTGCTGGGTCTGGCGCCGTTTGATTTCCAGAGATATTCCACCGTTGGCGACCGTTACATGTATCTGCCCATGCTCGGCCCGGCGCTGGCAGTGGCGTGGCTGGCGAGCCGGTCCCGGGCGCTGGGGGCGGCGGCATTGGTCTGCGTGGCCCTGCTCGGCTGGCGCAGCGAGGTGCAGTTGCGGCATTGGCAAGACACGACGGCTCTGGTGGATTACACGCTTAAGCTCGATCCACTCAGCACCGTGGGGAACAAGATTCGCGCGGCGGAACTGGCCCGCCAGGGAAACTACGCCGACGCCCTGCCGTACTACCGCGCCGCGATGACCCGCAATCCGCTGGACGGCGATTTGCATTACAACTACGGCAACGCGCTGCTCGCGCTGGGACGTTTCCCACAGGCCATGGACGAATATGAGACAGCCATACCGCTGTTGGGCGAGCAGTTGCGGCTCAGGGCGGTCAATAATCTGGCCGCTGCCCGGCAATTGAACGCCGCCGGCGTGCCAAGCCGATAATCCGGACTTACACTGTCGCTGGATTCACAGGAGGCATTGGGTGCCGCAAGCCGTTCTGGCCGTCGTCAGCGTGCTGGGCAAGGACCAGAAGGGCGTCGTTGCGCAGTTCGCGACCTACATGGCCGAGCGCGGCATCAACATCGAAGACATCGAGCAACGCGTCGTGCGCGGGTTCTTCCTGATGGACATGCTGATCGATCTCAAGGACCTGAGCAGCGATCTTTCCGAATTGATCACCGGACTTCTGGAACTGGGCCGCCGCCTGGACATGGAGGTGCGCGTCCACCTGCACAGCGAGCGGAAGCAGAAGAAAGTGGCGCTGCTGGTCAGCAAGGAGCCGCACTGCCTACGCCGGCTGATCGAGGATTTTTCGCAACACCGAACGGCGGCCGCGCCGGCGGTGGTGTTGTCCAACCATCCGGATCTGGAACCCCTGGCCAGGCAGGCGAGCCTGCCTTTTTCATGGCAATCATCGGACAATGCGGAAAAACATTTCGATTGGCTGTCGCGCTCATTGGAATCGCATTCACCCGACCTGGTGGTGTTGGCGCGCTATATGCGGATTTTACCGGCGCATATCGTGAGCGCGTTCCGTAACCGCATCATCAATATTCATCCGTCGCTGCTTCCGTATTTCCCCGGGGCGTCGCCGTACAAGCAGGCGTACGAAAGCGGCGTGCGCGTGCACGGCTGCACCGCGCATTTCGTCACCGAGCAGCTCGACGAGGGGCCCGTCATCCTGCAGGATGTCTTCCACATCAACGTCGGCTCCGATGCGCTGGAAGATGTGAAGGAAAAGGGGCTGATGCTGGAGTCCGATGTACTGAGTCGGGCGGTGCGCCTTTTCCTGGACGAAGAATTGGTCGTCGTCGATGGCAAGGTGATCTTCAAACCGGGCATCAGCCGGTTTTTTCAAGGCGGCGCGGGACGCTCATGACGCATATCGCCGCCGAATTCAAGCCGATCCTGGCGCAGATCGGATTCAACGCACGGGACGCGTTTACCAATCCGGCCATCAAACCCTGGCGGAAGCTGCCGGACCGAGAAAATTGCGTTTGGGATCTGGACATTCCCGGCCGGGGCGCCACTCGGCTGCACATCAAACGATTCACACCGCACCCCAGCGCCAAGGACCCGGCGCGGCTCGAAGCCGCGGGATATCGGGCACTGCGCAGGCACGGCATTCCCACCGCGGATGTGGTTGCCTGGGGCCGGCACAATATGCGCGGGTTCATCATCACCCGAGACCTGAGCGGCTTCCGCCCGGTCGATAAACTGATCGAGGCGGGCGCCGCGTTCGAGCAGTTTCTGATTCCCACCGCGGAACTGGCCGCCAAGCTGCACGGCGCGGGGCTTCACCACCGCGATTTATACTTGTGTCATTTCCTGGCGCGTCGGGGTGAGAAGGAAAACGTCGATCTGCGTCTTCTGGATGCTGCGCGCGTCCGACCCCTGCCCGGCCCGCTCACGCGACGGCGGTGGCTCGTCAAAGACCTGGCCCAATTTCGCTACAGCACATTGGCGCTGCCTATCTCCGAGGCGCAACGGGATCGGTGGCTGGAACATTACGCTTCGCGAACGCGCATCGCCCGGCTGGACACTTTGCGTAAATCAATCGCCCGCAAATGCGACACGATCACCGCCCACGACAAAAAACTGCGCGTTTCCCAACCGGGCCGCCATGTCTCGATCCCTGAACTGTGATCCCTTACTCGCGCATCACTCGCGTCATGGCCTCGGCCCGCGTCTTGACGATGGTGAAGAGCCGTTCCAGACAGCAGGCCTGAAAGATCCGCAGCAACTGCGGTGACAGCCCGCATAGCACGAGCCTGCCATCCGCCTGGCGGATTCGCTCGCGAATGTTTACCATCAACCCCAGCATTGAGCTGCCAAGATAAGCCACCTCGTTCAGTTCCATGATCCATCGTTCCCCCGCCGTTTTTTCCAAGGCGCGCAGCACCTGGTCTATGAGCGCGTCAATCTCCATCGTGTCAATCATTTCGGGCAGGATGAACTTCATCACATGGACGGATTGCTCCTGACTGACCTGAAACTGCGGGTTTTGCATGTTTCTTCCCTGGGCGAATTCGGCGCCGATTCAGATATTAGAGCAAACCAGCCGGCAATTGACAAAAACTCGCATCCGGGGGACGCCCAAATGCGATATTACCGGACCGCGAGGCTGTCGCCTTCGAACACGACGCCCAACGGCGCAATCTCGACGGCTTTACGTTCCCCTTGCTTGAGCACCGTCCCGCCCACCCAGGCATGGATGCCGACTGATTTGGCCGCGCTGACGCAGGCGGCAATATCTCCGACGGAAACATAAGCCGCAAAGCCCGCGCCCATATTGAACGTCCCGTACATCTCGCCCACTTCAACCGGGCCCGCCCGTTGAATGAATTGGAAGACCGCCGGCGCCTCGCCGATGTCGTTCATGTGGTAAACAAACGGCTCGGCGAGTCGCATCAACTTCCGCCAGCCATGGCCAGTGATGTGCGCGGCGTATTTGAGCTTTACCCCGGCTCGCTGGCACGCGGCGACGAACGGCACGTAAATCAACGAAGCATCGAGCAACGCCTCGCCGTAGGTTCGGCCATCATCCAGGTTGCTCAGAAATCCCTTGTCAAGTCGATCGGCCAAGGCGCGGCAAAGCGTCAGGCCGTTGGTGTGCACGCCGCTGCTGGCAAGAAGCACGATCGCGTCGCCATCGGCAACGTTGCCGCAGATTCGCAGATTTTTGGGTCGGATGCGCCCGATGGCTGATCCGGCCAGGACGATCGCTTTGGGATCGATGATTCCCCGCAAGGCCGGCGTTTCCCCGCCGCCCCAAACGGCGCCGGCGGACTTGCAGCCCTGCGCAAATCCCCGGGCAAGTTCTTCGCCACGGGCAGAATTGACAAACCACGACGCATCTCCCACCGCCGCGTGCATGGCTACCGAGATGGGCAACGCGCCGCTCGTCACCAGGTCGTTGACAATGGTGGCTACCGTGTCGATGCCGATATTGAGATAAAAGTTTTGGCCCGTCAGCTCGAGCATGGCATCGGCCACCAGGTTTTTCGTGCCTAATCCCTCCTCGACATGGGCGAGAAATTCATCCGGCGTTTCGATCAGGTAGGCGCTTTCGCCGCGCACGCCCCGCGGCTCGGACAAACCATGCGCCGCAATCGCTCCGACCGTGCTTGCGGCGGCACGCTGACAGGTCCGTTTGAACGCATCCAAAGGGCCGTAATCGACGCCGGACTCGCGGTAATCCAACGGCATTCGAATGTTTGTAGAGGATCGGATTGTCCCCGACAAGGGTGAAGCAGTTAATGCTTGCCTGCGATCCAGCCCCGCTCTATCCTCGGCGCGGCGATTTCCCTTTCGCATGTCAGATCAAAGGAACGGTCATGGGCTTCGACGTTTCGCCCCTCCTCTGTTTTCTGATCTTCTTCAACATTGGAGGCGGGGGCGGAAATCATCTGCTGGACTACATTCCGTCGGATTATTACTGGAAGTCGAAGAACATCGAGATGACCGCCGATACCATGCTGTTGCAGCTTCAGCCGCCGCCGGCGCAGGATGTTTCGCGATTGATCGACAAACTTTCCGCCGACAATCCCGATGAGCGCGTGGCCGCCGCCAGAAAGCTGCAGGCGATCGGAGGCCCGGCATTGTCGCAACTGCAAACGGCGTCGCAAAGCGAGGATCCGGGAGTCGCGACGCTGGCGGCAACGCTGATCAGCCAGATCAACACGGCTTCCAAACCAACGACCGTGCGCCGGCTGATGGCCATCCGCGCCCTTGGCGAGATGAAGAACGCTGACGCATTGCCCATGCTCGACAAATTAGTCGGTTCCAAAGAGCCGATGGTCGGCGAGTATGCCAGTCGGTCCGTCGCACAAATCCAAGACAAACCGGCGCCGCAAGCCAATTCAACGTTGCTGGCGGGACGACGGGACGATCTGGCGATTCTTCCCGCGACCAGCGGCGCGGTAGGTCAGGCATCGGCCAATACCGATTTCTTTCCCCACGATCAGATCGCGAAGTTTATCGATTCGATCAAGTTGCCCCAGCGCGGTGTCCCAGGACCGGGAGGCCAGGGAGTCGTCATTCAGAATGCCGAGCGGGACAGGGTCTGCGAGCAACTGATGCGGACCCTTCTCTATATCGCCGAAACGAACGGCGATATCCGTTTCGACGCCATGACGTGGGCCGTTGCGGATCAGGTAGGCCCCAACGCGGGTTGGGTGGTCGTCGTGTTCCGCGGCGTTTATGACTCAGCTGCCCTGGCGGCGAAACTCCCCGCCGACCTGAAACCTCAGGACGTGAATGGGATAAGAGCATATGAGATTGGGAATTTTGCCGTAATACCTGTCTCGGACGACCGACTAATCGTAATCGGTGGGGCGCAGCGGAATGTGCTTCCCGTCGACGCGGTCACCAGCGCGATCAAGACCGGCAAAGGCGGCTTTGCCGACGACATCGCCCTGGGCAAGATCATCAAGACGATCGACACGGACGGCCCGCTGTGGCTGGCCGTGAACGTCGGCGACAGCTACCGCCCAGTGCCCGTATTGGGGCGCCTGGACAATTTTACGTTAGTCGGCACACGCAATTCGAAGGGACTCCAACTCAAAGCCATCGGCGCCAGTTCCAACCCTCAGCAGGCCCAGACCGCCAACGCGACCCTGAGTGGAGGCTTGAATCTCATTGCGACAATGTTGCGTGATAACGCTGCAATGCGTGAAATCGGCGCGACGGCGGAAACGGCTGATTTTTTGAAAAGGGTCAGTTGCGTGGCCAACGGCACGTCCTTGACCGTAACGGGCAACTTCCCTTCCGCGGCCGCACCGATTTTCCTCACCCCTCTATCGGCGGTGGGCTACAGCGTCCAGGTCAACGCCAAGGCCGTTAATCCGCCGGCGACAACTCCGCCTTGAGAACCTGCTCGCAATTACAGCGAATGGATTTCAGCCAGCGCCCAATGGCCCCGCATCCTATAGAATCCCCGCATGATTCGTCTTGCCTTTTCTACCAACGCGTTCAAAAAAAACACGATCGAGGAGGCCATAGACGCCATTGCCGACGTTGGCTACCGGGGCGTGGAGTTGATGGCGGACGTACCGCATGCTTATCCGCCGTCGCTCGACTCGGGCCGCCGGCAGGAGATCAAAAAGCAGATCAATTCCCGGGGGCTGTCGGTCAGCAACATTAACGCCTTCACGCTTTTCGCGTTGGGGGATACCTATCATCCCACCTGGATTGAAAACGATGAGCGCCAGCGCGAGCTGCGGATCGAGCACACGATGCACTGCATCGAACTGGCCAACCAGATGGAAGCTGCAACCGTCAGCCTTCAGCCCGGTGGGCCGCTGATCGGAACCGGCCTGACGCGCCAGATCGCCTCGCAGCGCTTTGCCGACGGCCTGGCTCGACTGCTGCCGCTGGCCCAGCGGCACGGCGTGACCCTGGCGGTCGAGCCGGAGCCGGGCCTGCTGATCCAGAGCGCGGCCGAATATCTGGAGTTCAAGCAGGCGCACTTCAAGGACGAGCCGACGATCCGCATGAACTGCGATGTCGGCCACCTCTTTTGCGTGGGCGAGGACCCCGCGGAAGTCATCCGCCAAATGCCGGCGGAGGTGGCCCACATTCATTTGGAAGACATCGGAAAAAACCGCGTGCACCAGCACTTAAGCCCAGGGAAAGGGGCGATCGACTTTTCCTCCATCTTCAGCGCGCTCGATGCGATTGGCTATTTCGGCTGGGTGACCGTTGAGTTGTATCCTTATGAATCAACCGCGGCGGGCGTGGCGAAGCTGGCTTGGCAGCATCTGACGCCGATGCTTAGTTCCTGCTAGAATTCCCCGTGTAATGGATTTTTTCAACTACAAGAACGGCGAACTGCACTGCGAAGGCGTGGCGGCCGAGAAAATCGCGCGCGACGTCGGCACGCCGGTCTACGTCTATTCCAAGGCGACGTTTTTGCACCACTATCGGCAGATCGCCGATGCTTTTGCCCCGCTGAATGCGACGATCTGCTATTCAATCAAAACCTGCGGCAACCTGCATATCCTGCGGCTGCTGGTGCAGCAGGGTTGCGGGCTCGACGTCACCAGCGGCGGCGAGTTGTTCCGGGCCTTGCGCGCCGGCGGAGACCCCAAAAAGATTATTTATGCCGGCGTCGGCAAAACCGACCAGGAAATCATCGACGCCATCAATGCGGGAATCGCCGCTTTCAACCTGGAATCGGAAGCCGAGATCGAGAACATCGATCGCATCGCGGCCTCGATCGGCAAGACGGCGATCGGGGCGATGCGGATCAATCCCGATGTCGATGCCAAGTCACACGCCAAGACCACCACCGGGCGGAAAGGCGACAAGTTTGGTGTGGATATCGAACGGGCCGAGCGGGTCTTCGAGCAATATCGCAAGCTCAAAAACCTGCGGATCGCCGGAGTGCACATCCACATCGGCTCGCCGGTTTATACCATCCAGCCGTACGTCGAAGCGGTGACAAAGATGATCGGCCTGATCGAACGGTTGATGGAGCGCGGTCATCAGATCGAGTGGTTCGATCTGGGCGGCGGATATGCTGTGAATTATGAGCGGCCCGATCAGGCGCTGCCGGTCACCGAGCACGCCAAGGCGCTGGTGCCCCTCTTGGCCGGCAAGCCATACAAGATCGCGCTGGAGCCGGGCCGATATATCTCTGGTAATGCGGGAATTCTGCTGACCAGGGTTCTTTACCGCAAGCAGAGCGGCGAGCGGAAATATGTGATCGTGGACGCGGGGATGAACGATCTGATCCGCCCCACCCTGTACGAGAGCTACCACCAGATTTGGCCGACCAGGCCGGACGCGGCCAATATCCCGCCGCAGCGCAGCAGCGGATTTGAGCCGCGGGATGGCGAAGTTGTCGATGTTGTCGGCCCGATTTGCGAGTCCGGGGATTACCTGGCTCGGGGCCGCCTGCTGCCGCCGACGAAGCGCGGGGATTTGCTGGCGGTGTTTACCGCGGGGGCATACGGGTTTGCGATGAGCAGCAATTACAACAATCGGCCGCGCGCCGCCGAAGTGCTGGTGGACGGGGAGAACTTTCGCGTCATTCGCAGGCGCGAGACGTATGAGGATCTCGTGGGGCCGGAGATGGTGTAGTTTTACGTGGAAGCTGGCGGCTGAAGCCGCCAGCCCGGCAGGTTAGAAGGGCAGGGATTGGTCCATCCAGTCGTCGTTGCGCAGGACTTGTTTGCGATTGAAGCGGGCCAGGCGTTCGGCGCGGCCCTGGGCGAGGAAGATCAGTTGGGACTCTCCGATGGCGCGCCAGAGTGAGCGCAATCGCGGCGTGTGGCGAACGAACAGGTCGTCCTCGGCGCTGGCGAACATCTGGGCGCAACCGGGATCACCCTGGCGGGCGGCGCGGCCGAAAAGCTGGCGGTCGACGCGCCCGGAGCCGTGCGGCTCCGTGGCGATCACGTGCAACCCCCCTAACTCCGAAACGCCGCGGGCCAATTTAATGTCCGTTCCCCGCCCGGCCATGTTGGTTGCGACGGTAATCTTCGCCTTTTGTCCGGCTTCTGCGACGATCGAAGCTTCCTGAGCCGTCTGCGTCGCGTTGAGCACGCGATGCGCCCGGTTCATCCCTGTGAGCCGCTTGCTCAGCTCTTCGGACGCCAGGACGCTGCGCGTGCCCACCAGCACCGGGGCGCCGGTGTCGTTAATCTCGCAAATGCGCTGCGTGACGGCTTCCCACTTCTGGTTCATGGTATCGAACATCCGCAGGGGCAGGTGCTGGCGGATGCACGGCTTGTTGGTTGGAATACGGACGACCGGCCTATGGTAGATCTGCCATAGCTCATCCCGGGCCTCCCAGGCGGTTCCGGTCATCCCCCCCATCTCAGAATATTGCCTGAAGAAGCGCTGGAAGCTGAGGCGGGCGAGATTCTCCTTGTCGGCGGTAACCGGGACGCCTTCCTTAACCTCGACGGCCTGATGGAGACCGTGCCGCCAGGACCGATCGGCCATGATTCGGCCGGTGAATTCGTCGATGATCTGGACTTTGCGATCGGGCGTGATCAGGTAGTGCTCATCGCGGGCGAAGCAATGGCGTGCCGAGAGGGCCTGGACAACCAGCTCCTCGCGGCGGCGCTTGCCGCGCCAGAAGCCGCTGTCGTCCTCGGCAAGACTGTCCAGGCGGCTGTGACCGCGACCCGTCAGATCGACCTGGCGAACCGTCCAGTCGATAGTGAAATGGCGGTTGAGCTGCAATTGCCCGGCCAAGGCGTCGGCTCGCTGATACAGCGCGACGTTGCCCTCGGCATCGGGGGAATTGGAAATAATCAACGGGGTGACGCCCTCATCAATCAACAGGCTGTCCGCTTCGTCGACGATGACCTTCCACAATCCCGGCACCATGTGCCTGCGGGCCTCGGTGCCGGAGAAGAGCCGCCCCACGGCGGTCTGCGTCGCCGTGCGCAGATTGCCCAGCGAAATCTGATCGCGCAGGAAATCTGCCACCAATTCCTTGCTGGTCACGTAGACCACGTCGCGGCGGTAATGATCGACGCGATCCTGTTGCGTGGTTTCGTGCACGATATGGCCAACGGAAACTCCAAGCAGCCGATAGACCGCCGCCATCTCTTCGGCATCGCGGGCCACCAGGTAGTCATTGACGGTGATCACATGAACGGGTTTGCCGGCCCAGGTCCAGAGGCTGGCGGCCAGCGACGCGGTGAGGGTTTTGCCCTCGCCGGTGGCCATTTCGGTGACCAGGCCCTCGCACATCGCCAGCGCGCCCATGATTTGGCAGGGGAAAGGTCGCAGCCCGACGCCGCGCCATGCCGCCTCGCGCGCCAGCGCCATGGCACGATCGAGCTTCTGGTCGATTAGTTTGCCAAGCCTGGCTAGTTCACGGCAATCAGCCACTTCGGCGGCGAACCGCTGCGAACTGATCTCGTGAATCTCCGTTTCCAATTGCTCGATGCGATCGGCCTGGGCTTTGAGCCGTCCCAGCCGCGGGCGCTTGTTGTTAAACCATCCGACCAAGCCGTGGACGAAGATGTCCAACCCGCGCAGCTCCGGCGCCTTCACGCGCCGCGCGTCAAAAACGGACCAAAGCTCATCGGAAAGTGTCGACATATATTGGACCACGACTGGTCATCGGCAGGCCGCGCCCAGGATTATAGCCACTTGCCGGTATCGTTGGTCTCGAGCAACTGCAGGAATCTTCGCGTCCATTGCCAAGCCAGGGGCCGGCGACCCAGCGTCAAGCGCACGTAGGCTCGTTGTCCGGGGTAGTACTGTTCATCGGGGTTTTCAAGCTTGACGCGAGCCTCGAACTGCGGGTTTTGCATGTGCATCCCCTTGGGATCGCGCGGATCGACCTGGATATCACCGCCGCCCGCCGAGCCCAGAGAGGGATGGGCCAGCTCGCTGACCGCCGCGGGCGGCAAGCTCACCGCTCCACCGGCGATGGTGCTTTCCGGCAGGCCGGCAAGGCGAACCTCAACCTGGAACTTCTTCAATCCCTGAACCAATTGGGAATCCTTCTGATCGATGTCGCCCTTGATGATGAGCTTGTCAAGCACGGCCACGCTGCCGATCGAATCGCCGCGCGACAAGAACGTGTTGTTCAGCTCGCGCAGATGCGGAGCGATCAACCGACCGGCAAAGGGCGCCTTCACTGTCAAATCGTCCATGTGCTGGCGGGCTTCATCAAGCTTCTCCTGCCAGAGGACCAGATTGCCCTGGTCTTTCTCCAACTCGATCAGATCGGTTGCGGCCGCCTGACGGATGCGGGCATTAAATTCGGCGATTTTCGCGATGGCTTGATCCAACTCATGCTGGACGCTGGGATTGCTCATCTCAAGAATAGTCTGCCCCGCGCTGACAATCTGGCCGTCCTGTGCATCAATGCCGACCACGCGGCCCTCTCCGCCCGCTTTTAAGACGCCACTCTGGACCGTGCCGGATTTGCCCAGTGGATCGTCGGGCTGGACCACGCCGGTGAAGTCAACGTGCACTGGAAAGCGCACGATGCCCACGAGCAGAACCACGGCGGCGGCAGCGGCGACGCTGAAAGCCATGGCGCGGCGGCGCTTGCGATGCAATTCGGGATCCAGAAGCAGATAGCGCCCCAGTTTGCCCACCGGCACGAACACCCAGGTGATGATCCCACCCAACGCCATCAACACGCCCAGCACCGGCACTTTGTAAGCGACGAGCAGGATGATCATGACGCCGACAAAAACACGGTAGATGCTGCTGGCGACGGCGTAGATGAACAGCCAGACGCGCTGGCCCGGCGGCGGCAGGGGCTGCGAGAGCTTGAGCGAGAAAACATGCCGTTTGACCAGCCCCAACGTATATTCCGTGCTCTTTTGCCGCAGATTGGGAATTTCAAGGATGTCGGACAGGATGTAGTACCCGTCATATCGCAGCAATGGATTGGCATTGAAAATGACGGTGGAGACCGACGCGATGAACATCGCATTGTAGGCCAGTTGATTGATGAGCGGATAAGTCGTCGGATTGGTGTAGCGCCAGACAAACGCGCAGATCGCGGCGAAGAACAGCTCGACAATCATGCCGCCGGCGCCCACGAAAATACGATGCCACTTGTTCGCAAACGCCCACGCAGACGATGCATCGACGTAGGGCGTGGGCACCAGGACCAGCAGCATGATGCCCAGCTCGTGGCATTCCCCGCCAAAGCGCCGGCAGGCGAATGCGTGGCCAAGCTCGTGAATCAGCTTGATCAGCACGAAGGTCGCATAGAGATAAAAAACGTTCTCCGCGTTGCGTTGAAGGTCCAGGGCATGGGATGCGGCCAGCTGGAGCTGCGACCACTGCGGCAGCACGACGGCCAGCGCCAGCACCATCACCACCAGCCACACCACCGCGCCAAATTTGCTGAACAATATCCGGGCCACCGGCAACCAGCGGCGCAGGAAACGATCCGGATCCCACAGCGGAATCCGCGGAAACAGCACGTTCATCAACCGGCCCTGCATCTTCCGCTTGACCATCTGTTTGTGGCGGCGCAGAAGAACCATCGAGTCGGGCGTGATGTCGGTTTCCAACAAATTGGCGGCGTAAAGCTGGCTCAGGACGTGAATGACTTCGGGCTGGGTGGGGGCATCGTCGGCAAGCTGTCCGCCGACCAGGTCCCAAGCCTCCGCCACCGTGCGGCGTCCGTTAAGCAATCCGACGAATCGGTAAGCGGGATCACTGAGCCGATGGAATTGATTGCCGGCCGGGTCGCGGACGACGTACCAGCGTTCGCCGCGGTAAAACTGGCGTGATATTTCCGCCCCAACGCGCAAGCGGGGCTTGAGCGTCGCCACGCGATACCAGGATTCGGAGAATGTCGGTCGAAGTTGCAGCATGGGTCACAGGAAGCGCCGGGCGAGCCCGGCCGCTAAACGACGGTCATCAAATCCACAGTTTCAGCCGTATGTATTCGATCAGGCGGTGGGTCCAAATCCAGATGAGCGGCTTCTGCTGAATGTCGATGCGGGCCTCGCCGGCCAAGCCGGGACGCCAACTGGGGTCTTCCTTGTCCATACGACCGTAGACGGTGAAGACATTGCTTCCTTCCTTGGCCTGCCCCATGGGAACAATACGCTCGACGGTGAAACCGAATTTTTGTGTCGGCAGGCTGGTCGTGGCCAGGTTGCCGCGTTGCCCGGGCTTCAACTGCTGGATATCGCGCTCGTTGACGGTCAGCTCGGCACGAAGGCTGTGCGGCGGGGCGACCTGGAACAATTCCTCACCGGCTTTCTTTAGCGCGTTCTTCTGATCGGTCAGATCGCCCGTAAGCACCATGGCGTTGAACGGCGCCCGGACCTCGCCGCGGTCAACCTGGTCCTGGTAATAATTCACATCCGCCTGGGCCTGGTCCATTTTGGCTTGGTCGATCGCGGCCTCGGCCTGCTTGGTGGGGTCGGCACTATCCTTGGCGTACTGGGCGCGCGATTCGGCAACGGCGGCTTGAGCGCCGACCAGCTTGAACTTCAGATCAGTCGTGTCAAACGTGAGCAGGACCTGGTCCTTGGTCACAGGATCGCCCGGCCGAACGTTCACGTCCTTGATATAACCTTCAAACGGCGCTTCCAGCTTGCGCTTGTCGATTGAATCGAAATCAAAAGTCGCGGCGATGTGATAGATAGGCTTGTAGGTGCAGACAAATGCGCCGACGCCGATCACAAGGATCGCCAGCACCTTCGCCAGCATGTGTTGCGGCCCGACAACCGCCTTGGCCCCCTCGCGAATGCTCAGGCCGGCCTTGGTGATGAGCCAGCGATCATTCTGATAGCGGTCGTAAAGCTGTGGCGCTAACAGATCGACGGCCACGGACAAGCCGGCCGCCGCCTGCTGCGAAAGCTTGGTGGTGGAGGGAAATTCCAGCGTGACCGCGCCGACGATATCGGCGCGGCGCCGAAGCGGCAGGGAAAGAATCGTCTGGCCGCCTTGCACGCGCGACAATTCCTGGGCGGCGCGGCTGACGTTCTGTGTACCGCCGCCCTCGGGGTCGTAGTGCACTGGCTCCTCCTGATCGATCGACTCTTCCATCACCTTTTCCAGAAGCTTGACCAGTTCCTGCTTCTTGTCGAACTGCTCGGTGTGTGAAAAAGCCTTGACGCGCACATCGTCGCCCTTGATCCATCCCAGCGCGACGCGCGTGGCGCCGGTGCGGGTGGCCAATTCGTTGCACAGATTCATCGCCGCCGACTCAAAACCCTCGGCGGTGGCGACGGCGGTGGCCAACTGCAGCACGTGCTGATGCGATTGGGCGATGACCATCGACTGTTCGCTGCTGCGGCGCAGCATGTACAGTTCGAAATATCCGGCGACCAACTGCATCGAGGTCAATCGTTGCTGGGCGCGTTCGATGTCCATGCAGCGGGTGATGACGGCGCTGGCGGCGACGATCTCGCCTTCGCTGCGCAGCAGGGTCACCAGGCAAAACTGCGGCTCGGGCGCGTTGTCGCCGGCCTGAATCTCGATGGCTCCGTCCTTGGCTCCGGTGATGCAGGGCTGGATAATTTCGCTGAAGGCGGCGACGGCGGCGGCACGGGTATCGGCGCTGCTGTTGTCGGGCCGGATGTGGGCGACCAGGCGAAGGGTGGTTTCACCCGCATCGGCCTCGGGCCCGCGTCGCTCGATGAGGAATCCTGCGGCCTCTGTGCCGGCGACGACTACCGCCTGGGTTCGCAGCAGGTCCTCCACGAACTGCGGGACAGTTGAGGAGGCGCTGAGCAGTCGCTGTACCAGGCGCGATCGTGACACGCCCGGCAGTTTTGACGACTCGGACCCCGGTGTTTCGACAATACCCGATGCCACGACTCACCTGCCTGTTAAATCCGATACGGCCCCAAAGCCGAGCAAACCCATACTTTCTTCTTGATTTATCGAGAAAATGAAAGCCCCAAGGGCGACATTTTTGCAAAAATTACGCTACCGGGCCTTGGCCTCGGGTGAAGGGCCTTGGCCGGGCAGCCGAATATACAGCCACGAGCCGGCTGGTTTTTGCTCTTCGTTGCGCAGCTCAAGGCGGACCGTCTGCGTATTGCTGGCGGCATCCGCTTCGGGGCTGAAGAGAATAATTTTACCTGAAAACGACTTATTCGGCTCATTTTCGTACGCCACGGGCAGCTCATCTCCCAATTTCAGCCCGGCTGCGTCGGCGGTGGGCACATGGACGTCCACCCACAGCGGCTTGTTGCAGACGATGGTGAGCACCCCGTCCTGCTTGCCCGGATCGGCCATTTCACCGGGGAAAACGTTGATTTTTTCGACAATCCCATCAATCGGGCTCAGCAGCTTCATCTTTTCCAGCTTGCGGGCCTGTTTGGCGAGGTCGGCCAGGTTCTTGTTGTGCTCTTCCTGAGCGGCCTGTATCTGGATCTCCGCCTCGTTCAGGGCGAGCTTGGCCTCTTCCAGTTCCGTGCCGTTGGCGGCTCCGCCGCTGTCAAACGCAGCCTGGAGCCGGTCACGCACTAATTTCTTGGAATCGCGATCGGCGATGTTGTAGTTGATCTTGGCGGTCGATTCGGCCTGGATCTTCATCGCGGCGTATTCCAACTGTTCAAGATCGCTGTCCTGGGTGGCCACGACGTCCCCCGCCTTGACCACATCTCCAGGCTTGACCAGCATTTCCTTGACGATTCCCACATCGCTGAAATAGGGGTTGCGCTTGTCGGAGGGGATGGTGGGGAATTTTAGAATGAGGTTGGCGGAGGTATGGCCCGGGTCGTCAGCGAGCGCCAATGGCAACCCGCACAAAAGCACGGCTGCGATAAAAATGCGGTTGGGCCAACTGAATTTGCTCATTTGAAAAAGACCCCATTTCTACTGGAAAAAACCGCCTTCGACAGGTCGAGCCAAAGAACATAAGCGGCCTGCGGGTCCCTGTCCACAGCAAAATCATGCTCTTTGCAGACTTCTACTCGCGTTTGAAGCTTCTCAAAACACTGGACTTACAAACTTTTCGGACCACCCTCCTCATCGGCCTGGCTGGGTGGCCCAAATGAGAAATTTCACCGCCCGCCGTTCGACATTTACGCTATACGCACCCCCTGTGTGCGCGAAATTACAAATATTCCGATCAAAAGTCTTTAGCGGTATCCCAAACGATCCAGATCCTCTTCGCTCAATCCGAAGTGGTGGCCGATTTCGTGCAGCACGGTCACGCGGACTTGGCGAATCAATTGCTGTTCGTTGTCGCAGACCGCTTCGATCGACTGCTGAAATATAAAAATGACGTCCGGAATCGTTCCGGAATCCTCGACATGGCGAACCGTGCGCGGACGGCCCTGGTACAAGCCCAACAACAGGCTGCGCGGGCCTGTGCCGGCGCGGTTGAGCTGCGCGGGCGTCGGGCGATCGCGGATTTCGATGGGAACTTCCTCCAGGAATCGCGCGAATTGCTCCGGAAGTTCCGACAATGCCGCCTCAACCAATTGCCCAAAATGCCCTTTGCTCACATGGTAAGCCACCGTAGAATCTCCGCGGATATTGTAGAAGTTCTTTGGCGCGCTTTCATTCCCAGGAGCAAAATGCGACCGTGGTTGTGTATCGGCCTGTTGTGCGGATTCTGTCTGATCGGCGGGTGCGGAACGCCCAGCTTCCTTAT
>Ga0182024_10013626_pt1 | contig 15838 bp, 17 predicted proteins | sample P32metaG_FD_120480 | JGI IMG/M metagenome (GOLD analysis project Ga0182024, IMG submission 120480) | Permafrost microbial communities from Stordalen Mire, Sweden - P3-2 metaG (Illumina Assembly) | ecosystem: Environmental > Terrestrial > Soil > Wetlands > Permafrost | place: Sweden: Stordalen... | reverse complement strand
GCACCTGCTCTGGATCGTCCCGAGCTCCGTCGGAATCGGACTGCTGGTCGGATACGTGGTCTCGCTCGTGTGGAAGAACGTGCGCGACCCACAACTGCAGACACTCATTGCGGTGATCGCACCGTATCTGGCTTACCTACCGGCCGCGCAACTGGGGCTCTCCGGAGTGCTCGCCGTGCTGACCACCGCCATCTGGATCAATCGTCGCGCGCACACCGTTCTTCGCCCCGAAGCGCGGCAGCATGGCACCGCCTTCTGGGACACGACGGTGTTCGTAATCAACGCAATCATGTTCGTGCTGATCGGATTTCATTTGCACGACGCGCTTCCGACGTTAGGACGCTATCCGCCGGCCGTACTCATTGGTTCCATCGTTGCGGTGAACGCCGCCGTCGTGGGGCTGCGATTCGCTTGGATCTTTGCCGGCCGCGTGTTGGGTGACAGGAGATCGCGCACCATTGCCTCGTGGGTCGGTTTGCGGGGCGCGGTGTCGCTCGCCGCTGCCTTGGCGATACCACGGACGGTCGCCGGCGGCGCCGCCTTCGCGCACCGCGACCTGATCATTCTCGTTGCCTTCAGCGTGATTCTGGTGACGCTGGTCGGCCAAGGCTTGAGCCTGCCGTGGCTGGTGGGTCGCGTGCGCCCGCGTGCGGACGTCGCCGAGGAGACGGAAGAGCGCCATGCGTTCGCCACCATGCGTGAGGCAGCGCTCCAACGTGTTCACGACCTCGAGACCGAAGGACGCATCGTGCCCGACCACGCGCAGCAGTTGCGACAGTGGTACGTGCATCGCGGTCAGGCACCGGAGCACGCTCGCGAGCTGGTCGATGTCGAACGTGCATCGTTGATCCAAGCGCGCGAGCGTGGACTGATCGACAATACGGTCATGCGTCGCGCGCAGGCGACGCTGGATCTAGAAGAGCTTCACCTCGACCACGTCCCGCCGGCATAGCAACGTGGCCCGTGCACGGACTCCACCTGCAGTTCGGGGCGGATGCGTCGTCGGAGGTGGTGGTGTCTTGGCACACGCTGCAATCCGTTCGCAGCCCCCGCGTCGTACTCGGGCGTCGCGACGGTAGGTTCGAGCGAACCGTCATCGCCGCAGAAACCAGCGACAAGGATGCGAAGTCCGGTCAGATCGTCTACGCGTATCACGCAAAGCTGACGGGGTTGCAGCCCGGGTTCGCTTATCTGTATGCGGCACTGCACGAAGGTGCCGAGCCGGAGTTCGGGACGTTCCGCACGGTTCGCGAGCGTACTCATGATGGGACCAATTCTCTCCGCGCAGACGAGGCAGCAGGATTCAACTCCCGGCGGCACGATTGTCTAACACCCTTGTAGCCTTCGTCAATCACGTTCCGTGCCGTTGCCAAGGAGTCGCCGGCAAATGAACGCACTCGTTCGGGTCGAAGCGGTGAGCCGCGCCTTCTTTCGCCGCGATACCGAGCACGTCGCGCTCAATGCCGTCTCCCTCGAGATCGATTCCGGAAGCTTCGTGTGCATCGTCGGGCCGAGCGGCTGTGGGAAGTCCACGCTGTTGAACATGATTGCCGGTCTGATCGCGCCGACGAGCGGTCGGATCACCAATGCGGGCACACTCGTCGAGGGCCCGCGGCTCAACGTCGGCTACCTGACGCAGAAGGACACGCTGCTGCCCTGGCGCGACGTTTTGCGCAACGTCGAGATGCCGCTCGAGATCCGTCACGTAGCGCCCGCCGAGCGCACGAGCAAAGCGCTCGAGCTGATCGACGTTGTGGGGTTGCGCGGTCGGGAACGGGCGTACCCGCGCGAACTCTCCGGCGGGATGGCGCGGCGCGCGTCGCTGGCGCGACTGTTGATCGCCGAACCGGATCTGCTGCTTTTGGACGAACCGTTCTCAGCGCTCGATGCGCAGTTGCGCCAGGAGATGCAGAACGAGCTGCTGCGGCTATGGAGCGGTAGCGGGAAGACCGTCGTCTTCGTGACGCACGACCTCGAAGAAGCGATCGCGCTGGGCGACCGCGTCGTCGTGCTCGGCGAGCTCGGTCGGATCGTTCGGGACGAGCACATTGCTCTGGAGCGGCCCCGCGACGTCATCGCCATCCGCCGCCGGCCGGAGTTTCATGCGATCGAGGCTCGCCTTTGGGACGCGCTCGCCGCACGCGACGACGTGGAGCCGGCGGCGTCGTGACGACCGCGGCGGTGCCGACCGGTACATCGCGAAGCAAGCCGCGCGACGGGGCGCGGCGGATGCGGATCTACGGCTGGCGTGTCGCACTACTCGTGGTGACCATCGCCGCCTGGCAAGGGATTTCGCTGTTCAAAGGGATGGCGTTCTACATCAGCAGCCCGGCCGCGATCGGGGCGCGCGAGCTGCAGTGGCTCGCCGACGGGACACTGCTCTTCCACACGACGATCACACTCGAGGAAACCGTCGCCGGCTTCATCTTCGGCGCCGTTGCGGGCGTCGCCGCCGGATTCGTCATCGGGCCGCAGCGCGACGTCGGCGAGGTTCTCGATCCCTTCATCATCGCGCTCTACTCGATCCCGAAGGTGGCGCTGGCGCCGCTCTTCATCGTGTGGTTCGGCATCGGGATCTGGATGAAGATCATTCTCGCGATGGTGACGGTGTTCTTCATCGTGTTCTTCAACACCGTCGCCGGTGTCCGCAACGTCGATCCCGACCTGGTCAATGCGGTGTGGCTGATGGGCGGTTCGGCGCGCGAGATCTTGTTCAAGGTCATCGTCCCGCACGCGTTGAGCGCCGCGCTGACCGGCGTGCGGATCGCGATTCCCTATGCCTTGATCGGCGCGATCGTGGGCGAGCTGATCGCCAGCAATCGCGGGATCGGCTATCTCGTATCGTCGGCGGCCAGCCAGTTCGACACCGCCGGGGTGTTTGCCGCACTCATCGTCCTGACGATTCTCGCCACGATTCTGAATTCTCTGGTGAACATCGTCGACCGGCGGACGTCACGCTGGAAAGTCGACGCAGATCTCTCACTCCGCCCGAACTAAGGTGCCCATGTCCCTGACACGCAGACGTTTGCTCCAAACCGCCATCGCGGCATCGGTCGCCCCGGCGTTCGTCTCCCGCGCGGCCGCCGCCGGCGCAACGCAGCTCAACGTTGGTTCGATCGGACATTCGATCGCCCACTTTCCGCTCTACGTCGGCGAGCAGCAAGGCTATTTCCAGCAAAACGGTGTCGACATCGGGAAGGTGACGGAGTTCTCGACCGGATCGCTGGTCGGCACCGCGGTCACCGCCGGCAGCCTCGACATCGGCTCGTCCGTAATCACCGACGTGTTCTCGCTCGCCAAGGCGGGCCGCTCGGTGAAGATCCTCGGGGTGAGCGCGGGCTCGTACTACATCGACATCGTTGCGTCAAAGGCGTTTCTGCAGGCCTCGAAGCTCAACGAGAAAAGCAGCATCGGCGACAAGATTCGCGCGATGCGCGGAAAGAACATCGGCATCACCGGACCGGGCAGCGGCACCGAAGCGCTCGTGTTGTACGTGCTCAAGCTGGGGAGCATCGACAAGACGCGCGACGTTCAACTGGTGAACGTCGGCGCGAACATTCCGTCGGTGCTGGCGACGCTGCGCACCGGCCGCGTCGATCTGGTTTCCTTCGCGTGGCCGCTCGGCCAGCAGGCACAGGTCGAAGACATCGGCGCGACGTTCATCAGCCCGGCCCGGGGCGATCTGCCGGAGATGACTCACGAGATCCAAGGGGTCGTCTATACGACGCAGGACGAGATCGACAAGAAGCATGCCGCGATGGTCGGCTTCGTGCGCGGGTACGCCAAGGCGTGTACCACGATAGCGAAAGAGCCGGGACGGACGCGCGAGCTGCTCAAAGGATTCTATCCGAACCTCGATGAGAAGGCGCTCGACCTCACGCTCGACGTGTACCGCTCGACGTCGGTCTCGACGAATCCGATGCCGAGCGAAGTCGGCTTCCTGCGCGCGGTCAAATTTCATCAAGCGGTCGGCCTCATAACCGAGCCGTACTCGTACAACGACCTCATCGCCACGAAAGTAATCGCGGATGCCGTCTCCAAGCGGTAAGGCGTGGTCCGACGTCGTCCTCGAAACGCTGAAGGCCAACGACGTTCGTCTCGCCGTCTACGTGCCGGACAAGATTCTGATCCCGGTGCTGGACGGCGTTCGGGCCGATCCGTTCTTCACCGCGGTCTGCGCAACACGCGAGGAAGAGGCCGTCGGCATCTGCGCCGGAGCCTGGATGGGCGGGATGCGCAGCGTGCTGTTGATGCAGACCAGCGGCTTCGGAAACACGCCCAACGCGCTCGCCTCGCTCGCTGTCGCCTACCAAATTCCGGTCGTGCTGCTGATTTCCGAGCGCGGCACGCTCGGGGAGTTCAACGCCGGTCAGGTCTGGTCGAGCCGGGTCGTCGCTCCCGTGTGCGCCGCGCTCGGGATCACGCATCAGGTGATCGAGCGGCTCGAGGACGTCGCGTTCATTCTCGGCCACTCGATCAAACAAGCGGTGGCGACGCAATCGCCGGCCGCGCTCGTCCTTTCGCCGTTGTTGACCGCCGGCAAGGTCTTCGCCGCGTGAGCGAACGGATGCGCCGCATCGAGCTCATGCACCGGCTCGTCGCTGTGCTACACGAAGAAGCCGTGGTCGGCGGGATCGGGAACACCAACTTCGATCTCTTTTCCGCGGGCCATCGGCCGCAGAACTTCTACATGCTGGGCAGCATGGGGCTCGCGTTCCCGATCGCCCTGGGCCTCGCGCTGGCGCAGCCGCAGCGGGGCGTGGTCGGAATCGAAGGCGACGGTTCGCTGCTCATGAACCTCGGCTGCCTCGCGACCATCGCGACGGTTGCGCCGCCGAATCTCACGCTGCTCGTCATGGACAACGCATCGTATCAAATCACCGGCGGACAGCCGACCGCAAGCGCCGCCGGCACGGATCTGGTCGCCGTCGCGCGCGGTGCCGGAATCGCGCGAAGCGATTGGGCGCAGGATCCCGACGATTTCGTGCGGCTGGTGGAAAACGCGCTGCGCGAAACCGGGCCGTCGCTGATCGGCGCGCGGATCGATGATGCGCCCGCCGCCGGGCAGCCGGCACGCGATCCCGCCCAAATCCGCGACCGTTTCATGCAGGCATTAGGCACACGCAAAGACTTCGGCGCTCAGGTCGACAACGAGTAGAGCACCTCGCCCTGAAAAAGGCGCCGTGCGGTCCGGTAGATCGTTGCGAACGGAACGTCGTAGCCGTCGCCGGTCTCGGTTACTGCGGCTGCAACGAGCATCGAACCGGAGGGATGACCGATCCGTACCGCCGCGCTCGAGGGACCGGCGCGAACGAGGCGGTGTGCGACAGTGCCCGGGATGCGGCATGCGACGGCCAGACAGAGCGCGAGGGTCAGAGGAACTGCACGATGCGGCTGCCCGACGGAGATCGCCCGAACGATGATGTCGGTGCTATCGGCCGCCATGGGGCGACCGGAGAGCAGTGTCGTTTCGATTGGAGCGCAGAGCATTCCAATTTTCGGCGTGCTCACGATACGTCCGGCATTTTCGAGATCCGGCGCGATCCCCATGGCCACCGACGAGATGCGACGGAGATTTTCGAGCCGATGCATGAGGTCACGATCGCGCTCGATCGCGATCGGAGATTCGATTCTACGCATCCCAACGTCGGCGGCCGCGACGAGCACCGTGGGATTGGCGGCATCGATGAGACTGACGCGGACCGCGCCGAAGCCGGGAACCTCGAACTCGTCCGTCACGTTCCCGGTCGGAAGCAGTGCGCCGGTCTTCGAGCCTGCGGGGTCGGCGAAGTCGAGACGAATCGGCGCAGCGGAACCCGCGACACCGTCGATCGCAAAATCTCCCTCGACCTCAGGCCGTCCGTCCTTCACCGGGAACCGAGAAACGATGATCTTGCCCGTGTTGGTGTTGTGCATTCGCACCACGGCTTCATCGCCCGTCGGAGCCGCAACGAGCGCCTCGTCCACTGCGAAGGGACCGATGGCCGACGACATGTTGCCGCAGTTTGCAGCATAGTCGACGGCCGCCTGATCCACGGCGACTTGCGCAAACGTGTAATCGACGTCGGCGTCGCTGCGCGTGGACGAACCGACAACGCAGATTTTCGAGAGCGAGGAAAGGCCGCCGCCCATACCGTCGAGTTGGCGCCCGCTGGGGTCCGGCGATCCCATTGCGGCGAGGAAGATGGGGTCCCATGCGGACCGATCGCGCGGGAGATCCTCAGCTCGAAAGATGATCCCCTTGCTGGTGCCGCCGCGCATGAAAACCGCCCGCGTCGCATGGACTGACATCGTGGCCGTATTCTCGGGCCGAGGCTCTTTTTCCGCACGTGTTGTCGCGTTCCGGCAGGCGACATCGCGCCACGATCTTTGGCCAAAGGCGGTTGTCGCTGCGGCTGTGAATGTCCGGGCGCACGATGCAAAGCCGGACCTCCGTGCGCATGCGGCCGCGGCGATGAGCTCGCCCGGGCCTCCACGAGATACGCAGGCGCCGTTGCGGGCGCAGGTTGCGCTACTCGGGCGTCTCGTTGGTGATGTGCTCCGGTCTCATGCGCGCGCGGGGACGTTTGCGGTCGTCGAGGAGCTGCGCGCATTGGCGCGCCGTCGGCGGGCCGAGCCACATGGCGACGCCGACGTTCAGATCGATGCGGTGCTCGACGGACTGGACGCCGACGATATCGTCGACGTCATTCGCGCGTTCGGGGTGTACTTTCAGCTGGTGAATCTGGCCGAACAGTTGCATCGCGAGCGACGACGGCGCGAGCGTACACTGAACGGCGAACCTCCGTTGCGCGGCGCGCTGTCGACGCTGGGTCCCGGCGCGGCAGACGCGTTGCAATCCGTCGAAATCACGCTGGTCTTTACCGCGCATCCCACCGAAGTGCTCCGCCGCACGACGAGCGAGAAGCTTGCCGCTGTCGCAGCGCTGCTGCGGGATTTGGACGAACGCGTGCTGACCGTCGAAGAACGATCGGCGACGGAAGAAGAGCTGCGCGCGCAGATCGTTCTGCTCTGGCAGAGTAACGAGCTGTACCGCAGCGCGCCGACGGTCAAGGATGAGGTGCGCAACCTGATCGCGCGCTTTCGCGAGTCGCTCTTCGACGAAGCGCCGCGCCTGTTCGAGCGCCTCGAACGGCAGCTCGGCGTCGAGATTCCGACCGTCCTGCACTTCGGCAGTTGGATCGGCGCCGATCGCGACGGCAATCCCAACGTCGCGCCGGACGCGATCGTCGACGCGCACGAGCAAGCGCGGCATTTCGTGCTCGAACGATACCTTGCCGCGGTCGAAGATCTGCAGGTGCGCTTCTCGCAGGATGCGGTGCGCGGCGGCACGAGCGCCGAGCTGCTGGAATCCGTCGAGCGCGAGAGTGCCGCGTTGCCGGACGTGCGGTATACGGTGGGTCCTCGTCAGGAAGCCGAACCGTACCGGCGCAAACTCGCGTTCATGCACAGGCGCCTCTCGCTTGCGCTCGCCGACGCCGAGGGCGGCTACGCGCACGCCGAGGCGTTTCGCGCCGATCTCGTGCTGGTCGAGCGCAGCGTTCGATCGCATAGCGGCGACGAGGTCGCGGCGCCGCTGCGGCGCGTGCGACGTGCGGCCGAGATTTTGGGCTTCCAGTTGTGCGAACTCGAGTGGCGACAGCATCGCGACCGCGTTTGGTCGGCGCTCGACGAGATCGCGGGTCTCATCGAACCGGGCGCGTTGCTTTCGAGTCGGCCTGACGCCGAACGCGCGGCATGGCTCGCGCGCGAGCTGACTTCCATGCGGCCGCTGATTCCGACCGCCGACTTCTCGGCCCCAACGGCGGATCTGCTCGCGTCGTTGACGGCCGCCGCAGGATTGCGACAGCGGCGTGGCGCGCAGGCCGTGCAATCATTCATTCTGGCCGGGACGGAATCGGCATTGGATGTACTCGCGTTGGCGGTGCTCGTGCGCGCGACGGGCGCGCTCGATGCCGGGCCGGCGCAGATCGTGCCGTTGCTCGAAAGCGCCCGCGCTCTCGCCGCCGCCGGTCAGATCGCCGACGCGGCGCTCGGGTGCGCACCCTTTCGCGCGCGCGTCGAGCGCTGCGGCGGCGTGTGGGAAGTGATGCTCGGCTACTCCGACACGACCAAGGTCATGGGCGTCGTCGCGAGCGCGTGGGCGATCTATCGCGCGCAACTCGAGTTGCACGCGACCGCGCAGCGATACGGTGTCGCCCTGCGATTCTTTCACGGGCGCGGCGGCTCCGTCGGTCGGGGCGCCGCCGACGCGCGCGAGGCCGTGGAATCGCAGCCGCCGCAAGCGCGCAACGGTCGATTCAAGGTGACCGAGCAAGGCGAGGTCATCGGCACGCGTTATGGACTGCCGTCGCTAGCGCGCCGAAACCTGGAGCTCGCTTTGACGTCGGCCGTGCTCGCGACCGAGCCGGCGGGACCGCCCGTCGCGGCGGAGTGGTCGACGCTGCTCGATCGCTTAGCGGGGGATGCACAGCGCGCGTATGCCGATCTCGCCGACACTCCCGGGTTTCTCGATTTCGTCGCCGCCTGCTCACCGCTCGACGAGATCGGTGATCTGCAGATCAGCTCGCGGCCGGGCCGGCGCGGCGCGCGTCGTTCGCTCGACGATCTGCGCGCGATCCCATGGGCGTTCGCCTGGACGCAGACGCGTGGACTGCTCCCGGGCTGGTTCGGCTTTGGCACCGCCGTTCGTGCCCACGAGGAGCAACTTGCAACGCTGCGCGAGATGGCGCGTGAGATGCCGTTCTTCACCACGTTGTTAGGCGGGATCGAGCGTGCGTTGGCGGTCGCGGATCTGGCGATCTTCGAGCGCTACGTGCGCGCGCTGGTCGGCGATACGACGGCAGCCGCGCGCTTCGTTCCGCGGATCCGTGCGGAATACGATGCGGCGGTCGATGGGCTATTACGCATCGTAGAGCGTCCATCGCTCTTGGCCGCCGATCCACGGCTCGCGCGTAGCATCGAGCTGCGTAACCCGTACGTGGATCCGATCTCGCTCCTTCAGGTGCGGCTGTTGCGCGCCTATCGCGAGCGACCCGATCCCGTGTTACGGGACACGATCCGGCTTTCGATCAACGGGATCGCGGCCGGTTTGCGCGTCACGGGCTGATCTCACCGACGCGGTTTTGGGGAAAGGGCTGGATATGAGTGATTCGCGCCCTCTGGTTGTCTGGTCGGACGTCGTTTGACCGTTCTGCTACCTCGGCTCGGTCTGGGTCGAACAAGCAGCGCAGCAACTCGGCGCGCGCACGCGCTGGCTTCCGTTCGAACTCCATCCTGACACGCCGGCGCAAGGAGCGCCGAAGCCGTTTACCGATGAGCAGTGGCCCGCGATCCAGCGGCGCCTGCGGATGCTCGCGCGACAGGTCGGCGTTCCGATCGAGCCGCCGCGGCGCAACGTCAACTCTCGGCTTGCGCTCGAGGTCGGCGAACTGGTGCGCGCTCGTGCCGGGGACGAGTCCTCCGCCGCCTTCCACCACGCCGTGTCGCGCGCATTTTTCGTCGACGGTGCCGACATCGCCGATCTTGAGGTCATTGCGAAGCTCGGCGCGTCCTTCGGCGCGAACGAAGAGGATATCCGGGCCGCGTGGACGTCACACGAGTACGCCGGCGCGATCGAGTCGTCGATGCTCGCGGCGCGCGCCGCGGGCGTGACGGGTGTTCCCGCCTTCGGCTGGCCTGGAGCGCGCGCCGTCAGCGGGATGATGGAGCCTCAGCGCATCGTTGAACTGCTGCAAGATGCCTGACCTGCGTCAGTCCCGACGACCAGATCGCGTTCGACTCGAAGCGATCGCCTCAGGCGATCACTCTAGCACTGCGGGTTCGAGAATCCGACCCGGCCTGACGTGAGACTTACCGGTGAGTAGACGTGAACCCACGCGAAGCCGGTCTTCGCGCTCGTCGGTTTGAGTTCGGCGCGGAGGTGCATCTTGCCGGTGGGCCCGAGCGTGATCGTGCGGAGACCCCAGGCGTGATTGTTCGAGCGCTCCCAACGATACTTGACGACGTGCGGCGCGCCGGCCGGCCAGTTTTTCGTGATGATGTCCGCGTCGAAGCGAAATTCGCCACAGCCGTTGACGGAGCTGCGCGATTGGACGTTCTGAACCGTAATGCTCGGGCCGGCGGCGGCAGCTGGTGCGAGCGGCACGGCCGCGGCAATCGCGAGCGCGAGCGAAGCCGCGGATGCGGAAAAGCGCATAATCGATCGCCTCATAGCGGAAGGAGTGATGCTCGCCTCGCTTTGCTGCAGGGCCCGCCACTCCCTCGGTGATCGTACCGTCAGACGAGCTGAATGCCACCGTCGATTTCGAGGTCGATGCCGTCGACGGCGCGATTGTCCATGAGGAAGAACGTGCCGTGCACGATGTCCTCGGTCATGGCGAGCCGCCGGGCCGGCGTCGCGGCGATCATGTTGCTGAACGGTAGGGTGACGCCGTCGCGCGCGAGCTTTTCCCAGTGCGGCGTGTCGGGGACCAGGCCGGGCGAGATGCAGTTCACGCGGATCGGCGCCAACTCGACCGCGAGCGTACGCGTCAAACCGACGACGCCCGCGTTCACGCTGGAGACCATCGTCGAACCGGGATACGGTATCGATTTCGCCAAGCCGCCGAACAGGACGATCGACGACGTCGGCAGCAGGCGCGGCAACGCGCTCCTCACCGCTTCGGGATAGCCGACGAGCTTGATGCGCGCGAGTAGCTCGGCGTCGGGGATCGAGAACTCCTTGATGGTCGTCGCGGCGCGATGGATCGCAGTGATCACGAGATGTTCGATGGGGGTCTCGCCCGCCATTGCGCCGCGGATCGCAGCGGTGTTCGCGAGGTCGACCGCGATCCCGACAGCGGACGGTCCTAGCGCTGCGGCAGCGGCTTGCGCCGTCGCCGCATTCCGTCCGGCGATCGTCACGCGGCAGCCGAGTTCGACTGCAGCCTTCGCGATCGCATATCCGATGCCGGCGGTACCGCCGATGATGAAAACGTGCTGGCCCGTTGTCGGCATTGCGCCGCTGTTGCAAGCGGCGGCCGGCGGCTCCTTCGCGGTAACGCGAGCAGGCGGCAGCTGAGAACCGACCGAAAACGCGGACCAATGAGCAGGAAGCCGGAGTTCGGATTCCTGGTTGCCGCGCTTTCCCTCGTCGTTCTGGCGTTGGGATGGTTGATGGTGCTCGTTCCGCTCGGGGCTTTTCCCATCGTTGTGGGCGATGACGGGCAGGGCCCGCATGTCATCGGCATCCGCAAAGCCGGCGTGGCGCACGCTGCGGGGATCGAGCGCGGCGATCAGATCGATTTGTCGACCTTGTCGTACTCGCAACGCTGGCGCTTGCAGACGGGAGGGCCGCCCGGCTACGCGCTGCCGCTACGAGTTCGTCACTACGGTGTCTGGTCGAATCGCGTCATCACCACATTCCCGGGCACCGTCTCGCTCGGTGACCCGCTGTGGTGGTCTTCGACCGTCGCGCTGACAGTCGGTGCACTGATTGCGGCTATTGTCGTCGCGCGCCGGCCGTCGGTTGCCACCGCGGCCTTCGCGCTCTACGCGTGGGCACCGATCCCGTCGTTCCGTTTCGAGATGTTGTTCGGATGGTTGCCCGACCCGGTGTACGGCGTCGTTACGACGGTCGTCGAAGCGCTCATCGCGCTCTTTCCGGTCTTCATGCTGCTGATCTTCGTCACGCGATTTCCACGAGAACCGTCGTCCGGCGGCGGCCGCCTTCGCATGCGTCTGGCGGATGTGGTGGTGGTCGCCGGCTTCGCGTTCTGCCTCGCGGCGGCCGCGCTCGAACCGGTTCGTCACCATACGTGGCTCAACGTGGCCAATCTGATCGACGGCGCGGTGGCCGTACTCGGCGGCATCTTCGCCGCGCTGCAGTATCGCGAAGCATCCGGTGAGGATCGTCGCCGCATCGGCTGGGTTCTGGTTGGTTACGGCGTGACGCTAGTGAGTTTCGGCGTGACTAACGCCCTCATCATATCGCCGAGTGCCGAATCGAGCGAGTTGTTGGGTGCAGCGCAGCTCGCAAACATCGCGCTGCCGCTCACGCTCGCGTATGCGATCCTGCGGCATCGCGTCATCGACGTCGGCTTTGCCCTCAATCGGACGGTCATCTACGCCACGGTCACCACGGTGGTCGTGATCGCCGTCAGCCTCGTCGACTGGCTGGCCGGCAAGCTGATCGGCGAGACGCGGCTCGCGCTCGCTGCGGAGGCTGTGGTGACGATTGCCATCGGTGTCGCGCTCAACGCGATGCACGAGCGGATCGGCGCGCTCGTCGATCGCGTGCTCTTCCGTGCGCGGCACACGGCCGAACGCCGGCTCCGCAACGGAATCGACGCGCTCGCGTTCGCCGCAAGCGACGTTGCGATCGAACGCGCGCTTACCGATGAAGTGGCAACTGCGCTCGCACTGCGTTCGACCGCGTTGTTCCGGCTGGACGAGGACACGGATCGCTTTCGCTGCGTTCGCGCGACGGGCTGGCCGGATACCTCCGCCGCGATCGACGAGGACGCGCTACTCGTCCGGACGCTGCGACTGCGCGAAAGCCCGTTCCATCTCGCGGACTTTGCGATCGCCGATTCGGCTCTGCCAGCGGGGCCGGGTGCGCCGATTATCGCGGTTCCACTCGCCGACCGGCATGCCTTACAGGGCTTCGTTCTGTACGGTGCTCTGTCGGATGGAACTGCGCCCGATCCCGAGCTCATCGACCTGCTGGCTCAACTCGGCACCGCCGCCGCGTCCGCGTCGGCCTATGTCGAAGCGCGCGCGGCGCGCGCTCGTCTCGCCGAAACCGAGAAGCTTCTCGCCGCGGGAGTTTCGATCGCATCACATGCTTGACGCACCCCGCGAGCCGCAGCACCTGCTCGACGCAATGACCGCGGCCCCGGACCACCACACGGTGCTGCTGGAAAACGATCGCGTGCGCGTGCTCGACACGCGATTGGCACCGGGAGAGCGAACGCCGGTGCATTCGCACCAGTGGCCGAGCGCACTCTACGTCCTGAGTTGGAGCGATTTCATCCGGTTCGATCCCGATGACAACCCGATCGTCGACTCGCGAGCGCTCGGCATGAGCCCCGCAACCGGAACGACGCTGTGGTCGGCGCCGCTAGCGCCGCATTACGTCCGAAACGTCGGCACGAGCGTCTTGCATATCATCGCGATCGAGTTGAAAGAGTCCTGACTGATGTCACTGGAGCTCCTAAACACCGTTGCATCAATCGCGACGTTTGTCGTCATCGCCGTGACGGCGGTGGCAGCAATGGTGCAACTGCGTCACATCGGACGCAACAATCAACTTGCGTCGATCATCGCGCTTCGAGCCCTCCGCGATTCAGCCGGGCTCGAAGAATCCTTTGAATTTGTCGGCACAGAGTTGGCGCGGTGTATGGAGGACCCGGAATTCCGCGCGCAATTGGAGAGCGCTCTGCCGCCCAACCGCACGATCCACAAAGAGCTTCGGTTGTGCGACTACTTCGAGCAGATCGGGGGCTATGTAAAACTCGGTCTTATTTCCGCGGATGTCTTTTTGGAGTTCGGCAATCCCGAGCGATATTGGAAACTGTGCGAGCCCGCTCTCGAGCTCTATCGACGCAAGCGCGGGCCTTCAACGTACGAGAATTTCGAGTACTTAACGGTGTGTTCGCAAGATTGGGATCGGCGTCACCCCGACGGAAATTATCCCCGTGGCATGCGGAGATTGCAGTTGCGAATTCCAACGGAGTCGTAAGCGCAGAGGGACTTGAACCAAGGAACCTCAGCTATGCGGGCGGCGTACGGAAGGCGCTCGACATTGCGTCTTGTTCGCTTCGCTTTATACCGAGCGTGCTCGCGATGTCAGGCCACCCGCCGACCGCGTCTGCGATGCGATCGATCGTCGACTTTGCTTCGGCGTCCTTGATGCGAAAGTATGGCGCGACGGATCGCGCGAGGTCGAGGTCGAGAGCATTATCACTTTCATCAATGTTCAAAGACAAGCCGGACGAACCAGGAACCGGATTCATGTCATACGCCGGCGAGAGCCGCCAACCTGAGTTCGGCGCGAGCAGAAAACCGTGGTTACGAAGATGATCATCCGCGTTTGATACCATGATGTTGAAGACGATGCGCGTCCAGAGTTCTCGGAGATCCTCGCGCGTTGCCGCGCCTTGCGACATGATCACTTCGGCAATTTCGAGATAGCTTGCGCCGCTGGACGCGTCGTCGCCATCGGCGTGCCCCGTGAGCGTCATCGCGGAAGCAAAGTGGACGCGCGCTCCTGATTCGCGACGATCGAAGCGGCGTACCAAGAATGTATGCCCCGCATCGGTGAACGCTCGGGCCTCGCTCGGCGGTAGGTGTAGCCCGGAGCGCTCGGCGAGTTTCTGGACAACGAGTTCCCACACGCCCACGTCGTACCGATCTCTGACGCTAGGAAATTTTGCAATCCAAAGATGCCCGTCGACATCGACAACGCTCGCCTTCGGTCTGGCCCCGCCGAGTGATGCGCCAGGGGCGAGGAGCATGCGAAGCCACTCGTCCGTGGCCGGATTTTCGTCACGCGGGTCGTCTTCGATCGCGCGGCTCGCAGCTTCGAGCTCGCGCAACCGAACGAATGGGAGCGCGGCGCTTCCGTCGCGATCATCGAGGAACGACCCGTCCTCGATGAGTTTGTAGCGCAGAGCTCCAGATCGAAACGTATCGTGGACACCGAGCAAGTAATCCGATTCGCCAAGGCGCGCGCTTCGTGCCACGAGGCCGGCGCGCTTATCGCGGTCGAACCGGCGGCGAATGAGCATTTCTCCCCAGCGATCGGGACTCGAGTCTTTGAAGACGCCGAACATCGTTCGACCGTCTCGCGGATACTGCGGCCCTGGAAAGAATCCGAGGTCTGGATCAAGCGTCTGTCTCGCGAGCTTCGGGTCGTCGAGCGCGCCTTCATCGAAAGTAAAATCGAAGAGTTCGCCTGTGCGCCCTGAGCGCACTCGAAGAGTTCCGAGCCGTTTCGCGGTTTCGCCGTCGCTCCAGTCCGCGTAAACCTCGATCAAGCCTTCCATTGCGATTCGCTTTCTATCGCGCGCGATGCGGAAGACTCGCATCCTGGAGCTCGCGCCCACGTGTATCGATCGCTGCGACCGCATCGATGTCGCCGTCGAGCCCCAGAACGTGGAGGACGGCGGCATACGCGCCGATCGTGACGCCCATGCCGCCGCGCTCGACGTTCCGCAACGTCATCAACGACATTCCGGCACGTTCCGCGACCAGCTTCGCCGGCAAGCGGCGGCGTAGTCGTGCCGCACGAAGGCGCTCGCCCAAGCGTGAAAGCCGGCGCTCAATCGGGGGCAACAAGGGCGCCACGCGCTTTGCCATGCCATTATTCTAGCATATATCGAAGATAAAGGCTAGAATACTAACACCCGGTCAACCGGGGATAGTCCGAAGTGTCGGGCGACGACTATTCGTCGCTCGGCGCCTGCACGTACAGTTCCCAACGATAGCCGTCCGGATCGCGAAACCAGAGTCCCATACTCTTCGACCCTTCGGCGACCGGACCGATCTCGTTGCCCGGATCTTCGAGCGCGACGCCCTTCTCGCGCAACTCGTCGCGCGCGGCCTCGAGCGAGGCCAGGTCGCGCGTGCGAAATGCCATGTGGGTCAATACCGCCGGATCGGGCGAGCCCTGGGCGAACGCGATAAGGACCGCGTCGTTGCCGACCAAGACGCGCGTGGACGTGTTGCGATACTCCTCGAGGTCGAACAACGAACGCCACCACGCCGCGCTGGACTGTGGATCCGCAACGGCGAGGCTGAAGTGGTGGACCGGGCCAAGTGCGATTGCCATGCTGTCCTATTCCTTTGCGAAGTG
>Ga0182024_10013625_pt1 | contig 15838 bp, 11 predicted proteins | sample P32metaG_FD_120480 | JGI IMG/M metagenome (GOLD analysis project Ga0182024, IMG submission 120480) | Permafrost microbial communities from Stordalen Mire, Sweden - P3-2 metaG (Illumina Assembly) | ecosystem: Environmental > Terrestrial > Soil > Wetlands > Permafrost | place: Sweden: Stordalen... | reverse complement strand
TTGCGCCGCACGGCGGACGCGCCGAGCCGCGCACGCGCTCGATGCTGAATCCCAAGGTCAACGATCTTCACACGGCCGACATCACGCGCGGACTTGCGGCTCGGCTAGGCGCGTCGGCGCTGATCAACGTCGCGATGGATCGCAATCGGCTCGACTGCAACCGACTTTCACAAATAATCGAGCGCGCGCCGTGGCTGCTCGAAATGATCGCGGAGCGCGTCGCGACGATCGTCGCACGTCACGGCCGCATCACAGTGCTGCTGATACATGGATGGAACATCATCGAGCCGCGCCTTGATTTCGGACTCGGCCTTAGAAATTCCGGCGGCGAACTGTGTCCGCCCGGCTCCGCCTGCGTTTCCGCCTGCGACGATTTCATCAACGGTCCGCTCGCCGGGCTCGCCGAACGTCTGCATCGCCACGGAATCAAACCAACCTACGGCATGCGCTATCCGGGCGGCGGTCTGCAAAATCTGCTGCAGGCATTCACCGCGCGTCATCGCGAGAGCCCGCACTTGCCGCTAAGATCGATTTCCGAAACGGCGATGCGCGGCGTCATCGACGCTGCCCAACTCGAGTTGTCGGTCGCGTTAAGGATGCCCGGCGAGTTTCGCTCGCGATGCGAAGACGCAATCGCCGAAGTTTTTTCAGGTAAGGGCGATTCACATATCGTCCGTTCCGCCAACGTGATAAATCGCACGCCGCGCCCGGCGGTCGCCAAGTCTGAAATCGGCGCCGCCGCGACGGTAGCAGCGCCCGGACGCGTTGGCATCGAATTTTACGATCCCGCCGCACACTTCGGTGCGATGGCGAGCTTCGACGTCGGCGGCGCCGGCATGGGCGCGCGAATCATGATGCTGTTCGATCACCATCGTGCGGCATTGTTCACGGCCGAAGGCCGTCCAACGCGTTCTGCGAGCGCCGTCACTCACGGCCCGCTCTCTCTGCGGCGCGACGGCGAATCGATCGTGCTCGCATTCCACGGACCCGCCGTTATCGTCCCAAACGCGAACGCCTATCTCAGCATCGAACGCGCGCTGGCGTCGGGCCGGCTGGACGGCGAGACGGAAGTGGAGATGCGTTTCGAAATCGATCGCGCCGGCGGCGAGTTCGACTTCGACCGGATTCTGTCTTCGCCCGGCACTGCCGCGGACGCCCTGTCGTCGAGCGTCGCGTTCGGCCGCATCTCAGGAAAGATTCGCATTGACGGCGTCAAGCGGGAGCTGAACTGCTTTGCGCGCGCGGGTATTTCGTTCACCGGGCTGGGACCGCAAAAGTTCTCTGCGCGCCGGATGATCTGGGCGTGCTTCGAACACGAACAAGCGCCGCGCGCACTTGAAGCGCGCCACGCCGCGACCGGTGACGCGCCGCCAAATCAGAGCGCCAGGATTCTCGACGCCGACGGATGGGCGCCGTGTGAGCTGCGCGATCTCACGATCGAAACGCCGTCAGTCGAGGAACCGCCGCATCGTATTTTCGCATGGTTGATACGCTCCGACGGCTCCTCGTGCGAACTCGAAGGCAGCGTCGAATGCTTCATTCCGCTATCGCGCCCCGGGCCCGAGCAATCGCGCATCTACACGACACTCGGATTCGCAAGCTTCCGAACAGGCGCTCATCGCGGAGCCGGGATGTTTGAATATTCGCGCGTCGCGGACTCGGTTCTGACCGCCTCCGACGAGAACGAAGATCCCGATAGCGATTGAGAATCAGGTTGCGGGCGTATCTACTGCGCGAGCGCGCACTGCGACGATCGCCTCGATCTGACCGGCGATATCGGCGAGCACTTTGCCGGTCGGCGTGGACGCGTACTCGCGCACGAACAGCACGCCGCGATCGGTGCTATCCGCGAGCCGTGGTTCAAACGCGAGGCGCCCCAATATCGGTACCGCAGCTTCGCGCGCGACTCCGTTGAGATCGCCTTCGGGCCACAGCGGCCGCACAGCGCGGCATCCGTCGCAGTTAAAGCCGGCCATATTCTCGACGATGCCGACGATGGGCGCGCCGAATGCGCGTCCAATCTTCATCGCTTGGCGCGCGACGCTGGCATCGTGTGAGGACGGATGACTGAGCAGCAGGACGCCGTCGAGCGGCATCATCGACGCGAGCGCATACAGTCGATCCAGGCCGCTCGCCAGATCGATTATCAACAAGTCCGCGGTTCCGAACTGCGTTTGCGCCAGCATTCGGCTCAGCGCGCCGCGATAGCTCAGCTCCGCGGGGCGCGACGGCGCGGGCGCGACCGGCTCTGCCCCGTTTCCGTCGAGCTGATCGTAGTCCTGCACAAAGCTGATCGGCGGCGGCTCGCCGCCTGGAAGCTGATCGCTGGAAATCACGCGCAAGCCATGCGGTCCCGCGACCGGCTCAATTCCTTCGATCATCGGGTAGCGCCGCTGCGGTTTCATCCCGAGCATCGCCGCGACGCTGGGTGAATTAAGGTCCGCGTCGACGATCGCCACCTTGCGGCCCTTCATCGCCCACGCCGCCGCAATATTCACAGCGAGCATGCTCTTGCCGACCCCGCCGCGAGCGCTGGCAAGGGCGATAGTCGCGCCGACGCCGGAAAGGTTAGTGCGAATGCGATCGCGAACGCTGGCTGGATCGGCGGATCCGTCGTTATCAATGTCGGAAAATATTCTCATTAACTGGCTATTGGAGTCCCGCCGCAGCGATCCTAATGGTTGTTAAGGACGGCAAGGTGCTGCGCGAGTTGTTCTGCTCAGGATGACTGGTTTGCGGGGCGCGGTAAACAACGCCTGCCCGGCTAGGCGCTGTCGTCGTCGGCGTCGGTCGAACCTGTTTTGCGATAGGCGTTGGGCTCGTCGTCGAATCGCCGCTGCGATTTGGCCTCGCGCTCCTCGTCCTGTTGACAATCGCGACACAGGCGCGAAAACGGCATCGCGTCCAGGCGTTCTTCGGCGATCTCCAATCCGCACGATTCGCAGACGCCGTAGCTGCCGTCGTCGAGCCGCTCGAGCGCGTCGTCGATTTGCTTGAGCTTGAGGCGTTCGCGGTCGGACAGGATGAAGTTGATCTCGCGATCGCGTTCTTCGGACGCGAGGTCGTAGGTGTCCATCCCCTCGTCCTTGTTGCCTTCGCGTTCAGCGCGCGATTCTGAATCGATCACGCCGAGCAGTTTGTTTTTGGTTTCCAGCAGTTGTTCGCGCGCTTTGGCGAGGAACTTATTTCGGTCCGCGGCAACTGTGTTCTTCGTCATTGAATTCCGACTCCGATGTATATTTAAGCGGCCGCGCCCGCGACCGTTGCGTGCAGGTCGTAACTGAGCGCCTTGTCGATTCGGGCGCGGACGAACTCGCCCGGCTCGGCGTCGCCCGCAAGAAAAACGGAACCGTCGATTTCCGGCGCCTGGCCCGAGGTTCGCGCGCGCAACCGCGTCGAGCGTCCCGCCAGCGGGCCTTCGACCAGCACCTCGACTTCACGGCCGACCAGTTCGCGATTTTTGGCGAGCGAAATTTCCGACTGCGTCGCCATCAGGCTCGATCGCCGCGCGCGCTTGACGCGCTCGGGCACCTGGTCCGGCAAATTGTAAGCGGCGGTATTTTCTTCGCGCGAGTAGGTGAATACTCCGACGCGATCGAACTGCTGCTCACGGACAAAATCCACCAGCCGCTCGAAGGCGGCGTCAGTCTCTCCCGGGAAGCCTACGATAAACGAGGTCCGCAGCACGACGCCCGGGATACGCTCGCGCACGCGCTCGAGCAGCTTGACGAGCGCAGAGCCCGAGCGCTCGCGGCGCATCGCACGCAGCATCGTGTCGTCGGCATGCTGCAACGGCATGTCGATATACTTCACGACCTTGGGCAGCTCCGCGATTGCGTCGAGCAGTTCGGCGGTCACGAAATTTGGATAGCAGTAGAGCAGCCGAATCCAGCGAAGGTCGTCGACCGTCGAGAGTTCGCGCAGCAGCGCCGCAAGGGACGACGGCTGGTTGAGGTCGCGGCCGTAGGCGGTCAAGTCCTGCGCGATCAAATTGATCTCGCGCACGCCGCCGGCGGCCAGGTTGCGCGCCTCCGCGACCAGGTCGCCGACCGGGCGGCTCTCATGGAGGCCGCGAATTTTCGGAATAATGCAGAAAGCGCACTTGTGATTGCAGCCTTCGGAAATCTTCAAGTAAGACGTGAAGAACTCTCCGGTCTTGACGCGTGGGATTGCCGAGGTCGGCAGCAGATGTGCCGCGCCGGCGTACGGAATCGGCCGCGACTCGGGCGCCTCGGTGCGTCGCAGCAGCTCGGGCAAATCAAGAAAATTGCCGGTGCCGACGAACACGTCCACCTCGGGCATCGTCGCGGCGAGCTCGGTCGCATAGCGCTGCGACAGACATCCAGCGACCACCAGCCGCTTGCCGAAGCCGCGCTTCTTGACCTCGGCCGCTTCGAGGATCGCATCGATCGATTCCTTCTTGGCGGCCTCGATAAACGCGCAGGTATTCACCAGCAGCACTTGCGCCTCTTCGGGATCGAGCGTGATCTCGAATCCGGCGGAGGTCAGCGCGCCAAGCATCAGCTCGCTGTCGGCGAGATTCTTGGGGCATCCAAGCGTGAGCAGGTGAACTTTTTCCATTAACCGAACCGGGGAACTTACGGGGCTTTTAAAGATACTTGTCGCATACTCGCGAGGCAATCGCGCTCCCGAGTTTCAGCGCGTCGACTGTCTTGTTTAGTGTATCAGATCGTCACGGCGAGGCAGGTGCGGTGACGACGTCCGCGCCGGCCGGCACGTTGAACGCGAAATTCGAATCCGGCAGTTCAACATTGTCACGCACGTCGCTGAAAGCGATCTTCGTCACGTCGCCAAGCTGATCGGTGAGCGTCAGCGTGATCAGGTTGTAAGTTGCCGGATCGAGGCCGATCTCAATCTTGTAGCCGCCGGTCTTCGCGTCGAGGATTAGATCGACGAGGCCAGTCGGCGTCGGGGGATTCGCAAACGCAGCCTTGAAGTCGCGGTTGATATTGCCGATTCCGAGCAGGAATGACGTTGCGCTGCTCGATTTGAGCGCATGCTTCAGGGGTGTCTCGAGGACCTGGTTGAGATCCGGGTCGTAGCTGTAGAGCGTCTCGCCGTCGCTGACGATCGTTTGTTTTTCGGGATCGCTGAACTCCCATCGCATGCGGCCGGGCTTGCGAAATGAAACCGTGCCTTGACGTTGCCGCTTCGGCGCGCCGACGGTCGCGATCTCCTCGGTGAATTTCGCCGTAAACGAATTGGTGTCGCGGTAGTGCCGCTGCAGGCGATCGAGCACCTGCTTCAAATCTTTGCTGACCGGCGCGCCCGCGGGAGCCGTCGTCTCCGATTGAGCGGGCGCGGCGGCGACGAGCAACATCACGACCAGCGGAGCGAGCGCTTTCCAGACTCTGTTCATTCTGATGGTTAGACGAAATCCAGGTATGGGACTTCACGCATTCATCGAGCGCTGTGCAGGCGTACTTCGCGCGGCTTGGCGCCGTCGGCCGGCATCACGATTCCTTCGCGTTCCATCTGCTCGACCATCCGCGCCGCGCGATTGTAGCCGATTCGAAGCCGCCGCTGGATCATCGAGATCGACGCCTGGTTGGTCTCCATCACGATTCGCACCGCTTCATCATACATCTCGTCCTGCACCTCGCCAGCGAGTCCGTCGGCGCCGTCCTCGCCGGGCGGCTTGGTATCGAGGATTTCCATGCGGTACTCGGGCGCGCCCTGCTCGCGCAGGAAATCGGTGAGCTTGCGAATCTCATGCTCGCCGACAAACGGCCCGTGCAGGCGGCGCAGCTTCGCACTGCCGGGCGGCATGAAGAGCATATCGCCCGCACCGAGCAGGCGTTCGGCGCCGATCGAATCGAGAATCGTGCGCGAATCGACGCGCGACGTCACCTGCAGCGAGATTCGGGCCGGCAAGTTCGCCTTGATAAGGCCGGTGATCACGTCGACCGACGGCCGCTGCGTCGCGAGTATTAGATGAATCCCCGCGGCGCGTGCCTTCTGCGCCAGGCGCGTGATATCGCGCTCGACGGTCTTGCCCTCGCTCAGCAGCAGGTCGGCCAGCTCGTCGATGACGATCACGATCTTCGGCAGCTTGCGATGCTCGATCGCGCCGACCGCCGGCTGATTGGGATCGTCCGACGCGGGCGCGCTCTGCCCCGCCATCTTGAGTTGTGCGAGCGACGCGCCCGACGCCAGCGCATGGTTGTAGCCGTCGATATTGCGCACGCCGAGCTCGCGCATCCGCAGGTAGCGCCCTTCCATCTCTTGCGTCGCCCACAGCAGCGCGCTCGCCGCCTTCTGCGGATCGACGACGACCGGCACGAGCAGATGCGGAATATTTTCGTACACCGACAGCTCGAGCATCTTGGGATCGACGAGAATCAATCGCACGTCATCGGCGGTCGCGTTGAACAGAATCGACGCGATCATCGTGTGCAGCGAAACTGACTTGCCGGTTCCGGTCGCGCCGGCAATCAACAGATGAGGCATCTTGGCGAGGTCGGCGGCCACCGGACGTCCGGCGATATCCTTGCCGAGCGCAATAGTGAGCTGGCTTTGCGCGGCGGAGAATTCGTCGGCCTCGAGAATCTCGCGCAGAAAAACGCGTTCGCGTTTTTTGTTGGGCACTTCGATCCCGACCACGGCCTCTCCAGGCACCGGCGCCTGGATTCGCACCGCGGCCGCTCTGAGAGCCATCGAGAGATCATCCGCCAGATTCACGATTTGACTAACTTTGATTCCGGAGCCTGGCTCGAATTTGTACATCGTAACGACCGGACCCGGCTGGACCTCGACCACGCGTCCCTCGACGCCGAAATCGGCGAGTTTCTGCTCGAGCACGCGCGCGCTGCGCTCGAGCTGGCTTTCGTCCACCTGTGCGTGTTCGGCCGGCGGCAAATCGAGGAGCGACTGCGGCGGAAGTTTGAACGCACCCTTCTGGCGCGGCTTCGCGGCCGCCGCCTTGTCGCGCTTCTCGCGAATATCAAGCAGCCTGACCTTGAGCGGCGACGGCCGGCCGTTGACGCCGTCGGTATCAGTCTCGATCTCGTCGCCCGAGCTGAGAGAAAACGGGACGCGTGAGCTGTCTGCGGATTCAAACTCGTCACGCCGCGAATGCGGGCGAATTTTTTTGGCGACTCCCGCGAGCAACTCGGTCGGCGCCCGCTTGAGCATCAGGGCAAGCCCGCAAATGAATCCGAGCACCACGGCGATCAAGCCTCCCGCGACGTTGATCGAGTTGTTGAGCAAGGTGGCAATACTCGCGCCGATCTCACCGCCCATCTTTGCGTCATGCAGATCCCACAACGCACAGGCAGTCGCGAGTGCGAGAATCAACAGCAAGCCGCCGCCGATCTCACGTGCGATCGTGACGATGCGCGCGCCGGTCCACACGCGCTGCGCGAGCCACGCGACCAGTACCATCGCGGTGTACGACTGGTATCCGATAAGGCCGCCGAGCATCGCTGCGATTGCCGCGCCGACCGGACCGCCGAGGTTGGGACTCCGGCCGATATCGACGCTTACGAGGCTGACGGTGCCGAACGCGGCGAACGCCAGCAGCGCAAGTGCGCACAGCTCGAGAGCAATCCGGCTGCTCGCGGAAGGCTCAAGCAAAACCTCTTCGACCACGGCCGGCGGAGGCAGTTCGATGACCGTTTTTTCCTTGCGCGCGATGGGGTTCACACCTCCGTCACGTAGGGAATCACCAGCGGCCGCTTGCCGAGCTCGTCGCTGAAATAGCGCCGAATCGCGCGCACGATTTCTTCCTTCACGCGGGAATCGTTTGCATGCAACGGGCCGCCGAGCGAGTTGAGGCGGCGCGTCAATTCTTCCTTCGCGCGACGCATGTGCGCCGAAGTTCCGTCGCCGCTCACCAGGCCTCGTGAAAGAAGATCGGGGCCCGCCACAATGCGTCCGGTTTTCGACGAGAGGACCACCACCGCAGTTACCGTGCCGTCGCGCGCGAGCACCCGCCGCTCGCCGACCACCGCAGGATCGCCGCTGTCGACGCCTTCCAGCGCGACGCGTCCCGCCTCGACCGTAAATCCACGACGGGCTTCGCCACTACCGTTGAGAATCAGCGAATCGCCATCTTCGAGCAGGAAGCAATTCTGCTCCGGAATTCCCGCGGCGATCGCGAGCGCGACGTGCCGGCTCAGATGACGGTACTCGCCATGAATCGGGACGAAGTGCCGCGGACGCGTCAGCGCGATTAATTCCGTCAACTCGTCCTGGCTGGCGTGCCCCGAAACGTGCACCGGAGCGACCGCGTCGTAAACGACGTCGGCGCCCTGCTTGTACAGGCGATTCACCAGCGTGTTGATGGTGCGCTCGTTGCCTGGAATGAAGCGCGACGACAGCACCACCACGTCGCCATGCTCGATACGCACGCGCGGGTGAGCGTCGATAGAAATTTTTGCCAACGCGGAGAGCGGCTCGCCCTGGCTTCCGCTGGTCAGGTAGCTCAAGCGATTGCCGTCGAGAAACTCCGCCTCTCCCGGGTCCACGAACATCGCTTGAGCAAATGGAAGCTGGCCGGTTTCGAGTCCCAGCCGCACGCTCTCCGCCATCGCGCGACCAAGCGGAACGACGCGGCGGCCGAACTCGCGCGAGACCTCGACCACCTGCCGAATCCGATGCAGATGCGACGAAAAGGCCGACAGAAAAAACCGGCCGCGCGCGCGCGAGGTGAGCTCGCGCAGCACCGGCTTGAGCGAACTCTCCGAGCCTGAGCGGCCGGGGCGTTCTACATTAGTTGAGTCCGATAGCAGCAGCGCGACACCCTCCGCGCCAAGCTCGGCAAAGCGTTCGCGATCGAACATCTGGCCGTCCACGGGAGCGTCATCGATCTTGAAGTCGCCGCTATGAATGACGATCCCCGCCGGCGTGCGAATCGCCAGCGCGATCGAGTTGGGTGTCGAGTGCGTAACGCGGATCGGCTCGAGGGTGAACGGTCCCGCCTCGAATACATGGCGCGGCGTGATCGTCCGCAGATCGACCGGATCGTCAAACTCTGCATCGACGAGGCGCCGCCGTGTGAACGCGAGCGTAATGTCGCTACCGTAAACGGGGACGTTGAACCGGCGCAGCAGATGCGGCAGCGCGCCGATGTGATCCTCGTGCGCGTGCGTGAGCACGACCGCTTCGACCGCGACGTGACTGCGCTCGAGCCACGCCATCTCGGGAATATAAGTCCCCATTCCGAGCGCGGGCTCGTCCGGGAACATCACGCCGCAATCGATGACGATCGCGCGCCCGGCGCACTCGATCGCCATCAAGTTAAGGCCGATCTCGCCGAGCCCGCCGAGGGCTACGATTCTGACCGGCGCGGTCGTGGAAGTGCTTGCCGCCATCGCCCTATCCTGCCTCCGCACCGAGCGGAATTATATCGGTCGCAGATCGGCTGCGAAAGCCGCTGTGCATCCAACTGACACGCTGACTTGCCTTGAGAACGGGGCGGGACTAGTTTTCGGATCATGAGGTGGCGAAGATGGCGGCGTCGGTAAACAAGGTAATTCTCATCGGAAATCTCGGACGCGATCCCGAAACTCGCTTCACCAACTCGGGCTCGTCGGTCACTAATTTTTCGATTGCGACGAAGGAATCGTTTGCCGACAAAAGCGGCGCGCGGCAGGAGCGTACCGACTGGCACAACATAATAGTGTGGGGCAAACAGGGCGAGGCCTGCGCGCAGTATCTGAAGAAGGGTAGCGCGGTTTACGTCGAAGGACGAATTTCCTACCGCGAGTACGAAGCCAAGGACGGCAGCGGCAAGCGCAAAGTCACCGAGATCGTCGCGATGCGCACGCAGTTCCTGAGTTCACGCGGCGGCCCTCCGATGGGCGATGACGCCGGCGATTTTAGTGGCGGCGGCGCCGCGCGCGGTCGCGCACCCGCGGGCGGTGGAAGCGGCGGCGACGACGTCGCTCCAATGGACGACGAAGACATCCCGTTCTAGTCCGCGCCGCAAAACGATACTCGAAGATCAAAAAAAGGGGCCGCCCAAAATTGGCGGCCCCTTTTTGTTTTCAAACTAGCTGCTTTGGTGGAACGTACTAGTCGCGACCTTCGGCGCGCTCGACCGCTTCATGCTGATCGTGCGCGCGCTCGACCGCGTGTCCTGCTCCGACGGCTTCGTTATTCACTTCGTCGACCTTGCTGTCCACTTTCCCGCGGATTGTACGATGGCGGTACTCGTTGCGCTCGTGCCGGCGATGCGCCGCGTCGACGGCATTGACGGCACCGACGGTCCCATTCCTCACCTCGTCGGCTTTCTCATCGACATCTCGCGCGACCTGGGCGAGCTGGATGCCGGCAAGTGGCTTGTTGGCGGAATCGTTATGTCCAGTTGGTGGCACCGACGCGCCTGCTGGAATTGTAAAAGCGCCAAGAGAAATTGCCAGCGCCGCCCCGACGACGATCTTGCCAGTTAAAGTCTTCATAACGCGGCCTCCTTGGCCTTGCCAAAGAAACAGCAATAACCATTCCACCCAATGAATAGCAGGGTTTTTGGCCTTCGATTGAGATTTCGACCGAAAGTAAATCGTGCTCCCGGAAACAATTACCGGACGACGATTAGCTATTCTGATGCTCCGACATTGCGCGCGCTTTACTGGCAGTTAACTGCGGGTGCGTATAGGTTGAGCCTGCGCTGAGATTGCTTCGTGAGCGGAAGGCGGGAACTCCCGTTCTTCGTTTTGGGGGATCATGACTCGGACTAAGACAATTTCGATTCGCGTGCTCACGCTCGCGATCGCCGCGACGTTCGCCTTTTCGCCACAAATTGCAGCGGCCAAGTCCAAGGCGAAGGCCCAGGGATTGTGGGTAGGCGGGGAAAAGTACTTTTCGGAATTTCAGGGAAACGCTCTCAAACAAAGCGGCATGCCGCGCGCCAATCTCGCCTTCGCGAGCACCGTTTACTTCGCTCCCATATCGATTGCTTTCGACGGGCACGAGAATTTTTGGGCCGTTTTCAGCGGTATCAACGATAATCTCCCCGCGCCGGCGCTCGAACTCAGTCGTGGCGATTTGGCTTCGCTCAAGGCGGGCAAGCCGGTGAAACCAGCGGTGATTATCAGTCGCCAGGGAAACTCATCGGTCCCATTCGTAGTTCCCGAAAGTATCGGCTTCGACGCTGCCGGCGATCTTTGGGTCATCGACGGTGGTCAAAAGCTCCTCGAGCTTACGCCCAGCCAAATTAAAAAGAGCGGCGCACCGACACCAAAGATTTCGATCACCTCTGCGAATGCCACTCCCTCGAAGCTACGGTTCGACGGGTCCGACAATCTCTGGGTCGCGGAGTTCCAACTGCCGTTCAACCCGTCCAACCCGATTCAACTTTGGAGATTCTCGGCTGCTGAGCGCGCGTCGAGCGGATCGGCAAATCCGGGCCTGATGGTGGACTTGCCTGATTTGTTCTTCTTCGTGGACTTTGCCTTCGACAGCTCCGGAAATTTGTGGATTGCGGGCCCCGGCTCTCACGGCGATGCGCTCGAAATGATCTCGGCGAGCAATCTGACCGGCACAGGAGAAGTCTCTCCTTTGGCCGCGGTGACGATCACTTCTACCGCGTTCGGCGCCCTGATTGGGTCTGGTTCGTGCCTTGGCGGCATCGATTTTGATAGTTCCGGCGATCTCTGGGTATCCGTTGGTACCAACAACGCCGACTGCGACGGGAACACAGCGACACAGGTAGTAGGGTTCACTCCCGCCCAGTTGAGCACCGGCGGAAATCTGACGCCGTCAGTAACGATTGGCCAGAACAAGAAACAGACGAACCTGTTCCTCCCTGGTCCATTGAGGTTCGGCGCAGCGGTCCAATAGAAATGGACCGGGACACTGAGGTGCAGGGGTCACCCCTGCCGAAGCAAGCGTGAAACCCACGCGGGGTTCACATTCAATTGAGTGATCCCTCCCCCTACTTCGGCGCGTCGGGGATCAGCTTCAGCTTGCTTTGTTTGGTCGGGCGCATCGCGCCGGCCGCGGCGCCGGTGGCTGCGCCTGCGCCTCGGCGGCCGCGGGTTTTTGCTGCGGTGCCTTTTTCGGCTGTGTCTTTCTTGCTGCCTTCGTACCTCGGCTGATGCGCGGAGCCGGGCGGGAGCGACGGCTGCACTGGGCGGCGCGGTTGATCCATTCCGAACGCGTGACGCTCCAGCTTCTTTATCTGATCGCGCAGGTCGGCGGCGCGTTCGTAGTCGAGTTTTTCCGCCGCTTCCATCATTTGCTGACGCAGTGCGGTGATTCGATCCGGTAGTTCGTGCGCCGGGATGAACTCTTCCTCGCCTTTGTCGTCGCCGATTTCCGGCACGACCGCCCACTCTGGCGAGTACATCTCGACCAGGGATGCGTCGATCGCCTTGATGATCGACGTGGGCGTGATGCCGTGCTGCTCATTATATGCGACCTGCTTGGCGCGCCTGCGGTAAGTCTCGTCGATCGCCTGGCGCATCGACTTCGTGACGACGTCCGCGTACATGATCACGCGGCCGTTGATATGGCGTGCGGCGCGGCCCGTCGTCTGAATCAGCGAGCGCGCCGAACGCAGGTAGCCTTCCTTGTCGGCGTCGAGAATCGCGACCAGCGACACCTCGGGCAGGTCGAGGCCCTCGCGCAGCAGGTTGATTCCGACCAGCACATCAAACTCGCCCTTGCGCAGGCTGCGGATTATCTCGACCCGCTCAATCGTCTCGATATCTGAATGCAGGTAGCGCACGCGGATGCCGAGGTCGTGGTAGTAGTCGGTCAGATCCTCGGCCATTTTTTTAGTCAGACACGTGACCAAAACGCGCTCGTTGACGGCGACGCGTTTGTGGATTTCCTCGAGCAGGTCGTCGACTTGCGTCCCCGCCTTGCGCACTTCGATTTCGGGATCGATGAGTCCGGTAGGCCGAATGAGCTGCTCGACGATCAGACCGGATGATTTCTCCTGTTCGTAATCGCCGGGCGTCGCCGAAACGTACACCGCCTGCACGATGTGCGACTCCCATTCCTCGAAATTCAAGGGGCGGTTGTCGAGCGCAGACGGCAGCCGGAAACCAAAATCGACCAGCACCGACTTGCGCGAGCGGTCGCCGCGATACATTCCGCCGATCTGCGGAACCGTCACATGACTCTCGTCGATGAAGAACAGCGAATTGTTCGGGAAGTAGTCGAGCAGCGTCGGCGGCGCCTGTCCGGGCAGGCGGCCCGTCAAATGCCGCGAGTAGTTTTCGATTCCGGGACAGAAGCCCATCTCGGCCAGCAGCTCGAGGTCGTACATCGTGCGCTGTTCGAGGCGCTGGGCCTCCAGCAGGCGATTTTCGGTGCGGTAGAACTCGAGGCGCTCTTTCAGTTCGGCGCGGATGTCGCGCACCGCGACTTCCATCCGATCCGACGTCGTCACGTAATGCGACGCCGGATAGATCGCGACGCTCTGCAGCTTGCGGATCACCTTGCCGCGCAGCGCGTCAATCTCAAACATCGCCTCGACCTGATCGCCGAAGAACTGGACGCGCACCGCGCGCTGCTCTTCGTACGCCGGGAAAATCTCGACGGTGTCGCCGCGCACACGAAAAGTCCCGCGATGAAAATCGTAGTCGTTGCGCTGGTAGTGAAGATCCACCAGCTTGCGCAGCATCTTGTCGCGGTCGATGGTTTGCCCCTCTTCGAGGAATACCACCATTTCGAAATAAACTTCGGGCTCGCCGAGGCCGTAGATGCAGGATACGGACGCCACTATCAACACGTCGTTGCGCTCGAGCAGCGCCTTGGTTGCGGAATGGCGCAGCTTGTCGATCTCGTCGTTGATGCTCGCGTCTTTCTCGATGAACGTGTCGGTCGAGGGCACATACGCTTCGGGCTGGTAATAGTCGTAATACGAGACGAAGTAGCGGACCGCATTTTCCGGGAACAGGCTCTTGAACTCGTTGTAGAGCTGCGCGGCGAGCGTCTTGTTCGGCGCCATCACGAGCGTGGGCCGGTTCACGCGCGCCACTACGTTGGCCATCGTGAACGTCTTGCCGGAGCCCGTAACGCCCAGCAGCACCTGATGCGGAACCTTGTCGTTGAGATTGGCGACGATCGACTCGATCGCAGCCGGCTGGTCGCCTTCAGGCTTGTAGCCCGAGACCAGTTTGAAAATTCCTTCTTTACCGCGCGCCAGTGAAAGCATGATGAATCAAATATTTTAGCAGGGTTACCGTCCCCTGCGAATTCGCAAGATAGAGTAAACAACTCCCGCGACAACGGCTGACAGCAGGCTACCCGAAAACCGACCGCGCCTGCACCTTTTCGTCTAACCCGAATCCTCCGCCGCCAGAAGTGAGGTGCATTACGCGCGGATTTGCTAGGATGCAGCGCCAGCCAACAATGGCATATCGGTTGCTGATGGTCGGAACCCGGTCGAGAACTGGAGAGAAGCCACAGGAGGACCACATATGAATCATCTCAAGATCATGCCGGCCGTTTTGATTGTGCTGCTCGCGATGGCGATCCCGTCAATTGCAGCGGCCCAGTATCACGACGAGCGCCTGGACAAGTTTGTCAATGAACGCCCCGAGTTAAGGGCGCAACTGCAGCAGAATCCCAACCTGATTTACAACAAGGAATGGCGGGAAAAGCATCCTGATCTGCGGGCGTTCATGCAGAACCATCCCAACATCTGGGGAAAGCTACCAGACAACGGCCGCTGGGGCGCATATGGCCCAGATCACGATTGGCACGAGGCCGACTGGTGGCATCAGCATGATCCCGGTTGGATGTACTCGAACCATCCCGAGTGGGCCCAGAACCATCCTGACTGGAGCGGCGACGGCGACTTCGACGAGCATCACGAATGGCACGATCGGGATTGGTGGCACGATCATCACCCCGATTGGGTCGATAAGCATCACCCTGATTGGTACAAGCATCCGTACGAGCATCCGATCGCAGCGGAGGAGCACAAACACGAGGTCGAACACGAGCACCATCAGAATAATCCGGACCATCCGGACCACCATTAACTCGATACAGATGACCGCGCCGGACCCGTTTATGGGCGTCCGGCGCGACATCTGAGCCGGGCTCGAGCGGACAAGCCACGCAACTTCACCGATACTTATCCACAGCTAGCCCCGGGCTGCGCTCAGACAATGCCGGCCAGCCCGGGCAAAAAATCTCGCCAGCTAACCCCCGGACGTGTTGCATTCTTGTTACGAATATAACTATATTTCCCCGTCAATTGGGTGGGGTTATACCCGTTTGCACATGGGTTCGCTGTTCGGGGGCAAGTGAGGGGTTCACTTCGCGCGTAGACGCACTTGGGTGAGGAGGAGTTCATGAGACTGAAATCCAGGATATTGAATACGGTCGCCGCCGTCGCAAGCATGGCGCTATTTGCGTCCAGCATGACCGGTTGCGCATATTTCCAGCAGCCACGGCAGTGGGGAACCTGCGCTATCGTCGGAGGATTGCTTGGCGCGGGCGCGGGCGCCGCCGCCGGAATTGTCATCGACGATAATTCGCATGGCAGTAACAACAGCAGCAATGATTCCCGAGTTTGGGCTGGTCTGGGTGGAGCAGCCGCAGGCGGCCTGATCGGCGCGGTGGCCGGCCATTACATCTGCGACGAGGTCATACTGCCGCCACCGCCTCCAGCGCCGCCACCTCCGCCTCCGCCGCCTCTACCGCCTCCTCCGCCGCCGCCGGTCAAGGAGAGGCTGGTACTACGCGGTGTGCATTTCGACTTCAACAAGTCGAAGATTCGTCCGGGTGACGCCGCCGTTCTCGATGAGGCCGCAACAACTCTGAAGGCCAATCCGAACGTGACGATCAACGTCAACGGCTATTGCGATGCGATCGGTGGCGAGGAGTACAACCTCAAGCTGTCCGATCGGCG
>Ga0182024_10013624_pt1 | contig 15839 bp, 18 predicted proteins | sample P32metaG_FD_120480 | JGI IMG/M metagenome (GOLD analysis project Ga0182024, IMG submission 120480) | Permafrost microbial communities from Stordalen Mire, Sweden - P3-2 metaG (Illumina Assembly) | ecosystem: Environmental > Terrestrial > Soil > Wetlands > Permafrost | place: Sweden: Stordalen... | reverse complement strand
CTGCGTTCCGCGCTGCTCGACCGCGTCGCGCTGCGGATGCCGGGTTGGCGATCCGTCGCCGACATGTGGGATTTCCTCGACTACGACCAGTCGCCGGCACCGAACGCGACGCGCTACGAAGGCGGTACGGTCAACATTCTCGGCGCGCTCTCGCTGGCAACGTCGATCGACGTGCTGGCCGACGCCGGGATCGAACGCATCGCGGCGCACGTCATCGCGCTGACCGATCGTCTCGCCGACGGCCTGGCGGCGCGCGGCTGGACGGTCGCCGGCGACCGCTCGCGCGATGAGGTCAAGTCGGGCATCGTCACGTTCCGCCGCGACGATGTCGACCCGGTCGCGCTCGGCAAGCGTCTCGGCGCCGCCGGCATCTGCGCCACCTACCGCTCCAGCGGCATCCGCATCGCGCCGCACGGCCACAACAGCGCAGACGAGATCGACGCGATCCTCGACAGCCTGCCCTGACCTATTTTCCGCCGCCGTCGCCGGCGGAGAAGATGCCGGCGAACAAGTTGATCACGACGCCGACGATGACGGAGTTGTAGGCGAACGAGATGATCGAATGCGCGATCACTTCCTTGCGCACGCGCGTCTCGGTGACTTGCGGATCGGAGACCGCGAACGACGTGCCGAGGCAGAACGCGAAATAGGCGAAGTCCCAGTCCGACGGCTCATCGGTTCCCGGGAAGCGAATGCCGCCGCAGGCCGTACCGTCACCGTCGTCGTCATACCAATAGAGGTGCGCGTAGCGAAACGTGTAGAGCGTGTGCACCAAGAACCAGCCGGTGGTGATCGCGATGAACCCGAGAATGTAGGCTTCCCACCGCTCCACGGCGTTCCGTGCGTGCGGACCATGACCGAGAATCGCGATTGCGGCGAACAGGCCGACCGCGACCGCGACGAACACGATCACGGCGATAATGTTGCGGCCCGGGTCTTCAAGCCCGGCTCGCGCCCGGGTCAGCTGCGGATCGCTGTGCAGACCCTTCATCCAAAAGAACGCGAGCAGTGTGAGCGTCCCGGCGTCGTACGCGGCCACGAACCGCGTCGCGCCCTCCAGCCACGTCGGCACGACGAAATAGACGACCGCCGCGACCAGCGTGGCGACGACGAACGCGACGACGCGGTGCTTGACCAGCCATGCCCGTCCGCGGGCTTGAGCCTGGCTGCTCAGAACCCGTCGTCCGCGATCCGGCAAGACGCCATGATCGCGTCGCTCATGCCGTGAATCACCCGCTTGTCGGCCGGCGCGATCGTGGCCAGAATTCCGCCGAGTCGCGTGCGTTCGCCGGTGACGAAGTAATACGGACAGAGCCTCACGCGTCCGTCCATCTCCTTGACCTCACCGCTCGACGCGCTCAAGAACGGGACGCGCACGCGTTTGCCCTTGTGGAAGCGTTGCAAAATGTACGGGGTGGTCGGATAGGAGTCCATCGCGGCGCGGAGCGCGTCGCGCCACGCCTCACGGGTGAGATCGTTGGCGACTTTCACGCCGCGCGAACCCCAGGCCAGCTCGCTGAACCCGGACGGCTTGAGCACGTAGTCGCGCTCGCTCTTGCCGAGATCTTCGAGCTGCGACCAGCTCTGCACGGGGAGGCCGCTTGCGGTGAGCCCGATGATCGCGGCCTGCGTCGGAACCGGTGAAGGATCGACGATCCAGGTTTGGGGGAAGATCCCCAGCAGCCGTTCGTCGACGGTGTCCCCGAGCTCGGCCCGCCACAGCGCGCGCAACAGCGGATGGTGGAACAGCGCGAACGACGCCTTCTCTTCCAGGTGCGCCTTCGGCGGGGGCGTGATCCGCACGCGGTTGTGGCGCGCGGCGTACAGGATGAGCTCTTGTTTGGGGATGTTGAGCAGATCGAACAGCTCGAAGTTGCGGTAGACGATGTCGATCTTGGTTTCGCGACCGTCTTCGCGGCGCACGAACAGCGCGTCTTCGGTGAAGACGATCTGCTGCGGCTCGCACACCACCACGTCGGCGACGCCGAGCGCGTCGATGCGCGCCGCCAGCCAGCCGAGCTCGTTCCGGTAGTCCGCCGACTCCGTGCTCACCACCACCGCCACCGCCGGATGCTCCGCGCCGGCGACCGAAACGAGCATCTCGGCAAAGCTCTCGGCCATGCCGTCGGCGCCGCCGACGCTGTCGACGCCGACCTCGCAGTACGTGCGCGCCAGCGCGCCGGTGAAGCCCATTCCGCCGGGAACGCTGTCGAGCTCGCTGGCGACGTAGCCGTCGTCGGTGAGAATCAGGTCGGGCCGGATGACGCGCGGGACGTCTTGCTTGAACCGGTTCTGCCGCGCCAGGCGAATGATGGAGTCGGGCTTGCCGCGATCCAGCTCTTCGGCGATGAAGGCCGGGGCGGTGCCGCGTGCGCTCCGCAAGTACAGCGCGTTGAGCGCGCGATAGAAGGCGAGCAAGTCGTCGCCGAGCGTCTCGATCGCCGCGACGGTTGCCGGCTTGATCGGGAACGGATCCGGGCTGACGCGCCAGGCGACGCCGGTGTCGGTCCCATTAGGGGTGCGGAAAAGTCCGCGAGGCAGGTGTTCGGTGACGTACCGGGCTCGTCCGACCGTGTCGAGCTCCGGGGCCACGCTGGTACAGGGCATCAGGTGCGTCGACACCGCATTTCGGAGCCTAGGAACCCTGCGGCGCGGGTGCGGTTGCGCCGGCCCGGGTTGCTACTTGAGCGGAATCGCGCCCGGCAGCAGCAGCGCGTGCTCGATGATGACGGTCGCGTCGCGATATGCCAGCGTGAGATGAAGGGTGTATTGAAGCCCGAGCGGAGCGAGCGCAATATCGTCGACGGCGCGTGAGGCGGACGCCCCCGACAGCACCGCGATCGAGCCGGTGTGGTTGAACGAGGCGGTCCCGGTCTTGAAGGTCTCGGCCACCGCGACGGTCTGGCCGCTGTCCGGCGCGCCGGCGCAGACGGTGGCCGTCACCGACTGACCGCCGACCGGAAAGGTCTCGTGGGTGCAACGCAAGGCTGGCTGACCGGGTTGCGCGTACACGGGAACGATCCCAGCGGCGAAAAGCGCGACGAGCGCGACGAGGGTGCGCATGTCCGCTCAACGCATTCGGCGGGGCGCTCGTTGCGCGTGCCGGGCGCAGCGCTTGGGTACCGGCTCCAAACGGCCGATATCAGCGAAAGGTGCTTCGCAATGCTCGAGGCCGCTTTCGCATGGAGACGAGTCTCCGGCGCGAACCGTTCCCTGGACGATTTACATGCCTGCTTCACCAGCCATCGACCTCATCGCGCTCGACCTCGACGGAACGCTGCTTGCTCCCGACGAGACGATTAGCCCCAGGAATCGCCGCGCGATCAAAGACGCGCTTGCGGCCGGTATCCGCGTCGTGCTGGTGACCGGACGCGGCGTCGACGTACCGATCAAGGTCTCCAAAGAGCTCGGCCTCAACCTGCCGGTGATCTGCTGCCACGGGGCGCTGACCAAAGACTTCGGCGCGAACAAGACCCTCGAGCACGTCCCGGTTCCGCTGGAATGTGCCAAGCCGATGGTCGAATTCGCCGAGCGCGAAGGATTGGCGATCGCGATCTATATCGAAGAAGCATTCTACCGCCTGAGCGGCTCCCAGATCTACATGGAAGACATGCGCGGCCCGGGCTGGTTCGAAACGCCGTCGCTGCACGAATTGCTCACCGAAGCGCCGACGTTTCTGCGATTCTTGGGTCGCGAATCGGTCGAACGCATGCTGCGGGAGTTCGGCGATCTGCCGTTGAGTTTCCGGCACGAGACGTGGTTCGACTTCGTCGAGTGCGCGGTGTTGAGCCGGCAAGCCAGCAAGAAGAACGCGCTCGCGAAGCTGTGCGCCGATTTCGGAGTCCCGTCGGAACGCGTAATGGCGGTCGGCGACTCCCGCAACGACGTGCCGATGCTGCGCTGGGCGGGGATCGGCGTCGCGATGGGCAACGCTCTGCCCGAAGTGCGCCATTCCGTCAACTACGTGACCGCGCCGAACGATCGCGACGGCGTCGCGCTGGCGATCGAACGGTTCTGCCCGCCGCAGGCGCAGAAGACGGCCTGACGATGCAGCCGGCCGCGCCGAGCGCCGAGTACGAGAACGAACTGCGCACGCTGCTGGCCCAACGTGACTGGCAAGCGCTGCGCGAGTTCACCCGCAAGCACAATCAAATCCCCGACGACGTGTACAACCAAGGCGCGCATTTTTGGGAAGTGCTGCTGCACAAGCTCACCTGCAACCGGATCGATCTGCTCGGATTGCACGACGAGTCGCGCGGTTGGCTGCGCGAGCACGGCTACACGACCGACCTCGGCGCACATTGACGATCCGTGTTTTGGCGTTCGCGCGGTTGCGCGAACTGCTCGGGTTCAGCACCCGCGAGCTCGATCTCGACGACGGCGCGACGGTGGCCGACCTGTGGGCGCGGCTCGCGCGCGACGTGGCCGGACTCGACGGCTTGCGCGCATCGACGCGCTTCGCGCGCAACGGCGCCCTCACCGCGGCGACGGGCGCATTGCGAGATGGGGACGAGATCGCGCTGCTGCCGCCGGTCGGCGGAGGCTGACGTGATCGGCCTGTCGGACGCGGGACTGGACGTCGCCGCTTTGGTGCGCGCGGTGCAGTCCGACGCGCACGGGGCGGTGGTGACGTTCCTCGGGACGACGCGTGCGACGTCGCCGGGCGATCCCCGGCCGGTCGTGGCGCTGGAATATGAGGCGTACGACACGATGGCGATCGCCGAGCTGGAGACGATCGCGCGCGAGGCCCGCGAGCGGTTCGGACCGCTCGAGATCGCGATGATGCACCGCACGGGCCGCGTTGCGCTGGGCGAACCGTCGGTCGCGATCGTCGTCGCGGCGCCGCACCGCGGTGCGGCGTTCGACGCCTGCCGGTATGCGATCGACGCGGTCAAGGCGCGGGTCGCCGTCTGGAAGCGTGAGGTGTATCGCGACGGCGATACCGCATGGGTGGCGAACACCCCGTCGTGACCGTCACCCTGCACCGTATCGACGCCGCCGCAAATCCGGTCGCCGTCCTCGAGTACGAAGCGCGCCGCGCGCGCGCGGTCGCACTGGTCGCCGGCCACGGTTACTCGAGCTCCAAGCAGAACCTCGACGGACTGTGCGCGTTCTTGGCCGGCCACGGATTCGGCGTGTACTCGCTCGACTTTCCGGGCCACAAGCTCGGCGCGAGCGGCGGGCGCTTGCGCACGGTCGACGATCTCTTCGACGCGATGGGATCGGTCGTGAAGTTCGCACGCGCCGCCGGAGCGAAGACGGTGTACACCTTGGGTCACAGCATGGGCGCGGCGGCCGCGCTGTGCGTGGCCGCGCGCGATCCGTCGATCGCCGGTGTAGTCTCGATCGCGACCGGCTACGGCCGGCCGGCCGCGCTCGATGCATTGGCCGCCCGCGGCGTGGTCGATTTGCGCTCGTCGTACGTCGATGGTCTGGCGCTGCCCGAGATCACCCGGGAATGGGCGCCGCATCTCGACGACGCGTTGCCGTGCCTGGCGGGGCGTCCGGTGCTCTTCATCGCAGCCGACCGCGACGGAATGGTTGCGCGCGCATCGGTCGAGCAACTGTTCGAACGCGCGAGCGAGCCGAAGACGCTGGTCACGGTGGCGAGCGATCACACCTTTGCCGCTGACAACAGCCGCAGTGCGGTGTTGCAGTGGCTCAACGGCTTGCATCCGCGCGGCACGAGCGATCCTCGGACGCAAGCGCCGCTGATCGACGCGCCGCTGTGACGACGGCCATGGCGGGCAGCTCCGGCCTGAGACGCTACAGCCGCCACCTGCTCATTCCGGAGGTCGGTTTGGCGGGGCAGGAGCGCTTGTCGCGCGGTCGCGTCCTGGTCGTGGGCGCGGGCGGTCTGGGTTCGCCGGTGCTCGCCTATCTGGCCGCCGCGGGCGTCGGGCGCATTATCGTGATCGATGACGATACGGTCGACGTCACCAATCTCCAGCGGCAAATTCTGTATGACACGGTCGACGTCGGCGCGTCGAAAGCCCAGCGCGCCGCCGACCGGTTGCGCGCGCTCAACCCGCAGATCGCCGTCGATGCGTTGCCGATTCGCTTCGACGCGGCGAACGCGCGCGAGCTCGTGCGGCTGGTCGACGTCGTCGTCGACGGCAGCGACACCTTCGCGACGCGCTATCTCGTCAACGATGCCTGCGTGCTCGAGCGCAAGCCCGACGTGCACGGTTCGATCTTTCGTTTCGACGGCCAGGTCTCCGTGTTCGGCGTGCCGGGCTCGCCGTGCTATCGCTGTCTGTATCCCGAACCGCCGCCGGAGCATCTGGTTCCGTCGTGCAGCGAAGGCGGCGTGCTCGGCGTGCTGGCGGGAATGGTCGGCTCGTTCCAAGCCAACGAGGCGATCAAGCTGTTGCTCGGAATCGGTACGCCGCTGATCGGCCGCCTGCTGTTGATCGACGCGCTCGAGGCGCGAGTTCGCGAGTTCGCGCTCGAGCGCGATCCCGCGTGCCCGCTGTGCGGCGACGTGCCGTCGATCACCGAGGTCGGTACGATCGCCGAACGGCCGGCGACCGGTCCCGAGATCGCCGAGCTCGACCTCGACGCATACGACGCCGCCATCGCCGGCGGTGCGATCCTGTTGGACGTGCGCGAACCGCACGAGCGCGCGCTCGGCGAGGTCCCGGGCGCGGTGGCGATGCCGGCGACGTCACTCGAGGAGCGCATGCACGAGCTCGATACCGCGCAAAGCTACGTCGTCGCGTGCCGCGTCGGCTCGAAATCACGCTGGGCCGCCGCGCGCCTCAAGGAAGCCGGGTTCGGCAAGGTCTATCACCTGCGCGATGGCCTCCTCGCCCTGGCAGCACGCGACGACGCGTTCGATCTGTTCTAGCCGCTCGCGGAGATCGCGCGCGTGATCCAAGTCTTTCCGACGACGTTTGCCGAAGCGCGTGTGTTCATCCCCGACGTCTACGCGGACGATCGCGGGTATTTCAAGGAAACGTGGTCGGATCCGAAATACGCGCAGGTTGGACTCGACATGCGCTTTGCGCAAGACTCGACGTCGTGGTCGCGGCACAACGTGCTGCGCGGGGTGCACTACGATTTTCGCATGGCCAAGCTCGTGCAGTGCTTGCGCGGGCGGATCTGGGACGCGATCGTCGACCTGCGCCGCGGCTCGCCGACGTATCTCCAATGGGAAGGCTTCGAGCTGACCGAGAGCAATCACCAGCAGCTTTTCGTGCCGGCCGGCTTCGGGCACGGGTTTCTCGCGCTCGACGACGGCGTCATCGTCTCGTACAAGAACAGTGTTCCGTACGATGCGACCACCGAGGGTGCGGTGTCGTGGCGAAACGCTCGGATCGGGATAGCATGGCCGCTCATCGGCGATCCGCACCTCTCCGCCAAGGACGCCGCGGTTCCCGAGGATTTCCTCCCGTGATCGTTCGACCGTTCGGCTCGACCGGACGTGCCGTGCCGATCATCGGTCAGGGCACCTGGAACGTGCCGCTCCGCGGCGAGCGCGCCGATGAAGCCAAGCGCGCGCTGCGGCGCGGGATCGAACTGGGCATGGTGCATATCGACACTGCCGAGATGTACGGTGACGGCGGAGCGGAACGGCTGGTCGGGGAGGCGATCCGCGGTCTGCCGCGCGAGCAACTTTTCGTCGTGTCGAAAGTGTTGCCGTCGAACGCGAGCTACGACGGAACGCTGCGGGCTTGCGATGCGTCCTTGAAACGCCTGGGAACGAGCTATCTGGACTGCTATTTGCTGCACTGGCGCGGAAGCGTTTCGCTCGGCGAGACGATGCGCGCGCTCGAACGGCTCGTCACCGACGGGAAAATCCGATCGCTCGGCGTGAGCAACTTCGAGGTGGCCGACCTCGAAGAGGCGATGACCGCGCTCGACCACGAGACGATCGCCTGCAACCAAGTCCTCTATCATCTGACCGAACGCACGATCGAAGAGCACGAGTTGCCGTTCTGCAGCGAGCACGGCATCGCGACGGTTGCGTATACGCCGTTCGGTCGTGGCGACTGGGCGGATCGCCCGGGCGCCCACGCGATCGAGGATGTGGCGCGCAAGCACGCCGTGACGCCGCATCAGGTGATCCTGGCATTCCTCACGCGCGACCCGTCGGCGTTTGCGATACCGAAGGCCTCGACCGTTCCCCACGCCCAGGAGAACGCCGGCGCCGGCGACCTGCGACTCGACCCCGACGACATTGACGCCATCGATCGCGCGTTTCCCGTGCGGCGTCGCCGTGGCGGCTTGCCGACCCTCTGACGCCGCAGCGCTGACTGCGGCGGTCAGAGAAGCGGCGCTCGAGTGCGGCGCGCACGCGGTGCGGATCGCCCGCGCCGAACCCGATGCGGAAACACGCGCGCGAATGCGGGACGCGTTCGAGCGCGGCGATCTCGCAACATGGGCGTATGACGACGCCTACGCCGGTGCCGCGAGCGATCCGGCGACGTTGCTGCCGGGAGCGCGCAGCGTCGTGTGCATCGCCGTTCCGTACGCGACCGCTGCGCCGGCCGAACGGACCGGACACGGCCGCGTGTCGTCGTATGCCTGGTCGCGCGACTACCACCGCCGAATGCAAGAGCTGCTCCGCGCGCTCGCCGGACAGATCGACGCACTTGCGGGCGACGTCGTGACGCGCGTCGCGTGCGACACCGCTCCGCTCGCCGAGCGCGCATTTGCGGCGCGCGCCGGCCTGGGCTGGATCGGCAAGCACACCAGCCTCATCGTGCCGGGACTCGGCTCGGCGGTGTTCCTGGGCGAGATCGTGACGACGCTCGAGCTCGAACCGGATCCGCCGCTGCGCACGTCGTGCGGTGCGTGCACGCGCTGCGTCGATGTCTGTCCGACCGGCGCGCTGCGTGGCGACCGGACGATCGACGCGACGCGCTGCATCAGCGATGCTACCCAGCGCCGCGACGCGATTCCGCGCGCGTTGCGGCCGCTGATCGGCCGTTGGGTCTGGGGCTGCGACCTGTGCAACGACGCCTGCCCGCCGAGCATTCGAGCCGGACGGCGTGGCGGCGAGACGTTCGCGCCGCTCGACGATGATCTGGCCACCCCCGATCTGCAAGCGCTGCTGCGATTGCGCGGCCGAGCGTTCGCCCGCGTGCGCGAGACGGCGATGGGCTGGCGGGGTGCCGTCGTGCTGCGTCGCAATGCCGCCGTCGCGCTCGGCAATGGCCTCGACCGCGCCGACGTACCGGCCCTCGCGCACGCACTGGTGACCGACCCGAGCCCGCTCGTGCGTGGACACGTCGCCTGGGCACTGGGGCGGATTCGATCGCCGCGGGCGCTGGGCGTGTTGCGAGCAGCGTGGGATGTCGAACAGGAGCCGAGCGCCCGGGCGGAGATCGAGGGTGCACTGGAACCGTCGACGGCTGCGGCGGCGTTCCAACCCGTAGCATGATGACGATTCGTCGAACGTTTGCCTTGCTGGCCGCAGCGCTGACCCTGAGCCTCGTCCTTCCGCTGACCCCGGCTTCCGGCGCAGACGATGATCTCTACGCTCGCATGCAGCGCGTCAACAGCGGGCTGCAGAGCTATCAGGCCGATATCACCCTCGCGATACAGATGCATTCCTTTCCGTTCTTGAGCCCAACGCTCGAAGGCAAAGCGTACTTCAAGCGGCCCGACAAGACGGCGGTGCAGTTTCAGACCGTCCCGGCGCTCGCCGGTCAGCTCAAGAAGATCGTGGGACAGATGGAGGCGCCGTCGGAATGGCCGCGGCTCTACGAAGTAACGCCGGTCAGCGACGACGGCACGAACGCGATGTTTCGCTTAGTTCGCAAGAAGAACGGACGCATCGACCACGTCGACGTGAAGGTCGACGACAAGACAGCGACCGTCAGCGAGATGACCTACTTCTACAAGGACTCGGGCGGGACGGTCAAGTTCGACAACACGTACGACCAGATCGCCGGCAACTTCGTGATCAAGCAGCAGACCGGCAAGGTCGACATCCCGCACTACAACGCCGACGTCAGCTCGACGTACGACCACTACAAGATCAACGTTCCGGTCGACGACAAGGTCTTCCAGGACAGCTAGTCCACGCGGGGAACGTCGTGCCGATGATCGATCTGATCGAGACGGTGGCTGAGCCGCTGGTCGACGCCTTCCGGCGGCCGATCACGTATCTGCGCGTCTCGGTGACCGATCGCTGCAACCTGCGCTGCGTCTACTGCATGCCCGAAGCCGGCCTGCCGTGGATCCCCAAGCCCGACGTCCTGACGTACGAGGAGATCGCCGAGATCGTCCAGGCCGCCGCGCGGATCGGCGTGCGCAGCATCCGCCTGACCGGCGGTGAGCCGCTGATCCGCCGCAACCTCGACCGCCTCGTGGCGATGATCGCCACGATCCCGGGCATCGACGACATCGCGCTTTCCACCAACGGGCTGCTCCTCACCGACCAAGCGCGCACGCTCAGCGCGGCCGGCCTCAACCGGGTCAACATCTCGCTCGACACGCTGCGCGACGAGCGTTTCACCGCCATCGCACGGCGCCCCGGACTCAACCGCGTTCTGTCGGGCATCGACGCCGCGCTCGCCGCGGGGCTGCGTCCCGTCAAGATCAACTGCGTCATCATGCGCGGCACGAACGACGACGAGATCGAAGCGTTCGCCGATCTCACCCGCAAACGCCCCGTCCACGTGCGCTTCATCGAGGTCATGCCGGTCACCGAAAACGTCGACCTGCAGCGCAACACCTGGATTTCATCCGACGAAGTGCTGCAGCGCCTGGCCGCCGTCGGCGCACTGCACGCCGTCCCCAACCCCCACGGCAACGGCCCCGCGAGAACGTTCGCCTACGAAGACGCCCCCGGCACGATCGGCGTGATCTCCCCGCTAGCGCACGATTACTGCGAAACGTGCAACCGCGTCCGCCTCTCCGCCGACGGCCATCTCAAGCTGTGCCTCTTCGGCGACAACATGATCGACCTGCGCACACCCCTCCGCACCGGCGGCGGCCAAAGCGCAATCGAATCGATCCTGCGCGCGTCCATGCACATCAAACCCGAACGCCACCACCTCCAACTCGGCGAAACCGCGAGCCAAATGCGAGCCTTCTCCGAAATCGGCGGCTAACAACCACGCCCACCACCGATGACACGCCAGAAGTCACTGAGCATGGTGTCCGCCACCGTCCTGCTTCTCCCACCCGTTGTAACGGCATAGAGGGAGCGGCATGTTGACCATGTCGGCGGCAGCGATACGTTGCGGTGGCGGGGCGTTTCGCAGCGAGCGGAGCCCGGAGGGCGAGAGCGAGCGGAGAACCGAGCTGCGTTCGCGCCACGATGGCGCGAACGCAGCGTCCCCGTCACCACAACGTATCGCTGCCGCCGACTAGCACCTACTCGATCGACTTGCGGAAGAACGCCAACATCCGCCCCTGCTCCGGCATGATCCGAAACTCCTCAAACCCCCAAGACTTCGCCTGCGCAATCGACCGATTGTCGGCCATCTGCAACAAGAACGTCAACGTCTTCACCCCACGCTTGCGCGCAATGTTCTGCACGTCCGTGATCAACTGCGTGGCCACCCCCGGCGGCGCATCACCGCGCGTCTTGAGCGCCTCGACCATCGCAACGTCGACACCGTTCGCCGCCTCGGGATCGCTATAACCCACCGGAAACCGGAACACCAACTGCACGGTACCCAACAGCCCGGTCACGTCTTCCGCCACCAGGATCAAGCGCCGTCCGGCTTGCTGTTCCGAGAGCCACTTCTGGACGCGCGCGAGCCACGGCTCGCCGCTCGGTCGCACGTCGCCGCCGACGACGCCGTCGGCAACGAGCCGGTCGGCATCACGCGGCAACGCATATCGGATGAAGACCCGGCTCACGCGGTCGTTGTACGAACAGAGGAGAACGTTCTCCCGTCGGGGAGTCTGGGGACGGTGCGGTGGGTACCGTCCCGGCGGCCCTTGAAAGGAACGTCATGCCTGCGAAGTCTGTAGCGATTCTGGCAGCCGGCGCGGTCGCGGCTCTTCTGATCATGGGATGCGCCAAAGGCAACGATCAGTCGAGCACGACGACGACCACGACGACGTCGTCCTCGTCGCCCGCAGCAATGTCGACCACGACGGTCTCATCGGCGAGGAGCGGATCGAGGGCGCAGGGTGACCCGGCGCGCGGCAAGACGATCTTCACCGGAAACTGCGCGGTCTGTCACGGGGCGACCGGTACGGAAGGTGGCGTCGGTCCGTCACTCAAGAACGAGAAGAGCCGCAAGAACTACGAGCAGACGATCGCATGGATCCACAATCCGTCGCCGCCGATGCCCAAGCTATGGCCGTCGCCGCTCAACGATAAAGACGTCGCGGACGTCGCAGCGTACGTGCAGAGCCTATAGCTCGGAATAGCGGCGGCGCGTCCATGCCGGCCGTGTTCGCCTTCGGTCGTGATCTTCGCCTGAGCGATCACGCCGGACTGGCGGCGCTCGCGCGTTTCGGACCGGTCGTTCCGGTGCACATCATCGACGCGAACGCGGCAGGCCGTTTGCGCCGCTCGCCGCGCCGCGCCGTATACTACTGCGCCGCGGTGCGCGCGCTCGACGCGGCGCTGCGCGCGCGCGGCAGCGCGTTGATCGTGCGCCGCGGCAATCCCGGTCCGGTGCTGCGCGCGCTGGCTCGAGCCGTCGGCGCGACGGCGGTCGGCTGGAGCTGCGGCTACGACCCCAAGAGCGTGCGGCAAGACCGCGATTTGCAGTCGGCGCTCGAGGAAGGCGGATTGCGCGCCGTGCCGGTGCACGACGCCCCGGCCGTTCCGCCGGAAGACTCGGCGGCGGCACACCACCGGGGCGATGGATACCGCTCGTTCGTTCCCTATCACGCGCGCTGGCGCACGTTGATCCCGGTCGAGGACGCCGGCAGCACGTCGTTCGCGACGGTCGAGATCGCCAGCGAACCGCTGCCGGTACCCGAAGAGTTCGGGTCCCAGGCGACGATCGACGAGGACGTCGGCGAAGACGCCGCGCGCGCAAAGCTGACGGCATTTCTCGCGTCGCGGGCGTTGCACTATGGAGCAGCGCGCAACGTTCCGGCGCTTGGGGACACCTCGAAGCTGTCGGCGGCGCTCTCGTTCGGCACGATCGCCGCGCGCGAAGTCGTGCGCGCGACCTGCGAGCGCGCCGCCGATCCGTTCTTGCTGGTCGAGGAACGTGCGTCGCTCAAGCTGTACCTGCGCTCGCTCGCACAGCGCGATTTTTTCTTGCAGCTCGCGTGGTACAACGAGTCGCTCGAAGAGGCGCCGCTGCAGGAGAAGATGCGTCGTTTCAGCTTCGCGCGGACCCACCCGCAACTCGATGCGTGGCGCAGCGGCCGTACCGGCTATCCGCTGGTCGACGCCGGGATTCGCGAGCTGCGCGCGACGGGTTGGATGCATCCGCGCGTGCGGGCGATTGCCGCCTCGTTTTTGTGCTTCGATCTGGGCGTCGACTGGCGCGTCGGGCGCGACGACTGGGATCGCTCGCTCACCGAGGACGAGCCGGCGCTGGGGAGCGGCAATTGGCAGTGGATCGCCGGCGTCGGCGCGGACTTGGCGGCGTATCCGCGCATCTACAACCCGCGCAAGCAAGCGCGACGGTTCGATCCGTCGGCTGCCTACGTCCGGCGATGGATCCCCGAGCTCGCCGGGCTGCCGGACCCGACGTTGTTCGAGCCCGAAGCCGGCTACGGAGCACCGCAACTGGAGCTGGCCCTGTTCGGGCCGCGGTCGTATCCGCCGCCGGTCGTCGACCACGAGAGCGTGGCGCGCGCGTTCCTCGAACGCTACGCCCGCGAGGTGCGCGCGCCGGCCTGAACCGAACACTCCAGGTATGAGCGATCAGCCGGCGCGCGCCACGCACGACAACCCGACTCCCGAGAACCTGTTGAAGTTCATGACCACCGGCTGGGCGATGCCGCCGCGCACGCCCGTTGCGCCGGTCGACGGGGCCGAGCGCTTTGCCGCGCGTCGCGCGGCACTCTCGCGCGCGTTTGCGGGCGAGACGCTCATCGTCCCGACCGGGCACGAGAAGACGCGTTCCAACGATACGGCGTATCGCTTCCGGCCGGGAACCGATCTGTACTATCTGACCGGCAACGTCGAGCCGGACGTCGTGCTGGTGCTCGTTCCGGGTGCCGACGGGCACGTCGCGACGCTGTACTGCGAGCCGAACCCCGGCAAGAGCGACGCGACGTTCTTCACCAATCGCGGCAAGGGCGAGCTCTGGGTTGGGCCGCGACTCGGCGTCGAGCAGACCGCGGAGCGTTTCGGGATGCCGACCAAACCGCTCGTCGACCTCTCCGGCGACGTCGTCGGGGCCTGCGTGCACGGCGGGTACCGCGTTCGGCGCGACATCGATCCGGCGATCGACACCGCCCTGCCGGAGCAGACCGCGCGCGATGCCGAGTTCGCGGCGTTTCTGTCCGAGATGCGGTTGATCAAGGACGAGCTGGAGATCCGCGAGCTGCGGCGCGCGGTCGCCGCGACGCAGCGCGGCTTCGAGGACGTCGTGCGCGCGCTGCCGAGCGCGGAGACGGAGCGCTACGTCGAGGGCGTGTTCAACATGCGCGCGCGCATCGACGGAAACGACGTGGGCTACAACACGATCGCAGCGAGTGGGCCGGACGCGTGCACGCTGCATTGGACGCGCAACGACCGAACGATCGGTCAGGATGAACTGTTGCTGCTCGACGCCGGCGTCGAAGCCGAGACGCTCTACACGGCCGATATCACGCGCACGATTCCCATCAGCGGGCGGTTCACGCCCGAGCAGCGCACCATCTATGATTTGGTGCTCGCGGCGCAAGACGCGGGCTTCGCCGCCTGCAAGCCCGGCAACGATTTTCTCGAGCCGAACCGTGCGGCGATGATCGTCCTCGCACGCGGCCTGCAAGAGCTCGGGATCCTCGAGTCGGCCGAAGAGGCGTTACGCGACGAGAACCAGTTCTACAAGCGCTACTCGCTGCACAACGTCAGCCACATGCTCGGGCTCGACGTGCACGACTGCGCCGCGGCGCGCGCCGAGACGTACAAGTTCGGCCGGCTCGAACCGGGGATGGTCCTGACGGTCGAACCGGGGCTATACTTTCAGCTCGACGACTTGACCGTGCCGGCGAAATACCGCGGCATCGGTGTGCGCATCGAAGACGACGTCCTGATCACCGAGACCGGCGTGGACGTTCTTTCCGCGGCGATCCCGCGCGCTACCGACGAGGTCGAAGCCTGGGCCGGCAGCGCGCGCAATCAGACAGCCTCACGTTGACGTTGCACACACCTAGGCGGGGAGCCGGGCGTCGACCCAGTCCGCGACGACCGGCACGTTGACGTCATCGCCCTGCCAAACCTTGATCCCGTAGACCACGCTCGCGACGACCCAGATCGGCGCGATGAACGTCAGCAGCGGCCAGAGCGACCAGCCGAGCAGCGGAACCGAGACGGCAGCCGACAGAAACGCCGACAACCCGAACATCCCCGCGTTGAAACCGAGTGCCTGCCAGGCTTGACGGCGCACGAAATGCGAGCCCTTCGAGTCGAGCAGCGCGATCAGCGCCAGCGGCCAGAACGGATAGCTCAGCGCGACGAGCGCGCGCGTCTCCGGGCGGCAGGTCGCGACCGCTGCGCTGGGTTGCACCTGCGGCGGCGGCGGATAATGGGGTGGAGGCGGTGGCGCGGCGGAGTACGCCGGCCCGGGCTGGGGCTCGCTGTACGTTCCCGACGACGGACCGACCCCGCCGTTGATCGCGCTGGTTTGGCGGGCCGCGTCGATACGCGCGGCCAGAACGCAGCTGGGGCAGTCACCGCTCTCGTTGCGGCAGGTCGCACAGATCGGCTTTTTGCAGCCGCCGCACGGAGCGACGGACGGGACGGCGTTATG
>Ga0182024_10013623_pt1 | contig 15839 bp, 18 predicted proteins | sample P32metaG_FD_120480 | JGI IMG/M metagenome (GOLD analysis project Ga0182024, IMG submission 120480) | Permafrost microbial communities from Stordalen Mire, Sweden - P3-2 metaG (Illumina Assembly) | ecosystem: Environmental > Terrestrial > Soil > Wetlands > Permafrost | place: Sweden: Stordalen... | reverse complement strand
GTCGAGCATAGCTGTGGCAGTTCCCCCTGCTTTCTTGCTCCGTTCAGGATATACCCGGCAGGCGCCTACAAAGTCCAAGGCGGGGACGGAAAAGTGCCTGATCGAACCACCCAAGCGTTATGGTATCTGGACGTCGGACGCGTCGAAATCCGGGGCGAGCCGATTGCCGAGCCCGGACCGGGCGAGGTTCGGGTCCGCACGCTGCACAGTGGCATTAGCCGCGGCACGGAAAGCCTGGTGCTGGCCGGGCGCGTTCCGCCGAGCGAGTTTGAACGCATGCGCGCGCCATTCATGGCCGGCAGCTTTCCGTTTCCGGTCAAATATGGCTACGCAACAGTCGGCCGGGTCGAGGCCGGACCGGCCGAACTGAGGGACCGCCTCGTATTTGCGCTCCATCCCCATCAAAGCATCTTCAACGTGCCCGCCGAGGCAGTCGTGCCAATACCCGATCGTGTGCCGCCGGCCCGCGCAGTGCTCGCCGCCAACATGGAGACCGCGCTCAATGCCATTTGGGACGCGCGGCCCGCGGCCGCCGACCGTATTGCCGTGGTGGGCGCGGGTGTAGTCGGCTCGCTGGTCGCCTGGCTGTGCGGCCGGCTTCCTGGCGCCCAGGTGACTTTGTTCGACATTGAGCCGTCCCGCGCCGAACTTGCCCGCACGCTCGGCGTGGGTTTTGCCGCACCGGGCACGGCGCCCGGCGATTGCGACCTCGTCGTCCATGCCAGCGGCACTTCTGCCGGCCTTGCGGCTGCGCTCGATCTCGCCGGCGACGAGGCGACCGTGCTGGAACTGAGCTGGTATGGCGCGGACAAGGTCGCGATCCCGCTCGGCGGCGCGTTCCATAGCCGCCGACTTCGGCTCGTGTCCAGTCAGGTCGGCCGGGTCGCACCGTCGCACCGGGCCCGCTGGACGTTGGGCCGCCGGCTTGCCGCCGCCGTCGACCTGCTGGCGGATGCGCGGCTCGAGGCGTTACTCGCGCCGGCAATCAAATTTCACGACCTTCCGGTCCGGCTGCCCGATATCCTTAGCCCCCGGAGCGGCGTACTTTGTCAGGTCATTACCTATCCCGCGGCCGAAACGGCCGCGTGAACCGGGAGGTTTGCCTTTGTTCGCCGTCGAAGTCCGCGATCACATCATGATCGCTCATTCATTCCGAGGAGCCGTGTTTGGCCCGGCGCAGGCGCTACACGGAGCAACCTTCGTCGTTGACGCGGCGTTCATGGCCGAGACGCTCGATGCCAATGGTATCGTCATCGATATCGGGCGGGCTCACGAAGCGCTGAAGGCTTCTCTGGCCGGTCTCAACTATTGCAATCTCGACGACGTGCTGGACTTCAAAGGCGTCAACACCACGACCGAATTCCTGACCAAACACGTCTACGATCGGCTGGCGGATGCCGCGCGCGAAGGCAAGCTCGGCCGCCCCGGCCGCGAGCTCAAAGCGATCCGCGTCACGCTTTCGGAGTCGCACGTCGCGCGCGCCTGGTACGAGGCGGCATTGTGGTGAGAAGTGTCGCATTTGCGGTGCCGGGCGATCTTGCGACCCCAACCGGCGGCTTTGTCTACGACAGGCGCATGATAGCGGAGCTTGAACGTCTTGGTTGGAATATTGATGTCATCAATCTCGGCGAAGGCTTTCCGCGACCAAGCCAAGAGCAATGCAAAGCGGCGCAGGAGCGGCTGCTAGCTGTTGCGGCGGGGCGTCCGATCGTCATCGACGGGCTCGCTTTTGGCGTCCTCCCCGAAGTGACTTTGCAGCTTTGCCCGCGTCACCCGTTGATCGCGCTGGTGCATCATCCGCTCGCGTTGGAGTCGGGGCTGTCCGCGACGCAAGCCGATGAATTCCGCGCCAGCGAACGCGCCGCGCTGGCGGCAGCAAGACGTGTTGTTGTCACGAGTACGACGACCTCGCGGTTGCTTGCTGCCAACTACGGCGTGCCGGCTGATCACATCATAGTCGCTTGCCCGGGAACCGATTCCTCCCCGGCGGCGCATGGCAGCAACGATGGTATCGTACGGCTGCTTGCCGTCGGCGCGGTGGTGCAGCGCAAGGGGTTTGACGTCCTGGTCGCTGCGCTCGCCACGCTCCTCGACCTGCCATGGCGCCTCACGATCGCCGGCGATCGAGGCCGCGACCCCGATGCTACCGCGCAGCTGGACGCCGATATTACGCGCTGTAACCTCAGCGACCGTATCGCAGTGCTTGGCGCCGTGTCGCCTGAACGCCTCGCAGAGCTCTATGCCGGCGCCGATCTGTTCACGCTTGCCTCGCGCTTTGAAGGCTACGGCATGGCCTTTTCCGAAGCACTTGCCCACGGTCTGCCGGTGATTGGCACGACCGCGGGCGCGATCCCGCAAACGGTGGCGCCGGGAGCAGGGATTCTCGTTGCACCCGACGACGCGGCCGCGCTCGCGGTCGCATTGCGCCGGGCAATCGAAAATCCGGCCAAAAGACGCCGCATGGCGGCGGCTGCGCGCGCGGCGTCGCAAGCGCTTCCGAGCTGGCAGGATTCTGCGAAGGTGTTCGCACGCGCGCTCGAGGCCGCCGAATGACCGGCTTTTCGGCTGACTGGCTCGCATTACGCGCGCCGCACGATGCCCGCGCGCGGAACTCGGCTGTGCTTAATGCAGTCGTGGCTTCATTGGCCGGCAATACGTCGATACGGATCGTGGATCTCGCCTGCGGGACCGGCTCGACAATGCGCGCGCTTGCGCCGAGATTTCCCGCCGGGCAGGACTGGCGGCTCGTCGACAACGATCTCAGTCTGCTGACGCGCGCGTCTGCTATGGCGCGGCCCGCAGGGGTCTCGTTCACGACGGTTCCGGTCGACCTCAATCGCGATCTTGAAGCCGCGCTCGACGGGCCGGTGGATCTGATCACCACATCGGCGCTGCTCGATCTCGTATCGGAGGCTTGGCTGGATCGACTGGCAGTCGAGACCCTTGTTCGCTCGATCCCGGTCTATGCGGCGCTGAGCTATGATGGCCGCATTGAGATCAGCCCGAGCTATCCACTCGACGCAACGATCATAGCCACGGTCAATGCGCATCAACGTGGAGATAAAGGATTTGGACCTGCGCTCGGCCCGACGGCGGCAGTTTCCGCAATAGCGCGATTTGAATCCTTGGGCTGCACTGTCATTCACGGCAACGCCGATTGGGTTATCGGACCGCAAGACCGGAAGTTTCAGATGGAAATTTTGTCCGGCTGGGCGAGCGCGGCGCGCGAGCTGGGCGAGCTGTCGCTCGGCGATACGGTCGGATGGCTGACCTGGCGACGCGACGCCGTCGCCGCCGGCCGCTCGTCAATTCGCGTCGGTCATGTCGATATTTTCGCGCGGCCGACCGGCACACGCTGAGTCGACAGGTCGCAGTCGAACAATACCTCGTCGTCGAGTTGATGGGCGCGTATTGGCATGCACAATGCCTGATCGGCTCGCTCGATCGACGGCAAGATGAAGCTTGCGCGTCCGGCGCCAAGGATGATCGGTGCGACCATCACATGCAGGCGGTCGAGGCAACCGGCAGCGAGGAAGCTTGAGACTGTGTCGGCCCCGCCTTCGACGAGAATGCGGCGCAAGCCGCGCTCGGCCAGCGCGGCGAGGATGGCTCTAGGGGCGATGCGGCCGCCGACAGCAGGCAACGCCACGACTTCCACCTCGGATGCTAGGGAGCATGTTGCCCCTTCAGCCGTGACCAGCAGGCGGCGGACACCGTCTTTGGCAAACACCCTGGCGCTGGCGGGCAGCCGCCCGTTTGGGTCAATTACGACGCGCGCCGGATGCGGACCGGCGACCCGCCGTACTGTCAATTGCGGGTCATCGGCGAGTGCCGTGCCGACGCCAATGACGACCGCATCGACCAGCGAGCGCAGCCTATGCAGATGGTCGAGGCCGGCCGGTCCATTGATGTATTTCGAATGCCCGGTCGCAGTCGCTATGCGACCGTCGAGCGATTGCCCAATCTGGCCGACGACGACCATTTCGTCGACCATTCTGGCTCGAAGTGGCTCGAAAATCTCGCCCCATGGTGCCGCCAGGGGTTGGCTCAGAGTGCGAAAAGATTGCGCGAATTCAGCCCAGGCATCGTGCGCGTCGCTTTTACTAGGCGAATGAATTCCGGCCGTGGCTGGCGATTTTCCCGTGCTTTTCAATGGCACACGATTCCCTCATTGGAACAACATCTTCAGCAAAAGGTTGACACAAAACAAATGACATTGCGAACGGAATGGGCATAGGCGTTGCGGTGCTCTATATTTAAGCGGCCGGCTAAGGGGCGGTCGGTGGTGTAGGTGGGAAGTTGCATCTGATGAGCGCGATAAAGAGGCATCTCGTTTCCAGTCTGTTCGGCGCGAAGCTGCAGATCGACGTTGGCCGCGGGATCGCCGAATTTCACGCCGGAAGGCCGGTGCTGATCACCGACGACGGCGAGACGCTTCTCGCTTTGCCAGTCGAGGGACTCGACGCGCAACGGCTAGCTGAATTTATGACCCTCTGTGCGCCGGTGGTGCCTCGGTTGGTTATCACCGCGCGCCGGGCGCTTGCGCTCGGTCTCGATGCGACGACGCCCGTGGCCTTGCAGCTCGCCGTGGGTTTCGATGCGGACACGATCCTCGCGCTTGTGGCCGGTGCTAAGATCGGGCGCCCGGCGGATGCTACCGAAGCCGGTCGGGCGGCCATTGCCGCGATCCATCTCGTAAAACTATCGCAAGGCTTGCCTGCGGTGCTGGTGGCCGAAGTTGCGGCGCCAGATGCGCTTATATCCGAACAACGCCTCGTCACCGTCGAGGCTAAAGCGGTTGGCGATTTCGGCGAAGAAATCGTCCGGTCCCTTACGATCGCCAGCAAAGCCTCGGTGCCGCTTCATTCCGGCTCGCGCGCCGATTTCGTCGTATTTCGTGACGTGATGGGCGGCAGTTCGGCCGCCATCATTGTCGGCAAGCCCGACTTCTCAAAGCCGGTATTGGTCCGCCTGCATTCAGCCTGTCTCACCGGTGACGTATTCGGCTCGCGGCGGTGCGATTGCGGCGATCAGCTCAGGCTCGCGATTAAGCGCCTTGAAGGGGTGGGCGGCGGCGTCGTTCTCTATTTGGCGCAGGAGGGACGCGGGCTTGGACTCGCCAACAAGATGCGAACCTATCAAATGCAGGACGACGGCCTCGACACAGTCGACGCCAACCTGACGCTCGGTTTCGATGACGACGAACGCGACTATGGCGTCGCCGCGCGCATGCTGCAGATGCTCGACTGCCGTCGCGTGATATTGCTGACGAACAATCCGGCCAAGCTTGAAGGTCTTGCCAAGTCTGGAATCGAGATTACCGGACGGATGCCGCTTGAGACGCCGATCAATTCCGACAATCGCCGCTATTTAACTGCGAAGGCCGCCCGGGCCGGGCACCATCTCAATCATATCCTCACGTCATTGGCCGAACCATCGGAGATCACCCACGACGTGGCTCCGCTGGCGCCTTGATATCGACGGCATTGATATTTTCGTGGCAAAAGCGACAGGCGGTTTTCTCCCGCTGTTAAGGAACGGAAGCGGTCATGTCACGCGCTAGCCAGGGTCGATTGATCGGCGAGCTTACTTTTTCGGAAATTTCAAAAGTTCTCAGTGAGACTTCAATACTCTGCCTGCCGATTGGTTCGATCGAGCAGCACGGTCCGCACCTGCCGCTCAACACTGACGTCGTTTTGGCCGAAAGTTTTACACGCCTCATCATTTCCCGGTGGGGTGAAATTCTCGATCTTTGGCAACTTCCGACGATTTCGCTAAGCCTCGCGCGCGAGCATGAATGGGCGCCCGGCACCATGTCGTTGTCGATCCAAGGAATGACGATCTTCATGCGCGACCTCGGACGTGAAATTGCTCGCGCGCTACCGGCGCGTAATCTCGTGATCGTCAACGGCCACGGTGGCAACAGCGGAATTTTGGAAGCTCTGGCGCAAGATTTACGCGCTGATTTTGGTCTCAATGTCTGCATTCTGCATCCGGCCGCATTGGCGGAGGTCAGCGCAAATTCGGCGATTCCAGATATACACGGGGGAAAAAACGAGACGTCGATGATGTTGGCAATCGCCCCCCAACTGGTTCGTCGGGATATGATCGCTCAGCTGAACAATCCCCCCGATGGCGAGGTTGTCCGGAAGTCGATTCTTCAGGACGGAATAACGTGGCCCTGGACGACGGATGATAAAAGGCTCGCGGACATGGGTGTGATTGGAGATGCCCAGGCGGCGTCGGCGGAGTTCGGGCAGCAAATGGTCGATTATGTCGTCGAGACGGCTGGCGGCATTCTCAAGCAGCTCTTGGACAATAGGCGCTATGTGCACCGCTAGATGTGCAGCGTTGGCGCAATTGAGTCGACGGGCGCGACCCTGAGGAAGAGGGCAACTCAGACGAATGCCGCATGCGCAAAGCCGCCCAGCTTAGGTGTTCACCGGACTATGAGGTAATGGTACATTGAGTGCGGAAAATAAATATCGCCGGCACGCCCGGCGGGACGAGCCTTCCGCCATGGTAGCTTGGGAACCAGTAACTTAGAAGCCTTTCGTGGAACGCGAGCGAATTATGCAGATAACACGAAGAGGGCTGCTGCTTGGTGCAGCCGCGTCAGGCGCGGTTGCGATTTCTCCGGCGCGCGCCGAGGGGCCTATGCTGACCGCCGACGGCCTCTACAAGGAACCCTGGTTTCTGGAAAGCTTTCTCAACCTTGCCGACAACCTTGAAGATGCCCACAAGGCAGGCAAACGTTTCGCGATCATGTGGGAGCTTAAGGGCTGTCCCTATTGCAAGGAAACGCATCTCGTCAATTTCGCGCAACCGCGTATTTCCAATTATGTGAAGACGAATTTCGAGGTGCTACAACTCAACATTATCGGGTCGCTGAAGGTGACCGATTTCGACGGCGCCGAACTGTCAGAAAAAGAGCTGGCAGCAAAATACGGCGTGCGCTTCACACCGACCTTCCAGTTCTTCCCGGAACGCGCTGGCCCGCTTAAGGTGCTACCGCCGCAAAAGCGCGAGGTGGCCCGCCTGCCGGGCTATATGCGGCCTGACGATTTCCTCGCGATGTTCCGCTACGTGCGCGAAAAAGCCTACAAGAGCAAAAGCTTTCTGGACTTTGTCAAAACACTGCCGAGTTGAATGACCCGGTTCAGGGTCTTGCTCCGCCGAATTGGCTCTGCTCCAGCTCAAGAAAGATACGGTAGGCGTTGCCGCGGTTGTTGGTTTCGAATGCCGGAATGCCGGCGTATTTCGACCAGTCGGTCTGCCGATAGGCGACGTCAAAATCGGTCCAGTTTTCGACCGCCTTGCGCATTGCAGCGCGCACGTAATCGATGTAATCGCGGGTGAAGGCGATAGCCTCTTTGACCTTGGTCGAGGGCCTTCCGTGACCTGGAATGATGAATTTCGGATCGAGCTTCTCCACAACACCTAACGCTTCGAGCCACTGCTTGGTATTGACATCGTCGCTGTTCATGAAGGGGATGCGGCTGTTCTGCACGATATCTCCGGCGAACAGCACGCCGTCCGGCTCGACCATCATCATCATATCGCTCGCCGAATGCGCCGGGCCGGCGTAGATCATCTGGAAGCGTTTGCCGCCCAGCGTTAGGAGCAGGCGGTCATTGAAGGTGATATCGGGGGACACCACGCGGGTGTCCTTGTTGACCCAGGGTGCGAGCGCCTCGCGGCGCTGATCAAGCCTCTGATCAGCGCGCTCGTCGGCGGTTTCTTCGTTCTCATTGTATTCGCGCGCTCGGTCCTGGGCGATGATCATGGCCGCGGTGTGATCGCGAAACGCCTGCAACCCGTAAATATGATCGGCATGGTAGTGGCTGAGCACGTTGTAGCGCACCGGCTTGTCGGTGATTTTGCGGATCTCCTGAAGCAGCGCCCAGCCCAAACTCGGGGTACCAAGCGCGTCGAACACCACGACGCCCTCGGGCGTCACCACGAAGCCCGCGTTTGACGTGTTGCCTTCGTTGACTTTGCCGGGAATGCCGGGATTGCCGATAGAGTAATAGATCGGGTGCCCTGGTACCTGCTCGATCTTCAGTGGTTTTGTTAGGGGCGCATATTGCTGCGCATTCGCATTGGGCGGCGAGATCGCAGCGACAACGGCGAGGATCATCGCTCCCGCAATTTGTTTCATGATTGACCCATGGGGCGGCTTATTGTGCTGCAAGGGAAAGCTATATGGCACGGTATAGTTAGTTGAGATATTGCCTGTCACTACGTCGGAATTGATAAAATTGCGTCGGTGCCATGTGGAACAATTTTACCGCGGAAAAATCCATAATGCGAACTGGACTGGCGGCGACAAATAGTACAAATTGAATATGATAACGGTCTAGGGAGCCGAAATATGTTGCCGGTCCTTCGCCGGGGGATTTCCATCCTCGGGCGTGATAGCCCCATTATTGACATAGGCGGCCGCCGCACTTTCTTGAAGCTCGGCGCCGCAATGGCGGGCGGCGCCCTGTTCGGGCGCGGTGCGGCAGAGGCCGGTACATCGGACGCCTTTCCGCCGCAGGATGCGCCGTGGTCGCAGACCCTGGGTCCCGGCATCGTTGATCGGCCTTACGGGCAGCCGTCTCAATTCGTCAAAGACGTGATCCGGCGCGACGTTCCCTGGCTCACGGCCAGTAAGGAATCCTCGGTCAGCTTTACGCCGCTGCAGGACCAGACCGGGATCATTACGGCCAATGGTCTGTTCTTCGAGCGTTACCACGGCGGCCGCGCATCCGTAGATCCGCAGCAACACCGGCTGATGATCCACGGGCTTGTCGATCGGCCCCTGCTGCTGACGATGGAAGACATCAAGCGCTTTCCATCCGTCTCGCGCATCCATTTCATCGAATGCCCGGCCAATGGCGGCATGGAATGGCGCGCGGCGCAGCTCAATTCGCTGCAATTCACGCATGGCATGGTGAGTTGCGCCGAGTGGACCGGCGTCAAATTGTCGGCTTTGTTGGAAGAGGTCGGTCTCAAGAAAGAAGCAAAGTGGGCGCTGGTCGAAGGCGCCGACGCCGCGCACATGGATCGCAGTCTGCCGATCGAGAAATGCCTCGACGATTGTCTCGTCGTCTATGGCCAGAACGGCGAGGCGTTGCGGCCGGAGCAGGGCTTCCCGCTGCGGCTTATCGTTCCCGGCTGGCAGGGCAATGTGAACATCAAATGGCTGCGTCGCATCCAGATCGGCGACCAGCCGTGGTTCACACGGGAAGAGACGTCGAAATATACCGAGCTGATGGCCGACGGCCGTTCACGGGGCTTTACCTGGTTGATCTATGCGAAGTCGGTGATCACGTTTCCATGTCCGGAAAAGCCGGCCAAAGGTCCCGGTATTTATGAAATCCGCGGCTTTGCCTGGTCGGGCAAGGGCCGCATCACGCATGTCGACGTGTCGACCGATGGCGGCGTAAATTGGGAACGCGCACGCCTCCAGGAGCCGGTTCTGCCGAAGGCGCTGACGCGATTCACGCATGAATGGCGTTGGGATGGCAAGCCGGCGCTGCTGCAGTCGCGCGCCGTCGACGAAACCGGGTTCGTGCAGCCGACAATCGCTGAGCTGCGTGCCGCGCGCGGCGTCAACGGGATCTACAACAACAACTCGATCCAGACCTGGCAGGTGAAGGCGGACGGGAGCGTATTCGATGTCCAGCTTTCTTGATCGAGCGGCAATGAGGCTCGCGGTTATCGCGGCGACTGCGTCGCTTGCGGCGGTTGCGTGGGCAGGCGAGACGCAAAAGCCGGGATATTACGGCTACGGCACGGCGCCGACGCCCGCCCAGGTTGTGGGCTGGGCTATTGGCGTGCGGCCGGACGGCCAAGGTCTGCCGCCCGGCAGCGGCTCGGTGAGCAAGGGCGCTGACATTTACGCCGACCAATGCGCCGCCTGCCATGGTACGTTCGGCGAAGGCGAGGGGCGCTATCCCAAGCTTGCGGGCGGCGAAGGAACGCTGAGAGCTGAACGGCCAGAGCCGACGGTCGGCAATTATTGGCCGTTCGCCACTACGCTATTCGATTACATCAATCGGGCGATGCCGTTCCCGTCGCCGCACGCGTTACCGGCCGATGACGTCTACGCGATCACGGCCTACGTGCTGAATATAAATAATATCGTCGGCAATGATTTTGTTGCAGATCTCAACAGTCTGCCTAAAGCAAAGATGCCGAACCGCGATAGCTTCATTTGGAATGACCCACGTCCGGATACGTCGGCGAAGGAGTGCATGAAAAACTGCGCCGACCCAAAGAAGATCAAGATCGAGTCGACGGCGGAAGGAAAGGACCTGACGCCGCGCACGACCGGGCCACTTGACGAAATGAAACCGAAGTAAGGTCGCTGAAAGCGACCGGCTTTGCTAGGAGGAATATCGATGCAATTGCGACAATCTCATTTCGTACTGGCGGCCGTCGCCGGCGGCGCCCTCGGCGCCATCGTGTTGGGTTGGAGTGCTGCGAGCGCGCAGCCGTCAGCGGGAGAAACGCTGGCGTTCGATCGCAGCAAGGGCAATTGCCTGACCTGCCATGAGATCAAGGGCGGCGATGCTCCCGGCAATCTCGGCCCCCCACTCTCCGACATGAAAGCGCGCTTTCCAGATCGCAAGGAGCTGGTCGCGATTATCTCCGATGAGACCAAGCGCAATCGGCAAACCGTGATGCCGCCCTTCAAGCGAAACCTCATCCTGACCGACAAGGAAATCGAGGCGGTCGTCGATTTCCTCTACACCCGCTAGCGGCACGTGCGTGCCAATAAGGAGAGAATGACAATGAACAAAACGCCGGATGCGCCCGATAGCGCGCGACGTATGATCCTGAAGTGCGCCGTTGCCGGCGGCCTCGCCGGGTTGGGCATTTCCGGCAGCGCCGTGCTGTCGTCCGCCTACGCCAATGCGGACGCCAAGGACTGGCCGCAGGAGGCGTTCAAGCAGAAGAGCGAAGCCGACGTGCTCAAGAGCCTATACGGCAAGACCGCCGAGGCATCCGACAAGGTCAATCTCGACGCCCCGGAAATCGCCGAGAACGGCGCGGTGGTGCCGATCGCGGTGTCGAGCACGCTGCCCAATGTCACCGGGATCGCGATCCTAGTGCTGGAAAATCCATTCACGTTGGCCGCCGCTTATAAGATTCCTGAAGGGACTACGGCGTCGGTGTCCAACCGGCTGAAGATGGCGAAGACCACCAAGGTGGTCGCAGTCGTCGAGTCGGGCGGCAAGCTCTACAGCGCGACCAAGGAGGTCAAGGTTACCGTCGGCGGCTGCGGCGGCTGATCCAAATCAACGAACAGAGAGGCTAAGTTCCATGGCATCAACAATCCGCGTTCGCGCCGTCGCCAGCGGCGACTCCACCGAGGTGCAATCGCTCATCCAGCATCCGATGGATTCCGGCTTCGTCAAGGATTCGAAGGGCCAGATTATTCCCGCGCATCACATCGAAGTGGTGCAGTTCGAACACGGCGGCAAGACTGTGTTCACCGCACAGTGGGGGCCGGCCGTGTCTAAGGACCCTTATCTGAAGTTCAGCTTCAAGGGTGCCAAGAAGGGCGACGATCTGAAGGTGAGTTGGGTCGATAACAAAGGCGCATCGGATTCACTGGTAGCCAAGATTCAATAGAGCCCGGTTGGTTGGGCCGACAGGGGGAGGACTGTAGTATGCTGCGCAAAATATTCATCGCGATTGCAATTGTCGTCGGCGCGGCCCAGCCGCTGCTGGCCGACAATGCCGTCGACCCCAAGGCCGATTTCAAGGCTTTTCGGGATTATTTCACCAAGCGCTTCCCGAAAGTACCGCTCGACGACTTTGTCAACGGCCCCTATTCGATGGATGCAGACCTGCGCAAGCAGTGGAAGGCGATCGACGAATTCCCGCCCTATGAATTCGCCGTCGAAAAGGGCAAGGAGATGTTCGCCACGCCGTTCAAGAACGGCAAGACCTATGACGATTGCTTCCAGAACAAGGGCATCGGCATTCGCCAGAACTATCCCTATTTCGATGCGAAGTCGGGCCAGGTAATCACGCTCGATCTCGCGCTCAACCAATGCCGCGAGGCCAACGGCGAAAAGCCGTTCGATTACACGAAGGACGAGATGGCGGCGCTGACCGCCTATATGGCCTTCACCTCGCGCGGCAAACGTTTCGACATCAAGATTTCCAACGACCCTCGCGCACTAGCGGCCTACAAGATCGGCGGGGAATATTTCTATACGCGCCGCGGCCAGCTCAATTTCTCCTGCGCGAGCTGCCATGTGCAGAGCCCGGGTAATCATATCCGCACCGAGGTGCTTGCGCCCGCGCTCGGCATTGTCGCGGCGTTGCCGATCTACCGATCCGAATGGGGCGGGATGGGGACAACCAGCCGCCGTTTCACCTCCTGCAATAGCCAAGTGCGCGGGGTTCCGCTCAAGCCCGAGGACGAGGCGTATCGGAATGTCGAATACTTCCTCTCCTATATGAGCAACGGCTTGCCGATCTCAGGGCCGGGCGCACGCCCGTAACCGCAACGTATGAATCGTGGAGGAATTGCATGCGCACCCGTGCTTTGATCCGAATGGCGATCATTCTTTCGCTTGCCGCGCCGGCGACGGAGGCCTTGGCCGCCAATGCCGACGACTTCCAGGCGGCCCTCGCCAAGGCGGAAGCCGCGAACAAACAGGCCGGTGCTATAAAGAATCAATGGACGACGACGGCTGGCACGCTCAAGGCCGCGCAGGCCGCGGCCGCTGCTGGAAAATTCGACGACGCCGTCAAGCTTGCGAATGACGCGGAAGCGTTGGCAAACGCATCTATCGCGCAAGCCAAGGAACAGGAAACGGCCTGGACGCAGGCGGTCGTCCGCTGACTGATCCGTTGGCGTGGAGGGGGTTGTGATGCGTCGCCGGGACGTGTTGAAAGTACTTACGGCGGTGGCGATCTCCGGTGCCGTGCCGCGTCTGAGCCGCGCCGCCGAAGCCGATGATCTCTACGACATCGGCCAGTTCGGCAATGCGCGCGTGCTGCACATGACCGACACTCATGCGCAGCTTTCGCCGGTCTATTTCCGCGAGCCTAGTGTCAATCTCGGCGTCGGCTCGATGGCCGGCAAGCCGCCGCATCTGGTGGGGCGCGCTTTTCTCGAACACTTCGGGATCGCGCCGAAAAGTCGGTTGGCGCACGCTTTCACTTTTCTCGATTTCGAAGAAGCGGCGCATCGCTACGGCCGACTCGGCGGCTTCGCTCACCTCAAGACACTGATTGGCCGGTTGCGGGCCGACGCCGGTGCCGGAGGTTCGCTGCTGCTCGACGGCGGCGATCTTTGGCAGGGCAGCGGTCTCGCCAACGTCATGCAGGGCGAGGACATGGTCGATGCCGCCAACCTCCTGGGCATCGAGGCGATGACTGGGCATTGGGAGTTCACCTACGGCGAGGAAAGACTGCGCGCTAACGCCAAGCGCTTCAAAGGCGAGTTCCTGGCCCAGAACGTGTTCCTGACCGAGGAAGCCACGTTCGACAATAAGCCAGCGTTCGATACCGCGACGGGACGCGCTTTCAAGCCGGCGATGATCAAGGAAGTCGGCGGCTTCCGCGTCGGTGTGGTTGGGCAGGCCCTCCCTTATGTCCCGATTGCACACCCCAAGCGCTTTACGCCCGATTGGACCTTCGGCATTCGTGAACCGGAGCTACAGAAAGTAGTCGACGGTCTGCGGCAGAAGGACAAGGTCGATGCCGTCGTATTGCTGTCGCACAACGGCATGGACCTGGACCTCAAGCTCGCTAGCCGCGTCACCGGCATCGATGCCATCCTTGGTGGCCACACCCACGACGCGGTGCCGCAGCCGATCGCGGTCGCCAATGCCGCCGGCAAGACGCTGGTGACCAATGCCGGGTCGGCCGGCAAGTTTATCGGCGTGCTCGACCTCGAGCTCGCCAAGGGCGCGGTTAAGGACGTGCGCTATCACCTGCTGCCGGTCTATTCCGGGCTGCTGAAGCCGGACGCCGCGATGCAAGGCCTCATCGACAAGCTCAACGAGCCGCATAAGGCCGCGTTCGGCGAAAAGCTCGCGGTGGTCGGCGATCTTCTTTATCGGCGCGGCAATTTCAACGGCACCATGGATCAGCTCATCTGCGACGCGCTGCGCCACGAACTCGATGCCGAGCTTGCGTTATCGCCCGGTTTCCGCTGGGGCAACACCATGTTGCCGGGCGAGGCGATCACTATGGAGGACGTGTTGTCGGAGACCGCCATCACCTATCCGGAAGTCTACGTGCAGGAAATGACCGGCGCGCAGATCAAGGCTGTGATGGAGGACATCTGCGACAACTTGTTCAATCCCGATCCGTACTACCAGCAGGGCGGCGACATGGTGCGCATCGGCGGCATGGATTACGCCTGCGCGCCGACCGAGCCGGTGGGCAAGCGCATTTCCGACTTGACCCTCGATAGCGGCAAAAAGCTCGAAGCCGACAAGACTTACAAGGTCGCCGGCTGGGCCTCGGTCAACCCGCAACAGGGCAAGCCTGTGTGGGACGTATTCGCCGACTATCTCCGCCGTGAAAAAACCGCTAAGCCGAAGAAACTCAATCAAGTGGCACTCAAAGGGGTGTCAAATAATCCGGGCATTTCCGGCTAGAGGACGAAAATGTCCGCGGCACTTGCTCGCTTAGCACGGCCCTGGCGCGGCGGCAGAGCATTGCTGCTTGCCGGCTTTACGATCGCAGCGCTGGCCATGCCGCGTGTGGCCGCGCAACCGTTGCCGGACAAGCCGTTCGCCGAGCATCATATTGTCCTGCAGCTTTCGGATCGCGCGGCCGACAAGCAGGCGTTGGTGCTCAGCGTCGCCTACAATCTTTTGAAAGTCGACCCGGACAAGATCGCCATCGTGGTTGTGGCGTTCGGCCCCGGCATCGATCTGCTGCGCGCGGAAAGCCCCAATCGCGCGCTGGTCGACAGCCTGATCACGCAGGGTGTTGAATTCGACGTGTGCATGAACACGGTCGAAACGGTAGAGCGCGAAACCGGAAGGAATGTGAGCCTCAATCCGAAAGCCGTGCCAGTGCAAGTCGGCGTCGGCCGCGTTCTGGAACTGACTGAGAAGGGCTACACCCTTGTTCGTCCGTAAACATCGGGAGAAAACAATATGAGACGCTTTGCACTTGCCGTTGCCGCGCTTGCGGCCGCCGCGGCCATCGCGATGCCGACTTATGCGGCCGAAAACGCCAAGCCGCACCGGATTGCCATCCAGGTCGATCAGAACGATCCGGCGCTCATGAACCTCGTTCTCAACAATGTCTCGAACCTGACGGAGTACTACCACAGCAAGGGCGAGCAGGTGCAGATCGAGGTCGTCGCCTATGGGCCCGGCTTGAACATGCTGCGCGAAGACAAATCGCCGGTGAAGGACCGGTTGAAGCGCATCAAGGAGGGCAGCTTTCCGTCGACGGTGAATTTTTCCGCCTGCCACAACACCATGATGGGAATGGAGAAGGCGGAAGGTCATCCAATTCCGATCGTGCCGCAGGCCTCGGTCGTACCCGCCGGCGTGGTGCGCTTGAGCGAGCTGCAAGAGCAGGGCTGGAGCTATATCCGGCCGTGAATGGGCGAAGCTGACAACGACAGGAGGCGACGCTGAGGCGGATTATGTTGGTTACTATGGCGTCATGCTAAGTCATTGATCTGGTTGATGCCGGACGCGCCTAAATGCTGCCGCTGCCTGGGCGTGATCCGTCCTCGATGAAGTGGTCCGACCTGAAGTATGTCTTTTGGCATCAAGGAGGACCGATATGCCGAGGAAGAGGCACAAGCCTGAGGAGATTGTCACGAAGCTGCGGCAAGTGGACGTCCTGGTCTC
>Ga0182024_10013622_pt1 | contig 15840 bp, 13 predicted proteins | sample P32metaG_FD_120480 | JGI IMG/M metagenome (GOLD analysis project Ga0182024, IMG submission 120480) | Permafrost microbial communities from Stordalen Mire, Sweden - P3-2 metaG (Illumina Assembly) | ecosystem: Environmental > Terrestrial > Soil > Wetlands > Permafrost | place: Sweden: Stordalen... | reverse complement strand
GCAGCGATGGCACCGGTCTTCGCCAACTTCCGTGGTCGGGGATCTCCGCTGGATATGGTGCCTCCAGTCCCGACCCCAATTTTATCTATTTGGGTGGTTGGGAGCACGATTTTTCCAGAGTCACCACCTGGAAAGTGGCGGCAGATGGCTCCAGCGTGGAGAAGCTAACAGACGATTGCGGCGCGGCCTGGGATTCATCGCCCGATGGCCGCTATCTGCTTACGTCCCTCAATCAGGGAACACAATCCGCTGGCGTGAGTGAGTTCTCCCTGGCCGACCGCAAGTGTATTTCGTTAGTGCCGGAACTCAACACTCTGGTGGTGCATTTCTCCACAGATGGCAAGTCAATCCTTTACTTCACGCCGGGCCGCGGCGAGAGCACGATTTACCGTCAGCCGTGGCATGACGGCAAGCTGACCGGACCGGCTGTGCCCGCGGTCAAGCTCCCATTTTCATTTCGCATCGACTATGCGGGAAATGCCTATGACTTCTCCAAGGATCTCTCCACCGTCGTCTATGCTCGCCCCAGCGGCCAGGCCGATCTCTACCTCCTGAAATAACCCGTGTGAGGCCTTTTAGCCCACTCACGCCCGGTTCTGGGTTGAGTGGGTTCCGGGGCGCTCGGAATGGCCGCGATCTTGCGCGCCAGCGTCAGACGAGCCATCTCCGGCTTCATGCCCTTGGCCAGCAAGGCCGCGTAGAAATCGTGGAACGGTCCCATCCCACAGCTGGCCCTGGTGGCCGTACTCTTGAAGATCTCTTTCATCTCATGGTTGTGGTTCTGATTGAGACCGCGGATCTGCTGCGGCTTTTTGGCACGCTGCACTTGTCCGCCCACATATCGGTATTGCGCACTGTCGTGGGTTTCAATGCCCAGGCCGCTATAGGTCCACAGTTGCCGCTTGCTGCGGAACCGGTGCGGGGTTGCATCAGCGCAATCAATCTCGCGGCCCGAATCGGACCGATGCAGGGAATCTGACGCAGCAGTTTCGCGGCCTTATGTTTCCGGCTCTCCGCCAAAAACTCGGGTCGCAGGTTTCGCCGCAAGGCCTGCAATCCATCCAGTTGTTGATAGAGCAGCTCCGCGCGGCGGCGCACGCCGGCTTGTGGGAGCTTGCTTAACCATTCCTCCCGATAGCGCGGGGCATAAACCTGGGTGCCGGCACAGGCAATGCCCCAGCCGCGATACAGTGCCTTCAGCCGATTCATGACCCGGATTAAATCTTTGCCGATGGTGTGATAACTGCGCGCCAACTCGCGCAGCGTCCGCAGTCCATTTTCTCCGTGGTAGACCGCTCGCAGCATTCCGGTGCGCAGCAACCTCGGCCAGCTTGCGCGCATCCACCTTGTCGCTCTTGCTCCCCTCCTTTAACAAGGCATTGCGGCGCGGATTGCAGACCAGAACTTGCTCCACCTGCGGCTCCACAGTTGCCCAGCTCACGCCTGTGACAGCCCAACTAACCGCGGTCGCCGCATAGACGCCATGAAAAATCTTTGCAAACGAAAAAGATTTTGGAGGTTAATGTCATAGGATGAGTGCCATTGCGATGTTTTAACAGTTACCTCAGCGGCATGCGGGACGTGATCGTCACTTACCCTGACGAGGTGCTGCATGAAGCGTCCGTGAAAATGCTCCGCAACAACATCGGACGGCTGCCGGTGGTGGACCGTGATGATCCTCGTCATGTGGTTGGGTATTTGGGTAGGCCTGGCATCATGGCTGCTCGGTTGAGCCGGGTCGAAGACGAACACGTGCGCGAGCCGGGATGGATCAAGCGGTTCCGTAAACAAGCGCCATCAAAAACCGGTTATCTCAACTTAGTTTTGGGAGGTTTGCTGTTTGGCCGCCTCCACGTTCTTCAGTTGTTTTTGTGCGGCTTCGACCAGCGGCTTCAGCGTTTCCACGGAGACCCCCAATGTCCCACCGGAAAAACCGTCGATGTAGGCAGCGTTGACGGCGATGACCTGTCCCTCGGAATTGAATACGGGACCGCCGCTGCCACCGTGCGCGGTGGGCGCATCGTAGATCAGCTTGTCGCCGACGACATCGCCCAAATGTCCGCAGGTTGCCGAAGGGCGGATCAACGAGAGTGCGGCCAGTTCGTTGGCAGCGCCTTGATCGTCATGCCGATAGGCCAGTCTGTCATAGACCGCGGGCGGCGATTTCGCCACCATACCGAGTATCCCCATAGGATAGCCGATCACCGCGACCAATTCACCGGGGTTGGGTGCCACGGTGGCCAAAGGCAATGGCCGAAGTGCGCGGACGGCGGCTGAGTCGTCGATGCGGAGCACGGCCAAGTCTCCCTGGCTGGACCATGCGACAGGGGTGATGTTGACCGGAGTGGGAAATCCGGGAAAGAACGCGACTAGTTTTTCCAATTGCGGAGTGGCGCCTTTGGCGATCAGCGCAGTGGACTCGGAGTCTCCGTACCAGGGCTCAGCCACATGGCGATTGGTGGCGAGCAGTCCATCGGCGACCACAAATCCGCTACCGGAAACGCGCGCGCGGATCGAAGACTGTTGGCCATCAAACCCAACGCGATAGATACCGAAGATGTAGCAAATCGAATTGCGATATCGGTTCAAAACCACGGCCGGCATGGCCTGTTCTTGCCTCAGTTCGTCCACCTGCCGCGAAAGCTGTACTACCTGCGCCTGCAGATCATCGGTGGGTGGTGGCCAGTAGTAGTGGACCAAGAAGCCCGACACTAATAGCAGGAATACGGCTACCGCGCTCTGTACGACTCGCGGCCAGGAGTGGCAAACCGGTTCTTCTTTAGGTTGAAAGTGGTCTTCGGCCATGGCAACTTTGGCTGGCTGCGATCCGGGGAGAGGAGTTCCGTGCCGGCCAGACAGACTTGATTTTCTATGTTGAGGCCGGGAGGGCGGCTTTCCTAGGGTACGGAAGGCGATGTACGGGTGGACCTAACGCTTAGGAATCCCCAGGCGTTTCGACATTTCTTCGTAAAGAAAGCCTTTGCCGGGCCGGTAGGGCTGGACCCACTCGCCGTCAATGACAAACTGAGGGATGGCCCGCTTGCCAGTGCGTTTGACGACTTCGTCGGCAGCACCGGGTGTTTTCTCGATGTCAATTTCCTTGAAGGGAAGATTGTGCTCGGTCAGGAAACGCTTGGCCTCGCGGCAGTCGGGACACCCGGGGGCGGAATAGACGAGGACTTCCATAAGCACGAATCTTACTAGATGGTCCACGAGTTACAAGGTCGCAAGAAATGGTATCCTTTCGAAAGGACCGATCTATACCATGATTGATACCATTGTGATATACTTTGGTATATGCCTCGTACCGCTAAACTCTTTCGCAATGGCCGCAGCCAGGCTGTCCGCTTGCCGTCGGAGTATCGCTTTGCGGGTTCAGAAGTTTATGTTCGCCGCGATCCTGAAACTGGGGATGTGATTTTATCGCGACGGCCGGAATCCTGGGAAGATTTCTTCGAACTGATGAAGACCATCAAAGTGCCGGAATACTTCTTGAGCGATCGCGAGGACCTGCCACCCCAGAAGCGGAAGCTGTTCTAATGCCCGTCCGCCATCTTCTTGATACGAATACGGCTAGTTATGTGACCAAGGGCAACTTCCCAAGTGTGCGTGAGCACCTGCTGAAGGTGCCGATGGCTGAAGTGGGGGTCTCTATTGTTACCGAGGCGGAGTTGCGCTTCGGAATAGCGCGATGGCCCGACGCAGGACGACTGAAGATCGCGGTGGAGGAGTTCTTGCTGCGAGTCGAAGTGTTGCCGTGGGATTCGGAAGCCGCCAGGCACTATGCGGAGCTGCGCGCTGACCTGGAAAAAAAGGGCGAACCCATGGGCAATCTGGACATGATGATCGCGGCACATGCGCTGTCGGCGGAGGCGGCGCTGGTGACGCATGATAGGGTGTTCCGGGGGGTCAAGGGGTTGAGAATTGAAGACTGGACGCGATGAAATAAACGCTTCCTCGCCGCGGAAGAGAGGCGGCTTCAGCCCCCCGTTACATGCTTCAGCGCTGGTAAGCCACCGGGCCTGAAGGCCGGAAATCGATGGCGATGCCACATTCCAATTATCCCGAATGCAGGCACCTGTTTATGGCTCGTCCGTTCACATTTTTTGAAGAGCTGCTCTATCCCCTAGTGAAGGAGTAGCGACCGGGATGAAGATGTATGCGTAAGCTGAGTGCTAGCTGTTCTCGTACAGCAGCACGCCTTCGGTCTTCTCCGAATCCACCGGGCGATAGAACAGTTTATTCCCATCCAAAAAGACTTCGATGAACGCTGGCCGCGTGGCGATTGTGCCTTGAATGAGGGCCTCTGACAATGGGTCTTCAATGTACTTCTGCAGTGCCCTACGCAGAGGACGAGCACCGTAGCTTCGATCGCCTGCCGTCTGGCTGAGGATCCACCGCTTGGCTTCGTCAGTCACGGTGACGGTGATCGACTTCTGCGCCAGGTTCTGGTTCAGCAGATTGACCATGAGTTCGAGAATCTGGATCAAGTCCGCCTCGCTCAGTGCGGTGAACAGGATGATTTCGTCCAGCCGGTTTAGGAACTCCGGGTTGAAGGTCCGCTTGACCTCACTTTTTACCAGGTCCTCCACTTTCTGAGAAACCATTCCGTCATTGGTCGATTGGAAGCCGAGACCCTCGCGGTGTTGCAAGTGCCTGGCGCCAATGTTCGAAGTCATGATGATGATGGCGTTCTTGAAGTCAACAGTATTGCCCAATCCATCCGTCAAGTGGCCGTCTTCAAATACCTGCAGAAGGATGTTGAAAACGTCCGGGTGCGCCTTCTCGATTTCGTCCAGCAGGACGACGGAATAGGGCGCGCGCCGCACCCGTTCGGTGAGCTGTCCGCCCTCTTCGTAGCCCACATATCCGGGAGGCGAACCGATCAGCTTTGAGACAGAGTGCTTCTCCATGAACTCGGACATGTCGAAGCGAACCAGAGACTTCTCGCTGCCGAACATGAATTGTGCCAAAGTGCGGGCGACTTCGGTTTTTCCGACGCCCGTGGGGCCGAGAAACAGGAACGAGCCAATGGGCCGGTTCGGGCTCTTCAGGCCGGCTCGGGAACGGCGAATAGCGCGGGCCAGTGCCAGAATCGCTTTGTCCTGCGAAATGATGCGCTTGTGGAGCTCTTCTTCGATGCGCAGAAGTTTCTGCGATTCTTCTTCCTTGATCGAGTTGACGGGGACGCCGGTCCAGCGCGAGACCACATCTTCGATGTCCTCGCGGCCGACCACGCCAGTTGCTGACTCATCCAGATGGTATTTTTCGCGAAGAGCGCGCAGGTTCTCGCGCTCCTTGCGTTCCTCGTCCGAATAGAATCGCGCTTTCTCAAACTCGTGGTTCGCGATCGCGTTTTCCATGCGGTGCACGATGAACTTGATCCGCTTCTGGACCTCGGTGATTTCCTCGGGCAGCGAGGTCTGGCGCAACTTCACGCGCGCGCCTGCCTCGTCGATCAGGTCGATCGCCTTGTCCGGGAGGAAACGGTCCGGGATATAGCGGTTGGAGTGCGATACGGCGAAGTTGATCGAGTCGTCAGTGTAAGTGACGGCGTGAAACTTCTCGTATCGGTCCTTGATACCGAACAGAATCTTGGTAGCGTTCGCTTCGTCGGGCGGCGGAACTTTGACCGCCTGGAATCGCCGTTCCAGCGAACGGTCTTTCTCGATCGATTTACGATACTCGCCAGGAGTGGTTGCGCCGATGCATTGGATCTCTCCCCGCGACAAAGCAGGCTTGAGAATGTTGGCAGCATCGAGCGATCCTTCGGCTGAACCGGCTCCCACTAGAGTGTGCAGTTCGTCGATGAAGATGATGGAGTTCTGCGACTCCATCAATTCCTTCATAATGGTCTTCAGGCGCTCTTCAAATTGGCCGCGGTATTTCGTTCCAGCGACAATCAGAGAAAGATCGAGTGCCAAAATGCGCTTGTCGGCCAGGAAAGTTGGTACTTCGCCGTCGGCGATGCGCTGCGCCAATCCTTCGACAATTGCCGTCTTGCCCACTCCCGGCTCGCCAATCAGCACCGGATTGTTCTTGGTACGACGGCAGAGAATTTGCACCACGCGCTCCAATTCGCCTTCGCGGCCGACCAGCGGATCGAGCTGATTGTCCATCGCGGCCTGGGTAAGATCGCGGGAAAACTCGCTGAGCAGCGAAGACTCACGCTGCCGCTGGGGCTGGGTCTTTTCCCCCCGGGTACGCGTCAATTCTTCGCGGATGGTCGAGAGCCGGAGGCCGCGCTCGTGCAGAATCTCGGCGGCAAAGCATTTTTCTTCGCGTAGCAGCCCCAAAAGCAGATGTTCTGTACCGATATGTTTGTCCGAGAGCCGTTCCGCTTCCTCTGCGGCGTAAGCCAGGACCCGCTTGCATTCATTGCTGAGCGGCAGATCGACTGAAGTGGACACCTTTTCCCGGATCGTAGTATGACCTTCAATTTGCTTACGAATGGATTCGACCGAGGCATGAGAGCGCAGGAAACGATTGGTCAGGGCTTTATCTTCGCGCAGAAGCCCCAGTAGAAGGTGCTCCGTCTCAATATAAGGAGACCCGAACTGGCTGGCTTCATAGCGCGCGAAAAAAATCACACGCCTTGCTTTCTCCGTATAGCGTTCAAACATATAGCCCTTCCCCCTGAGTCCTCGCGGATCCAGCTTGCTGCCAGTTCCCCGGAACTCCTTTGGCCCCAGCTACATTTATGCAATCAGGGTGCCACAGCTCACGTCCACAAGAATGTGAGTTTGGTACCTGGGGTTCAGTTACCAAAGACACCCGAGTTATTTTCGCTCCGCACACGGTTGCAAGCCCTTGCCTGTCCGAAATTGCGGTTTCCCCTATTTAAACTGCCATTCCATCTATCATTACGATCCGTCGCCGCAATGTCAATTCCCGGAACGTGCTATCCCAATAACGTTGCAGGTGCGATCTCTTCCATCTGCCCCTTTTGCATCCGCAGCACGCGATGGCAACGGCCAGCAAAAGCAAAATTATGGGTGGCGATTAGAGAGGTTAATTGATAATCGCTATGTAACCGGGAGATCAATTCGAAAACTGAATCTGCGGTCCGCCCATCGAGATCTCCCGTGGGCTCATCCGCCAGCAGAATCTTGGGCTTGGTGATCAGCGCACGGGCAAGGGCGACACGTTGCTGCTCGCCCCCGGAAAGCTCTCCCGAACGGTGATGCGTGCGCTCAGCCAACCCCACCTCGCGCAACCAGCGCGAAGCTTCTGCTTGTGCGTCCTGCCAGACATGACCGCGCAGCAGGAGCGGCATGGCGGCATTTTCCAGCGCGGTAAACTCCGGCAACAAGTAGTGGAATTGCCACACAAAGCCGATCTCGCGATTGCGAAAATCGGCAGCATCATCTTCTGTAAGCGAGCTCAATCGCAAGTTGGCGCAGTATACGTCACCCGCGGAAGCGCGATCAAGAGCGCTCAGGATGTGCAACAAAGTACTCTTACCCGCGCCAGATTCGCCGACTATGGCCAACATTTCTCCCTTAGCCACTTGAAACGACAGATTTTCAAAGAGCACCAGGTCCGATTCGCCGGACCGAAAGACCTTCTTGAGACCTTCCACCCGCAATATCGTCTGCTCAGTTAGATGCAAATCGAATGCTCCTAGTCTCAAGACTTCCGACCCGCAAAGCTCGAAATGCGGGTTTGCAATTGCCTGATCTATTAAAACACGGAGCCAATACGAATAGTTTCTGTCTGGAGTTCGGGAAACATCCATGTCGCAACTGTTGACCCAGCTTTAGTTGGACGACATGATGTTGGTTATGGGACCAGACGCCAGGAGTAACGTTTCGGTCAGCAGCGATGTCGAAATTTGGGTGTGTTGTTTTGGGAATCGAGAGAAGAGTAACGCAAAAAGTGATTCCAAGTGTCACAAAAAAGTAAAGCCATGCGATTCGCAAAATCACTCGTATCTCAGTGCCTCGGCGGGGAGGATCTTTGCCGCGGACCAGGACGGGTATACGGTCGCGATCAATGAAATCCCAATCGCAATACCCGCGACGAGCACTCCATCGGTGACTCGGGGAGCGAAGGGAACGTAATCGATGGAGTAAACCTCGGGAGCCAGCGAAAGGAGATGGTAGTGTCCTCCGGTCCAAGACAACGAATAACCGAGGACCAAGCCAATCGCGGTTCCGATTAAACCGATGAGTGCGCCCTGCGCGATGAAGACGCGGCGTATCTGCGATTTGCGCGTACCCATGGACATGAGCACGGCGATGTCACGGGTTTTCTCCATCACCATCATGGTCAGCGAGATCAGAATGTTCAGCGCCGCGACGAAAACAATCAGACCGATGGTGATGAACGTGACCAGGCGTTCCAGGCGGAGGGCGCGAAAAAGCGCCTTGTTCTGCTCCATCCAGTTCCTGGATTCGAATCCCTTTCCAGCGGCTTGTTCGAGTTCTTCGCCGACTTCCCCGGCCTTGTAGATGTCGTCGATTTTGAATTCGAGTACCGAAACCAGATCGCCGAGACCGAAGAGTTGTTGAGAGTCGGACAGTCGGGCGAAGGCCCAGGAACTGTCGTAGTCATAGAATCCGGAATTGAAAATGCCTGCCACGCGAAAACGGATGTATTTGGGGACCATGCCGAAAGGAGTGAGCTCGCCTTGCGGGCTGGTCACGAGGACGACCGAGCCAACTTCGGCGCCCAATTCGCCGGCCATGTCTTTCCCGAGGATGATGGGAGGCATGGAGGCAACGCGGGCTTGTACCGCGCTCAGCGCGTCGGGCAATTCTTCTGTGCCGGGAGCTTGCGCGTCTGTGTGGGGGAGGGTCTCTGACCCGCCCGAGCTGGGTCGAAGACCTGGCTCCCCATGCTTTGTGCTCTCCTCTAGCGCGTCGGCCGAGCCGATCCTCACACTGTTCAGTAGATCGCTGACTTTGCGTTCATAGGATGGAATCATTCCCTTCAGCACCGCCCCGCGCGCCCGTGGTGCACGGGAGATCAGAACCTGTTCATAAATAGCCGGAGCAGCGGCGACCACGTGCGGCTCTTTTGATAGCCGATTCATGAGTGGACGCCAGTCTTTAATTCCGTCATCCATCACCCGCAATAGATTGACATGGGAAGTAGAACCCAGCAGGCGGTCCTGCAGGTCCTGACGAAATCCATTGTTGATGGCGAGAGCGATGACGAGAGATGCAACTCCGGCAGCGACTCCGAGGATCGAAATCCCCGTGATGACGCCGATGAAGGCCTGCCGGCGCTTGGCACGAAGATATCGCGAGGCGATGAAGAGTTCAAAGCGCATGGAAGAGCTTTCAGCTGTCAGCTCTCAGCCAAGTTGGATTATAGACGGCTTGATGAAGGTAAGTAGCGACGTGGATCGCAAATCATGGAATTCTTGGGAACAACACGGGCACCGTCGTGCGGTATTTTCGATACGCCTCGCCGAATCTCTGCTCCAGTTCCCTATCCTCCATGCGGATCATGATGGCTCCGGTGAGCATCGCGAACACCGTCAACCCGTAGCAGACTAGCAGCCCTGTTCCCATGCTCCAGGCCAGCAATTCACATAGGTGTCCAAGATAAATCGGATGGCGTACACGACTGCGAATTCCTGAGGTCACAAGTCGCTGCTCGCGATGACCGTCGAGGACCTCCGGAAGTCCGCCTAATTGTTTGGCGCTGAACTCCGCTCCGGAACGTCTGTAAATCCAAAAGCCAATTCCAAAAACAATCGCGGCCGGAATCCAACTCCATGTGGCCCGATAAAGTGGAATATGCCGCCAAGGTGCGGTCACCAATCCGCAAATAACCCACATTCCCATCCACATAGGTAAGAGCAAACGATAGGGCGAGCTCGACCGGGAGCGCCAATACTCCACGCGAGGATGAATGACCAGCCAAAACGAAGGGATGGTCGCGTAGACAACGCAGGCCATCCAGCCGATCATTTGAAAGACTGTGAGCACGCTGCAATTTTATCCTCTGCAAGGCGCGCGCTTCGCATTTGTGGCAGAGTAGTAAAGATGGCTGCGTCCGAAAACTCCCGCCAAACCGCACTGGTCGCGTTCAGTTTCCCGAACTTCACGCTTTTTCAGGCGGCACGGTTCTTCATTGTTGCCGCTCAGGAAATGCAGTCAGTTGCCGTCGGATGGCAGGTGTATGAAATTACAAAGCGCCCTCTTGATCTGGGTCTGGTGGGCCTCGCGCAGTTTGCGCCCGTGATGGTCTTGTTCCTGCTTGCAGGGCACACGGTCGACCGCTTCCCTAGAAACAAAGTGCTGCTTTTCTGCTATGCCGGATTTGCGCTCTGCTCAGGTCTGCTGCTCGCAATCTCATGGCGCGGTGCGCACTCTGTGTTACCGATTTATATCGTGGTTGTACTGCTGGGAGTGGTTCGTGCGTTTAACATGCCAGCCGGGCGGGCGCTCCTGCCGCAATTGGTCCCTGAGGAGCATTTTCCCAACGCCGTGACCTGGAATGCTTCCACCTTTCAAGCAGCAACCATCTGTGGCCCGGCAATCGGAGGCGTCCTGTACGCATTCTCGCGGGGTCCGAAGGTGGTTTATGGCACAGCGATGGTCATCTCGGTCGCTGCCACGCTCGCCATGTTGCGAATTCGCCCCAGACTGATAGCGCGGCGGCGTGAAACGACGAGTTTAACTACGGTCCTGGCGGGTTTTCGCTATATTTGGGAGCAGAAAATTATTCTAGGTTCGATTTCTCTCGATATGTTCGCGGTGCTTCTCGGCGGAGCGGTGGCGCTGCTTCCGGTCTATGCCCGTGAAATTCTCCACACCGGGCCATGGGGACTGGGATTGCTGCGCAGCGCGCCTGGAGTTGGTGCGGCAGCCATGGCCATCTTCCTTGCCTATAAGCCATTGCGACGGCGCGTGGGAGTCATCATGTTATGGTGCGTTGCCGGGTTCGGCGTTTTCACGATTGTGTTCGGAATCTCGCGCAGCCTGGTGCTATCGCTGGTCTCGCTGGTGCTGGTGGGTGCGAGCGACATGGTCAGTGTCGTCGTCCGAGGCACGCTGGTGCAGATCGCCACTCCGGATGAAATGCGCGGCCGGGTGAGTGCCGTGGACATGATTTTTATCGGGACTTCCAACGAACTTGGACAGTTTGAATCTGGCCTGACCGCACACTGGTTCGGAACCGTGCCGGCAGTTGTGCTCGGGGGCTTGGGCACCTTGGCGATCATTGCCATTTGGGCCTGGAGGTTCCCAGAGTTGCGCAACGCGGACCAATTCAGCGGGACGGCAGCAGAGATTTAGGACTTCTTGGTTCGATACAAAACACGCCGGACTACTACTTTCCCCGGATCACTGTCTTTGCCGAACTCATGTTGTCGTAACGGTCATAGGCTCGGACCACGACTACATGCTCGAGGCCTCCTGCGCCGGGATTGCTTGCGTCCTTCGAGACTGCTGGCACCGCTACGTGAAGATCATAGTTTTCTGTTTTTGAATCGGAGAGCTGGTCGACAGGCTCGACAAACTGCCAATCACCTGCATCCACCGAGTATTCCGCACGCTTGATGGGAGAAAAACTGTCCACGGCGCGGAAGCTTACGCGGATCTGGCTGCCTTCGGCGGATGCGCGAAGCTCCACGATTTGCGGGGCAGTGGTGTCTACCTCAAATCGCACGCTGTCTTTTATCGCGGTGAGGCCTTGGCCAGGAGAGTGTGAGGGCGCATCCGAAGCTAAAACTTCGATCGTGTATCCGCCATCGGGCAGAAGCGAGGCATCGAAGGAATAGAATTTGTCCGTGAGATTGTCTTTGAGCAGCAACCAGCGAGTTTCGCCGTCCCCCCGGTAGTAGACCGAATAGACCATCTGATCGTCGTTGTCATCGTGGACCGTCCATCTCACCCCGATGGAGTCGCGATCATGGATCGCGGGTGGCGGCGCGTCGAAGTGCGGCGGCTGCGGCCCTCCAGAGGCCCCGCTCATTTCGGTGCCGGTCATTTTAGGACCCGGCTGGTAACGTGTGCCCACCTGGACCGTCACATCATCAAAATCGGGAGCAACGTTCTTGGGCAGATAGTTGAGGGTGACGCTATCCAAACGCGGTGCTGGATCACCCGCGTGCAGCAAGGCTTTCCACTGAATGAATCGCGCGGCCGGGACACTCACATCAGCGACTTTCTGGAGCTCCACTTTTTTCCAGGGACTCCAGTTGCGATCGGGATTGTCCACATTGCCGCTGCGCGCGAAGAGTTCCACATTGCCTGCGCCACGGAATTCCGCGCGTCCCCAGCGGGAAAAAATATGCGCATCAAACACGTCGCTTTCGTAGCTGCCTTCCGCCTCCTTCGCTCCCACATGAAACACTTTCCCCAGGTTGCTGGTTGCGGCGTAGGTCCCGTCTTCGGGCGACCTGGCAAAAGCTGTGACCTGGGTTGCGCTCGCCTTGATCAGATCGATGTATTCATCCTCGCCGGTGATTTCGAAAACATGTCCGCGATTCCCGGTACCAGCCAGGAGATGACCCTGCGGATTAAACGCGAGCGCGTAGACAAGGTCTTCGCGCGAAGCCCAGAGGCGGCTGGGAGAGCCATCCGGTGCGATCCGGTAGATTTCCGAGCCCCCGGCCGTATTCATCCCCACCCCAGGAAATCCAGCCATGAAAAGTGGGGCGTTTGGAGCTGTATTTGTGATCGTGATTCCGGATTGCTGCCCCGTGGCAGCAGTTGGGTTTGGATTCGGAAGGGTAATGGATGGGAAGCCCATCGGTGCCGTGTTGGAATGTTTCTCTCCTGCACCTGCGGCGTAAATGTTGCCCGCTTTGTCAATCGCCAGCGCGGTGATTTCTTTCTTGGGCGCGCTATAGAGTACGAAGCCCTCGCCGCCCGGCGAAATCCGGTACACCAAACCGCTGCCATCGGACCCTGCGATCAGATTGTCTTGGGGATCGAGAGCCAGCACGCGAATGTGAGTTTCGTCGCTCTTAAAAAATAGCGAATGCTCGCCCTGGGGCGTTACACGGAAGATTTCTCCGTGATCGCCAGTGGCCACGTAGAGATTGCCGGCATCGTCGAGGGCGAGGTCCCAAATGTACTTGGTTCCGGGATCGAAATAAACCGAAGAACTCCAGCCGGAGGCATCGGTAGATTTGCTTTTCTCTTGATCTTTGTCCTTGCCCGGATCTACAGCAGTGCTGGCCCGATGTTCGATGCGATAAATCTTGCCGTCTGGATTTGTGGCCGCGTAGATCGTGCCACTCTTGTCAACGACTAGCGCTTGGACCTGCAGTTCCTTGGGCTGGAAAATAGCTTCCGATTTCCCATCAGGCCTGATGCGATATACAGACGCAGGAGAACCGGTGGCCGCGTAGAGATTGCCACCCTGGTCTGCCGCGATTGCCCAGATGTAGATGGAGGGAGTTGTGGTTACCGCCTTGAAAGCCGGAGCCAATTCCATTCCACCGCTGCTGCGAATGGCCACACCTTTGGGAGTGCCTTTGGTTAAATCGTCGAATTTGGACTGTTCCCAGGTGCGGGTACCTTCGGCGATAAGAAGAGTGGAAGAGAACAGAACAAAGGCAATTGCGGAAATGTATCGCAGACGAACATCCAAGTTTGTACCTCAATCCAAAATCGTTGATAGCTCAATCATGAGAGGAAGATTCAGCTTATCACGGCACGCGGACGGTGAGCTTTGCAGCGTGAAGCCGATCCGGATTCGCCGGGGCCCGCTACTTGATCATGATGGTGAGCACTTGCGCGCCCGAGACTACATAATCCAGGGATGGGGTCGCCGCTTCATTCACCGACGACTCACCCACGATGACCATCTCCTGCGTTCCGCGCATCCCGTCCATCACATTCATGATTGAGAGCGGCAGAGTTGGCATGACCTTGTCGGCGACAATGGCTTCCGGGTTTCCTTCCAGCAGCGAAACATAAACCCGATTGCTCACATGCAGTTTATTCAGCGATGCAATCGTCGAGGCCAGATCAAGACGGCTGCTCAACATGGGCGGACCTCGCCGGATGCGATCGAGAGTCTCGCCATCGCTGACCAAAATATGCAGCGAACCTTGGGATGCGGAAGCCGGAATGTGGATCGGGATTTGCTGGACGATGCGTTCTCCGCGATAGGGGCGCAGCACGGCCTCTATGGTGATGTCGTCTCCCGGCCGTGCTTCCGTGACGTCTGTACGAGCACTTTCCAATCGCGCCCATCGACGTTCCGTGGAGATTTCGAAATCAAGCTGCACGCCATGGACAGCAGGAACGTTGTAGGGATTATCGTAAATGCGGCCGAAACGATCTCCGATGGAGAGCGCAGCCAGTGCAGCGGCAGGTTGCCCGCCATCCACGGCGGAGAACATGTTCTGCAGGGTCACGTCCGGAAAACCGTCTACGCTGATGCTGCCGTTCATGCGATAAGTTACGTCTTCCCCGTATTCATTCACATCGTGGAGCGCATTGAACACGGTCGCCATCATGGCCACGGGGCTGAGGCGCGCGTTGTTGAGCACTTCGTAATGAAATTGCTTGTTGGCGGGGCCGCCATGAATGGTCAGGGTCACGGGAATCATGTCCGGCTTCTTGCCGAACTCTCCCATGATTCCGGTATGGCGATCTTGAACGAATGCGCCGACGGCTTCAGTCGCATTCACGATTTTGAAGGCGTTGAGCGGCGAGGGCAACGTTGCCAGCACCTCGGCCTTGGTCATGGGCAGATCCACCATGCCGAACTGCAGCAAAGGATGGCCGCAGGCCAGCAAGTGGTGCGCATCCATGTAGGTGACCGTGCAGGTGGCAGCGATGTCCATGTCACCCCGCACCAGGATGGCGCTGATCGCAGAGCCGGGCTCCAGAGGCTCGGGCTGCCTGGCATCACTGACGGAGCCAGCGCCCATGACCGGCACAATTCCCGCTGCGGCAAACTGCGGAGCAAACCGTTGGACTGCGTCCTCCGAGAAACCGCTGAAGACCAGAGGCGCTTCGATGGGTTTCAAATAGTTGGCAAAATCCTGGACCGGCAGGTTCGAAATGCTCGGGCTCGCTGCTTCATTGGGCGAGCTAGCCGAGGTTTTCGTCTCGACAGGTACGGGAGCTGGGCTGGTGTCCATGGCGTTGATTTCCAGCATTTCTGCGATGGGGGTCACACCGGCGATCGGCTCCTTGGAAAACTCACCGATGCGGAAGGCCAGAGCCCCAGCTAGTTTGCCGTCCAAATAAACCGGGCTGCCACTCATGCCCGCCACCACGCCCGTGTACTCGGCCTTCGCACCACCCAGGCGGACCAGAATGACGTCGCCCTTGGGCCCATTGGCATTCTTCAGGATGCCAAGCACTTCCACGTCCATGGGTTCGGGTTTGGTACCTTGAAATACGGTGTAGGCAAGACCCCGCATTCCGGCGTGGATCTGGCTCACAGCAATGGTTTCGACTGGTTTCAAAGATAGGGCAGGAGCTGTCTGGGCCCAGAGGATGGTATGTAGCACACAGAAGCAAACAATGGCGCCGGCGAGGACCGCTCGTCTCATAGTTTTCCCCGGAGGACCCGCAATCGAATCCACCAAAAACAATTTACCCTTCGCGCTTCGTATCTTGTTTGCCGGGTGGGAGGGAACGATCTTAGGCCGCGCAAAACATCCCAATCGCGAAGTCTTGCGTCTATACTAACAGGGTTTCCCGAGGGATTCTATGTCTGCCATCCGTATTGCCAGGGCTTTCGGCCTTGTCCAAAAGTGCATCGGCCGTATCTCATTGTTGCTTTTGATTTTGGGCACATCCATCCTGCTAGGGTTTGCGGCCCTGGCGCAAGACCAGTCTTCGCCCGCGCCAAGTGGCCAGCAGACCGAACCACCTCCCGCAGCCGGAGGGCCACAGACCGACGTGGGCCCTT